>Ga0315288_10013814_pt1 | contig 10095 bp, 11 predicted proteins | sample YL17G11_20_MG_FD_203454 | JGI IMG/M metagenome (GOLD analysis project Ga0315288, IMG submission 203454) | Sediment microbial communities from Yellowstone Lake, YNP, Wyoming, USA - YL17G11_20 | ecosystem: Environmental > Aquatic > Freshwater > Lake > Sediment | place: USA: Wyoming | collected... | reverse complement strand
CTGGGCTCGGAGAAGCGGTACGGGTTCGCGCTCCAGCGCCCGTACACGTCGGCAGGGTTTTCCGTGCTAATGTCGCGCGCAGTGCCTGCGCGAGGGCGTTGTGCTCGCGACCTCGAGCGGCCAACCTCGCCGGGCGGCTCGCAGGCGCAGCTGAGGTCGCGGTCCCTCGCGCCACGGCACTCGTCACACGACCCGTAGGGGCGGCCGGCCGCGTCAGCCCGACACCACGAACAGAGCTTGGTGGTGGGGTCGACGCGCTGCTCGCAGCCGCACGTGCGGCACTCGCGCGGCGGGTTGAACCGTGCCACGTACTGCAGCGCCGGCGGGCTGAACCAGGGGTTGGACTGCGCCCGGCGCTCGCTCCAGCCCTCGGCCTGCCCGAACTCGGCGAGGCCCTGATCGAGCGCGCCGCTGTCGATCATGTCGCGGTGACGCTTCCTCGCCGCGGCCAATCGCGCCATGTGCGCCTTGGTCTTGGCGGACGCAGGCTTCTTCTTCGGCTTGCTCACGCGCGCCTCCTGGCGATCTCGATCCTGGCCTGCCGCAGCTTCGCGCGCAGCGCGTTGATCTCCGGCATGCTCGTCAGCGACGAAGCACCGAGGCCGTGCGTCCCAGCGGACACAATGCTGCCCCGGCTCGCACCACCGCCAGCCGCGCTTCGCTTCAGGACGTCGCGAATGTTCTGCTGCATGGCCGCCCACTGGTTCTGCTCGGGCGTCTTCGGAGCGACCATGTCCTTGAACGCGTGGCTCGTGGGCAGCCCGGCGGTGATCGCGACGGCAGGAGCCGGCGCAGGCTGCATGGACATGCCACCGCCCTCCGGCTGCGCGTTGATCTGAGCCTGGAGCTTGGCCTGCGCCTTGGCCAGCTCGTTCCGCTGGTTCACGGCCAAGGCCTCAAGCGCGGCCTCGCGGTCAGCCTTGGCCTGAGCGTCGGCAGCAGCCTTCGCAGTGGCCGCGGCCACGGCCTTGTTCCTGGTGAACGCGTCGTTCAGCAGGTTGGCGTCAGCGCCCCCAGCCGACGCGATCCTGGCGCGGTTGGCCTTCGCGGCCGCGTACGGATCCGGCAGGATCTGCTGGTCGCTCGGACCGCCAGGCGGCGGCTGCGTCCACGTGTCGTCACCACCGGGAGGCGGCTGCACCCACGTGTCGCCAGGCGGCGGCTGCACCCATGTGTCGCCGGTCGGGGGTCGCGGCTCGGCCAGCTGGTCCGCCACGAGGACCGAGTTCGAGACAGGGGCGTAGTCCGGCTCCTGCTCCGCACGGTCACGCGCCGGCGGCCTGAACTTCGACCCGGGCGGGCAGCAGAAGCTCTTCGGCATGCACAGCGCGCCGCGAATGCAGCTGGCGAGCTTCGCCACCGGATCGTAGTACGGCTGGTTCCAGGCGCCCAGGCCGCCCATGCCCGCGAGCGCCGGCGCGAGCCGGCCGATACCGAGCAGCCGCTCGATCACGAGCAGCCGCTGCTCGAGGTCGTGCTTGTCGTCGTAGGCCTGCCGAGGGTCGGTGTAGTCCGCCCACGACCAGTCGCCAGCTCCGACGAGCGCGCGACGCAGATCCCAGGCCTTCTGCGCGAGGATCTGCGGGTGGACGCCAGCCGTCCCGACCAGCGCCTCCAGCTCCTCGACCAGGCGCGTCAGCTGGACGCGCCGCGCGAAGCCGACGCCGCCTGGCCGGCTGAGCGCGGAGTTCACAGCCCCTGGCGCCACAGCAGACCGGAAGCCGGCTCCGGGGGTCCGCAGGTCCTGCGGATCACGTTCGCCGGCGCCCCACATGACCGTCACCGGAGCCGCGCCCAGGCGGCCGAATCGGTTGAGGCCGTCGCGGTAGTCCCCCGAGTGAGCCTGCCCGAGCCCGTTCATTTGACGGTGCTCCTGGTAGTACGCCTCGGCAGTGACCGTCTCCTCGGGGGAGAGGACGGGCTTCTTGCCGAAGGCCTGGAACTCCGCCATGGTGAGCGCCACGGTTCAGGCCTCCTTCGACTGCGGCTTCGCGAATCCCTGGGTCATGGCGAACCCCATGGTCACGGTCGGGCACAGGAACCCGCCGAGGGACCAGACCAGCGCCCAGCCGATCGAGTCGTGGTTGCGCCGGAATCCGTGGTAGGTGACCGCGAGCAGGATCGCGCCATGCACGGCGAGCATGGACCGCTGCGTCGTGTCCAGGTCGCTCCACACCCTGCCGACCGGATCGACCCGACGGACCGGGCTCGAGCTGATCGGCGTGGTACGCAGCACGGGCGGACCAGCCTGGACGGGGAGGAGGTCCGGCTGGACAGGCGCGAGCGCGAAGGTGTGGAAAGCGCGGTTCACTTGCTCTTGCGACTCCCCTCGTCCTCGTCCTCGTCCTCGTCGCCCTCGTCGCTGTCGTCCCAGGTCGAGGGATCGAGGTCGTCGTCGTCCGCGTAGTCCGTCACCTTCCCGCGGAAGTTCGCCTTCGCCTTCGCGCGGCGCTTGCGGCCGTTCGCCTTCGCCTTCTTCCCGGCCGGCTTCATGATCACGTTGCCGACGTAGAAGCCGATAGCGGCGCCCGCCAGGATCCCGATCATGGCCGACGCGACGTGACCCTTGGTCAGGCTCCCGAAGAGCCCGGGGCCGAGCAGCTGGAACGGGCCCTGCGGGTTGTCCCGCATGGTCTCGGCGTGGATCTGCCGGCGGACCGCCGCCGCGTGCAGCTCACGCTGGTGCTCCGGCGACTGCGGAGGAAGCTGCAGCGGGAACGGCTGCGAGTTCTCCGGGCTCAGCGCCTCGGGTTCGTGCCAGTGGTTCATGGCCCCTACTTCCTCGTGAGGTAGCGGTAGCCGAAGAAGCCGACCGCCGCGGCGAGCCCGCCGTAGACGACGTGCTTCACCTGGACCGGACCGGCGATCTGCTGGTCCATGAAGCCCGCGCCGCCGCCGGCGCCCAGGCCGCGCATGCCGCTCAGCTCCATCCAGTCCCCCACGCCGCGGTTGCGGTAGCCGCGCGAGCCCATGCCCGACAGCTCCATCCAGTCCCGCATGCCAGCCATGCCCTGGCCGGTGGCGTTCGCCGCAGCGACGTTCGCCGCAGCGACGGCCTTCGTGGCCTCGCTCTGCGCGACAGCCGCCGCCTGCTGCCCAGCGATCGAGGTCGCCGCTCCGGCCGCCACGTTCGCCGCGGCCTGCGCCGTCGCCGCGTTCGTCGCCGCGACCTGGGGCGCGCCCGCCACCGCCGCACGCACCGCGTTGTCGGCAGCGATCTTCGCCGCCTTCGCGGCCTCGACCGCCTTGCCGTTGCCCGCCGCACGACGACGCGCGTTCATGCTCGAGACCGCGGCCTCCGCCCGATCCGGCGCCATGGCGCTCGGCGACGACACCGGCGGGACCTGCTCCCACGGCGCCATGCCCGACTCCCAGGCCATGCTCCCGGCCTGCATGCTGCGCCCGCCGCCGGTGAACAGACCGGCCTCCTCGGCCTCGTTGATCATGAAGGGCGTCGCGGCCTCACCCGAGGCCGGCGACCCAGGCGGCGGAGGCGGCATGGCGCCGCTCGCAACCTGCTGCGCGTAGAACGCCGACGGATCGGTGCCCTGGGGGTACTCGAAAATGTCGCCCATGCCGCTCATGCTGTTGCTCCTCACCTTCACCATGCCGCCGCCCGGCTCGGTCACGCGCGGCCACGGCTGCTGCGGAGCTGGCGACCAGCCGCGCTGCTCACTCGGGAATGCGTTGAACGCGGGACCCCGCCGATCGAAGCCCGGCGCGTTGCTGCCGTTCCTGTTGCGAGGAACGAAGTTCAGGATCGGTGCGGGCATGCTCAGGTCTCCTTCGGCGGGGGCGTGAAGCGACGCGTGGCGAGGCCCTTGCCGTAGCCCGAAGCGAGCGCGTAGATCGCGAGGCCGACACCAGCTACCGCGGCCACCTTCAGGAGCAGGGCCGTCCCGCTGCCCTCGTAGCCCTTGCCGGTGCCACCGTAGCCACGACGCACGACGCTGTCCTTGCCCGTGACGTCGAACACAGCGGCGGGGTGCTCGAGGATCTCCACGCCGCGACGGCCGACGTCCGAGACGAACTCACTGCTCGCGACGTTCTTCCCGAACTCCGCTGCGACGCTGACGTCGCGCTCAGGGGCGGTCGGGATCCTGCCCTCCCTGACGCCAGTCCTGATCCTGACGTTGAGCAGGGCGCGCTGCAGGTTCGCACGCACCGTCTGGCTCGAGTCGTATCGCGAGGTGTCGACCATACCCCACGAGAGGACTCGAGCTGCCACCGAGAGCGCGTCCGAGTCGTCCCACGGCTGGAACATGTCGAGGTTCGACGTGGCAGCCCGGATCTCCGCCTCAAGCGGAGACGCCATGGCTGGAGCCACCGTCTGCGACCGCGCGTTCAGCGACTTCGCCCAGGCCGTGAGCTTGACCTTCGTGTCCCGGTCCGCCTCAGCCGCTCCGCCCAGCCCCAGCAGCCCGACCACCTTCTGCGGCGGGTTCCACGACTCGTTCGCGGGCACGTTCAGCTGCTCGATCCAGGTGCGGAAGCCCGAGCCTCGAGCGCGGCCCTCGCGCGTGCGGACAGGGTCAGCTGCCAGGCGCTTGCCGTGCGGCCCGCGCATGATCACCTGCACGGCGTTCGGCCGCTCCGGGTAGACCTGCGGCCCGACCCGCATGAAGTCGCCCAGAGCTTCGACGGTGTAGGTCATGTGCTCCCCTCGTAGACTCGCACCAAAGCCGTCACCCGCAAGGAGGCAACGTCAGTTCCTGGGTCGCAGCACGACCGCCACCAGCACGATCGTCGCCACTCCGGCCACCGCCAGCGCCACGCCGGCCACCGCCTTCGAGCTTCCGCCCGCGCTGCCGTAGTCGCGCCTTCCGTAGTCGCGGTCCCAGAAGCCGCCCGGGTCAGTGGACAGATTGACCGTCCTGCCAGACGCGAGATCGAAGATCGCCTGGTCGCGATCGGCGGTGTCGAGCGGGCCGCCCCCAGGAGAGGTCCGCCTCGGCGCAGGCGCAGGGACGGGATCAGGCATGCTCCGCACTTCACCCACACGCTGCAGGGCCCTGTCGTAGGCCTGCCTGACGAGCCTCACCTGCCCGGCGAGCAGGACCTTGCTAGCCGGCTCGATATTCCCCTGCGACTCTGCAGGGCCAATCGTGGCCCTGCTCAGCTCGAGCGCACGCCCCCAGATCGCGCTGGCCTCGACGGCAGTAGACGCACGATCCAGATCGCTGACATGCCGAGCGAAAGCGTCCACGGGAATCCGCAGGGCACGCGTCTGCACGGGGGCCGCACCCTGAGCCGCAGCAAGGCTGAACGTGAGGGTCTGACGATCCGGCGTTCCGAACGCCGCGGACCTCTCGCGGGACGCCTCAAGCCAGGCCAACGCTAGCGGCCTGATCACCGCGACGGCGCCAGGTCGCTCACTATCCCAGGCGGACCCCTGAATCCTCCACACGGCGGCGTCCAGGCCGCCCTTGGCGTCGGAAAGCTGACCCGCGGACAGCTTCCCTCGAACATAGGCGATCTGACCGTCGAAGGCCTTGCGGCGGTCTTCGGGTGAAAGCCCACCGAGCCCGTTCAGGCCCCAGTGCCGCCGGGCCTCGTTCATTCGCAGGAACATGGCCTACCGCCCCTTCTTCATGATCGCCCGGATCACGAACACCGCCGCGAAGCCGGCCACCGCGAGCGCGATCGGAGGCGCGCTCTGGATCTGCTCCAGCACCGACGGCTGGGCCGAGACCGGCGGTCCGACACGGTCCATGAGGTCCTCGCCCACGTCCTGGCCGGGAACGGCCGCGCCCGGCGCCTCCAGCATGCGCGACTGAGCCGGTGTCGCCGCCGCAGGAGGCAGCACGGTCCCGCGCGAGCGCGCAGAACGCTGGGCCGCGGTGCGGTCCGCGGCGCGAGCCTTCAGGTCGGCCAGCTCGTCCTCGACGGCCTGCCGCTCGGCCTGGATCTGCGCCAGCTCGACCTGGCGCTGCTGCACCGTCGAGTCGACCTCGCCGAAGCCGCTGAGGCTCTGGCTGATCCCGCGCCGGCCGAAGCTGTCGCTCAGGCCCCGGCTGTTCAGAGTCCGCACGGGCTACCCCCTCGTCAGCTTGTAGAGAATGAAGCCGGCGGCCCCGAGCGCCACCAGGCCCACGACGGCGGTCAGCCCCGCCGGGAGCTGCGGCGCAGGGACGTCAGCCGGACCGAGCGCCTGCGCGATCGACTCGACCGAGCCCTCGGACGGCTTGTTCGGGTCCGTCGGCGTGAACCGGCCCGCGTGGATCGACCTCGTCCGCAGCTCGCGCTCGTCGCGCGCCTTCGTGACGAGGCCCTCGGACGAGACGTAGCCCATGCCGTGCATGCCGGCCATGCCGATCGCCTGCCGGTTCTTCTGACGCACGCCCTCGAGCCACTGCGCGTCCACGCTCACTTGGGCGCTCCCTTCCGCGACGCGGCGACCGCGAGCAGCGCCATGCCTCCGATCACGACCGCCCCGAGCAGGTAGGGCGCGTAGAGCGCCTGGTAGCCGCTCCGGATCTGCGTCTGCCTGACGGCAGCGATCGTGTCGAGCGCGGCCTGCGACGCCTCCGCCTTCTGGCGACGCTCGAGGATCGGCGTCATGGCCTGGAACTCGCGCTCGCGCTGCTTCAGCTCCTTGCGGCTCTGCTGGCTGTCCGTGTAGTCGCCGTAGATCGACGCGCCAGCCTGTGCAACCGGGCCGACGATCGCGCCAATGATCCCAGCTGCGCCCTCACCGAGCCCGCGCAGCCCGCGGAGCGAGGGCACCTGGTCCATGGTCAGGCTGCTCATGGCTCAGTCCTTGAAGATCAGGTAGAGGGACGCGCCGACGACCACGACGACGCCGGCCGCGAGCCCCAGGCTCATGCCGCTGATCCCTCGAGGTGCCGCGGTCCTCGACTGGATCGGCTGCACCTGGAGAGGCATGTTCCACGACACGCTGAGCGGGCTCACGCGGCCAGGCCGCGTCGCCATGGGCCCGAAGGTGAGATTCGTGGTGTCACCGCCGCGGGTGAACAGGTCAGCCGCCTGCTCGTTGGCGCGGGTGACCTCCTCCTGGGCCCCTGCGTCACCAGCGGCAGCGGCAGCACGGCACTCCTCGTCCGAAACCGTCGCGGCGGGGCCTGGAATCCCGCAGTCCCGACTGTCCGCGCCCAGCCCCCGCAGGCCGCGGAGGTAGGGCACCTGGCTCATGGACAGGCCGCTCACGCTCAGGCCTTCGCGTTCTTCGTCGCGTTCGCCGGCTTCGCGTTCGCCGGCTTCTTCCTGCTCTTGAACGCCGAAGCGATCAGGAGCCCCGCGAGCCCGAGGGAGCCGACGAGCACGAGGCCACCCCAGCCGCTGCCACTGCCGCCAGACGGAGCACCCTGGTCGTAGCCAGAGTCGTCGGAGACCGGGAAGCGCCGCCCGGCCTTGGCCGCGGCCCGCGCCTGCTTCGTGCGCTCGGTCTCGGTGAAGACGTTTCCGGCCGTCTGGATCGACGCCGAAATGATCGACGCGACGTCCTGGCCGGTGACGCCACCGCCGCCCTGCCGGGGAGGCTGGTAGATCATGGTCCCGTTATCGTCCGCGATCGGCTCCGAGAGGGCGTCCTCGTCTCCGTTCCACACCGTCGAGCCGCTGGCGTCGTTGATCTGGTAGATCCCGCCCTTGAGCGGCCCACGCAGCGTGTAGCCCTGCTCGAGCCGCGCCCCGCGGAGCCGCAGGTTCGTGGTCGGGACGAAGGCGCCCATACCGCCCATTCCGAACATTTCGTTGCCAGGGTCGAGCGAGGCCCAGGCCATGCCCTCCGGCAGCGGACCAGTCCCGGCCGCCGCAGGGGCACTCTTGCCCCACGCGGGCGGGGCGGCCGGAGCCGGGGCCTGAGCCGGCGTCGCCGCGTAGCCCGGAGGCGCCTGGCCCGGGTAGGGCCCCTGCGGCATGCCGGGGTAGCCACCGGGGTAGCCCGCCGGCGCGCCCGGGTAGCCGCCAGCCGGGTAGCCGGGAGGCAGGGCCACGGCCGGCATGGACGGGCCGTAGGACGCGGCCCCGGGCGGAGCGAACATGCTGGGCACGCCCTTGGCCGCCAGCTCCTGCATGGTCATGAGCCGCTGCAGCTCGGCCTCGCGCTCCTCGCGCCGAAGCTGCGCCTCCTCCTGGCGGAGCAGCGCCTCCTGCTTCATGGCGTCCTTGCGCGCCTCGGCGTCGATCACGGCCTGCGCGCGAGCTGCCTCGGCGGCCTGACGCGCCGTCTCGGCCGCGTCCTGCCGCTGCTGCAGCGCGTCCTCACGCGCGATCGCGTCCGCTCGAGCCTGCGCCGCGTCCTGGCGCGACTGCGCCTCGGCGGCCTGACGACGCGCCTCGGCCGCGTCCTCACGCTGACGCTGCGCCTGCTCCTGCTGCTGCTGGAGCTGGTAGCGCCGCTCCTCGGCGGCGGCCTGCGCCTGCTGCTGCTGGTACTGGATCTGCGCGGTCTGCTGCGCGGCGGTCTGCTGCGTGGTCTGGATCTGCGCGACCTTCCTCGACATGGACAGGAGACGAGCGAGCGCCTCAGCGACCTGGTTGGTCGTCTTCGACGCACGCTGCTGCAGCATGCGGATCGAATCGGCCGCCGCCGAGAAGAAGGGCTTGGAAGCCGCGAGCTGTCCTGCCGACCTCTTCGACTCGAACTGGGACGCGAGGTCGGCCGCCTTGGCCTCAGCCTCGTCGGAGAACCCCTGCACGTCGGACGCTCCCGACTGAACGATCTGCACGAGCGAGAACGAGGAAGGGTCGTCCAGCTGCGAGGAGATCGACCCCGCCTGACCCGCCGCGTCCCTCACAGCCGAGAGGGCGCGACCGATCTTGCTCATGTCCGAGTCGATCGCCGCCTGCCCGGATCGGATCTCGGCGTTCGCCGCCTCCTCGGCGGCCTGAGACTGCTGCAGCGCGGCGAACATGGCGCGGCTCTTCCTGCCGCCGAGCGCGCCCATGCCGCTCGAACCGGCAGCACGAGCCGCCGCGAGACGACGAGGATCATGCGCCTGCTGGCGCATGTTCGGAGTGAAATCGCCAGCACTCAGGTATCCCACTCGAGTCCCTCCGCCGTCTGGGGGTCAATGACCCACGTCTTCATGCCGAAGAGCTTCCCCTCGGGCGGGTCCCACCCGAGGACGCTCTCCTTCTGTGTGCTGTCTGCCGTGAGCCAGACGTCTTCCTTGCCCGCCGGGATCCCGATCACCGGGTAGACGTGGCTCCACTGCTCCGGCCGGCCCCGGTCACCCTTCACGGTGCGGAAGCCGGCGCGGAAGCCGAGCGCCATGGCGAGCGCAGCGGTGGCTGTGCTGTGGTCGTCGCAGTTCCGAACATGGCAGTCGGCGTCTGGCAGCCAGACGCAGCCGTTTTCAGTCTGCACGTCGTAGCACTGCACGGGCAGGTCGTCACGAACGACCTCAAGAACACGGGCCGTGCGGCCGTCCTCTGGATCCATGGGCACGAACTCGTCGCGATCAATACGCGGCAGGGCCACGCCAGGATCAAGATCGGATACGCGTGCCTCAACCAGCTTCCCGTCAGACTGCGCGACCAAGACCTTATGATTCGGCGTCAAACGAACGAACCTGCTCTGGCCCTTGGTCCTATTGTCAGTGCGGACCTGCCACGTCGGCCTCACTCCGCGGTCCCACACATTGAGCACTGTCGTCCAGCAGAACTCGTCGTAGTCCGGGCCTCCGCGGGCGTGCGCGTTGACGCGTGAGTAGATCCGATCTCCGACACGGAGGTTCTCAATCTGGACCTCCTCGCTGCGCCCGCCGGCCAGAGATCGCGTGACATTCGTCCCCTTCGCGAAGCAGTCGCCCGAACCCGAGACCAGCAGCGTGTAGTGGGGCGTCTGCACCCACTCGAGCCCGGCCGAGTCCAGCTCGTACTTCACGCGCGTCTTCATGAAGCCGAGGAGCGCGCCGGCCATGGCCTCGTAGTCCTTCGTCGGACCTGGGCTCACGTCGGCCACGATCTTCTTCGCGAGCAGCACGACCTCGGGGTTCCTGTGACCCCACTTGCCGAGCACCAGCTCCTTCATGACCTTCAGGGTCGCGACGGTGCCCCACTCGCCGCCAGGGATCTTCACGTACTTGATCGGCGGGCCCCAGCTCATGCCGCCGTAGGGCTTCTCGCCGT
>Ga0315288_10013811_pt1 | contig 10099 bp, 5 predicted proteins | sample YL17G11_20_MG_FD_203454 | JGI IMG/M metagenome (GOLD analysis project Ga0315288, IMG submission 203454) | Sediment microbial communities from Yellowstone Lake, YNP, Wyoming, USA - YL17G11_20 | ecosystem: Environmental > Aquatic > Freshwater > Lake > Sediment | place: USA: Wyoming | collected... | reverse complement strand
CCCGGCGACAGGAAAGCCGGCAGATTTTTCAATTACGCCGAATCAGTATGGGGATTTTTTGTGCCGGCTGTTCGACCGATGGTACGATTACGGGACGGAAAAGCTAAACATCCGCGAGTTTGACTCGCTGGTGACATATTTGGTTATGGGCAGCCACACAATCTGCACTTATAGTAAGCAGTGCGCGGGCTTTGTCGTTATCGAGCATAACGGTGATGCTTTTTGCTGCGAGTTTTTTGTTGAGCCGAAGTGGCGGCTGGGCAACATTCTCGAAACGCCGCTTGAGAAATTGGCCAGTAGCGCTAATAAACGGGCGTTTGCGAGGGAGAAGCAAAATTTACCCGGCAAGTGCTTGGTATGCAGGTATCTTGACATCTGTCGGGGCGGATGTATGAAGGATAGAGTCCGCTGGAATGATAATCTTAATCGCGAAAGCTATTTCTGCGAGGGCTATAAACAGTTTTTTGATTATACAATGCCCAGGTTTATGCAGATAGCGGCGGCAATAAAGAATGGTTCGGCTGACCGACATACTCGTCCAGCTGATAGGATTAGATTGCATATTCGTAAATAGGAGAACGGTAGATAATGGAGCCGTTTACTCTTTTAATCAAGCCGTCCGGGTCGGATTGCAACCTTGATTGCAAGTATTGTTTTTATAAAGCCAGACCATCTGAGGTTGGGCAGGGCAGACAGCGAATGAGCGAGGGGGTGCTGGAGAAACTTATCAAAGATTATATGGAGCTGCGGCTTCCATTCTCCGGTTTTGCATGGCAGGGGGGTGAGCCGACCTTGATGGGTCTTGACTTCTACAAAAAGGTGGTGGAGCTGCAGGCCAAATACGGTGCTGCCGGCCAGAAGGTGGGCAATTCTCTGCAAACCAACGCAATTCTGCTTGACGATAAGTGGTGTCAGTTTTTGCACGATAATAAGTTTCTTGTTGGTATCAGTATCGATGGGCCAGGAGAATTACACGATTATTATCGCCTTGACCATTCTGGGGCAGGGAGCTTTGATAAGGTAATTAGAGCTATTAAGAACTGCAAGGAACGTAAGGTTGAATTTAATACGCTTACGTTGTTAAACAACAAAAACGTGGAGCAGCCGGAACAGGTTTTTGATTTTCTTGTCGGACTTGGCGTAAAGTTCTTGCAGTTTATTCCGTGTGTGGAAATTGATGCCGCCACAGGTAAGATTGCGGATTTTTCTATCACGCCCGGGCAATATGGTGACTTTTTGTGCAGGTTATTCGACCACTGGTACCAGTATGGGCCGAAGGAAGTGAGCGTTCGTGACTTTGATTCAATGCTTTCGTATTGCGTGTCAGGCAGACATACAGTTTGCACATTCGATAAGCAGTGTTTTCAATACATCGTAATCGAGCATAATGGCGACACATTCTGCTGTGATTTTTTTGTTGAGCCGAGGTGGCGGCTGGGTAACATTTTTGAAACGCCGATAGAGAAACTTGCCTCTGATGGTAAAAAACGCGCCTTTGCTCGCGCTAAACAAAATCTGTCTAACAAGTGCCTTGTGTGCAGGCATCTTGCCCTCTGTCGAGGCGGGTGTATGAAGGATAGGCTCTCCGGAATTTGTCATTCTGAGCGAAGCGAAGAATCTCCTCTTAACTCCCAAAAGAATAATTTTTGCTGCGAAAGCTATTTCTGTGAGAGCTACAAGCGTTTCTTCGACTATACAATGCCGAGGTTTATGCAGATTGCCGCTGCCATTGGCCCGCCTTTGGCGGGTGAAAACCCGGCCATTCATTTAACGGAGTGAGCACGGCTGAATTTTCGTTGGAAAGAACGGATTTTGGAAAGGACAGATTATGCAATCCATCAATCGCAGAGCGTTCCTGGCAGACTCTGTTGCTGCACTTGGTTTTACTGTTTGTTCATCCGGTCAGGTGGGCGGTGAACCGAACGCTGCTCCGGATTCTGACTCCACTGAAAAATCACATCGTCCTAACCGCATTGCCGTCTCCACTTATTCTTTCTGGCGTTTCAAGGATGGCTTGAAACTGCCAATCGAAACCTGCATTGATGAGGCGGCTGAGATGGGCTTCGATGGGGTAGAGATACTCCATATGCAGATGGAAAAAGAATCGAATGATTATCTTCAGGGTCTCAAACGCCGCGCTCTTATCAATGGCCTTGACCTGTGCGGTTTCTCCATACACCAGAGTTTTCTCTCGCCGGACAAAGAAAAAAGGCAGCAGAACATCGACCACACAATCAAGTGTATTGAGATGGCCTACCAGCTCGGTATTCCCATAATACGCATTAACACCGGCAGATGGGGGACGGCCGGGAGCTTTGATGAGCTGATGGCAAACCACGGCATCGAGCCGGTGCTGCCCGGATATACCGAGGAAGACGGTTTCAAGTGGGTCATTGATAGTATTGGAAAATGTCTGCCTGCTGCCGAGAAATGCGGCGTAATATTAGGACTGGAGAACCACTGGGGACTGGCCCGAACGCCCGAAGGTCTATTGAAGATTATAAATGCTGTCAATTCGCCCTGGCTGAGGGTGCTGCTGGATACCGGCAACTTCCTCGAAGACCCATACAACAAGATTGAGCGGTGTGCGGGTTATGCTGTGTTTATGCACGCCAAGACCTATTTTGGAGGCGGTTTATGGTACACGCTTGAACTGGATTACCCCCGCATCGCCCAGATTATGCGAAAGCACAATTTCCGCGGCTATTTGTCGCTGGAATACGAAGGAAACGAAGACTACAAGACCGCCATACCGAAGAGTCTGGCCCTGTTGCGAAAGGCCTTCGATTAGATGTTTTTTATTGCACTTGTTTAACCACAGATTTCACTGATTCACACAGATTTTGTTTTAGCCACAAAAGGCACAAAAGTAACCACAGATTGCACAGATTAACACAGATTTTACTTCTTTCAACTGTTCACCTAATAAATTGCTCAATTTTCTAATCGGGATCATCCGTCTTTAAATGGCAGAATAACCTCGTCTTCTTTAAACCAGTCCTTCGACAATACAAATTTTTTAACATCATCTGGATTTTCAGTGTAGGCAACTATTGCCAAACTATTTTTCGCACGACTGCATGTCACATAAAAGAGACGTCGTGTTCTGTCAAGACTGGTTTCTTTACCTTCTTGCTCATTTTCCAAATCTGTTTGTGTTGGTGCTTTTGCTCCAATCAATTTTTCGTAATTAAACATAAACCCTCGTGCCTCACTGTCATCCATAACCACCATAACACGAGGGAATTCAAGCCCCTTTACTCCTTGATGTGTTCCAAATTTGGCCCGATTAGAAACGTATTCATTATATGCTTTAATTTGTGCAAAAGGAGTCTTGAGTGCCTTATCCCAAGCATTAAGATCGTCATCTTTATCTGCACCATCTTCAGACTGATTAGCTTCAGGTGATTCAGCAAATTCTTGTTCTTCATTTGTTCTATTAGCGAATGAAATCAAGCTTTCTGGTATAGCAAACAATCGCGTTTGAGCTATATTTCTCAAAATATCAATAAGACGTGGACAATTGCCATTTTCCCATAGAGACATAAGTCGGTTTACATGATCTCTTGCATCTCTAATATTTTTAATCTGATCACCTTTGTTAGATTTCAGAGAATCCTTACTTAAATATGGCGATGATTGCCGTACAATCCGGGCAACACCAAATTTATCACCACTTTGTTGTGCATTAACTAAAGGCAAGACCAATTGAGTAAAGAAACGCAGGCCAGGAAGTGTACCATCCAACAATCCGGTTCTAAAGCGATCAATCCGATAAAGAGGCTCAAACAGTTCTATAAACCCCATACGATTCGCAGCCATATGATGCTCAAGGGTCAATATCTTTACATCCGAATCAGCCCCAATCCACTTCATATCGTTTGTGATATCGGCCATTTTTTGAGCGACATCATTTTCGGCCTTTATTTTGTCAGCAGTGTTGGCTGGGAATATAAATAACCGAACAACACCTTCCACCTTGTCTTTCCTTCCTTTTTGCTCTTAACCGTCAACCTCAAAACGGATTTTATTAATTAACTTAATTATACGATGAGGGCAACGATGATTCATTTTTTTAGCAGGCTTAGCCCAATCTTCTGGCAAATTCTCACCAAGGTCAATTTTACCATCCGCATAAATCCGTTGCATCATATCTCCAAATAGCCCTAGTGAAAAAGAACTTGAATACTCTTTTTGAACTTTAAAAAAAGCATCCATTAAGAGTTTATTGGCGTCTTGGCTTTCATCAATAAGCAGTATAGGAAATTTTCTGGTCAATATATTCTGCATCAATGGTTTATCGGTTAAAAAATCAGATCCAATGCTAATGACTTCACTGTGGTTCAATGAATCACGGCTGGTATTTTCCCCGTTAGGATTATAAGTGAATCGTTTGATTTTGCCAAGGTTTTCAAGGCGATTTGTCTTTGCTTTAATACTATTTTCTCGGTCCATTGCAGCTTTTGTGCCGGCTCGCCCTTTCCTCTGCTTATCTTCAAGATCAACAATTTCTGCTTTCAGGTTTATCTGTAGCCATTGTTTAATATCTGTCTGATAGCATTTGATTAATTCCCAAACAAAGCTATGGATAGTAGATACAGAAAACAACGGATCGAAATCAATGCGACGCTTGATTTCATCACAAGCTGCATTCGTATAAGTGATAACTGCTATGCGCTGGCCGTGCAGACGTAAACGAAGTCCGCTTTCTTTCTGCTTCTGTACTTTTTTCAGTGCCTCGACTAAAGATTTTGTTTTGCCAGATCCGGCACCGGCAAACAAAAAGAAACTCTTAGGTTTATCCAAATTTAGATAAGTATGAATTTCATCATCTACGGGATCATCAACATGATCATCATCTATGGTTGCATTATTTTGCATTGGCCTGTCCTCCTTGGGCATCGGTGGTGGGAAGCAAAACACCTTTCTGCTTTCTCTCCAATTGATCCTGCAACCAAGAAAGCCCTTCATGGATATATGTTGGCACTTTTAATTCTTCAGGATCTTTTAAATAAAGAAGCTCAAGAGCAAACTTCGCCTTATCCCCTTTTCTCAATGCTTCGAACATATCCCTACCAAGATCGTTTGCATTCTTTTTGGTGTTTATTGTTTCCTTAAATTTTCTTATCAATCCATTCCCATCTAACTTTTTAAACAGTTCGAGGTTATCATAAACCAAGGCATCTTCAAATGTATATGGGATAACTTTTTCCTTTTTGCTCTCAATCTCAACTTCTACCGGGCATTGATACGCCACTCTTATTGAAAAAAAATCATCATATTTCTTTATCTTTTGGGATGGTTTCATATCCAAAAGCTCATCAATACTTTTATTTTCGGGAACCCATGTTTTCAAAGTGTCATTGTTAGTGATATATTTATTGCCTCTAATTGGCTGGGCAGCAGAATTGTTGCTAGAAGGATCTACAGAATCTAAATCGGTAATGATAAGTGTAATCAGTCCCAAATGTTCAATCAGACGTTTTAAACGATGAGCATGACTGCCGCCTATTTCCAATAATGAAAGATAGCTTCCGTTAAGCTTTTCAAAATGATGGCGAATAAAATGAGGAACCAATATCCGCTCTGCTGATCCTTCGACGAGAATTGCTGCATCCGCAAAAAATAAGTCACAGTGGGTTGTTTTTAGATAGCGGGCAGCAAATCTATTTGTTTCATCACTTTTGCCGAATACTTCTGAGAGGTTCACCACCGTAGAGATTGGAACTTCATCTGATGTTCGTGGGGGGGTTCTACGAAAGTAGCGAAGGCTGGCGAAGTCTGTCCCATGGGCAATATGGCTGGAATGAGTACTGATTACTAACTGAGTCGTAAAATTTATCTTTTTTCTTAGGTTAATATGGTTGCGTAGTATATCATGGGCTTTACGGATAAAAACCTGTTGTACTTGTGCGTGAAGGTGTGCTTCCGGCTCTTCTAGTAAAACAAAATGCAAGGGGGGGATGAAGCTATCTTTTTTATCAGCAACTTTTTTGGCGGCTTTACCGACTTGCATCCATTCATCACGGAAACTCATCAGTTTAAATACCACAGAAATAAGGTTTTGATAGCCTAAACCATTGTATTTTTCAGGAAGTCGCAAAGAAAATTTCTCTCCGTCCTTTTCGCCTCTGATTACCTCGAATTGAACTGCTGATTCATGATTTAAACCGTCCACAGGTCGAATTTGACTGGATATTGTTATCTTTGGATCAGTAAAACCAGGATATCCAAGACCTTCTAATTCGCTTAGTGGTATCTTAAATCCATTTTGAAGTTTTTCATCAAATGACAATTGAGCTTTTTCAATAACTTCTAAGGCATCAATATCAGAAACATCTGGTAATTCCGATGGATCTATATGCTTGGCATAATAGGTTCTCAGTTGAGTAGATAGTTTCCCACGTTCTTGTTGATTTTGGCTATCACTTGGATCCGAAAAACCACGCTGTGCACTAATCTGATCTATTTTAATCAAACCGTTGAAAGGATCTTTGTCTAAGTATAGGCTATCAATAGGAAGCTCTTGAGGCTGAGCAGCTCCTTTTTCTGGCAATTTGCATTTCGTGGGGTCAAGGATGTATGCGCGAATGGTAAAATGCTTATTGAGTCTCTTATCGAGAAACTCACGCATTGTCCGAGGCCAAAGTCCTAAAGTAACTTTATCTGTTCCTTTTTCTTTTTTAGCCTCTTCGATTGTCTTTTTAGCAGACTTAAATGATGAAAGGTAATCTTTATAGAGTTCCTCAATATTTTCAGGCTCGAATCTGAGGCGAATCCCCAACAAATCTTTACAATCCCAGTCTAATGCTGGAAGTATATGGCTCACATAATGGATTTCATCTTTTTCGGCTTTTATCCATACATCAATTGATGGTAAATATTTTTGCCATGATTTTATAGATAAATCAGGAGCAATATTTTCACTATCATTCTTTACCCAAGAGTCACCAATTTTATTAATCTCAATCCAGTTTGATAAAGTGAAATCTGTTGTGGTAAATTGTTTATTTTCTAATAAGAACAAAATTAAAGCATCCATTGCGGATGTCTTTCCGCTATTGTTTGCTCCAACAAAGACAGTAGTTTTTTCGGCAAAATCGACTCTACAAGAAAGTAATTTCCGAAAGTTCTGGATTTCTACAAATTCAATACGCATAAAAACCCCTGTTTTATTCAAAGGGGAATCGCCCGTAGTGTTCCTGTAAGGAAGCATTATACCGCAGGTTATTACGATTACAAGGCAATAAGAACCCAGAAGCAGGCTTCGGGACTAACCAAACCCGCCGGATGAACCGGCGGGCTTTCGGATTTGGCGGAATTGGTGGGGCAAGCCCCACCCTACCAAAATGGATTCCCGCCTTCGCGGGAATGACAGGGTCGCAAATGCGGTTTTTTACTACAAAAATAGAGAACATCGAAAATCCATCTACAAACAACAGATGCACCCGTAGGGCCTCCGGCAGGCGTTTTTTTGTTGACAGCGGGGGTATGGTTTATAGTATATTAAGGTATGGACGATAGGATTGGTGAATCGTGGTTAGTGGCTCGTGAATCGTGGTTGGTGAATCGTGGTTGGTGATTCGTGGTTAGTGATTCGTGGCTCGTGATTCGTGGTTAGTGATTCGTGGTTAGTGATTCGTGGTTAGTGAATCGTGGTTAGTGAATCGTGGTTAGTGAATCGTGACTCGTACCTCGTGGCTCGTAATTTGTTGTTCGTAGTTAGGCATTTTTGGAGATATTTCGATGTTGAACAGAAAGACTGTTGCGGCGGTTGTGGTGGTAGCATTTTTTCTGGCAGGCGTTGGTTTTGCCCAGACGCTGGAGGATAACTGGAACGACTTTTTGCATTATATAAAGATTGGGCGATTCGATTTGGCCAAAGGGTTCGGCCAGGCCGTTCTGCAGAGCAACCCCGACTCCGCAAAGCTGCTTGCGCTAAGCAAGGCAAATCCGCAGGGCTATGAGATTTTACAAAGGGTCAACGAATCCGCACCCGACGCTGAACTGGCGGAGATTACCCGAAAAATTCTGGGCATTGTCGAGCAGGGCAGATTCACCCGCCGGGCCGACCCGAGGATTATCGTCGAGGAGATAAGGCGGATGAGCACCACGGAACGCGGCCGGCTCACCGCTGTCAAGCGGCTCCAGAACGCCGGCGAATACGCAATACCGTTTATGCTCGATGTGATAGCCGATAGCTCCCGTGAGGATGAGCTGCCGTATATTGTGTGGGCGCTGCCGCAAATCGGCAAGGATGCGATAAGACCTCTCGTGTCCGCTCTGCAGACCGAAAATGTGTCGGTTAAGGCCGAGATAGCAAAGGCGCTCGGCAAGATTGGCTATCCGCAGTCGCAGCCATTTTTGAGGTATGTTATCGAAAAAGATAAGTCGGCTGAGGTCCGCGAGCCGGCCGCTAAGAGCTTTATGCAAATCAACCCAGCCGAAGCGAAGATTCCTGCTGCGCAATTGTTCTACCAGCTTGCCGAGAAATATTACTACCATGCGAAATCTCTGGCTCCGGCGGAGGATGCTAATTTTGCCAATATATGGTTTTGGGACCCCAACGGCCAGAAGCTGGTATATGAAGAAGTGGACAGAAGCTACTTTAATGAGCTTATGGCGATGCAGACGTGCGAATGGTCTCTGCGGGCCGACCCGACTTTCGGCCAGGCCATTGGGCTGTGGCTGGCGGCGTTCTTCAAAGCGGAGTCAGCGGGTCTGAAAATGCCCGCTTATTTCGGTGACCGCCACGCGGACGCACTTGTCTATGCCACTACTGCGGGGGTTGAATATCTCTATCAGGCACTTGCGCGAGCCGTCAAGGATAAGGATGCTTACGTGGCGCTTGGTGTTGTCGAGGCGTTGGCCACGACCGCAGGTGAGAAATCATTGCTTGACCAAATTGGCCCGGACCAGCCGCTCATCAAGGCACTGTCGTTTGAAGATAAATTGGTCCGATACAGCGCGGCGATAGCAATAGCTTCAGCCGGACCCACAGAAAGCTTTGCCGGAAGCAGATTGGTTGTTAAGAATTTGGCTGAAGCCCTCCGCGAGAATCCATCCGCCGGCGGGCAGGGTGAAGGTGCGGGCGCCTGGACCGAACAGATAGCCAACACTTATGCCCTCCGCGCGGCCAAAGTTATGCTCAAGCTGGCTCAGACCAGAAATCGCGTTATTGATTTATCTCCTGCGCTGAACATCCTTATAAATGCGACAAATGATAAGCGGGCGGAGATTCGGATGCTTGCCGGCCAGATTCTGGCGCATCTGGAAAGTCCCGATGCCCAGCGGGCGATTGCGGCAATGGCGCTAAATAGCGACAATAGTCTTGAGGTGCGGATATCGGCGTTTGAGTCGCTCGCTACCTCGGCGAAGTCAAATGCAAATATGCTCATTGACCAGATGGTTGATGGCATTTATGACCTTATTAGCTCCGATGAAACTGACCCTGCACTTCGCAGCGCTGCCGCTGCCGCTTTCGGCGCACTGAATTTGCCCAGCCAGAAGGTCAAAGACCTCATCCTCGACCAGGCGAAAAGTTAAAAGAACACTGACTAACACGGACTAAAATCAGACACGGATTAACACGGACGGACACGGGATAGCGGGTTATCAGGCAATCAGGATAACAGGTTATCAGAAAATCAGGTAATTTGTGATTTCGTGTCTTGGTGGTAAGAGTGCCCGTTGATGTTGACGGGCGTTTTTGTTATTATACGGTGGCCTTGTTATTTATTTACTATTTACTATTGACTATTGAACGATGACTAACGACTAAATACGATTTGAAGGGATTTTATAATGGCAATTGTTATGAAAAAGGTGGCAGGGTATTTAGACGAGTGCAAGAAGCATTTGACTGCGGAGCTATTGCCGTTCTGGCTGAACCGCTGCAAGGATGACAAATACGGCGGATTTATCACGCATTTTGATAAAGACGGCAAAGACGCCGGCACAGATGAAAAATCACTTATCTCACAGACCCGCACAGTTTATTCGATGTCCGCAGCGCATCGGGCCGGCTATGGCGGCGGCAAATGCGCGGAGTTTGCCCGGCACGGTGTCGATTTTCTTATTAACAAAATGTGGGACAATC
>Ga0315288_10013806_pt1 | contig 10101 bp, 9 predicted proteins | sample YL17G11_20_MG_FD_203454 | JGI IMG/M metagenome (GOLD analysis project Ga0315288, IMG submission 203454) | Sediment microbial communities from Yellowstone Lake, YNP, Wyoming, USA - YL17G11_20 | ecosystem: Environmental > Aquatic > Freshwater > Lake > Sediment | place: USA: Wyoming | collected... | reverse complement strand
GACCTTCACGGCCCAGCGGCTCTCCTGCTTGGGTAGAAGGAGGTGGAGTCCTGAACCCGGGAAATTCATATCTCGGGTTTCCCTGGCCTGATTCAATCGGTCAAGGATTTCTTCCAGCTTCCCAGCGTGCTTGGGCTGAATTCCTTTCTTGGTCCCATCGTAAAAGAAATCTCCCAAACCTTTATGGGAGAAAGATTGAATCATGAAGGTATTGTAACCCTATCGGTTACATTTGTCAAAGTTCTTTTCGCCCTTACCATTTCACTTTTGGGGAATTTTTTAGAATCTTTGGGCAATTGAGAAGAATGAAGGGGACCTCGGTAAATATACGCGAGTTCAAGCGCAAGCTGCGCCATTACCTGCTGCTGGCCAAGACCGGAGAGACAGCGGAGATAAGTGAATGGAATCCGGGAGGCGGAAAAAGTAAATAAGTTTAGGAACATGGCTTCCGGTCACTGGAGGAGACAAATCTATGACCGAGAGAGATGGGAGAAGAAGCTGGGTGATGGTGAACCGGGCGCCGGTGCTGACGCTTTGGGCGGCGGTGGTGGCCGAAGTCTTGGGGTTCGAGCATGATGAAGCGCTGACCCTCGGGCGGTCGGTCGCAGGGCTGAACGCCTACTCCAAGGGGGTTTCCCTGGGCCTCTTCCAACCCACCCCCAAGGAGGTCAAAGAACAGCGGCGGAAGATGAGCAAAGAAGAAACAGTGACCGTTGACCTGTTGCACCGTGCAGTTCCGGCGAAACATACGGGTGAAGGGTTGCGGGCGTTGAGCGGAGAAAGCCCTATTCATCCCACAAGCGTGCAGAAGTATCTGGAGGGCAAGTTCGGTGACGCCCTCGAAGACGTTTCTAATGCCATGCTGGAGCTTGCAAAGTCTTTGCCGCCCTCTCAACTGGCGGAAAAAGCCTACGCCTTGTAATAGAAATTTAGCCCCGAGATTCCTCCTGGCAAAAAGGGGTGGGGGGCCTCCGGAAAGCTGGACCTGGACCTCATCCGCACGATGGCTTCAGCCTGACCCTGAGTTATGCGTCTGCCTACCAGTGCCTTTCAGGATAAGTCCCGCAGGGAAAGGGTCGCCCATTAGAAAATAAATCTGTGTCGAAGCGTTTAGCCTTTTGGCTTATATTAAGAGTTAGAATTGGAGCTTAGGGTATCTATAGGGTAGCAAGACTATCTTTGATACAAGATAACTTTTGGTTATTTAAAGCAGTATTCTATTTAGACACGCGGATTTTAAATCCGATATCTTTCATGACAGGTCCTGGGAGAAGATGTAATGTCGGTATTGCCTGGCATGCTGAATCCAATCGATATCTGCTATCTCTGCGGAGAACCCCTTTGTATCTTTTTACCGCCACTCAGAATTTTTCATCCGATAATTTTAAAATGCTTGATATCAGTAAAATGATCGCCAGTCCTAATATCATTGAATACCGCTTGCACTCGCATTCCAATTTTAAGGTTTTTTTCCTCTGTTTTCTCCAAAATATGCATGATATTGGAATCAGCTCCCTCGAGTTTTATATAGGCACAGGTAAAAGGAATTTCCTTGGGCTCCCCTGTACTCGGATTCGTATATGGAACATTTGTCACTGCAAAAGCCATCACCATCCCTTTATCGCTCACATGAACAAATTCTTCCATTTTTGTAAAACAGGGGCCACATACAGGGCGTGGGGGCACATAAACTTTTTTGCATTTTGGGCACCTAACCGCAATAAAACGTTTGTGATCTTTTAATTCTTTTAAGTACTTGCTTATATAAAACCCAGCGTTGTAATTATAGGGGGCATCCACTATGCGGCTAATGCTTAGAAGTTCGGGAACCTCTTTCTCAAATTTTTGGGTGGACATATAATACCTCCTTGACGATTTAATCGAGATGCGTCTTAGAGCTAATAACGGTTACATCCGACCAAGCACATCCCCCAAAGCCAGTCGCTACAGCTACCTTAGCCCCAGGCACTTGGCGCTTCTCCGCTTTTCCCATTACCTGTAACGCTGATTCACCTATTCGGATCAAACCCGTAGCCCCGATACAGTTGGTGGCAATAACCCCGCCCGACGGATTAATGGGGAGTTCCCCACCCATATTTGTGGCGCCACTCCTGATCATTTTGGGCCCCCCTCCTGGCTTACAAAGCCCCATCGCCTCAATCCAGGAAACCCCGGCGGTGGCTGCGGGGATGTACAGCTCGGCCACATCAATCTGTTGAAATGGATTGGTGATTCCGGCCATTCTGTATGCCTCCTTAGAGGCTACCTCTAAGGAGGGTAAGGTTCCTGGCAACGCGAGCACATCCCCCAAATAGGTGGCTCCATGACAACTTCCCACGCCAATCACCCATGCCGGCTTATCGACAATTTTTTTGGCTTTGTCCTCACTAGCAAATATAACAGCGCACGCTCCATCACTTCTTGGGCACATATGCAGGAGCCTTATGGGATAAGAAATATAAGGAGAGCTCATGACTTCCTCCACTGTAATCATTCTCCGCAGATGGGCATAGGGATTATATAAAGCGGCGTTACAATGGTCTCGAACAGAAACGAGAGCAGCATCCTCCTCCGTCGCCCCATATTCGCCCATGTATCTTGAATATTGAGCGGCTAAGCCTCCTATGGCTCCCCCATAGAAGTCTCTTTCGATCAAAGGCTCACAATGAGTGGCGATGGCGGCAGTGGTGTCAGACTCGGAATTCTGCTCCCACCCAATCGCCAGCACCACCGGGAACAGGCCCGACGCCACATGATAAAAGGCAGCATGCCCCACAGCGCTCCCCGTCGTCCCCCCAGTGGTCACCTTCATCACGGGCTTCAGGTATCCTCCAAAGCCTAACACGCTCCACATATCCACGTAGTTGATCGACTCAAAATGGTCCATGTTGCCAACAACGACCGCATCAATGTCCTTTATCGTTAGCTGGGCACTATCTAACGCCCTCTTAACGGCTATACCGATTAACTCCTGGCCATTACATTCCGGGATTTTCGATCGATGATGAGTTTGCCCCATTCCAACAATTGCAACTCTCCTTCCCATATTTTCTCCGCTCCTTTCCCCGAGGAATCCTGCTGATTCAAGATAGCAAGACATTGGGTTTATTATTTGTCTTTTTCCCCGCTCCCGCTAAAAGAGCTCTCCCTTTTATAATGAAACTGACTTGAACTTTACAATCTAAATATACAGAGGGCTGGGTTATTCCCTTCCCAGAACATATACACAATGACCTTGGCCGCACGCACCTTCTATTCCATGGGCCAGAGCAATTTGGGCATCTACAACTTGTCGAGCCGCCGCCTCCCCTCGAAGCTGGAGAACAGCCTCGGCAATTCTAGCCATTCCTGCCGCGATGACTGGATGCGCAGACAAAACTCCCCCCGATGGATTCACTGGTAAAGCCCCTCCCATTTCTGTAATCCCAGAATCGATGAGGTCTCCTCCCTTCCCTCGCCCACAGAATCCCAGCCCCTCCATCCACAAGAGCTCCATATAAGAGAAGGCGTCGTAGACTTCCGCCACATCAATCTCTTTTAGGGGATTCTGGATCCCGGCCATATCGTAAGCCTTCTTGGCAGCCGACTGCAAAGCATGGACATCGGATAAATCCCGATCTCCCAAATGGAAGGTATCCGTGCAATGTCCCACCCCTTTTATCCATATCGGTTTCTTGGACCTTTTCTTGGCATCGCTTTCCCGGGCTAAAATAATAGCGCAAGCGCCGTCCGAGATCGGAGAGGCGTCCAAGAGCTTGATCGGATCGGCCAAAACTTGAGAATTAAGGACATCCTCGACCGTAATTTCCAAAGGGAGTTGTGCAAAAGGATTATTTCTGGCATTCTTATGGTTCTTAACGGAAACTTTCGCACATTGCCTTTCTGTTATTCCATATTTGGTCATATACCTTCTGGCCTGGAGAGCCGAGGAATTGATGGCATCCAAGCCCAAAATTCGTTCGTATATTGGATCAAACATCGCGTTGGTGATTACTCCAGGAATTCCTTCCGATCCTTTTGACTGTGCCACCACCAAAGCTATATTGAAGTTTCCTGAAAGGATGCGCATCAGACCCATCAACACTCCATACGTCCCATCTCCTTCCACATTTGTGGTGTGGACATTACAGGAACCCGTGGCATCCGTAATGGTCATGCAAGAGATGGTCCGTCCATCCCAAAAATCATTGCTACAGGTAACTGAATTATCAATATCCTCAATAGAAATTCCCGCATCCTCGAGGGCTTTTTGGGTAACTTCGTATGCTATTTCATCATGAGAACTGGGGATATTTCTTTGATACTTTGTCTGCGCAACCCCAATGATCCCTACTTTCTCCATATCTTTCCTCCCGAATCACCCTGGCAGCCTTTTTCCACCCCAGGGAAATGAAATATTTCCGATCAAAACTTTCATTGGCCATAGAAAGAATCGAATACCACAGGATATGGTCGAGCAAAAGGTGTTCTTCATTGCCAAATTAAGGTTTAACCGATCTGAAGTACTTAATATCAAGAAGATTCCCCTCACGCTCTTCCCGAAAAACTGCTTGTACCCTCATCCCAACTTCTAGGTCATCAAAACTGACCTCTCCCAATAAGTGGACCAAGCCTGTGTCCGCCCCATCAAGGTGAATAATACCCAAAGCAAAGGGAGGCTCCTGGGGCTGAATAAACGGTACAGAATATCGAACGATAGTATAGCTGGTTAATCGTCCCGTATCTCCTAACTCTATCCATTCATTCATTTTGCAGAAACATTTTGGACAATTCTCCTTAGGGGGGACATACACCAACCCACACTCCGGACACTTTATTCCCCAAATTCGACACCGATCCCTTATTTCCCGATAAAATCTACTTCCTACCTTTCCTACCCACCAAGTATATCGGAGTTTTATCCTACTTTGATGGACCCTCGTACCCGTATCACCAAGTTCCACAGTCATTCAGGCAACCCTCCTTTTTTCATAATTTCGCTCGCAAAATTCCCCGCATAAGGATTAATGCACTATCTAGAGCGATCCTGGTGTTCGTTAGCGAAAAAGATCATTGATCTACCCTTGGTTGCCGGTTCCTAGAGATTAAGTGGACGATCCCAGCCGAAAAAACTCCGGCTCCAGGATAGACCCTCAGTCTATTTTATCTGGCCACGCGGATATCTTTGCGCGAAGCCACCAAGATAAAAAATAGAGGGCCTACAAGGGAAAAGAAAAGGGCTTACCCATAACCCTTACTCAAATTTTACAGTCAAATCGGGTGCGGGAATAACTCCCAAACTAACGACTTTATTATCCCTGTAGGCAGTTAGGATTACTTCATCTTGCCCAAATCTCTTTTTCGATCCAAAGGTAATAGGGGCAAAGGATCCGAAAGCATCAAAATGTTTTATCTTTTGCAGGGCATTGTATACTGCCATTCCGTCAATTTTTGCGGGACCAACTTCCGAGGCTGCGATACGCACCCCTTCCACGGCAACGGAAGCGAGCGCAAATCCATGAGCATAGATACTTGGGAAAAAATTCTCTCTTTTATTTTCCTTATGACTGGCCATAATAAGGGGAGATTTTTCAACTAATACCGATGAGGGATAGGCCGGCACGATTGCATAAACATTTCTGGTCTTGTCTCCTGAATATTTTAATAGGTTTTCGGGAGTGGCAGCGTAGGCCATACCGATTACCAAGCTATCCACCATACCCAACTTATCTGCATCCTTTAAGACCACAGAAAGGGGCTCAGCGTACATACCTCCGAAGGTAAAATCTGCGCCCTTTTCCTTTAAACGCAGCAATTGAGGGGTGACATCCGTCGGAACACCCGGAATAAATTCCTCTCCCACAATCTCCACCCCTTTAGATTCGAGGTGCTTTTTCACCTTGTCCGTAATAGAAGACCGCCCAAAGGGATTATCCCAGGTCAGCCAGGCAAAACGAGGTTTGCGCCCTTTCTCTTTCCAAATATGCTTTAGATAATAGTCGATCCAGGCGCCGCACATATTCGGATACGGGCAGGGAGGGGAGAAGGTCCAGGATGGAAGTCGGCCAAATTCATCATCAGATCCCGCCTCTATGCTAGGGACGCTTTCTTTTATGTACCATTTCTTTAAAGCGAGCCCAATCCCGGTGGATTCCGCGTGGATGGCCACTGGTTCTGGCTTGTTCGCCATCATTTTTTTGAATCCAGCCATGGATTTAGCCACATCCGTCCCGCCATCTACCCAGATCCCTTCTAACTCCACCCCAGGAATATAATTCTTAGCGTTTAAAAATTTAATGCAGTCCAGATGGCCCTCCATGACGCCTGCCTGACCTGCCGCATAAGCTCCGGTCATATGCCCCAGATAACCAATGACCACTTTCCTTTTCTCGGCTGCTTGCACCGGAAAAGCAAAAACAGTTGCCAAAAAGGTCATCCCGAAAATAAGGCAAAGTTTTCTGTGAAAATTTTTCGTTTCCATAAAATACCTCCTGTTTGAGTTTTTTAAAAAATTAAATAGCACCAGCCTCGGCGCTGCCTTCTAATTAAAAGAACGCAGAACAACCCTTAATTTTTCCCCAAGATCCTTGCACAATCTTCCGGATCCCTCGATCTTGAAAGCCAAAGGCTATCCCAACCACCGTTTTCGTCGTTTGTAATGTTTGATCTCCCGGTAGCTCTTTTCCTTGCCGACATGGGAAAGACCTAAGTAAAATTCCCGCACGTCTTCATTTTCTCTGATCTTTTCGGTAGGCCCGTCAAGGACGATCCGGCCATTTTCCATGATATAGGCATGCTCACAGATCGATAAAGCCGCCCGTGCATTCTGTTCAACTAAAATAATACCGATTTTTTCCTCCTGATTAATCTTCCTGATAATTTGGAAAATGGTCCTTACTAAAAGCGGTGCTAATCCTAAGGATGGTTCGTCAAGCAACATTAATTGAGGCCGAGGCATGAGGCTTCGACCGATGACCAGCATTTGCTGTTCCCCACCGGACAGATAACCACTTCTACTTTTTTTGACATCAAAAAGCCGAGGAAAATAGTCGTAAACTTGTTGCAATCTTTCGCTAACATCGCGGCGATTATTATTCAGATAAGCGCCCAATAACAGGTTTTCCTCCACAGCCAGATGCTCATACAACCTTCGCCCTTCAATGACGTGGCGAATCCCCATGGAGGCAATCGTTTCTGGCCCATACTTGTTAATCAACTCTCCATTAAACTCAATATTACCGTGAATCACTTCGCCCAGTTCAACCCCCAGTAAACCAGAAATCGATTTCAGAGTCGTACTTTTCCCAGCGCCATTAGCCCCGAGAAGACACACAATTTCCCCTTGTTTCACATCCAGGGAAACCCCTCGTAAAACCAAAATGGCTTTGGAGTAGACGACTTCAATATTATTAACTTTTAGCATGATTTTTGTCTGGAAAGCCTTCTTGGCTGAGCTTAAAAGATTTCGCCATCTAAGTCTGCCTTTCTACAAGGGGGTTTTAAATGGCCATAATCGAAAGGTGGTTAGAAAAATTTGCCACCGGTGCGCTAAACCTCTTGGTTCAAACACTAGGAAAAGAAGAATCACTATGCCGAAAAAAATCTGGGTAAAACCCGCAACGCTGGAGCCGGAAAAGGCCGTAAAGATCCCGCCAATCCAGGGAGCCATGAACAGGACGACCTGAGAAAGGATTTTGAGGAAAATGGTCCCCAGGATGGCGCCCGTAATAGTGGGTCCGCCAATGATGAGCATCCCGAGCATCCAAATCGAATCACTGAGAGTAAAATGCTCCACGGTAACAATTCCTTGATAGTGGGCCATTAACGAACCAGAAATCCCCGCACACACCGAGGCCATGGAAAACGCTAATACCTTGGTCCGGAACACATTGACGCCCATAAATTCGGCCGCCAAGTCACTGTCGCGGACAGCTAAAAAGGCCCGGCCCGTCTTCGTGCGCATCATATTATTGACTAAAAAGATAACGGCTATTACAAAGATCATGATTAAATAAAACATTCTTATTTCATTATTGAAGGTGAAATTCCCGATCTGGATTTCATGGGCGGGCAAACCGGAAGTTCCTTGTGTGAGTTTTCCGCCATGAAGAATCACCCAAAGAATGATGTAATGCGCAGCCAAGGTGGAAACGGCAATATAGAATCCCCGGATTTTTAGTGCTGGGAGACCCACAACCACCCCGAGAAGCCCGCTGAAAAATGCCGCACAGGGCATGGCGATCCAGAACGACCAGCCAAAATGAAAAGAAATCATGGCACTTATATAGGCTCCGACACCCATAAAGGCCGCATGGCCCAAACTGATCTGGCCACAAAAGCCCACAAGGATCTGTAGTCCAATGACGGCGATAATCATGATCCCCAAGTTATTGGCCACGTCCAAAAAGTAGTTGTTGGCAATGAGGGGGAATAAGAAAAAAATTCCGCCCAGCAAAAGAAGGAGCATTACCCAGCGAAATGGAGTTCGGACTAAGGCCGTATCCTTCTCATAGGTTTCATCAAATGTTCCGCAAGGTTTTTTTAACATCTCTTAAACTCTCTCAATTCGCTCATAGCCAAAAAGCCCGTAAGGTTTTAAGATAAGAACAGTTAAGAGGATTAAAAAGGGGGTGACTTCGGAAAAACCCCCTCCAACAAATGGGTCCAAGTACCCGGCCCCGATCGATTCACCGACGCCAATGATTAACCCAGCTATAATCGCACCAGGGATAGATTCTAATCCTCCGAGGATGATGACCGCCAGTGATTTCATACCCAGACCGTGAAGGGAAACAAAGTTCACCCCGTAGAGGGAACTCATTAACGTCCCTCCCACCGCGGCGAGGAGGATTCCTACGACCCAGGAAACGACGAAGATCCAGCTAACCCTTATCCCTTCACTCTGCGCTAGGGTGTGATCTTCGGCAGTCCCCCGCATGGCCAGACCCATTTTAGTCTTCCGGAAAAAAAGGGAAAAAGCCAATAGGCATATGCCACAGATAAAAAAATTCACAAGGCTTTCCGAGGATAGGACGGCCCTGCCAAGCCGGATGGTATGTGAAGGGATGACCGGCGGTAAAGTCCGGCCCGTTCCCGGCCAGAAAAGGGTCACAACCCCGGCAAACAAGTCCCCCAGGGCAATGGTAGCCATAATTGTGGCCATGAGGGGTTGGCCAGTAAGGGGTTGAAGAATCAGGCGCTGAATCAAAAAACCAATGCCGAATAAACAAACTAGGAACATCGGAAGAGAAATCAACAACGGAACATTCAACTGAACGATCAGCGACCATAACAAAAACGCGGTAAAGGCAACCATACTGCCATGGGCAAAATTAAAAATGGACGACGATTTATAAATTATTACGACGGCCAAAGCCATGAGGGAATAAATCGCTCCAGAAAGAATCCCGCTTACGATTAATTGGATAAAGAAACTCATCCTTTTCCTCTAGTTGAGTGTGCGTATTTTTAAATCCGTTTTCACTCTTCCTTCACGACCATCGCGATACTTGACCGTAGCTTCAGTGGTGATTTTTTCTTGGCCGCTGTAAGCGGCTTCTATCAATTCCCCATAGCGCTTTTCCAAAAAAGCACGGCGGAGCTTCCTGGTCTTAGTTAATTCTCCTTCATCAGGGTCGAACTCTTTATGGAGAAGCGTATAACGGCCTATTTGGGCCCCTTCCGGAAGGGTGGTGTTCACTTGCAAAACATCATTTTCAATTAGGCCATAGACCTCATCTTTTTGACTCAGATCCACAAAGGTCGTATAAGAAAACCGATTTTTTTCCGCCCACTTTCCCACATTATCAAAATCAATGGTGATGATTGCGAACAAAAAGTCCTTTTCTTCCCCCCCGATAATCATCGCATCTTTAATATAGGGGCTGAATTTCAACCGATTTTGAATGTAGGTGGGAGAATATTTGCCGGATTTCATGGGAAGCATATCTTTCATTCGATCATATACGATCAATTGACCATCTTCATCCAGGGTTCCACAATCACCGGTTTTGACCCAACCCTCAGCGACCATGGCGGCCGTGGCCGCGTCATCCTTATAGTAGCCATTGAACATTCCGTCAGACCGGGCCAGGATCTCCCCCCCCTCACTAATTTTAATCT
>Ga0315288_10013805_pt1 | contig 10101 bp, 9 predicted proteins | sample YL17G11_20_MG_FD_203454 | JGI IMG/M metagenome (GOLD analysis project Ga0315288, IMG submission 203454) | Sediment microbial communities from Yellowstone Lake, YNP, Wyoming, USA - YL17G11_20 | ecosystem: Environmental > Aquatic > Freshwater > Lake > Sediment | place: USA: Wyoming | collected... | reverse complement strand
GTGGAATAGGTTTTACATCTTCTCTGGAAAGATAAAACTCCCAATAGTGGAGCAAATAATACGTGATGCTATCGAATATGATTCTTATTCCACAGGGGAAGAGATGACCAAAATGCTGAAAAACCCAGCTTTTATGATGGTATTCAGTTAATTCAATCGCATCTTTATGCAACAACAGGGTGTACTTATTTGCCATGCAAGCGCTGCCTAAGTTTTTTCATCACTTGCGTATGAGTAAGCCCTTTTTCCCCTGCCGCGGCTTGGGCTTGAGCAACAGCGAGTTTTTCAAAAAGCTCTACCCTTGCTTTGAGTCTTTCATAATGCCTAATGCTCATGACAACAAGATCGCCTTCACCATTCGTTGTCAAATAAACAGGCTCGTCTTGCTCATGGCACAGGGAGGCTATGTCTCTCGTTCGGTTGCGGAGACTTGAGATAGATTTTATTATCGGCATCGTTCCTCCTTGAGAAGCTGTTTTTACCCCGTTAGAAATAATGCTCCGCTGCTCTGCAGCGGGGTTACATTTTAGAACAATTCCGGCGGGGTTTAATGCCCCGCTGGAATTTCTAACGGGGTTTACTATCTATTTTTCATGCTAAAACTTAATTATGATAAAATCAAGCACGAATTTGCGGCATACTTCGGAATGGAAAAGGGGACGGGAAAAGAACAACGCTTCTATTTATTATGATTTTGAAGACAAACCTGAACAGATTGTCTATATTCGTGCTGCAGGCTACCCCTTACATTTCTATGCTGCGCCAACTTTCTACTCTACGCATATTCTTCTTTAAACCTTGACAATCCTTTGAAATTCCTTTAGTTTTTTACAATGGAAAGCCGGTTGATTCTTGCTTCAAAATCTCCTCGCCGATATGAGTTATTAAAACAAATGGGTCTCGACTTCGATGTAATTCCCAGCAGGATTGAGGAGGATATCGTTTCTGAAGAACCTCCCGAGCAGCATGTCATTCGATTAGCTGAAGCCAAAGCCCTTGAGGTAGGGAATCAATATCCTGATCGCTGGGTGATCGCTGCCGATACGATTGTCTATATCAATGGTTCCATTTTGGGAAAACCAAAGAATCGAGAAGAGGCCTTAGAGATGCTTCACCGCCTTAGCGGTCAGGGGCATTGGGTATTGACTGGATTTTCTGTTCACCATTTGGCAAAAGGGAAAGGGGGACAGGAGGCAGTCCAGACGGCAGTGAAAGTGAAGACCCTCAGTCCTGTTGAAATGGAATGGTATATTCAGACAGGCGAACCTTTTGATAAAGCAGGAGGATATGCCATCCAGGGGGTTGGGTCCTTCATGATCGAATCGATCCGGGGATCATACACCAATGTCGTCGGCCTTCCGTTGTGCGAGTTGATGCAGATGCTGATTCGTTTGGGGGCCATGACGATTTCGGAATCCGGTTTTCAGATTGCGCCCTGAACCTTATACGGTTCAGGGCAGCCCTGCACCCAGCGTGGTGCAGGGCGGATTGCAGAATGAAAAGATAAATTTCCCTCTCCCCCCCTTTGCTAAAGGGGGGTTGGGGGGATTAAATCAACTTATGACTGAGGTTAGAGAAAATCTTTTACGGGTGATGGAGAGGATAGAAAAGGCCGCTCAGAGAGTGGGACGAGACCCGAGCGAGATCAAACTGGTTGCCGTCTCCAAGAAAGTAGAACCCGACCGCATCAAAGAAGCTATTGAAGCAGGGGTCTCTATTCTGGGCGAGAATTATGTGCAAGAGGCGAAGAAGAAAATCGAAGAGATTGGCAGGCCCGTGGCTTGGCACTTCATCGGACACCTTCAGTCGAATAAAGCGAAATATGCTGTTCAGCTCTTTGATATGATACACTCTTTGGACAGCATCCCCTTGGCCGGGGAATTGAATTGCAGGGCTGAGCAGGCAGATCGGAGGATCAAAGTATTAATCGAAATAAACATTTCTGGAGAGGGAACCAAATTTGGAACAGATGAGGAGAAAATATGGAGCCTCGTCAAGAGAGTTCTTCAACTGAATCATCTCTCCTTAGAGGGATTGATGACGATGCCGCCTTATTTCGATTCACCTGAAATGAGTCGGCCTTACTATATTAAACTTCGGGAATTTGGGGAGAGACTGGTGAGAGAAGGAATTCCTATGAAAGAACTCTCCATGGGGATGTCGAATGACTTTGAGATCGCCATTGAAGAAGGTGCCACCTATGTTCGGGTAGGAACAGCGATCTTTGGAGAGCGGAAAAAATGATAGAGGTTAGAGGAGCGTTCCGCAAAGCGGAACTTGAGGTTGGAGGCTAAAAATATTTTGCCTCAGACCTTAAGCGAAGCGATCCTTAAACCTCAAGCGAAGCGGTCAGCCAGGAGTACCTCAAGACTGAGACTTAGCCTAATTGTTGACACGATGAATACAAGAACGATCATCCTATTTTTGTTCATCCTACTCCTGGCCTTCGGTTGTGGCAAAAAAGGTCCTCCGGTACCATGGTCATCGGTTGTACCCAAAAGGATTGTTGACCTTGAAGCCATCTCTCGAGAAGAGCGCCTTCTTTTGGAATGGACATCTCCTAAAGAGAATACGGATAAGACCCCTCTCATTAATTTAGCAAAGTTTCAAATTTTAAGATCAGAAGGGATTCTCATTGCAGGGGAGTGTAGAGGATGCGGAGAAAAGACTACGGTAGTCTATGAGATGAAGGTGGATGGCAAAGAAGAGATGGGGGGTAAGAAGATATCCATCTTTTTCGAGGATCAAGAGGCGAGAAAGGTCTATGTATACCAGGTCGTTTCAATCAATCGGAGAGGACATCCCAGTTCTCCTTCCAATCCGGTTACAGTCTATTGGGACTATCCTCCCCAGCCGCCAAGGATGGTGAGGGGAGAACGGGGAGATAAAAGGGTGGATTTATATTGGGAACCTGTGGAGGGTGCGACAGGTTATAACATCTATAGGAGAGGAGAAGAGGAGGAGGTGTTTCCTCTCAATCCATTGAATAAAGAGCCATTGACAGTGACCCAGTATACAGACCTGAGTGTGGAAAATGAAAAGAGATATATCTATTCGGTCAGGGCGGTGAGACGGGTGATCAAAACGGATATTGAAGGGAAGGGTTCTCTGGGAGTCCCAGTTGCTCCGACCGATCTCATCCCACCTAATGCTCCGCTGGGGCTTGTAGCCATTCCCCTTAAAAATGGGATCGAGTTAAATTGGAGGAGGAATAAGGAACCAGACCTGTTAGGGTATTACGTTTACCGAAGAAGACCTGGAGAGAAAGAGTTTAAAAAATTGGATGAGACTCCTCTTGAAAAGGAGGTCTATCTTGATACTCACGTAGAATTAGAGCAAGATTATGAATATGCTGTGACAGCAGTGGACAACTCGTCTCATAAGAACGAGAGCCCACGCTCTGAAGAAGTGAGAGTGAAATATCTATACTGATCTCCCCTCACCCCCACCCTCTCCCCAGCGGGGAGAGGATAAAGGTGAGGGGGCAATCCGCAATTGGAGGAAAGAATGCATTTCTTCGAGTATAAGAATCAGCAACTTCATTGTGAGGAGATTCCCATTGAGTCCATTGCTGAGAAAGTAGGGACGCCTCTCTATCTCTACAGCTATCACACATTGGTAAGGCATTTTACTGTTTTTGATAAAGCTTTTCATGGAATTCCCCACTTAGTCTGTTTTTCAGCGAAGGCTAATTCCAATCTGGCTCTTCTCCGTCTTTTCATCAACCTCGGTGGAGGAGTTGATGTTGTTTCAGGAGGGGAACTCTACCGGGCTATCAAGGCAGGAGCAGACCCACAAAAGATAGTATTTTCAGGGGTTGGAAAGAGGGTAGATGAGATCGAATATGCCTTGAAGACGGGTATCCTTATGTTCAACGTAGAGTCCTCTCAAGAACTCTCGGTGATCAATGAGGTGGCAGGTCGCTTCGGAAAGAAGGCACATATTGCCATTCGGGTTAACCCTGATATCGATCCTAAGACCCACCCCTATATCTCGACCGGCTTGAAACAGAATAAATTTGGTATTGATATCCTTCGGGCCCCCATGGCTTATCGTTTGGCCTCTCAATTACCAAACCTGAAGATTGTGGGGATCGACTGCCATATCGGTTCGCAGTTGATACAAGTAGAGCCCATTATCGAGGCCTTGCGGAAACTGAAGCAGTTGGTCGAAAATTTGAGAAAAGAGGGAATGGAAATCCAGTATTTGGATTTGGGAGGTGGTCTTGGGATTACTTATGAGGATGAAGAACCTCCCCATCCGATGGAATATGCCTCCAACATCCTCGAAGAAATTAAGGGATTTGGATGTACTCTCATCTTAGAGCCAGGTCGGGTGATTGTTGGGAACGCAGGGATTTTGGTCACAAAAGTTCTTTATACGAAGGAGAATGAGGAGAAGCGATTTGTGATTGTTGATGCAGGCATGAATGATCTGGTGCGGCCGAGCTATTATGGTTCCTATCATCAGATTCTTCCGGTAAGGAAGGAAGGCCGTGAGGAGATCGTAGCCGATGTGGTGGGTCCCATCTGTGAATCGAGTGACTTTTTAGCAAAAGGAAGGAAAATGCTGAAAGTCAATCCTGGTGAAATGATCGCCGTGATGAGTGCAGGTGCCTATGGGTTCTCAATGTCAACGAACTATAATTCGAGACCCAGAGTGGCTGAAGTGATCGTTCGGGATGATCAGATGTTTGTGATTCGTCAAAGGGAAAGTTATGAAGATCTGATTCGAGGAGAAGAGATACCTGAGTTTTTGATAAAATCAACCCTAAAGGGTTGATTTACAAAACCATAAAACCAGTAACTCAAGGCTTTAGCCTTGACTTGTAATGGAGCGCCAATGAAGATTCCTTTTATGAAGATGAGTGGCAGTGGAAACGACTTTATCCTCATCGATCATCGAAAGCCCTTCTTAGATGAGAGTCGGATGAAAGAGCTCATCCAGAAGGTCTGCCGGAGGAGGGTTTCGGTCGGTGCCGATGGTCTCATTCTAATCGAGCGATCCAGCAAGGCTGATTTCAAGTGGCGTTTTTACAATTCCGATGGCAGTGAAGCGGAGATGTGTGGAAATGGTGGCCGATGTGCCGCTCGCTTTGCTTACTTGAAGGGGATCGCCGGTCCCTCTCTCACCTTTGAAACGGCTGTTGGGATCCTCTCGGCTCAAGTCAATGGTATGAAAGTGAAACTGGAACTGACCAAGCCTTACGGTCTCAAACTCGATGAGACCATTTCCATCGAGGGGAAAAACCAGGTTCTCTCATGTATTAATACCGGGGTTCCCCATGCAGTCATTCTTTTAGAAGACGCAGGGGCTGTTGATGTGGTGAAAACGGGAAGGGCGATTCGATTCCATCCCCATTTTACACCCGCAGGGACGAATGCAAATTTTGTCCGGGTGGAGAATCCTTCCCGACTGTCCGTAAGAACCTATGAACGAGGTGTGGAGGATGAGACGTTAGCCTGTGGTACAGGGGCAGTGGCCTCGGCCATCATTGCTGCCTTCAAAGGATTAGTGAAATCTCCGGTATCCATTAAGACCTCGGGGGGAGAAATCCTAACCGTCTATTTCGAAATAGAAGCAGGGGAGGTAAAGAGAGTCTTTTTCGAAGGGGATGTCCATATTATTTATGAAGCTGAAATGTGGGAGGAGGCCTATCAATGAAAGGGGTGATCCAAGCCATCGTCGTTGGGGCGGCTGGGAAGGTGGGGGGGAGAATTATTCATATCATCCAAGAGTATCCTTCGATTAAACTCTTTCGAGCGATTGAGCGACCCGACCATCCATCCATTGGCAGGGATATTGGGGAGATCGCTGGTCTTGAAAAGTTGGGGATTCCATTGGAAGGGGAGTTGCGAAAGGAGGGAGGGGATGTCATCATCAACTTCAGCAATCCCCAGGCCTCCTTAGAGAGTATGAAGTTTGCTCATGATGCTGGTCTAGCCATTATTATCGGTACAACTGGTTTGAGTGCAGAACAGATGGAGAGGGTGAAGGAACTTTCGAAGGGTGTTCGATGTGTCATGGCTCCCAATATGAGCGTAGGGATGAACGTGATGTTCCGTACCGTACAAGAGATTGCTCAGGTTTTAGGCTCGGAGTATGACGTTGAAATTTTAGAGGCCCATCATCATTTGAAAAAGGATTCGCCCAGCGGTACAGCGGTGAAATTAGGAGAGCTGATTGCCAAAGCTACAGGAAGGGATTTCGGTCAGGTAGGAGTTTATGGCAGAAAGGGGATGGTGGGCGAAAGGACAAAAGAAGAGATTGGAATGCAGGTAATCCGCGCAGGAGACATTGCAGGCGATCATACGGTCCTCTTTGGAGGGATCGGTGAACGACTGGAGATCACCCATCGTGCTCATAGTCGGGATAACTTCGCACGCGGGGCGGTCAGGGCAGCCCTTTGGGTGGTCAATCAGCCCAATGGCCTTTACGATATGCAGGATGTGTTGGGATTGAGATAAGTAAAAGCAATGTCAAATGTCAAAGTTCAAATTGTTTTGTCTATAGAAATACAGTAATTGAGTCATGAGTCATTAAGTCATTGAATGACTCAATGACCAAATAACTTATTATCTGGAGCATTAAAATGGTTACACGAGTTCCCCTCACCCTCCCCTCTCCCCAAGGCCTGGGGAGAGGGTTAGAGTGAGGGGTATGACTTGGCGAATGTCATCTATTAAATGCTCCCCTTAATAATTACTAAAATTGTATTTTGACATTCATTTGATATTTAAAATTTGTAATTTGATATTTTTTTTCTAAACGGAGGTTGGAATGAAGATTGTTCGGTACAGTGATGGCGATACAACAAAATGGGGAGTAGTGGAAGAGGATGGGGTTCGCGAAATGGATGGGGATCCCTTCAGGCACTTCCATCTTTTACCTAAGAGGAAGAGGATCGAAGAGGTGCGGCTCCTCTCCCCCTGCGTTCCATCAAAGATCGTCGCATTGGGTTTGAACTATCGCGACCATGCAGAAGAGGTAAAGATGAAAATTCCTGAGGAGCCCCTGCTCTTTCTCAAACCGGCCACCTCTGTCATCGGACCAGGGGATGGGATTGTCTATCCAAAGATGTCTAAACAGGTGGATTACGAAGCCGAGTTGGGCGTGGTCATTCAAAAAGTGGCGAAGGCCATCCCAGAGGAGAGAGCGGCTGAATATATCCTCGGATATACCTGCTTGAATGATGTGACCGCCAGAGATCTCCAATCAAAGGATGGTCAGTGGACGAGGGCAAAGGGGTTTGACACCTTTGCACCGATCGGTCCATGGATTGTTACGGACATCGATCCTCATCATTTAGGGATATCCTCCTACCTCAATGGTGAGAGGCGCCAGCATTCTAATACGAAGAACCTTATCTTTGGACCTCACCAACTGGTGAGTTTTATCTCTCGCATCATGACCCTCCTGCCAGGGGATGTGATCGCAACAGGCACACCTTCTGGCATCGGCCCAATGACAATCGGTGATAGAATTGATGTGGTCATCGAAGGGATTGGCACTCTGAGTAATACTGTAGTGGTTGAAAAAGGATTGGAGGATCGGAGATGAAAAGGAAAAAATCGATAAAATTATACCGCAGGGCATTAGGGATGATGCCAGGAGGAGTGAACAGTCCTGTTAGAGCTTTTAAGGCCATTGGTATTTCACCTACTTTTATTGACCGTGCGAAAGGATCAAAAATTTGGGATGTGGATAGAAATGAATACATTGACTACGTGGGATCTTGGGGTCCGATGATCTTGGGCCATGCCCATCCGAAGGTGATCGGGGCACTTAAAAGGGTGGCTTCCAAAGGGACGAGTTTTGGTGCGCCCATCCCATTGGAGGTCGATTTCGCTTTGAGAGTGAAGAAGGCTTTTCCCTCAATGGAATTGGTGAGGATGGTCAGCTCTGGCACAGAAGCCGTGATGAGCGCAATTCGAGTCGCGAGGGGATATACGGGTAGAGATAAAATCATCAAATTCGAAGGGTGTTACCACGGCCATGGAGACAGCCTGCTTGTTAAAGCAGGTTCTGGTGCGACAACCTTTGGGATTCCTGATAGCCTCGGAATTCCGGAGGATTTAGCCAAACATACTTTAACAGCTCTTTATAATGATTTAGAAAGTGTAAAGGCTCTCGTGAAACAACATTTAGGTAAGATCGCTTGTATCATTGTGGAGCCCATTGCTGGAAATATGGGGGTTGTTCTGCCTGAAAGAGGATTTTTGGAAGGGTTGAGAAAGGTCTGTGATGAGGAAGGGATCATTCTCCTCTTTGATGAAGTGATTACTGGATTTCGGGTGGCCTATGGAGGTGCCCAGGAACTTTACGGAATCAAGGCTGACCTAACCTGCCTTGGGAAGATCATCGGTGGCGGTCTTCCAGTGGGTGCCTATGGTGGCAAGGAAAAGATCATGGAGAGAGTGGCACCCCTTGGAGGAGTCTATCAGGCAGGAACACTCTCTGGGAATCCCCTTGCGATGACTGCAGGAATTGAGACATTGGAACTATTAAAGTCAAGAAAGATATATCAGGACTTGGAGAAAAAGACCTCCTACCTTACAGAAAATATTTCCAGAGTCGCTGAAGAGAAAGGAATACCCCTCTCTATCAATCACACGAAAGGGATGTTCACCCTCTTTTTTACAGAAGGCCCAGTGAGAGATTATCGAACGGCAAAGATGAGTGATACGAAAAGATTCGCCCAATTCTTCATCGAAATGATGGAGCAGGGGATTTATCTTCCACCTTCCCAATTTGAAGCTTGGTTTATCTCTCTGGCCCATAACCAGAAAGATCTGGATCGGACCATCGAGGCCTGCGAGGAGGCCTTCGAGAAGATATAGCGGGCCAAAGGATAAAATGATTGAAAGAGGAACTATGTATCGGGATGTCCTAAAGGGAAAGGGAGATCGGCCCATAAGATAGGAAATCATCAGGGGGCATAATTTACTGATTGAATTTCTCAATTTCAATTTGACAAGTCCTTCCTTTTAAGATTGCCTTCCATTGAATGCTTCGATGAAAGATGAACGGTTCCAAATCCTGAGCGAGAAGTTCCATTTCTCTGGTTTTCGAAAGTGGCAGGAGGAGATTATCAATACCCTCCTGACCCGGCGCGATGTGGTTGTAGTCATGCCCACAGGAAGCGGCAAATCACTCTGTTACCAGTTGCCGGCGCTCCTCCTGGACGGGGTGACACTGGTCATCTCGCCCCTGATTGCATTGATGAAAGACCAGGTGGATGGACTGGTGCAGAATCAAATCCCTGCCACCTTCATCAACAGCGCATTGACCCCCTCCGAGCAAGGGCAGAGACTGAGGGAAATTCAGCAGGGCAGATATAAGCTGGTTTATATTGCACCCGAGCGCTTTCGGAATCCGGGATTTATGGAGGGGATTCAATCCTGTCGTGTTTCACTGTTTGCTGTTGATGAGGCCCACTGCGTTTCCGAATGGGGGCATGATTTTCGTCCTGATTACCTTCGTCTCAAAGGGGTTGTTGAAAGACTAAGCCACCCGCCTGTTGCCGCTCTGACGGCGACGGCCACTCCTGATGTCCGCCGTGATATCATCACCCAGTTAGGCCTCCGGCAACCGATCGCTTTCATTGCCGGTTTTGATCGTCCCAATCTCCATTTTCAGGTCAAAAGGGTGGAGGGTGAGGCAGATAAAATCGATGCCATTTTGGGCCTGCTCAAAAAGAAGGCACAAAGGGGGATTATCTATGCCGCTACCCGTAAGAATGTGGAAACCTTAACCTCGGCATTACGATCCAATGGCTACAAAGCGGGAAGTTATCACGCCGGCATGGAGATGGAGTCCCGCAAGTCTGTCCAGGACCATTTTATGGAGGGAATCCTGCCGGTAGTGGTGGCGACAAATGCCTTTGGCATGGGCATCGATAAGGCGGACCTCCGTTTTGTCGTCCATTATGACATCCCCGGCTCCATCGAGGCCTATTACCAGGAAGTCGGCCGTGCCGGCCGTGACGGGAAGCCTGCGACTTGCCTGCTTCTCTTCAATTACGCCGACACTTTCACCCAGGAATTTTTTATTGACGGAAGTTATCCTTCCAGCGACATGATAGAAAGGGTTTACGAGGTC
>Ga0315288_10013803_pt1 | contig 10102 bp, 7 predicted proteins | sample YL17G11_20_MG_FD_203454 | JGI IMG/M metagenome (GOLD analysis project Ga0315288, IMG submission 203454) | Sediment microbial communities from Yellowstone Lake, YNP, Wyoming, USA - YL17G11_20 | ecosystem: Environmental > Aquatic > Freshwater > Lake > Sediment | place: USA: Wyoming | collected... | reverse complement strand
GGCGGGGGGGGGCGGCGGCCCCGCCCACCGCCCCCTCCCCCCGCCCCTTTGCCCAGCGCGGGCGGCACGCAGCGCCTCCCCCGCCTCGTGGGCGCCGCCCGCGCCAAGGAGCTCGTGTTCACGTGCCGCCGGGTGGGGGCGTTCGAGGCGGTGGCGATCGGGTTGGGCGTCGACGGGGGCGCGGGCGCGGCGCCCGACGCCGGCGCCGACGCCCCTCCCGCCTCCTTCTCCTCGCCCGCCGACTCCCGCGCCCTGTCCTTGGCCCGCGAAATCGCGCAGGCCGCCCCCCTCGCCCTGCGCGCCGCCAAGGCCGCGGTCGGGGGCGGAGCCGACGTCGCGCTCGACGCCGGCCTGCGCCTCGAGGCCGCGTGCTACGCGACCCTCATCCCCACGTCCGACCGGGCGGAGGGGCTGTGCGCGTTTGCGGAGCGGCGGCGGCCTGTGTTCACTGGGGAGTGAGGGAGAGAGAACAGAGTCGAGCCTATGTTGCCGAGCGTCGAGCGCGCTCCGCGCACACACCGCGCGCGCGCCGCCGCCGCGCGCCCGTCAGCCGGCGCCCGACACTCGGGCGCGCCCGCCCGCGGGCGCCCGGCCCCGGCGCGGCGCTCCCAGCCATCTCGATGGCGTTCGCCCGCCTCGCGGCGGGCGCAGCCTGCCGCGCCGCCGCCCACGGCCTCGCCACGTCTCCTGCCCCCCTGCTGGACCGGCTGCTGGTGGCGAACCGCGGCGAAATTGCGCTGCGCGTGCTCGCGACCGCTCGGCGCCTCGGTGCGGCGATGGGGGGGGGCTGCGGGGCGCCGCGAGCCCCGCCGGAGATGACGAGTGGCCCGCACTCGCGCTCTCGCATCGGGTCGGGGGTGTCGGGGGGGTCGGCCGCCGCGTCAGCGCGCGGCCGCGCGCCCGACACCCTCAACCCCCAAAACCCCCTCCCTCCTCCCTTCGCTTCCCCAGGCATCCCCACCGTCGCCGTCTTCTCCGACGCCGACGCGTCCGCCCCCCACGTCGCCGCCGCCGACGCCGCGGTGCGCCTGGGGCCGGCGGCGCCCGGGGAAAGCTATCTGAGGGGCGACGCGGTGCTCGCCGCCGCGAAAGTGACCGGCGCCACCGCCGTCCACCCCGGCTACGGCTTCCTGTCCGAATCCGCGCCCTTTGCGGAAGCGTGCGCGGCCGCGGGCGTGGCGTTTGTGGGGCCGCCGCCGGCAGCGATTCGGGCGATGGGGGACAAAGCGGCGTCCAAGCGCATCATGCTCGCCGCGGGCGTGCCGTGTGTGCCGGGCTACCATGGGGAGGACCAAAGCGATCAACGGTGAGAAAAAACGGGGTGTGGGGGTCGGAGGAGGTGTTTTTTGGGGTGCGCGCGGCGACCCCCTCTCCTTCCCTCCCCAGCCTCCTGGCCGAGGCCGCGGCCGTCGGCTTCCCCCTGCTCGTCAAAGCGGTCGCCGGCGGCGGGGGCAAAGGGATGAAGATTGCGGGGAGCGCGGCCGAGCTGCCCGCCGCGCTCGCCGCCGCGCGCGCCGAGGCCGCGGCCGCGTTCGGCGACGACCGCCTCATCCTGGAGCGCCTCGTCCTGCGCCCCCGCCACGTGGAGGTGCAAGTGTTTGCGGACGCGGTCGGCGGGTGCGTCCACCTCGCGGAGCGCGACTGCTCGGTGCAGGTCCGAAGGAGAGGGGAGAGGGCGGGGGCCGGGGCGTCGTCGCCGTGCCACCGCCCACCGCCCACCCCACCCCCACCCTTCCAGCGCCGGCACCAAAAGGTCATCGAGGAAGCGCCCGCGCCCGGCCTGTCGGCCGCGACGCGGGCCGAACTGGGCGCGGCGGCCGTCGCGGCCGCGCGCGCCGTCGGCTACGTCGGCGCGGGCACCGTGGAATTCATTTTCGACCCCGCGACGGCCACCCCCTACTTTTGCGAGATGAACACGCGGCTGCAGGTGGAGCACCCGGTGACCGAGGCGGTCACCGGGTTGGATTTGGTCGAGCTGCAGTTGATCGTCGCCGCGGGGCGGCCCCTGCCCCTGGCCCAAGGCGACGTGACCGTCGTCGGCCACGCCGTGGAAGGCCGCCTGTACGCGGAACGCCCGGAGGCGGGCTTCCTGCCGGCCGCGGGCGCGGTCTCCGCGTGGCGGCCGCCGCGCGGCGCGGCCGCGTTTGGGTGGCCCTCCGGCGCGGCCGCCCGCGTCGACGCGGGCGTCGGCGCGGGGAGCGAGGTGGGCGTGCACTACGACCCCATGATCGGCAAGGTGGGGCGCGGCGGGGGGGGGGAGGGGCGGGGGCGCGCGCGCGCCGGCGCGCGCGGCGTCCGACGCCGCCCCCTCTCCCCCTCGCAGATCCTGGGCCGCGGCCCCGACCGGGCCGCCGCCTTTGCCGCGCTCGCCGCCGCCCTGGACGACCTGCGCGTGGGCGGGTTGCCCACCAACGCGGGCCTGCTGCGCCGGCTCGCGCGGGATGAAACGCTCGCGTCGACCGCCGTCGACACCTCCTTCCTGGCCGACCCCGCCCACGCCGCCCTGCTGGCGCCCGAGCCGCCGCCGGCGGTGGCGGTCGCGCTGGCCGCGGTGGCGGTGCACTTGCGCGAGGCGGGCGGGGGAGGCGGCGGCGGCGGCGCGTGGGCGACCGGCGCGGCGACCCCGCGCCCGGCCACCGCCCTGCCCTGGACCCGCCGCCTCGCGCTCGACGACGACGCGTCCGGCGCGTGCATGCAGGTGGACGTCTCTGGTGGCGGCCCCGGCCCCGCGCTGCGCGTGGCGTGCGCGGGCGGCGGCGGCGGCCCGCGCGCGGCGGCGCGCGCGTTCTCCCTCGCGCTCGACCGCCCCGCGCTCCACCCGCCGGCCGACGCCTCGGGCCTGTGGCGTGTGTCCGCGGTGGACGCGGCGACCGGCGCCGTGGTGACCGCCGACGTGGCGCTCGGCGCCGGCGGCGGCGGCGGCGCGGTCGTCGACGTGTGGTGCGCCGCGGGCGCGGCGCCCGCGGCGCACGCGTGCCTGCGCCTCCCCATTCCGCGCGCCTGGCCCCGCGCCGGCGGCGTCGCGGCCGCGGCCGGGTCCATCGCGGCCGCCCCGATGCCGGGCCGGGTGGCGCGCGTGTTGGTGGCGGAAGGGGACGCGGTCGCCGCGGGCGACACGCTGGTCGTCCTCACCGCGATGAAGATGGAGCACCCCGTGCCCGCGCCCCGGGCCGGCGTTGTCGAGACCGTGCACGCGGTGGCGGGGGGGGCGGTGGCGGGGGGGGACGCGCTCGTGACGCTTGGGGCGGCGGAGACAGAGGGAGGAGAGCGAGGCGCGCGCGGCGGCGAATGACGCTGCGCCACCTGCAACACCTCCCCACGCCCCCACACGAGACAATGGGCTGGGGTTGAGAGCTTCCCTCACATCCTGAACACGCCGTACGTGGCGCCGGGCGTCCAGGTATCGCCGGCCACGGCGGCGCCGAGGGCCAGCCCCAAAACGTCGCGCGTCGCGGCGGGGTCGATGCACCCGTCGTCCCACAGGCGCGCGGACGCGAACTCGTACCCACCCTGGGCATCGTACTGGGCGCGCACGGACGCTTCAAACGCGGCGCGGTCGGCGTCGGGCCAGGGCGCGCCGTCGCGCTTTCGTTTCGCGCTCTCGACGTCGCCCAGCACCGACGCCGCCGCGTCGCCCGACATGACGCCGACGCGGGACGAGGGCCAGGTGAAGAGGAAGTTGGGCGAGTAGGCCTGGAGAGGAGGGGCGGGAGGGAGCGTGAGGGAGGGCTCGCCCGCGCGGGCCCCCCCCTTCCAAACCCGCCCCACCCTCTCGCTCGCACGCACCCGCCCGCACATGCCGTACGCGCCCGCGCCGTGCGACCCGCCGACGACCAGGGTGACTTTGGGCACGCGCGCGGCGGCCAGCGCCTGCACCATGAGCGCGCCGTCCTTTGCGATCCCTCCCCGCTCCGCGTCCCGCCCCACCATGAACCCCGCCACGTTTTGGATGAAAAGCAGGGGCGTGCCGCGCTGGGCGCACAGTTGGATGAAGTGGGCGCCCTTGCGCGCGGCGGGCGACACGAGCGCGCCCGCGTTTGCCAGCACGCCCACCGGCACCCCGCGCACCGCGCCAAACCCGGTGACCAGGGTGGCCCCGTAGGCGGCCTTGTGCTCCGCGAAGCGGGAGCCGTCGAGGAGGCGGGCGAGGATCGACCGCGGGTCGTACGCGCGGCGCGCGTCGGCCGGGACCACCCCCCGCAGCTCGGCCGGGTCGTGCGCGGGCTCGTCGATGGTCGCGGGCGCGCCGGGCCAGGCGCCGGACCCGCCCGCCGCCCGGCCCAGGGTGGCGAGCGCCCGCCGGACGAGCGCCGCGGCGTGCGCCTCGGACTCGGCGAGCGTGTCGGCCACCCCGCTGACGCTCGTGTGCATCTCCCCGCCGCCCAGGTCTTCCGCGGTCATGACCTCGCCCGTCGCGGCTTTGACGAGGGGCGGCCCGCCGAGGAAGATCGTGCCGGCTCCGCGAATGATGACGGATTCGTCCGCGAGCGCCGGCACGTACGCGCCGCCCGCGGTGCAGGAGCCGGCGACGAGGGCGAGTTGAGGGATGCCGGCGGCCGACATGCGGGCTGGGGGGTCGAGGGAGGGAGGTGGTGGGTGCCGGGCCGCACGCTCGCCGCCCGCTCTCTCCCTGCCTCCCTCCCTCTCGCCACACCCTGGTTGTAGAAGATGCGCCCGAAATGGTCGCGGTCGGGGAAGACGTCCGCCTGGCGCGGCAGGTTGGCGCCGCCTGGGGAGGGGGGGGGAGGGTCCGAGCGTCGCGGGGCGCGCGGGGGCAGGCTTCCCGCCCACGCCCGCCGCCCCTCGCCTCTCGCACCCGAGTCAACGATGTACACGCAGGGCAGGCGGCACGCGGCGGCGACCTCCTGGAGGCGCAGGTGCTTTTTGACGGTGACCGGGTAGTACGTCCCGCCCTTGACCGTCGCGTCGTTGGCCGCGAACGCCGTCAGCCGGCCGTGCACGCGGCCGATGCCGGTTACGATGCCGCCGGCGGGCACGGCCTCGTCGCCTGGGGGGGGGGAGGGGGCGGGGGAGGGTGGGCTGACGGTTTTTTTTGTCCGACGTGGCGGGTCGGAACGTGGCGCCGACACCCTCAAACACCGGCGCGATCGACTCACCATACATGGCGTGTCCGGCCAGGGGCGACAGCTCAAGAAACGGTGACCCGGGGTCGGCGATGGCGTCGATTCGCTCGCGCGGCAGCCACTTTCCCCGCGCCCGGTGCCGCTCGACCGCGGCTTTGCCGCCTCCCGCGGCCGCGGCCGCGATGAGAGCGGTCAGGCGGTCGACCGAGGCGCCCATCGCGGCCACGTTGGCCGCAAACGCTTCCGACCCGGGCACCGCGCCGCACGGGCCGAGGACGTCAGATGCGTCTCCGGTGTCGGGGGGCCAGGACGAGAATGCCCGGCAGGCGGGGCGGCGCGCCCGGCGGGCCAGGGCGGCGAGCATGGCAGTGAGATGAGCGCCGGCACTGCGCCGCTGCACACCGCCCACCCGCCCTCCATGCTGCGCGTCGCCGCCCTCTTGGTGCTGCTGACCGCGTCCGCGGCCGCGGCGGGCGTGTGCCCGTTTGCGCCGGTGGCGCGCCATCTCGCGGAAGCGGGCGACATCGTGCCCGCTCCGGCCGCGGCCGCGTTTGTCAAGGTAGAGGAGATGATGATGGGCCTAGGGGCGAGGGTCTTCAGGCGGCTGGCTCGGTCGGCATTGGGGCCCGACGCCCAGCGCCGCCGGTGGATCGCCGCGCGCCGCCCGGCCGACGCCACCAACTGTGCTCGCACGATGTGGAATGTGCCGTGTGGCGGGGCGGACGGGCAGGGAGCGCGGGGCGACCCCTCTCGGCGTGGGCCCACGCCCGCCGCGCGGGTCCCTCTTCCGAAAACGCACCCCCGTCCCCCCGCCCGCCCCCCCAGGTCATGCACTGCGCGCCTGGCTCGTTTATCGCGTTCCCGCCGGCCGCGGCCGCGGGCGGCGGCGTGCCCGTCGCCACGCCGGCGCCGCGCGCGCGGCTATCCGCTCTCGACGCGACCGTCGAAATGACCGTCGCCCCCTCGTACGACGTCCCTTTTCGCGGGCGCGACGGCTCGTGGTGGTGCGTCGAAAAAGGAGGGGGGCGGGCGGGCTGGGGCGGCCCCACGAGCGCGCGCACCCCCCCCCCCCCCCCCCCAGGCGCCCCGGCGCCTCCCGCCTCAACGCGACCGCAACCGTGGCGTCGCTCCCCGGCAACGGGACTCGGCCCTTGGTCGCCGCCCTGCACACCGTGCCCTGCGCGAGCGCGGCCGCACGCGGCGGTGCGCCCGCGGGGGCGACCTACGGCCGGGACGCCGCCTACCGGCGCGTGACGGGCGACACGGGCGCGGGAGCGGCGGGCGCCATGGTCGCGGCGACTCTGACCGCGCCCGCGACGACGGCCGCCACGCCCCCCCCCGCCTCCGTCGGCGGCGGCGCCGACGCCCCCTTCCTCGTCGACTACGACGAAGCCGTCTCCGTTGTCGCCTACGACGGCTCCACCCCCATCGCGTGCTGCCAGCTGGCGCCGCCCGCGCCGGTGTTGCCGGACGAGTGGGGCGCGACGGTCGAAGCCAACATCGTCGAAAAAGGGTACACCCTCGCCCTCCGCCAAGTCTACTCCGCCCCCCTGGCCCGCGTGCGCACCGAGGTGCACGCGGGCGGGGCGGACCGGGTCGTGTTCCAAGACTTGGCGGCGGGCACCGTGACGCTCGTCGACGCGCCCAACGCGACGCACCCGGCGGGCGCCTGCCTCGTCCGCCCCGCCGCGCCCGGCGAGGGCGGCGTGCTCGGCCTCACGGGCGGCGGCGGCCGGGACGGGGCGCTGCTGTCGACGGCGGCCGCGCTGCGGTTCGACCCCGGGGAGGTCGTGCACGCGCCGCTCGCGCGCGCGCTCGCGCGCGGCGTGCCGGCCGAGACGTGGACGCGCGCCATCAACGACGGGGGCAACGCGAGCTACACGGCGTCGTACCTGTTCCCGGTCAACGCGTGGATTGCGGGCGGTGCGCGGTGGGGGAGGGGCCAGGGGGGGTCGGCGCTCGCAAGCGACGCCGCCGTTGCCGACCGCGCCCCCCTTCTCAGGCGAGTCCTACCACCGCATGCTGCGCGCCGTCATCGTCAACGGCACGCGGCCCGCGGTCGACCCGGCGACGGGCGGGCCGGACCCGAGCGGGGCCCGGGAAGGTGGGGCGCGGGGAGGGGGGGCCGGACCGCCGAAACCCTCTCCAGGTCGCCCACGCCTCTCCCCCAACCAGCCGTCTACCACGAGTACCACTTTGTGAACATGCGCCCCCGCCCCGGCCTCGCCGCAGGCCCCGGGTCGGTCTTCGACCCCTGCACCGTCGCGCCGCGCGGGGTCGGCTGCGGCTGCGCGCCGGGGGGGAGCGGCGGTGGCACAGACGCCGACGCCGTGCCGTACGCCGGCGGCGGAGGCGGGCGCGCGCCGGGGGCGCCCGCGCGCGCCGCCGGCGCGCCGCCGCTCGCCGCGCGCGCCGAGCCCCGCGGCTTTGTTCCTGCCCAGGCCGGCCCGTACGCGCTCGTCGGCATTCTGAGCGCGCTCGGAGGGGGGCTGCTGGCCGTGGGCGTGCCCGCGGCAGCGCGCGCGGTCGGCCGCACGCGGGCGCGCACGTTTGAACCCTTCCAGGGAGGCTCGGCGCCCGCGGTCCCCACGGTGCACGCCATGAGCGTGGCGTCGGCATGAGGTGGAGAGAGAGGGCGCGCGATTCCGACGTTTGTTTTTTTTCCTTCCCACGCGCTGCAAACACTCCCCGCCTCCCTCTCCTCTTCTCCCCCACATTCCCGCCGCTCTGTCGCCATGTTTACAAAACGCGCGGGTGAGGGGGGACGCTTGCGACGAATTTGGGGGGAGGGCCGGGCGGTGGGGCGGCCGCGCGCGCGGCGGCGGGCGCCGCGCCCCGCCCCCGCGGCCTCCGGGGGACCCGTCAGTGTGTGTTTGGTGGTGAGGGACGTCTCCAAAGGGGGGGGGTGGAGGGAGTAAAGGGGCGGCGGGCGCGGGCGGCCGAGAGGCCGCCGCGCCACCACCCCGCCGCTCGAACGCTCGCTCTCCCGCCTCACTTTTTGGCCGCCTTCTTGGCCGCCGGCTTCTTGGCGGCCGGCTTCTTGGCGGCCGGCTTCTTGGAGGCCGGCTTCTTGGAGGCCGGCTTCTTGGCGGCCGGCTTCTTGGCGGCCGGCTTTTTCGCGGCGGCCTTGGGCTTGGGCGTCGCCTTTTTCGCCGGCGTCGCTTTCTTGGCCGGGGTGGCCTTCTTGGCGGGGGTGGCCTTCTTCGCCGGGGTGGCTTTCTTGGCAGGGGTCGCCTTTTTGGCGGGGGTCGCCTTTTTCGCGGGCGTCGCCGCTTTTTTCGCCGGCGTCGCCTTCTTGGCCGGCGTCGCCTTCTTGGCGGGCGTCGCCTTCTTGGCCGGGGTCGCCTTCTTGGCGGGTGTGGCCTTCTTGGCGACGGCCTGGGGGCGGAGAGGGGGTGGAGCGTCGGCGGCGGACGGCGCGCGCGCCGGTCGTCGATTCCCCTCCCACATCGTCCCCTACCCTACCTTTTTCACCGCGGGCTTCTTGGTGATGACCTTCTTGGCCTGTGTGCGGGGGGAGGGGGGTCGTAAGCGGCCGAGGGCGGGCGGGTCGCGAAGCGCGCGCGCCGCGCGACAACGGCGCACGCGCGCCGCGCGCGCGCGCGCTTGCCGCGCCGCGCCGAATCGCCGCAGACGCGCATGACGCGGTCTACAGTCAATTCTGGGGGCCGGCAGGCGGCGCGCCGGTCTCATCCGGTCGACGGCGTGCGCGACCGGAGCGCGCGCCCATGTCTCGGGCGCGCCCACGCCGCCCACAGGGCGTGCGCTGCCCTCGGCGCCGCCCCGTGCGAAGCGCGGCAAGCGTGGCAGGCGACGAGTGGCAAGCGAGAAGGGCGCCGGGCGCGCGCGCGGGCGGCACAGCGTAAAGGGGGAAGAGCGCCCGCGCCGGCACGCCCGCGCAGGGGGCGCTCGCGCCCGGATTGCCCGGACACCATCCCGGCGACCGACGCTGATGCGCGAAGAAACACCACACGAGGCGGAGCGCGCCGGCAAGGCTCGTCGGCGCTTGCGCGGCCGCGCGTGCCCGCATGCCGCGCCCGCCGCCACGGCCTAGCCCGCACCTTGGCGGGGGCCGCCTTCTTAGCCACAGTGCGCTTGGGGGCCATGTTAGATATGGGGTGGTGGCGGGGGTGGACGGGGGGCGGGAGGGGGGGCGACGAGGAGGCGAGAGAGAGAGTGCCTTCCTGGCGCGCGACGGCGGCAACGGCCACCTCTCGACGCGCCCGCGCGGTCGCGGCCGGGCGGGCGGCGCCCGCGTTTTCGGCGCACCCGCGCGCGAGGCGGGCGGCGGGCCGCCAGGGGCGGCCGCGAGCGGTTGCTCACCGCGCGCGCTCGCCGCGCGAGGCCGACCCCGAACGCTTTCCCGCCTTGCGCCACGGTCCGCATCGACCGCCACGACTCCATCCAGGCCGCCACAGGGCGGGTGCCGGCGGCAGCGAGCCCGAGGCGCGAGCTGCAATCAAACGCGCGGCGCCCTGCACCCCCACCCCACACTCCTCACCCTTCCTCCCCCCGCCGCCGCCGCCCCGTCGGTGAGCGAGAGGGCGGCCTCGGCGCCATCGCCGCAGGCAGAGCCGGCGCGCGAGCCCGCCGCCGCGGCGGCGGCCGGGCGCGCCATCTCTGGAGTCGCGGTGCGCCGGCGACGCGGCGGCCACGCCCGCCCGGCGAGCCGCGTGCGCTATACACACGCGCGGTCGCAGCGGGCGGGCGCGGGCGCCGCGGGCGCTCACACGCTCCGGCGCGGCGCCACGCGTGTCTGGGGGTGGCGCCGGCCACGACGCGGCCGCCGCCACCGCGCGATGCGCAATCTGGCGTCCCACATGCCTTCCCTTGGCGCCGGCGACCGCCCCGCGACCCGCCGGCGCCGATGGCGCCCGCGCCCCCCCCCCCCCTTGGCCCGCGCGCCCGCCGCCGGCGGCCGCCGAGTGGCGGGCGGCTCGTGGAACGCGAGCCGCGGCGGCTCACACCTCCTCCCTCCACACAGCGGCTCGCGGCCCCCGCCGCCGTCAATGCGCCCC
>Ga0315288_10013802_pt1 | contig 10103 bp, 6 predicted proteins | sample YL17G11_20_MG_FD_203454 | JGI IMG/M metagenome (GOLD analysis project Ga0315288, IMG submission 203454) | Sediment microbial communities from Yellowstone Lake, YNP, Wyoming, USA - YL17G11_20 | ecosystem: Environmental > Aquatic > Freshwater > Lake > Sediment | place: USA: Wyoming | collected... | reverse complement strand
CACGATCACCGTGCCCGTGCCGAAGAAGCAGTGGATCTCCTTCAGCGAGTCGAAGTCCAGCGGCACCTCCATCTCCGCCGGCGTCAGGAACATCGTCGAGGCCCCGCCCGGCAGCGCCCCGCGGAAGGTGTAGCCTTCGAGCATCCCGCCCGCGTGCTCGACGATGAGTTCCCTCAGCGTGGTCCCCATCGGCGCCTCGAAGGAGCCGGGCCGCTTCACCCGCCCGCTCACGCCGTAGATCTTCATCCCGGCGTCCTTCGCCTTGCCCAGCGACTGGAACCACTCCGCCCCGCGCTCGACGATGTGCGGCACGCAGCACAGCGTCTCCACGTTGTTCACCACCGTCGGCTTGCCCCAGGCGCCGCAGATCACCTCGTAAGGCGGCTTGGTGCGGGGAATGGCGCGCTTCCCCTCCATGGCGTTGATGAGGCCGGTGGCTTCGCCGCACAGGTACCGCCCCGCGCTCAGGTGCAGGCCCAGGTCGAAATCGAAGCCCTTCCCCAGGAGGTTGCGCCCCAGGTAGCCGGCTTGCCGGGCCTCGGCCAGCGCGCGCTCCAGGATGCGCGCCGGCTTCACGTACTCGGCGCGCACGAAGATATACCCCACGTCCGCCTGGCAGGCGTACGCCGCGATCAGCGTGCCCTCGATGAGTTGATGGGGGTCGCCCTCCACCAGGTGACGGTCCTTGAAGGTGCCGGGTTCCATCTCATCCAGGTTCACGATCAGGATCCGCGGCCGCGCCGACTTCTCCAGCGGCGGAAGCCCCTTCCACTTCAGGCCGGTGGGAAACCCCGCGCCGCCCAGACCCCGCAGCCTGGAGTCCGTGACCAGTTGCACCACCTCGCCGGGGGTGTACTGCGCCAGCGCCTTGCGCAGCGCGGAGTAACCGCCGGCCGCCTCGTATTCCGCGAGGCTGCACGGCGGCCCGCCCGGCTTGATGTTGCGCGTCAGGACCGGCTCCACCGGTTACTCCTCAACCGCCTCGGGGTTCTGAAGGATCTGGTCGAGCATTGCGGGCGTGACGTTCCTCACCTGTCTGTCATCCACCATCATCACCGGCGCGTAGTCGCAGTCGCCCAGGCAGCAGATGCGCAGCAGCGTGAAGCGCCCATCGGGCGTGGTGCCCCCGGCCTTCACCTCCAGCCGCTGCTCCAGGTGTTGCAGCAGCGACTCGCTGCCCAGCGACCAGCAGACCACGCTGTCGCACACCTTCAGCACGTGCCGCCCCACCGCATGCCGGAAGATCAGGCTGTAGAACGTCGCCACCCCCTCCAGTTCGTCCGGCGTCATCTCCAGGAACGGCGCCAGGTCCTGGATCGCCTCGTCGGACACGTAGCCCCGATGCGCCTGCACGATCTTCAGCGCGCCGATGCACGCCGCCCGTCGGCCGTGGCTGTGCGCGATCTCCTCCTCGACCTCCCGCTTCTCGACTTCGCTCAACACCGCGGCGCCTCCGTCGTCCTCTCAGCGGTCCACGTCGGCGAGCACGTAGTCCAAACTGCCCAGGATGGCCAGCAGGTCGGACACCATGAACCCCCGGCAGAGCAGCGGCAGGGTCTGCAGGTGCGCGAACGAGGGGGTGCGGATGCGCATCCGGTAGGCGTGCGTGCCCCCGTCGCTCACGGCGTAGTAGCCATAGTACCCCTTGGGCGCCTCGATCGCCGCGTGCGCCTCGCCCACCGGCATCGGGAACCCCCAACTCACCGCCAGGAAATGGTGGATCAGCGTCTCGATCGCCACCATGGTCTGCTCTTTGCGCGGCGGCATCGCCAGCGGGCTGTCGCTCTTGTAGGGGCCATCCGGCATGTTGTTCGCGGCCTGCTCGACGATCCGCAGGCTCTGGCGCATCTCCTCCATCCGCACCACCGTGCGCGCGAAGCAGTCGCCGCTCTCCGCGGTGGGGATCTCGAAATCGAACTGGTCGTACATCGAGTAGGGCCGTTTCTTGCGGAAGTCCCATTCCATCCCCGTCGCCCGCAGGTTCGGGCCGGTCACCCCCCACGCGATGGCCTCATCCCGCGTGTACGGCCCCACGCCGATGGTGCGGTCGCGGAAGATCCGGTTCTGCACCAGCATCCGGTCGTACTCGCGCAGTCGCGACGGGAGGTAGCGCACGAACTCGTCCACCAGCCCCTTCCAGCCCTTCGGCAGGTCCTCCGCCACACCGCCGATGCGGAACCACTGGGGGTGCATGCGCCCGCCGCAGATGGCCTCGATGATGTCGAAGGCGCGTTCCCGGTCGGTGAAGGTGAAGAACACCGGCGACATCGCGCCCAGGTCCGTGCCGAAGGTGCCCAGGAACACCAGGTGGCTGATGATCCGGAACAACTCGCAGATCATCACCCGGATCACCTGCGCCCGCGCCGGCACCTCGATCCCCGCCAACTTCTCCACCGCCAGCACGTAGGGCAGGTTGTTCTGCGCCCCGGCCAGGTAGTCCACGCGGTCCGTGTAGGGGATGAAGGTGTGATAGGTCTGGCGTTCCGCCATCTTCTCCACCCCGCGATGGTGGAAGCCGATGTCCGGAACCGCGTCCAGGATCTCCTCCCCGTCCAGCCGCAACACGATCCGCAGCAGGCCGTGGGTCCCCGGGTGCACCGGCCCCAGGTTGAGGAACATGTAATCCGAATGCTCGCCCGCCTCGGGCAGCCCGTAGTGCTCCGGGTGGAATTGCAGGTCCGCCTCTTCCTCTTCCACTCGCGGATCGGGCAGGGTGTACGGCTCCATCTCCGTGGCGCGCGCCGGATGTTCCTTGCGCAGCGGGTGGCCCTGCCAGGAGCGGGGCATCAGCAGGCGCTCCAGGAACGGGTGCCCCTCGAAGCGCACGCCGAACATGTCCCAGGCCTCGCGCTCGTACCAGTTGGCCGCCGGGAAGAGATCGGTGACGCTGGCGACACTGGGATACTCGCCCTCGAGCGGAACTTTCAGCCGCACGTCGCTGTTGCGGTCGAACGAGAGGAGGTGGTAGACCACCGTGAAGTCGCACGGCGGCTGCCCGGGCGGGATTTGCAGCCGCGCCCGCTCGTCAATCACCGTGAGGTCGAACAGCGTGCGATAGGGCTGCGGCGCCTCCGCTTTCAGATAGCGCAGCACTTCGCGCACCCGCGCCGCCGGCGCCCACGCCGTCGGCACCTCGTCGCGCACCGGTTGAGGCCGCAGGCCGGCGTCGGGAAAGCCCGCCTGGAGTTCCTCGATCACCCCGGCCATCGCCTAGACCTCGTCCATGCCCCGGATCTCCGTCATGCGCTGGCGCTCGGCCCGCTTGAGGTCGCGCGGCGAGGGCAGTTCGCGGCGCCGGACCCCTTGCGGGCCGACCACCCACGAGAGCGGCCGGCGCTCATTCCCCACCGCCTCGCGCAGCAGCAGCAGCCCCTCCAGGAAGGCCTCGGGCCGCGGCGGACATCCCGGCACGTACACGTCCACGGGCAGGAACCGGTCCACCCCCTGCACCACGCTGTAGATGTCGTACATGCCCCCGGAATTGGCGCACGACCCCATCGAGATCACCCACCGCGGCTCCATCATCTGCTCGTACACGCGCTTGATCACCGGCGCGATCTTCACGAACACCGTCCCCGCGATCACCATCAGGTCCGCCTCCCGCGGCGTCTGCCGGATCACCTCCGCCCCGAACCGCGCCAGGTCGTGCCGGCTGGTGATGCTGGTCATCATCTCCACGAAACAGCACGAGGTGCCGAACCCGTAGGGCCAGATCGAATTCTTGCGGCCCCAGGCGATGAGGTCGCTCAGCCTCGCCAGAAAGAGGCCCTGGCCCGAGCCCGCGTTGCCCGCTTGGGTCGCCGCGGCGTCCTTGCCGGGCCAGAGTCTCATGGCCGCTTCTCCTCGCGCATCCGCCGCCGTGTGGGGCTCCAGTCCAGCCCGCCCCGCTTCCAGATGTAGATCAGCCCCAGCAGCAGCACCGCGATGAACAGCGCCGCCTCCGCGTACCCGGCCCAGCCCAGTTCCCGGAAGTCCACCGCCCACGCGTAAAGGAACACCGCCTCCACATCGAACAGGATGAAAAAGATCCCCACCGGGTAGAAGTGCGCGCCATAACGCAGCCGCGCGGTCCCGGTGGGGGTGATCCCGCTTTCATAGGGGATGTCGCGCCCGGGCGCCCGGTGCCGTTCCCCCAGGAAGTGGGAGACCAGGATCACCGCCGCCACTCCCACCACCACCAGCGCGCCGTAAAGCACGAAGGGCCAGAGCGGTTCCATCTGGCCCGCGCTCACCGCGTGGCGCATGCGCTCACTCCCCTCCCGCCCCTCGCCGGTGCTCGGGATGGCCCTGTCCAGGGTGGGCGGGGCGATCCTGAGCGAAGCGAAGGGCCGCGACTCCGGCACGATTTTCAACCCAGGGCTGTTTCTCCTGTCGCCTCCGCCCGCCCAAGACCAAGAGTGAGCGCTTGGTGCGACAAGCCGTCCGTCACTCCGCCGCCGGCTGCGGAACGGCGGCGATGGAGGTGGTTTCAGCCCGCGGGGCCCGCTGCCGGGAGAGCCGAAGTGAATTATGAAGCACGAAGAAACTGCTCCCCAGCATGGCGAGCGCCGCGACCAGCGGGTGCAGAAGCCCGAAGAACGCCAGCGCCATGGCGACCAGGTTATAGCCGAAAGCCCACGCCAGGTTCTGGCGAATCACGCGGTAGGTGCGCCGCGCCAGGTGCACCAGCCACGGGATCCGCAGCAGCCCGTCGCCCAGCAGGGTGATGTCGCCGACTTCTCGCGCCAGGTCGGTGCCGCCGCCCATGGCGATCCCCACGTTGGCTTCGGCCAGGGCGGGGGCGTCATTGATCCCGTCCCCGACCACCGCAATCACTTGGCCGCTGCGCCGCTGGCCTCTCACTTCCTCCAGTTTGGCCTCCGGGGTGCATTCGGCCTTCACCTCCGGCGCGCCGATGGCCTGCGCCAGGTGCTCCGCCGCCGAGCGCCGGTCGCCCGAGAGCATGGTCACACCGATGCCGGCGTGCCGCAAGGCGCTGATGGTCTCGGCTGCCTCCGGCCGCGGGGCGTCGGCGATGGCGACCCGCGCCCGCACTCGCCCCTCCCAGGCGACGAAGAGCAGCGTCTCCCCGGGATCAGCGGCAGGCAATTCTCTAACGCAGGCGCCGTCCATGCCCTCGGCGGCGAGCCAGTCCAGGCCGCCGGCCAGGATCTCGCGGCTGCGCCCATCGAGTTCGACGCGGCCCGCCGCCCCCCGGCCGGGGAACGCCCGGAAGCCCTCCACGCGGCCCAGGGCGAGCCCGCGCGCTTTCGCCGCCGCGACGACGGCGCGCGCCATCACGTGCTCGCTTCCGGATTCGAGCGAGCCCAGCCAGGCGAGCGCTTCGTTCTCAGCACATGAGGCGCCTGCACAGCAAGCGATCGCTCGCAGCGTCGGCTCGCCGCGCGTGAGGGTCCCGGTCTTGTCGAAGAACACGCGCGAGACCTTGGCGAGCGTCTCCAGCGCTTCGCCGGAGCGCACCAGCACCGCCTCGCGCGCGGCGCAGGCCAGTGCCACGCAGATGGCCAGCGGCGTCGCCAGGCCCAGGGCGCAGGGGCAGGCGACCACCAGCACGGCCAGCGCGCTCATCCCGCCCCGCGCCGCGTCGCCCCGCCATAGCCAGTACCCCAGCGCGCCCGCCGCCACGACAAAGACCACCGGCACGAACACGGTGGCGGCGCGCGACGCCAGGCGCTCCACAGGCGCTCGCTGGGCTTGCGCTTGCTCCACCAAACGCCCGATCTGCGCGAGGAGCGCGTCGTCGCCGGCGGCGGTCACCTCGACCGTGAGTTCGCCCTCGCCGTTGGCGCTCCCCCCGAACAGCCGGTCCCGCGGCCCGCAGGCGCGGGGCTGGAATTCGCCCGTCAGCGCCGCTTCCTGCACGCTGGAGGCCCCGGCGCAGATCAGCCCGTCCGCCGGCACCCGCTCGCCCGGCTTCACCCGCACCCGGTCGCCCACGCGCAATTCCGTGGCCGGGACTTCTTTCTCGCCCTCAGCGGAGAGAAGGCGGGCAACGGGAGGCGCAAGTTGCAGCAGGGCCTTCACGTTCTTTGAGGCCTCGACCTTCGCCGAGGCCTCCAGGAGTTTACCCAGGGTCACCAGCACCAGCAGCATCGTGGCCGTGTCGAAGTAGACGGGCCCGCGGCCCTGGATCACGTGCGCCGCGCTCACGCCGAAGCCGGCCAGCGCCCCCACGGCGATGAGCGAGTCAATGCTGGGAAGCGCTTGCTTCAGTTCGCGCGTCGCCCCCAGCAGGAAAGGCACGCCGAGGATCGCCAGCACCGGCGCCGAGAGCCCCAGCAGCGCCCAGCGGAAGGCGTGGATCGCCTGGCTGCCGATCCCCGCCAGCGCGTCGGAGTAGAGCAGCAGGCTGATCATCATCACGTTCATCGCCAGCACGCCGGCCACGCCCAGGCGCGCCAGGATCGAGGCGGCGGGCCCGGCCTCGCCCTGCTCCCCCACGATCTGCCATGCCAGGTAACAGCCGTAGCAGCAGAACGCGCGGCCATCGGGCGCGGATCGCCGCGGCGATCCGATGGGCAGGCCGCAGTGGTGGCAGAGCGCCCGGGTCATTTCTGGCCCGAATGGTGGCCGTGGGCGGCGCAGGAGCAAGTCGCATGCGCGCCGGCCGGCAGCAGGCGGCACAACGCCCCGGTGGGCCGCAGCAGGGTGATTCCGCCGAGCAAGATCACCACCACCCCGGCGCCCCGCAGGCCGATCCGGCGCAGGCGCGCGTCAATCAGCGTGCCCCCGAAACCCACTCCCAGCAGCGCTGGAGCGGTTCCCAGGCCCAGTCCGGCCATGGTGATGATGCCCGCGAAAACGGAGTGCGTGGCCGCGGCCGCAGCGGCCATGGCGAGCGTGATGGGGCAGGGGAGGAAGCCCGTGGCGAGGCCCAGGGTGAGGGCCGCCGAGGGGCCTGGAGCGCGGAAGAAGTGGCCATAGAAGCGGCCGAGAAGGCCGGATTCCTGCAGGCTCGGCGTGGGCAGGCGGAGGGTCGGGAAGAGATTCAGCATGGTGAGGCCGAAGATGATGAGCACTGCCCCCGCGGCATAGGCGAAGAGGTGCTGAGAGGAGGTGAAAACCCTACTCCGGAGCAGCAGATTGCCGAACATTCCCGCTAATGCGCCCAAGAACGCATAGGTGCACGTCTTCCCACTCAGAAACAGTACCTGGCGCACTAGTGGGCGACCACTTCCGGCCACCCTTGAAAGGTGCACGGGAAATGCGCCGCACATGCCCGCGCAGTGGGGGCTGGCCGCCAGACCCGCAATCAAACCCATCCAGAAGTAGGTCAAAACCGCCTCGGTTGGCGCCTAGTGATAACGGTTGCTTCTTTGCTCCCGACGATGCGTCCTGCGCCGAGGGGGCAACAAATGCCGGTTTGCGCCGGCCGCTCGGCTTCCCGGCGACCGGCGCTGAGCGTGCGCTTGGTCAGACAGGGATTGTGCGTGTCGGCCGGAAAACGCGCCTGCGTCACGGCCCGTAGGCCGTTTGCCGCGACTCGGGGTCGCCCATGCGCCGTCGAGACTTCCTGAAACTCGTCATCGGGGGCACGGCCATCAGTTTTTGGTCGGAGCCGGTGCGGTTCACGCGGCTGATCCCGTTCGTCACCCCACCCGAGGACATCGTGCCAGGGGTCTCCACCTGGTATGCCACGAGTTGCCGGGAGTGTCCGGCGGGGTGCGGGCTGATCGTGCGCAACCGGGAGGCGCGCGCAACCAAGGTCGAGGGGAACCCACTGCATCCCATCAACGCGGGCAAAGTCTGTGCGCGCGGGCAGGCGGCGGTGCAGGGGCTGTATGATCCTGACCGCCTGCGCCAGCCGCTGCGGCGCGAGGGCGGGCGCCCCCACACGGTTGACTGGGACACGGCGCTTCGCGAGATCGGGAGCGCCCTGGCGCCCCTGCGCGGGACCGGGCAGGTGGCCGTGATCTCGGACTTGCAGGCAGGCAGCCTGGAGAGCCTGATCCGCGACTGGCTTCGAGCATTCGGGTCGGAGCGCTACCTGGTCTACGAGCCGTTCAACTACGAGCCCCTGCGGGAAGCCAACCGCCTGGTCTTCGGCCGCGCCGAGATCCCGGACTACCGCCTCGACAAGTGCGATTTCATCCTGTCCCTCGGCGCCGATTTCCTGGAGACCTGGATCTCGCCGGTGAAGTTCACCCGCCGCTTCGCCGAGCGGCGCGCGCCCTCCGACAGCGGGATGAGCAAGTTCGTTTATGCGGGTCCGCGGCTCTCCCTCACCGCGATGAATGCCGACGAGTACCTGCTCCTCTCGCCCGGCGATGAGCGCGACCTCGCGCTGGCGATGCTCCACACCTTGGTCGCGGAGGGCCTGGCGAAGCGCGATCGTGAGGCGCTGCGGGCCATCGCAGCCGGCTTCGCGCCCGAGCGAGTGGGCCCGCGCATCGGCGTGCGGCCAGAGCGCATCAGGCAGATCGCCCGGCACCTTGGGCGCGCGAAGACGGCTGTGGTACTTGCCGGATCTCCGGCGCCGGGGGGGAGCGCGGCAACAGAGGCGGCGGTTGCCGCGAACCTACTGAACTATGCCGTGGGCAGCGGCGCCGTGGATTTCGGCCGCACGCACGCCCTGGGCAAGACGGCGACATCGGCGCAGATCGGCGACTTCGTGAAAGCCATGGGCGAGGGGAAGATCAAGGCTCTGGTGATCATCGGCGCCAACCCGGCCTATTCGCTTCCGCCAGGCTACCGCTTCGCCGAGGCCCTGCGCCAGGTGCCCATGGTCATCAGCGTCTCCTCCTTTCCCGATGAAACGACCGAGTTGGCCTCCTGGGTTCTGCCCGCCAACACGCCGCTGGAATCCTGGGGCGATTACCAGCCCGAGACCTATGTGCTCAACCTGATGCAGCCGGTCATGGGCACTCGATACGACACCCGACCCACCGGGGACATCCTGCTCCAACTCGCAGAGGCTGCGGGCATATCGGCTGGCGAGGCGACCGGCATCCAGAATGCACGGATTGTCGCCACGAAAACCGGGTTGGAAGTTCGGCGGCTTCCCCCGCCTGCGAACTACCTCGAAATCGTGCAAGCCTCGTGGGTTCTGACCGCGGGGCGGGTCGCCCACGAGGGTGATGAACCCTTCTGGCACGAGTCCGTGCAGCACGGCGGTTACTGGACCGAAATCAAGCCGTCGCCGCTGCCGCCGCTTTCCGCCGAAGCAGCGCGGCTGCGCTTCGCGCCGCGGGAGCGCAGTAAGAGCCCCTCGCTGTGGCTCTACCCCTCGATGATGCTCTTCGACGGCCGCGGCGCCAACAAGCGCTGGCTGCAAGAGATCCCCGACGTGGTGAACCACGCGGTGTGGGATTCGTGGCTTGAACTCCATCCCGACACCGCCAAGTCGCTCCACATGGAACCAGGGCAGGTCGCCGAGGTCTCGACCGGAGCCGGCAAGGTCCGCGCGCCCGTGTTCACGTACGAGGGGGTCGTCCGCCGCACAGTGGCGCTTGCCTGGGGTCAGGGGCATACCGCCTACGGTCGGTATGCAGCCAACCGCGGGGCCAACGCCTTCCAACTGCAGGCGAGGCCTCTGGACCGGGGCGAGGCCTCGCCTACCGTTACACTCTCACCACAGCCGCAGACGGAGCCCGTCGTCACCACCGATGCCAGCCGCGAGCAGCACGGCCGCCATCTCGCGGACGCGCTGCTGCTGTCGGAACTGGGGCGGCAGCGGCCCGAGCCGATCACCTGGCCGCTGCCCAAGGGCTACAACCCGGAGGTGGATCTCTACGCGCCCCATCCCCACACCAACCACCGCTGGGCGATGGCCATAGACATCGCCCGCTGCGTGGGCTGCGAGGCCTGCGTGGCCGCCTGCTATGCTGAGAACAACATCGGCGTGGTGGGGAAGAAGTGGGTGGCCCAGGGGCGGGAGATGTCGTGGCTGCGCATTGACCGTTACTTCGAGTGGGGGTCGCCGCAGCCGGCGCGTTTCCTGCCCATGCTCTGCCAGCACTGCGACGCCGCCCCCTGCGAGCCGGTGTGCCCGGTCTATGCCGCGGCGCACACCGAGGAGGGGTTGAACCAGCAGATCTACAACCGCTGCATCGGCACGCGCTACTGCTCCAACAACTGCCCCTACAAAGTGCGCCGCTTCAACT
>Ga0315288_10013798_pt1 | contig 10104 bp, 4 predicted proteins | sample YL17G11_20_MG_FD_203454 | JGI IMG/M metagenome (GOLD analysis project Ga0315288, IMG submission 203454) | Sediment microbial communities from Yellowstone Lake, YNP, Wyoming, USA - YL17G11_20 | ecosystem: Environmental > Aquatic > Freshwater > Lake > Sediment | place: USA: Wyoming | collected... | reverse complement strand
AAGAAGTGATCCGGCAGCGCAGCTTCTCTCCCAGGCGGGCGAAGAGGTCGATCCAGAGACGCGCCGCGGCGTCCCCCTCGGCCGCTTTTTTTTGAATCCGAGGGAACGCCGAAGCGGACGCGCGGAAGAAGACGTCTTGGGCCTCCCGGAAGTCGACCGGAAAAGGCTGAGCGGCGGCCGGCTCGACGGCCGCGAGGAGGGCACGGAGGAGGCCTTGGTCATCCGGGCCGATCAGGAACGCTTCGGCCCTGGCCCGGACCGCGTCTCGAAATCCGCCGGCCATAACCCTGCCGTCCGCGTCGAGTCCCAGATTCGCCGCATCGGCCAGAATCCCCTGAATCCGTTCGGCGTCAGGGGCGGCCAAAGCGGCCCGAAGTTCTCCCTGAAGGACGATCTCGGCGGCGGCTCGGAAGCTCTCCGGAAGCGGAGCGCCATGGCCGGCGAGAAAGCGAAGAAGCGACGCCCGTCGTTCGAAAATCAGGCCGCAATAATCGGGATCCGCCGGCTCTCCCGCCGACAGGATCCGCCCTAAAACGCGGCGCCGCTCATCGCCAAAAAGAGAATCCAACGAAACGGCGGCCCGGCCCAATTTCGTTTCAATTGTCCGGAATAAAGCCGGAAGATCTCCGCCGGCGAACGCCTTCTCCGCCTCGTCGGCCGCCCGCCGAAACGCCTCCGCGCCGGCGAACACCCCGATCCCGCCATGGATTTCGAATCCTCCGGACCGGACGACGGCGTACCCGAACTCGGCCGCTTCCGTGGTGGCGACCGACGTCAGGATGACCCGGCCGCAGGCGAATTTCATCGGACCGGACTCGAGGAGGCGCGCCTCGGCGCCCTCCGCGACATAACCGTACCCGCGCTCGCGGGCGGCCCAGGGCTCGAAGAACGACCGGGCGGCGTAATGGGCCGCGACGCGGCCCGCCTCGGCCCGGGCGGGCTTGACCTTTTCCCGATAAACGCGGCGGCCGTCGCCGCGCTCGGCGACATTGCTCCGGGCCCGCCCGAGTTTCTCGAGGAAGAGAGGCTCCAGGTCTTCGTTAAAGAGCTCGGCGGCCAGCTCGATGGCCCGGCCGGCATACCGGATGACCTGAACAGTCTCGATCCCCGAGAGATCGTCGAAAAACCAGCCGCAGGAAGTGAACATCAGCAGGGCCTGGCGCTGGAGCTCCAGGAGTTTGAGAGCGCGGACCCGGTCTTCGCGCCCGAGCTCGCGGGCGGCCCGGCGCTCGAAGAATCGGCGGACGGAATCCGGGCCGCGGTCGAGGACGAGGTCGATATATCCGTCCCGGGCCGCCCAGGGATCCTTGAACAGCCGACCGCCCGCCTGCTCAAAGAGCGGGGCCAGCCGATCCCGAAGCCAATCCAGGGCTTCCCGCAGGGGAGCCCTCCAGGCCTGGTTCCAGCCGGGATCTCCCCCCGTCCGGCAGCCGCAGTCCGAGCGCCATCGCTCCACGCCGTGGGCGCAGCTCCAGGACGTGTTCTCGAAGATCTCGACTTCTTCGGACGGCGGATGCCGTTCCAGAAATTCGCCGTAGTTGGTCAATCGGGCCGCGTCGCTCGTCCGGAGCCGCTGAAGAGCGTAAGCCAGGGCCATCTCGCCGAAATCGTGATGGTGTCCGTACGTCTCCCCGTCGGTGGCGATATGGACGAGCTGCGGCCCCGTCCTCTCGCCCGCGAACGCGGCGAGGAGGCGGCGGACGAACTGATCGCCGCTCGAAAGGAGGCCTTCGAACGCGACCGCCCTGGACACGGGAGCGTCATAGAAAAAAATCGCAAGCCGGCGTCCTAAGTGAAGGCGGAGGTCATAAGCGCGGGTGGGGTCGATCGTCCCCGCCGGGACATCGGTCCACGGCCCTTCAGGAAGCGCCCGGATCCGCTTCGCCTGATGGGGCGCGAGGATCGTGAACTTGATCCCCTGTTCGGCCATGATGTCCAGGCTTTCCAGGTCGACCGCGGTTTCGGGCAGCCACATCCCTTCCGGAGCCCGGCCGAAACGCCGCTCGAAGTCCCGGATCCCCCAGAGAATTTGGGTGCGCTTGTCCCGGACGACGGCCAGGGGAAGGATCGGGTGATTGTAAGCCTGGGCCATGGCGGAACCGTGTCCGGAAAAGCGGGCCCGGCTTTCGCGGTCCGCCTCCAGGATCGTCCCATAAACGGCCGGCGCCTTGTCCTCCAGCCAGGAGAGCAGGGTCGGACCGAAGTCGAAACTGATCCCGGCGTAGTTATTGACGATCCGCAGGATCCAGCCCGCCTCATCGAGGATTCGTGCGGCGGCGTTGGGGGCGTAGCATTCCCGCGTGATTCTCTCGTTCCAGTCATGGTCGGGAGCCGCCGAATCCTGGAGCTCCACGGTCTCGAGCCAGGGGTTTTCCCTCGGAGGCTGGTAGAAATGCCCGTGAATACAAATGTACCGCCAGCTCAAGTGCTCGGACCCTCCGCCTTGAGAAAGACGACGGCCAAGGGAGGCAGGGTGAGGCTGAGCGAAAATGGACGGGAATGGAAGGGCCGGGGATCGGCCTCGACACGGCCGAGATTTCCCAACCCGCTCCCCTCGTAGTCCCGGCTGTCGCTGTTCAAAACCTCCCGCCAGCCGCCGCCGCGCGGCACTCCGACCCGATAATCGAACCGGGGGACGGGGGTGAAATTAAAGACCGCCGCAAGAGGCCTATCGCCGGCCGCGTCCAGCCGGAGGAGCGAGAGGACGCTGTTGTCCGAATCGTGGCAGTCGATCCACTCGAAGCCGGCAGGCTCAAAGTCCAGCTCGTGAAGGGCCGGTTCGCTCCGGCAGAGACGGTTGAGGTCGGCGACCCATCGCCGGACGCCGGCGTGGGCGGGGACGTCCAGGAGGTCCCAATCCAGGCTGTCGTCGTGGTTCCATTCCCGGCCCTGGCCGAACTCGCAACCCATGAAGATCAGCTTTTTCCCCGGCTGGGCGAATTGGAGGCCGAAGAGAAGCCTCACATTGGCGAATTTTTGCCAGGCGTCCCCGGGCATCTTGTCCAGAAGAGAGCGTTTCCCGTGGACGACCTCGTCGTGGGACAAGGGAAGGACGAAGTTTTCGTGGAACGCGTAGAGAAGGCGGAAGGTCACGAGGCCGTGATGGAACTTGCGGTGGACGGGGTCCTTAGCCATATACAGGAGGGTATCGTTCATCCAGCCCATGTCCCACTTCAGCCCGAAGCCCAGGCCGCCGACGAAGGTGGGGCGGGACACGTGAGGCCACGCCGTGGACTCCTCGGCGATTGTCTGGACGTCGGGGTATTCTTTATACACTTCCTCGTTGAGACGGCGGAGGAAGGCGATCGCTTCCAGGTCTTCCCTTCCGCCGTGGACGTTGGGGATCCACTCTCCCGGCTTGCGGGAGTAATCCCGGTACAGCATCGACGCCACGGCGTCCACCCGCAGGCCGTCGGCGTGATAGACATCCAGCCAGAACAGGGCGTTCGAAAGGAGAAAGCTCCGGACCTCGCTCCGGCCGAAATTGAAGATGGCGCTGTCCCAGTCCGGATGGATCCCCCGGCGCGCGTCCGCGTGCTCGAAAAGATGAGTGCCGTCGAAAAAGACCAGGCCGTGCTCATCGCGCGGAAAATGCGACGGCACCCAGTCCAGGATGACCCCGAGGCCGTTTTGGTGGAGATGATCGACGAGGGACATGAAATCCTGGGGCGTTCCGTAGCGGCTGGTGGGGGCGAAATAGCCCGTCGTTTGATACCCCCAGGAACCGTAGAACGGATGCTCCATGATGGGCATGATTTCGACGTGGGTGAAACCCATATTCGCCGCGTAAGCGGCGAGCTTGGGCGCGATTTCCCGGTAAGTCAAGGACCGGCCGCCCTCGTCGGGCATCCGCATCCAGGACCCGAGATGAACCTCGTAGATCGAGATCGGGGCCTGCCGCCCGTTGGAACGGCCGCGCCCGCTCATCCACGCCGCGTCTTGCCAATCGAAAGCGAGGTCCCAGACCACGGACGCGGTCTTCGGGGGGGTCTCGCAGAGAAAGGCGTACGGATCGGATTTATCGACGCGATAGCCCCCGAACCGGGAAACGAGGCGATACTTATAGGCCATCCCCGGCTTGACCCCGGCGATGAAACCCTCCCAAATCCCCGACTGACCGCGGGGACGGAGTTTGTGGCTTTCCCCGTCCCAGCCGTTGAAGTCGCCCACGACGACGACGCTCTCCGCGTCGGGCGCCCAGACCGCGAAGAAGGCGCCCTTCCTCCGCCCCTGGGTGCCGAGATGGGCTCCCATTTGCCGGTAAAGACGTAAATGGCTGCCCTCGTTGAAAAGGAAAAGGTCATCGTCCGAAAACAGGGATTTCTGGTCTTTCATGGATTCCACCAGGGCAGAGATATCACGTCCGAGGAACGGACGTCAACCGGACACTCTTGGACGAGAACCCTTTGAACGGGTTCTCTTCCAACGCACCGCGGAAGTTCGGCGGTGCGGCCGACTCTCCATGGAGCATTTTGCGTAAGGCCCATTGATTATCACAACAGACATGCGGTAAGTCTCGTGGCGTCCGAAAACGGCCGGAACGTGATGAGGGTTTGCCGTCCCGCAGGGCACTCTTCGAGGATCCCGTCTTCGGACGCCGAGGTTTGCATAGCCAGCAGCGCTAATCGACGAACACGGCATTCTGAATGTGAGTTCTTCGCCGCAAAGACAACGGAGCCGCTCTTCAGACTCTGAACGTACTGGTCCCTACCTCCCCTACCCCTCCTGTGAAAAGGAGGGGCTCCGAATAAGGTAAGCGGCTCCGGGGGTCGGAGGCCGTTTTCTGACGCACAGAGACACGATGAGCAACGGCGGCCGAGGTTCAGAGTTTTTCGCCGCAGGACGGGCAGGCCTTCCACTCCGGCCGGATTTCGGCGCCGCACTTCAGGCAGGCCGGCCGAAGCCGGGCGCCGCAATGCGCGCAGAAATTCTGGTCCCGGCCGGCGGGCTTGCCGCAATGCGGACAGCCGGCCGGCGGAGGGCCGGACGGCGCCGGAGAGGAAGGCGCCGGGCGGAACGGCGCGGGCCCGGAAACCGGCGGGACGCCTCCCGCGCTCATCGGAATCGGATGGCTTCCCCGGACGATGGCATAGATGATGAGCCCGACGAGATGGGTGAACAAGACGACCAAAGCCCAGATGGCCGCGTTCATCCCCCGTTTCTCCGCGTCGCGGTAAACCCAGACGACGACGGCGATCCAGAAGGCCAAAACGGCCAGGCCGAACAGGCCGACGAATCCGACCCAGGGCCAGCCCCAATTCCAGATCCGGTCCCAATGAAAACCGTCCCAGCCGTTGAAGACGCCGTGGATGACGCCGGCGGGGGCGAAAAACAGGAAGCGGATCGCGCCGACGGCGAAGAAGACGACAAGGACGAGAAAAATGATTCCCAGGATTTTTCCGGTCGAGGCATTCATAAACGTTCTCCTCTCCCCTATAAACGAAAACGGCCGGAAAAAGTTTTCTCCCTCTTTCTACTCATATTTCAGCACGGCAGCGGGATCGGCCGAGGCGGCTTTGATCGAGTGGAACCCGACCGTGAGCAGAGCCACCGCCAGGGTGAGGGCGCCGGTGCCCGCAAACACCGCCCAGCCGATCCCGGTCCGATAGACGAAGCCTCGCAGCCAATTCGACATGAGCGCGTAGGCGACCGGCCAGGCGATGATGTTGGCCGCCGCGACCAGAAAGAGATATTCCCGGACAAGCCGTTGGAAAATCTGAGGAATCGACGCCCCCAAGACCCGATGGATCCCGATTTCCTTGATCCTTCTCGCCGTTGAAAAGGAAGCTAATCCGAAAAGACCGAGACAGCCGATGAAGACGGCCAGGCCGGCGAAGATCGCGAAGACCCGGCCGATGCGCATCTCGGTCTTGTATATAGCCTCAAAGCGTTCGTCCAGGAAGGAGTACGCAAACGGCTCTCCGGGAAGAAGCGCCCGCCATTGAGCCCGCAGGGCTTCGAGGACGGCCGCGACCCCGCCCGCCTTGACCCGGAGAATCAAGCTCCCGCGGCTGTCCCCCAGCCGGATGACGAGCGGCGAGATCGCCGCTCGGAGCGACTCGAAATGGAAGTCTTCGACGACGCCGATGACGGTGAAAGTCGTCAACCGCGGTTTCGGCCCGTCGGCGTCCTCCTCCATATCGACGGTCGTCAGAAGTCGGCCGAGGGGCGCATCGTAACCGAAATATTTGGCTGCGGCTTGGTTGATGAGGACCGCGCTCGCGTCCGTCGGGAACGACCGGGAGAAATTCCGGCCCGAGGCGATCTTCATCTCTAGGGTGTCGAGGTAATCATGGTCCACGATCCAGATATTCAGGGGATTGGCCTTGACAGGTTCGGGGTCGCCCTCGGCCGCCACCGGAAGGTTGATTCGGCTCGACGGCACGGGCAGAAAACCGGATAATGAGGCCCGGAGGACTTGGGGGTGACGGAGCATCTCCTCCTTCAGGACGGCGGCCCGGTCCTTGAGGAGATTGGCCTGGTTGAGGATGAGGACTTGGTCCTTGTTAAAACCCAGCCGGGTCGTTTGGACGTAGCGGAGCTGGCGGAAAACGACGACCGTCCCGATGATCATAAGGACCGAGACGGCGAACTGGAAGACGACCAAGACCCGACGCAACCGCCCGCCCCGGAATCCGGATGCGAGCCGGCCGCGAAGGACGGGCGAAGGTCTAAAGGCTGAGAGAATGAAGGCCGGGTAGGCGCCGGCCAGGAGGCCGATGGCCAAGGCCAAGCCCAAGGCCATCGCACCCGTGAGCGGCTGACCCAAAGCGGCCAGGTCAAGATCCTTGCCGGCCATTCGGTTGAAGAACGGAAGGGCGAGGGCGACCATCCCTACGGCAAAGACGAAAGCGACAAGGCTCAGGACCAACGCCTCGACGAGAAACTGCCGGATGAGGGAGCCGCGGAACGATCCCAGAACTTTCCGGAGCCCGACCTCTTTGGCCCTTCCGGCGGAACGGGCCGTGGCCAGGTTGACGAAGTTCACGGCCGCCAGGATCAGGATGAAAAAGGCCACGAGGCCAAAGAGATAGACGTATTTAATGTCGCTCCCCGGCTCGAATTCGTTGATCCCGCCACTCGAATAAAGATGGATCTTCGTCAGAGGCTGAAAACGATAGTTCAACGTCGTCTCGGATTTAGCCAAGAATTCCTCGATCGTGATCCCCATCGCCGCTTTGAGCTCTGTGTTTACGTGGGTGTTGAGGTACGCGGGCAGCTTGGCTTCGAACTCGGCGATGGAAGCGCCTTTGCGGAGCATGAGATAGGTCGGAAAATTAAACGTCATCCATAAGGGAGCGCGGCTTTCGGCCAGCGTCGCAAGGGAAACGATGAGGTCGAAATGGAAATGGGACGCCCGGGGAATGTCCTCGTAGACCCCCGTGACCGTATAGTCATCCCCCTCATCCACCCGGAGGACTTTGCCCAGCGGGTCGGCCGGGCCGAAATACTTGGCCGCCGTCGTCCGGCTGAGGACCAGCGTCCGCGGCTCGGCCAGGGCCGTTTGGGGATCGCCCCGGACGAGACGGACCGAAAACATGTTGAAAAAGGATGGATCGGCGTAGACGGCCCGGTTCTCCCGGGATTGAATGTCGCCGTATTTCAAGCGCAGGCTGTCCGCTTCCCGGAACCGGAGCGCCTCCTCGACCTCGGGAAAATCTTTGAGCATGGCCGCCGCGACGGGAGCGCCGGCGCCGCTGATGTTGAATTCCCGTCCCTGTCGTTTCATCATGGCCATCAGGCGATAAATCCGGTCCGCTTTGACGTTGAAGCGGTCATAGCTCAACTCGTCCTTCGTATAGAGAAGGACAAGTAGGCAGGCGGCCAGGCCGATGGCCAGCCCGAGGACATTGAGAAGCGAATAGCCTTTGTGCTTCCGGATGTTTCTCATACTCGTGACAATGTAGTTTTTCAGCATGTCTCCGCTCCTCAGCCAAGTATGGACGAGATAGGCGGGGAAAAATCGGGCGACCTGCCTCCAGTACCAAAGGCGGGCCGCCGCGGCTCCCTTTATCCTCGCCGTCTCGAGGAAGAACTCCTCGTAATCGCCGATTAAGGCGTCGTGCTCGCCCCGGCCCAGAACGAGGGAGAGGATCCGATATCCCAGGCGGGGCGGACGAGGACGTCGATCCATCAGGGACGGTCCGGGGAGAGGGTTAACCCAGGAAAGCCCTCCCACATCGTTTCGTTGACTCGTTTGATCTCGGCGAGGGCTTCCGCGCCTAGATTCGTGAGCTCGTAATACCGCCGGCTGAGCCCCCGACGTTCCTCGGTCGCGGGCCCGTCATAGATCCTGAGGAATCCGCGTTTCGCCAAGCGGTCCAGGGGAAAATAGACGCCGCCCAGGGACAACTTTTTCCCCGTGATGGTCCGGATATAACGGTAGATAGTCGTGCCGTAAGCGTTTTTACCCAGCCGCCAAACGGAGAGGAGGATCAGCTCTTCGAGTTTCGTGAGCAATTCCATGGCTTAATCCGATAGAGTATTTTCTACATTTTAGAATACGAAATGAGGGGGGAAATAGTTTCATAAAAGGGGACGGTTCTATTTTCTTCGAATAAATAGAACCGTCCCCTTTTTCTTCTACTGAAGAGGGACGAACTTCAAGACCAGGTTTTCGATAAAGAATTCCATCATCCGGTTCTGGTTGACCCCGGTGTGGCCGAGGTCGGGCCCGACCTGGACTTCGAATCCCTTCTGCTCGCGCTGGAGGGCCTGGATGAGCTGCATGGCGTTGGTCGGGTGGACGTTGTTGTCCGCCGTGCCGAAGTAGATCATCAGGCGGCCTTTCAGGTTTTTAACGAAGTTCAGGGCGTTACCGGCCTCGTAGCCTTCCTTGTTCTCCTGGGGGATCCACATGTATCGCTCGGTGTAGATGCTGTCGTACTGGTACCAGGACGTGACGGCCGATTGGGCGCAGGCGGCGGTGAAGACGTCGGGATAGCGGAGGAGGCAAAGAGCGGAGGCGTATCCGCCGTACGAGGTGCCGAAGACGCCGACCCGGGCTTTATCCAGATAAGGCCGGCTCCAGAGCGATTTCACTCCGGCGGCCTGGTCGTCCATTTCGACGACGCCGAGCTTGAGGTAGATCGAGTCCATAGCCTTCTTCCCCCGGCCGGAGGAACCGCGGAAATCGAAGGAGGCGACCAGGAATCCGTACTCGGTCAGCGGGTTGGGCGGGGCGAACGTTTCGCGGGCCCCGTTCCAACCCGGTCCCGCATAAACGCTGACGAGCAGAGGGTACTTCTTGTTGGGATCGAAATTCGAGGGGAACTGAAGGATGCCGAAAAGGTCGGTCGTCCCGTCGGCCGCCTTGAAGGCGAAGAGCTCGGTTTTTTTCAGCCCGAGCTGGTCGAACTTCGTGAGATCGCCCTTAGCGAGCTCGGCCACGACCTTGCCCTTGGCGTCGATGAGGCGCGTCGCCGGCGGGATGTCGTGAGTTTGGTAAACGTCGACGAAAATTTTCCCGTCGGGGGAAAGGCTGACGTTATGGTTGAAGGCCGGGTCGGTCAAGCGAACACCTTTCTTGCCGTCCAGGCCGACGCGGTGGAATTGCATCTTCATGACGTTGTCGCCGTCGCGGGCCGTATAATAAAGTTGGCCGGCTTTCTCGTCGACCTTGACGATGGCGCCCACTTCAAAGGGATGCTGGGTCAGTTGGGCGATGAGCTTCCCGCTTAGATCGTAGAGGAAAAAGTTGCGGAAGCCCGTCCGCTCCGACGTCCAGATGAAGCGCTTATTGTCCTGGAGCCAGGTCAGCGGCGGCGAGTTCTCGACCCAGCCGGTCGGCCATTCTTCGCGGATGATGACCCGGCATTTTCCCGTGGCCGGATCGGCGGCCGCGAATTCCAGAATGTTCTGGCGCCGGTTGGTCCGGTTGAAAAGGAGCTCCTTGCTGTCGGCCGTCCAGGAGACGCGGTAGGCGTAATGGCCGACGACCTCGTTGGTGAAAGGTTGGCCGCCGCGGATATCGACCGGGACGGTCTGTTTCGAGGCCAGGTCGTAGATGAAAATTTCGGCGACAGGATTGGGCTCGCCCGCCTTGGGGTAGGCTTCGACATCGGCTTTGGTATAAAGCTTGGTTTGGTCCATCTGGAGAATGTA
>Ga0315288_10013797_pt1 | contig 10105 bp, 8 predicted proteins | sample YL17G11_20_MG_FD_203454 | JGI IMG/M metagenome (GOLD analysis project Ga0315288, IMG submission 203454) | Sediment microbial communities from Yellowstone Lake, YNP, Wyoming, USA - YL17G11_20 | ecosystem: Environmental > Aquatic > Freshwater > Lake > Sediment | place: USA: Wyoming | collected... | reverse complement strand
CTTCACCGCTTCGCGAATCACTCGCCTTCGCACGGCGAGCGGGAATGAGACGAGTCCTACCGCGTCAAGCGTGACGAAACCGTCTCCACGCTCGGTTGTCAAGCGTCTCAGAACCTCTTCGGTTTCTATATTCAGATACGTTGCATCGGCCGCCGCCAGTTCCGCGAGGCGGAGCAGGGCCGAGTCTATCTCAGGATTGTAGTCCCGTCTAAGCAGCGGGAGCAGGTCGAGCCTGATCCGATTCCTTGTGTATTCCGCGACCAGGTTCGTCGCGTCGGTCCTCGGATGCAGGCCGTGCCGCTCGCAGTAGGCCTCGACCTCCGAGCGCCGGGTCTCGATCAGCGGTCGGATTATCCTTCCGCGCACCGGCGGCATCCCCGCGAGGCCGTCAATCCCCGATCCGCGAAGGAGATTGAGCAGGACCGTCTCCACCTGATCGTCGGCGGTATGCCCGACCGCGATCCGGTTCGCGCCGACTTCGTCCGCCGCGCGGTCGAGGAACTCGTATCTCACAAGCCGGGCGGCCTCCTCAGTCGAAAGGCGCAGTACCTTCTGAATCTCAGGAACGTCTATCCTTTGGACGCTTGATTCGACGCCGATGTTCGCCGCGAGTTGCCGAACGTATTCCGCATCCGCATCCGATTCCGCGCCCCGGAAGCAGTGGTTCAGGTGGGCGATGTGCAACGTGATCCCCAGATCCTCACGCAGCGTGTGGAGGGCGTGCAGGAGCGCGACGGAATCCGGGCCGCCGGAAACCGCAACGAGAACCCGATCCCCGGCTTCCATCATCGAGAACCGCCGGATCGTTAAGAGCATGGTTTCGACCAGAGTATCGTCCATAGAGGTAGCGCCGGCAGCTTGCCGGCAAACCAAAGCCCTCGCGCGCTCATCGAGCGCCGGGATAGCCGGCTGGCAGCCGGCGCTACGACCGGAGGAGCAGGTCCATCAGCTCGAAACCGCGCTCCACGGTCAGCCTCGTGTCCGAGACCGCGCGCTCGTCGAACGGCAGGCCGGATTCCGCCGGCTCGAAAGACGAGTAGAGCGCGAACGGCACCGGATCCTCCGCGTGAGTGCGGGTCGAGATCGGCGTCACGTGATCGGGAACAACCAGAATCCGATACCGCTCGACGCCCTTCAGGCCGTCGAGGAGCGTTCCCAGAGTTCGCTTGTCAACGTTCTCGATCGCCTCGATCTTCGCGTCAATGTCGCCGTTGTGCCCGGCCTCGTCCGGCGCTTCGACGTGAACGAGCACGAAATCATGTTCGCGGAGGGCGTCCAGAGCATACTGAGCTTTGCCCTCGAAGTTCGTATCGAGATAGCCGGTCGCGCCCGGGACCATCGGCGCGCTCAGTCCGGCAGCCATTCCCATTCCCTTCACGAGGTCCACCCCGGCGATCACCGCGCCCGTGAGGCCGGTCTTCGAGAAGAAGCTCGGCACATCGAGCGAGAATCCCTGGCCCCAGAGCCAGATCATGTTCGCCGGGAGATGTCCCTCTTCGCGCCGTTTTCGGTTGATCGGATGCCGGTCCAGGATCTCCAGAGAGTCGAACATCAGCCGCCGAAGCGTCCCGTTACCATCGCCGTCCGGGAGATGCGCCTTGATGGCCTGTCCCATGATATTGTGCGGCGGAGTGGTCTTCACATCCGGCGAGCCGCCCCGCCAGACCATGATATGCCGATAGCTCACGCCGGGATAGAACGAGATCGCCTGGGTCTTGAGCTTATCATTGACGAAGTTGATCAGCTCGCGGGCTTCCTCCGTGGACACGTGCCCGCCGCTGTAATCCAGCATGGTGTCGCCATCGGAACTGACGAGATTGCACCGGAAGGCGACATCCTTCGGGTCGAGCGGAATCCGCATGCTCGCGGCTTCGATCGGCGCGCGGCCGGTGTAATACTTCCTGGGGTCGTAGCCGAGCAGCGACATCGCGGCGACATCGCTCCCGGGGTCCATGCCGTCGGGAATCGTGTGAACCGCGCCGACGCGTCCCTGCGCCGCGAGACGGTCCATGTTCGGCTTCCGGGCGACCTGCATCGGCGTCTTTCCGCCGAGCTCGTCCAGCGGCCGATCCGCCATCCCGTCCGGGATGAGGAGGATGTACTTGGTGCCGGGTGCTTGAGACATCATTATCTCCGAGTTCAGGTCTCACCTCGACGCCTGGGGATTCGATTCCCAGGCACTTGTCAGAGTGACCGCCCGACGATGCGCCGGTACGCTTCCAGATATTTCTCGCGCGTGGCCCGAACCACATTATCGGGGAGAACCGGCGCGGGCGGCCGGCGGTTGAACCCGATCTCATCGAGCCAGTCGCGGAGATACTGCTTATCGAAGCTCGGCTGCGCGCCGCCCGGCTCGTACGTCTCCACATCCCAGAACCTCGACGAATCCGGCGTGAGCACCTCGTCAATGACGATGATGCGATCCCCCGCCCGACCGAACTCGAACTTCGTGTCCGCGATGATGATCCCCTTCGAACGGGCATAGTCCGAGGCCTTTGTATAGAGCGCCAGGCTCTTCTCCACGAGGGCGTCCGCATCCGCCTTCCCGATGATCTCCGCCATCCGCGCCCGGTCTATGTTGATATCGTGCTCGCCGACCTCTTCCTTCGTCGCGGGCGTGAAGATCGGCGCGGGAAGCTTGTCCGATTCGACCAGGTTCGCGGGAAGCTCGATGCCGTATAGATTCACAGTGCCGTCCGACGCGCCGACGAGCGACTTATACTCTTTCCACGCCGAGCCGGAGATGTACCCGCGCACGACGCACTCGACCGGAAACGGCTCGCTCTTCTTCACGATCATCGAGCGGCCGTCCAGCAGCTCGCCATGCCTGTACGCGTCGGGGACGTCGAGCGACTTCAGCCGCGAGACGATCTCATCCGCATCCGCCGTGATGAGATGGTTCTCCACGACGTTCTTCGTGAGGTCGAACCAGAACAGGGACAACTGTGTGAGCACGCGCCCCTTGTCCGGGATTCCGGTCGGCATGATGACGTCGAACGCGGAAACCCGGTCCGTCGCGACGATGAGCAGCTCATCGCCGAGGTCGTATACATCCCGCACCTTCCCGGTGCGAAACTTGTTCAAGCCCTGGATGTCGGTGGATGTGATGACCACTTTGTTCTCCTACCAGGCGGCAGACTCGTTGGACATAGGTCTCCCAGCAGCTTGGACTCTCAAACCGGGATGTCGTCGCTCGACACATCATCCGACCGGTCCGGGAAAAGCCGCAACAGTGTCCTTTCGGATATCTTCGCCTCCAACTGAGACACCATCTCATCCATAGGCACGTCCGACTCGACTTCCAGCCCAAGGCTGGCGGCCACTCCGGCACTATCCGTGCTCAATCTTTCGGACAAAGCCAATGCCAGACTGCTGCCACAAGCACCGAACGAATACGAGTGAAAATGCATCGGGTCGCCAATGCGCGCTACGCCAATGTGCCCGAATGAGAACCGCCGTTTCATATACGATAGCAGAGGATCCTGTATGACAATGACCAAGTGCTTCCCCAATCGCTCCATGGTTTCGACCTTATGGTGCAGTTGGACTAGAGTCGTCTTCGCCGTCATCTTCCAGTTCATTCCAAACGAGCGTGTGGAGACGACATCTTCCGCTGGGACGACTAAGCCCCGTGATTGAAGAAACCTCTGCCGCTCAGGCCATACGGTCCCACTCGTATCCAAGGTCTGGAGCTCTGTCCCCAGGAAATCCTTCACTTTCCCGCCCTTTGCCGATATCAGGAAGTAGTCAACGCTGCCGCCCGGCAGCGTCACCTCTGAAACAACGTGATACTGGTTGCCCGGCTCGTGCAGTGTCAGCAGGTGCAGGCAGTCGGTGAATATCTGGTTGTTCTCCAGCAATCTGTGTGGGCAGATGATGATGGGAGCACGTTCGGCACCATAGCACACTGAGCACGTGCCGATTGAGCTCTCGGGCTGGCTCTTACGGATCTTCAGGCACTTCCTGCTCAGGTACTTGCAGTACTGGCGCTCTGAGATATCCGCCCAGTTGACGCCGTCGCCAAGTTGGGTGTTCACAGCGAAAAGCTCTGATACTCGAGTGCTCATAGCAGGAGGTTGCACCGCTCCTTGGCGATCTGGATATACGTCTGGGAAATGTCTACGCCAACCGACTTGCGTGACAGCGAATGAGCAACCTGCATGGTCGTGCCCGTGCCGCAGAACGGATCGAGCACGATTCCGTCCGCCGGACAAGTTGCCAGGATCGGGATCTTGCACAAATCCTCGGGATAGGGAGCAAAGTGAGCCGTCCTTCCCTGCGTATCCTCGGGGATGATCTCCCACACATCCGATGGTTTGCTCCCGTTCGGGTGGTACTTGAGGAAGTAGAAGCCCTTCTGCTGCAACTCCCTGGCTCTACCCGAGACGGCGTCCGAATCTGAATGAGTAGCCCGTTGGGTGCCACGGATGATCATCCGAAAGTCAGATATCTCGCCCCGCGACATCTTCATGAGCACCCCTTCGAGGGCGGAAAACGCCGCTTCCTTCTCGGACTCGGATATCTCGGTGGATAGCTCGATCTGGCGCTTGTACCTCACGCCGCTCACTCCCGTCGCCGAAACCACCGCGCCATTGACCACCTTCGACTTACGCGGAGTTGACCGTATGGCGTCTGCATCATAGTAGTAGCACGAGGCGTCCTTCACGAAGTGAAAGACCTGCTCGTGTATGTTTCGGAGCTTGTCTTTCGAGTTGTCCGGTGCGCCTTTCACCTTGTTCCAGATGACCTCGTTGCGCAAGACCCATCCCTGATCGTCCATCATCGCAAGCGCGACCCGCCACGGTATTCCGAGCAAGCGTTTGTTGTGGTACGCGTCGCCTATGTTCAGCCAGAAGGAGCCGGTCGGCTTCAGCATGCGGCTCAATTCGCTGAAGACTCCCAGCAAGCCCTGAATGTACTCTCCGGGGTGGACCTCCAAGCCTATTCCTCCGCCATCATACTCGCGGTGGCCCCAATACGGCGGACTGGTCATCGCACAGTCAACTGACGCGCCCGGGAACTGACGCATGATCGAAAGAGCATCGCCGCAGAGGAACAACGGACGGAGCGAAGCACCCTGCAGGTACCGGTCAAACTGCCACCCAGCCGACCCACTCACGGGGCTGTCGCCCGCCGAAACTGAGGCCTGCAAATCTGATCCGTCGGTTACCGAAAGATTGCCCATATCACCACCGACTTACTCATCACACTCAATACCCGAGTAAGGCTAACAGCGCACCCATGTCCGCCGGGAGAGTCACCGGCTGGGATGCCATCGTGATCGCGCGATCCGGGTCCTTCAGTCCGTGGCCGGTCAGAACGCAGACGACGGTCGCGGGACCCTCGAAGTATCCCTGCGCCGCCTTCTTCCGAACCCCGGCGACCGACGCCGCCGACGCGGGCTCCACGAAGATCCCCTCAAGACTCGCGAGCATCTGGTAGGCGTCGAGAATCTCCTCGTCGGTGACCGTGTCAATCAGCCCGCCGGACTCATCGCGCGCGGCGACGGCCTGCTTCCAGCTCGCCGGATTCCCGATGCGAATCGCGGTCGCGATCGTCTCAGGCTTCTCGACCGGATGCCCGAGAACGATCGGCGCCGCGCCCGACGCCTGGAAGCCGATCATCTTCGGGAGACGCTTGATCTTGTGATACGCGAAATACTCCTTGTAGCCTTTCCAGTACGCGGTGATGTTCCCCGCGTTGCCGACCGGTATCGCGTGGAAATCGGGCGGCCCGCCGAGCACGTCGCATATCTCGAACGCGCCGGTCTTCTGACCCTCGATCCGATACGGGTTCAGCGAGTTCACGAGCGTGATCGGATATCTGTCCGTCATCTCGACCACGAGATTGAGCGCGTCGTCGAAGTTCCCCTCGATCTGGATGACCTGCGCGCCGTGGATCATCGCCTGGGAGAGCTTCCCGAGCGCGATGTTCCCCTTTGGGATGAGGACGATGCACTTGAGGCCGGCGCGGGCCGAGTACGCCGCCGCCGATGCGGACGTATTCCCCGTGGACGCGCACATGACCGCCTTCGAGCCTTCCTCCACCGCCTTCGAGATCGCCATCGTCATCCCGCGGTCCTTGAAGGAGCCGGTCGGGTTCAGGCCCTCGCACTTCAGGTAGATCGTCAGCTTGGGGTCAATGACCGCCGCGAGCCGATCCGCCCGGATGAGCGGCGTGCTCCCCTCGAGAAGCGTGATGACGGGAGTCTTCTCCGTTACCGGCAGATACTCCCGATACCGCTCGATGACTCCGACTCTCGTCGGGGATTCGGTTCTCTCCATGACCATGGCATGCTCCCGATTACAGTTTCAGGTTGCAGGTTGCAGGTCTCAGGTTGGAGGTTGGCTGTGTCCGGGAACGTGACACCTGAAACTTGAAACTTGAGACCTGAGACTTGAAACCTGAAACTCCCCTACTCCTCGACTCGGATCCAGGTCGAGACCTCGGCGACGACGGGCAGCTTCGAGATGAGCTCGATCGCCCGGCGGAAGTTCCGCTCCGCGACCTGATGCGTCACCATCACGATCTCCGCATTGTCGCCGTGCTGATCTTTCTGAATCACGGACCCGATGCTCACCCGCTGCTCGCCGAAGACGCCCGCGATGCTCGCCAGGACGCCCGGTCGGTCCGTGACCAGCATCCGCATGTAGTATCTCGTCGCAACCTCGTCCATGCTCTGCGCTTCGCACCGATCCAGCACCGCGCAGGGCAGCCGTCCGGTCGCGCCGAAATTGATGTTCCGCGCGATGTCCATCACATCTCCCGCGACCGCGCTCCCCGTGGGCCGAGGGCCCGCGCCGCGTCCGTAGAACATCACGTCTCCAACGAAATCCCCGCGCACGTAGATCGCGTTGTACACGTCATTCACCGACGCGAGCGGATGATCCACCGAGATCAGCGTCGGATGCACCCGAATCTGAACCTTCTCCCCGCTCCGCTTCGCGATCGCAAGGAGCTTGATCGCAAGACCCAACTCGCGCGCGTTCTCGATGTCCCGCTTCGTGATCTTCGTGATCCCCTCGCAGTAGACGTCATCCACGTTCACGCGGCAGGTGAACGCGATCCCCGCGAGGATGGCGATCTTGTACCTAGCGTCATAGCCTTCTATGTCGTTCGTCGGGTCGGGCTCGGCGTAACCGTGCGCCTTAGCCTCCGCGAGGACCTCAGCGAAGTCGCGGCCCTCATGGCTCATCTTCGTGAGGATGTAGTTCGTCGTCCCATTGACGATGCCGATCACCTGCTCGATCCGGTTGCCCCCGAGCGAGGATTTCAGCGCCGCGATGATCGGGATTCCGCCGCCGACCGCGCCTTCGAAGCACAGGTCGAGATTCCGCTTCGCGGCCTCCTCGAAGAGCTCGGCGCCCTCCTTCGCGATCAGCTCCTTGTTCGCGGTCACCACGTGCTTGCCGTTTCGAAGCGCGCGCAGCACGAACTCCTTCGCCGGATGCACGCCGCCGATGAGCTCGATGACGATGTCAATCTCCGGGTTCTCCAGGACTTCGGATGCGTCCGTCGTGAGGAGGCGCTTGTCGAACTTCACGGGGCGCTCGGAGGTGATGTCGAGATCGGCGATCTTGACGACCTCGACCCGCGAGCCGAGCTTCCGCTCGATCTCCGCCTTGTTGGTCTGGAGCACGTCGAGCGCGCCGCACCCGATGGTGCCCAACCCTATCATCCCAATGTTGATCTGCTCTTTCATTCGAACTCCCGGATTCTAACCGCCAAGTACGCCAAGGGGATTCCAACAGGACGTGTTAAGCTCAAACCTGAGAGACGTCCACGACGACGAGCACGTCGCCCTGCTGGACGAGCTTCGCGGTCTCCGTCGGGAGCGCGACCACCCGGCCGGCGATCTCCGACGGCACCTCGCTGAACACCTTCATCGCCTCGATCAGGCCGATCGTCTGGCCGACCTCGATCTCATCGCCGACTTCGATGAAGTAAGGCGAGTCCGGCGACGGCCGCCGGTAGAATACGCCGATCATCGGCGACGTGATCTGCACGAGGTTCTTCGCGTGCGGAATCTCGACGGCCTCATCCTCGGACTCGACGAGCGGGCCCATCACGATCTCTATCGGCTGGGCATGGACCTGAGCGCCCGGATTCGCGCTTGGCGCGTGAGCGACCTGCGCGCCCTCCGGCGATGGAGACTCGGCCTTGATGGTGATGGTGAGCCCATCTTCCTCGACGGTCAGCTCGGTCAGGCCGTTCTGCTCCACGAGGGCGATGAGCTCCTTGACCTTCTCGAAGTCTATGGGCATGGGATACCCCGGTGCATGGTGCTTAGTGCTTGGTGCTTGGTACGCCGCTCTGCACGCTGAACCATGAACGCTGAACGCAGAATGGATGCCCAAGTATACCATCCGCCGAAACGGCCTGTCAATCAAACAACACCCTGCCGACAAGGGGCTGGTGCGATATCAGGCCTTGCATCCGCCGGGCGGATTCGGGGATAATATGTGCGGCGGTGGGGCGAACGTCCAACATCCAACGTTCAACATCCAACAGGCGGTAGGGGCGAACCTGTGTGTTCGCCCTCTGAGGGCGGAAATGACCGAGATACGGGCTTTCAAGGGAATACGGTACAACCAGGCGGAGGTCGGAGACCTCTCGGCGGTCATCACGCCGCCGTATGACGTGATCTCCGCCGAAGAGGAAGACTGGTACTGGGAACGCAGCCCTTACAACGTCATCCGACTCACACTCCCGCGCGAGAACGGCGGCAATAAGTACGTCACCTCAGCCGCGTTCCTGCGCAGATGGCTCTCGGACGGCATCCTCATCCAAGACGACAAGCCCGCGCTCTATGCATACCAGCAGGAGTTCGAAGCCCTCGGACGCCGGATGAAGCGCATGGGGTTCACCTGCCTCGTTCGGCTCGAGGAGTTCGGTAAGGGGAGCATTTTCCCGCATGAAAACATCATGGCGAAGCCGCTGGAGGACCGCCTGAACCTGCTGCGCGCTACCCGGGCGAGCTTCGACTCAGTCTTCGGCCTGTATCACGACACCAAGGTTGACCCGGTACTCCGGCGGTTCGCCGATCGGAAGCCGGACGCATCCGCGACCGACAGGGACGGCGTCCGAAGCGACCTCTGGCGAATCTCCGACCCCGATGCGATCTCCGAGATCACCGCGCACCTCGAACGCGAGCAGATCGTGATCGCGGACGGGCACCATCGCTACACAGCCGCGCTCGCGTACCGGAACGAGATGCGCGAGCTTGCCGGCGTCCCGGCACATGCGCGCTCCGAAGCGCCCTATGACTACCTGATGATGACCCTGGTCGCGTATGAGGACCCCGGTCTGGTCGTTCTTCCAACACACCGGCTCGTCCGCGATGTGCTCGGCTTCGACGCGGAGACCCTCCTCGCCCGCATCGGAGAGATCTTCGACGTGCGCGAGGCGCCGGACGAGCGCCTCGAAGACGAGGGCGAGCGATCCGGCGACTTTTCGTTCGGCGTTCATCTGAAGGAGAAGTCATATATCATCACACTGAAGCCCGGAGTCAAGCCGGAGCAGGCGATCCAATCGCCCGGCTCGGACGCGCTGAAGCGGCTCGACGTGAGCGTGCTCCATTCGCTGATTCTGGATCGGTTTCTCGGCGTCGGGGCGCAGTCACTCGCGGCCGGATCCGGGCGGTCGAACCTCACCTTCACGCGGGACGTGGCGGAGGGGATCAGATCGGTGGATCGCGGCGAGTATCAGGCGCTGTTCGTGATGAAGCCGTTGAAGGTTGAGGATGTGCGGACGATCGCAACGGGCGGCGAGAGGATGCCGCAGAAGTCCACCTATTTCTACCCGAAGCTGCTCACCGGCCTCCTGATGCGCGTGATGCCGCGCCTCGATGCGAGCCGGTAGCTTGGGGAGGGCGAGGTTCCGTCCGAGCCGGTTGTTCGGGACGGCGAGAGTCCTCTCGAGCCGATTCGGGGCGCAGGAGGTCGCGGAACATGATTCACCAGTCGCAGATTGAGATATCCACCCGCGAGACTTACGAGATGCACGACATCACGTCTCGCGTTGCGGAGATCGTGCGTGAATCGGGAGTTCGGATCGGCATCGCGAACGTGTTCAACGTCGGAAGCACCGGCGTCATCGGCGCGAT
>Ga0315288_10013796_pt1 | contig 10105 bp, 8 predicted proteins | sample YL17G11_20_MG_FD_203454 | JGI IMG/M metagenome (GOLD analysis project Ga0315288, IMG submission 203454) | Sediment microbial communities from Yellowstone Lake, YNP, Wyoming, USA - YL17G11_20 | ecosystem: Environmental > Aquatic > Freshwater > Lake > Sediment | place: USA: Wyoming | collected... | reverse complement strand
TTTCGAAGTTGAACGATTTAATGTCTTTGTTCTCCTCCTGCAGTCCGTCGACTATCAGGTAGGCTATTTCGTTTGCCATTGATTCCTTAATGATTGGGTCCGCGGGGCATCCTTTATAGGAGTCTATAATTTTCTGGGCTTTAGTGTAGAGGTCTTCCGTGTCCATATTTTTGCTTCTTTAAATCAATAAGTTATTAGAAAAGGGTTAGAAAACTCTTTAAGTCTTACATTTCGAGGCATTTATATGAAGGGGTACCCATTTTTTTAACTTAAATTTTTAGTACCCTTTAATACTTAATTAATAAACTTTAACAGATTAATGTTCTATCTATAACAAGGGGATTTTATCATGCAGCAATGTCTTTCACGGATTTTGAAGGTTATTGCCAGTCAGGGTATTGATTACAAAAAATTAATTCAGCATCTTCCTGAGTTCAAGATATCTGATATAAAGCCTGGGTCGATCAAGGAGCGGGCGGGTGAAACTGCTTTTGAAATTGAAGGGTCGGGGTTGATTCCTCTTAACAAGCTTCGTGGTTTTGCAACCTCAGGGGTTATTCAGGGCAAGTTTGATTTGGAACTCACCATAAAGGGAAAATCATGTTAAAAATTTCTTTTGTTCAGTTTGTTCGGGCGGTGGTGTCTTGGTTGAAGGAGTCAGATGCTCGTGATGCCCTACGGAGTCTTGATTCTTATTTAAAGACCGAGATTCGTGCCGATTTCATTAATGAGATCAAGTACGACTCGATTTTCAAGCCTTTGGCTAACGAGGCGGCAGACGAGATGAAGCCGAAGGAGATTGACAAGGAGTTGTTCATAGAGGATCTGGTTGACATGTTTATTGACGAGGATCGGGCCAGTGAGCACGGTCCGTTGAAGCAGTTATCAACCAGGATGATGACTGAATTGAAAAAAGAGGGTATTTCGATCGAGGATGCTATTAAGATCATTCATAGGGGTGAGCTCAGTCCTGAGCTTGTCAAGCAGTTCCGGGCGATCAAGACCAGGCCCGAAAAGCTCGGCTATGCGTGGCTGGCAAATTTTTTTCACAACCGCCTGCAGGAGTGGGTTCGTTCGCATAAAGGCTCTGAGGACTATCCTAGGGTTGAGGTTCCTGAGGAGGAGGCTGAAAAAGTAGAACTTCCTCCGGAGAAGGAGGTTGAGGACGAGGCCAAGAAGATGTTTGAGTGGGAAGAGGGCCTGCTTGAAAACATATTTGACTTTCTCGACAAGAAGATTCCAGAGAAGGAAAAGCGCACCGTCTACAAAAAAATCATGACCGACCGTCTTATCAACAGGAAAAAATTTGAAGATCTTGTCAAGGAAACGGGTTTGCCACAGACCAAGCTGTTTAGATACGAAGATCATCTAAAGAAGCTGCTTGCCGAATACGTACGCTCCCGTCGCGACATAAAAACCTTCCTTGGACCGGAATTCATACGTGAAAAAGAAGAAGTTGATGTTCCCGAGTACGGATCGTTCCTGAAGGAGCATCCCGAGGAGCAGAAAAATCTCAAGGAATGGCTGGAGCAGAAGAAAGGCGGCGTGGCAGGACGGGTCAGAAGCGACAGGACCCTGCAGGTCCTTGACCTTTATGCCGAAGGAAAGTCCACCCAAGAGATAGTCGCAGAAACGAAGTTTCCTAAGACCACGGTGCAGGACATAAAAAACACGCTTTTCGACAAGGATTTCAAGGAGTGGTACATGGACAGAGTCGAGGACATCCGCAAGGCTTTCTCTTCCGCGGTTCAGGCTGCGGTGAAGCATATAAAATACAGGGCCCCTGGGGAAGAGGAACCTTCTGACAAAGAGACTTCCAAAGTGCATGAGACTCTGGTGAAGAAGGCGCTCGAGAATGAGTTGGTGTGGGTGACTGTTTCTTTTGAATCAGACTATGATCACATGACCAAACCGAAAGAATATAAAGACCCTAATTTCAAGTGGATACACTACGAGGCCGTTGTTGATGAGAACAAGCCGAGCAAAAAAAAGACCTACACGGTCTTTTATAAATGGGCTTCTAAATTGCACCCTGACGGTAAGTTCATGGAAGGTGAGAGCTCGCTGATGCTGGACGGGGGTAAGGTGCTTGAGAACAACGCGTTGAAAAAGACATTAGATGAGCACATGAAAGCCAAGATTCTTCCTCAGGGGGTGATTCCTCACGGGAGGTTTCCTGTCATGTTTGTGAACACCAAGACGGACAAAAAATATAAGAGCACATATGATTTTCTGAGGCACCATGACACGCCGCGGGAAGAGACTATGACCCAGAAGGGGGAGCAGAAGGGTGAGCGGTTGGTGGTTCATGATGAGCCGCACAAGCAGCGTATGGTTGAAAAGAAGTTATGGGAAGAGAAAAAATTGATTAGTCCTCCTGGTCATGTAGTTCCTTTGACCGACCCGACTGGTTATACTAACAAGGTTCGGCTGCAGCATCTTATTGACGAGCTCACCTCGATTTCGAAAAAGGAAGAAGATCCTGGGGCGAAGAAGAGGTATGAGGAGCACATTAAAAAGCTTAAGGGCATGCTGGAAAATATAAAGCATGAGCGTTGGGATGAAATTAAAGAGCGGGTCGATGACGAGGAAAAGCTTTGGAAAGGTATTTTGGAAGATGAGGAAAAGAAGGAAAAAGAAAAAAAGGAGCCGAAGCCGGTTTATGCTGCAGTATTCACCGAGCCCACCAGTCCTGAAAGCAAGGAGCTGATAGAGCTTTTCAGAAAGTACAAGTTGATGACTGCACCGAATCCAAAGCTTTGGCTGGAGACAAAAGATATTGTTATCCTGGCCAAGACCTTACGATCGATGATTCAAAACTTCATGGACAAAAAATTGAAGGAGAAGAGGCCCCCTGATCTCGACAAAGATGCGTGGAAGCAGAGTCAGGCGCAGGCTAAAGAAGAATTTTTGAAAGACATTGAAAAGGCTGAAAAATATTTTCCTGAATTTATTAAAGAGTTGAAGACTCGTCGGGACCGTTTCGAGCACGATCATTTGAATGATTTCAAATCTTTGGCGACCAGAAAAGATGTTAACTGGGTGGATAATGTTAAGCGGGTGGATGAGCTTATCAGTCAGGTCAAGCAGGAGCTCAGGGAAGTCATGAAACTTGACAAGGTTAAACAGCCTACTATGAGGATGTTAGAACAAGGAAAGTATGATGCCCTAGAGGGTCATTTGGCTTCCAATAAAAAGGGCTTCTCTATCTTAGCCGATCGTCTTGAAGAAGCAAGTCTGAATCCTGTTGGTGATGATGAGTCAATTACAAAACTCAAGACCAATCGTAACAAAATAAAAGAGGATTATAAATCTCTTAATGCCTATTTAGATAGTCTGTTAAAACTTCAGGAAGGTGTTGGTTTATCTAAAGAAGAGCATGATGTCTTTGTCGAAATAAGCAGCAAAATCAAGGGTTTAAAGTCTCATCTTGATGAGGTAGACCATCAGATTGAGGGTGTAGAATCAATTCCTGCTGCGAAGGTGGCCAAGGCTTTACAGAACTATGCGGATTATTTTTCTCCTTTATATGCTATTCTTACGAGTCTGGTGGAGTTCCGTCTAGGGGCTCCGTGGAAGAGGCATGACGCTCAGGAAATTTTAGCGGTGGAACCAGAGCCGAAGGAGAAGGAGCCGGTCACTAAAGAGACCTTAGAGGACAACCTGAAGAAGCTGAGAGGGAAAGCCATCCGTTTTGCCGAGTACCTGTCTGGAGCTCCTCTGAAGGCTTCTAAAGAGATTAAAGGGGCGCTTTCTGGTCTTAAGACGAACCTGAAAAATTTTATTTCAGGTGTTTATGATTTGAAAATCATGCATGAAAAGAAAACGACGCCGTCACCTCTTCTGGAAACGACCAAATCCGCCTCATTTTGGGACATGGTTGGAGAGTGGATCAATCCAAAATCAATTCTCAAGGTAATAGCGGCCGCTGAAAAACAGAAATACGACCCGCCAAGGACCGAACCTAAAGAAGAGCTAGAAAAGAAATACGTCATTCCGGAAAATGTTCTTCATGATGCCAAAAAAGTAATAAATAGGTTGGAATATCAGGACAAAATTCGAGAAAACAGTGAAGAGAAATTTGTAAAGGAGGCCCCGATCGCTCAAAAAGAGCTCGATCAGCTGGTGGCCAATCTGGTTGATACTTATCGTTTCGAAGGGTCTTCCAGAGATTTTCATGATGAAATTAAGGCTTTGGCCGAGAAGGCTGGTATTTCTCCTGCCAAGGCTGCAATACGTTTACGTCGGCATCAGGAGGCCATGACAGGTGCCGCTATGGAAGCTTTTATTGATGTCTGGACAGATGTTTTAAAAAGTAATGAAGAAAAAAAGTCCCGTCCTCGCAAGGAGAAATCTCCGCTTGGTAATTTACCGGCACATAAATACAAGCGGATTGTCGATTATATCGTTTCTAGGATAAAAAAGGAAGGGAAGCCATTTCCGTTTGCAGAGCAGGAGAAGGAAGAGGCTGAACCCGAGCTTACCATACCCACGCCAAAAAAGCTCAGGGAAGAAATTGAACGGCAGTGGAGCAGAGAGAAAGAGCTGACCCATGCAGAGCTCATTACTCAATACAAAGGTGAGTTTGAAGAAAGTCTTGGTGGTACTGAAAAAGCCAAGAAGAGGACCCGAAAAAAGAAAGTCAAAGATCCTCCCCCATCCGGGACCTGGGAACATCTTAAAAAAGAAGTTGTAGATCTTATTAAAAAGGAATCTCCTATTCGTATGATCGGGACGATGATGAGTATTTACGCGGATAGTATCAAGGAAGCTCTCACAAATCTTAAAGATGATGAAGAAATACTTTTGGAATCTGTTATTGATGGTTTTGTGGCTCGACTCAAAGAGATATATCATGTCATACTGAGAATGGACACTCATCCATCATCCAAACAGATGGAAAAACCGCCCCCTGATGCTCCTCAATTTACAGGGGTTCCGGACATTGCTCTTGATAATTTTAAAGAGTGTCTTGATCTTTTTAATAAAATCAAGGACATTTATAAAATCATAAATCACTACATAGGTCCCGATGATAGTGTAGGGGTTCCTCCGGCAAATCTGAGGGAGCTTCGTTCCAAAAAAGATTTATTTAAGTCTTTTCTACCCAGGGGGTTGGCTTTTTGGAGTGGTGTTTATCTTGAGAGAGAAGGTAAAGCCCCAAAGACTGAAGAGTATGAACGGTTGAAAGGTAAACCAAGCCCGCAGGAAGAAAAGATGAAAGAGGAAATTAAGCATCCTCCTCAGACGGGGCACCAGTGGACAAAAGAGAAGCCTAAAACTGATACACACAAAGAGCCTGTTCCTCCAGAGGGTTTTTATTTGAAGAAGGTCACCCCTGCCAGACCAGGTCAGCCAAAGTATGAGCCGCCAGCCAAAACAGCTCTTGATTTTCATAATCAGCTGTCTGCCAATGTGGCTAAACGGGCTGCTGAATTTGTTATGCTGGATGAGTTTGAGGCTTTTATTTCTTAAAGGAGCTTTAAGTGTCTACAAAAAGGGCTAAATCTGTGGTTTCTTCCTGGCTTAAAATATTGGCCGCTGATAAATTCATAGATGAACTTAAAGCAATTAAGCCTGCTCTGGAAGAAAAAGGATTCACCATAGAAGTTACTCCTCGGCTTACTGCCACCTTTGACGTAGAATTCAGTGTTTCTAAAGACGGTTTTAACATGAAACTTTTTATATCCACGACAGATATCTGGCCACGTTGCATAAAAAAAATTAATTTTCAGCAGCATCAGGAATACCACTGGCCTGAAGATATTATTGACAAGATAAAAAGTGTTGATGATTTTAAAAAGGAATTGCCTGCTCTTTTCGATTTTTTTAAAAAGAAGTAAGGATCAGTTATGGATCAACAAGCCGAAGGTCTGCCGCTGACTGAAGAAGAACGGTTGGAAAAAGAGCTTAATCGTTTAAAATTAGTCTGTGGCAAGTTGTCCGAGTTCTTCGATACCGTGCAGATATTCTGCACGAAGCAGGCGGAGGACAACAAGTCGACCGATAAGTTTGAATACGGTCAGGGTAACGGTTATGCCATATACGGACAGGTGAAGAGTTTCGTCATTGCAACCGAGCAGGCCTTCAAGATGGATGTTCTTAGTTCCGACGAGGATGACGACGGCGATGAGATTGACAAATTGTAAAAAACGAACGTGGCTGGTCCGGGCGGGGCGGGGCATGGCACGGCGGTGGCCAGGAATGGCTTGGCTTGTCAAGGGCTTTAAATTTTAAATAACAAATTTTAAATAACATAGGAGGAAAAAATATGTTTCATTCGATCAACGGTCTGTTTTTTGGTCGTCTGCAGGACGGTTCGGTTCGCATCGTAAAAAACGATGGCAGTTTGTTTCCTGACGAAATGGGTGCCAAAAACGAACTAGACATGACCATTCCCGCCGACATATGGGCATCGGTCATTGCGTCGGTGTCTGCCGGAGGCGAGGTGGATTATCGCTGGTATCTCGCAAAGGATTTTCACGAAAGCAAAGGCCGAGCCAAGCTGGTGGAAGTAGAAATAGGAGCCCCGCTATGAAATTAATAGCCGTTCAATCAAAGTCGACGCCTGACGATGTGGGTTACCACGATTGGGGTTTCATCATCGATAACTATGAACCTGGAGTATTCCTAAACGGCAATGTCTCCGCGACGGCGAACGTCCTTTGGAGAGGGACGATGTCGGCTCAGCCAAATCCGAACATGTTCTGTATTTTAAAGGACAATCTGCAGGACCGCCTGATATGGACGCCGATGACCAACATGACTCTGGACAATAGATCTTGGTGCGGAAAGTGCAATCGTCTGTACTGCAAAAATACAGGCGTTTGCTCCACAAAGGATCCCAAAATCGACTGCAAGCTGTATGCCCGTCTTGCCTGCAACAATCCAGGTGAGAGCTATTCAGGCAGGTTCATAGGAAATCATCCAAAATTCGGCAGGTGCATTCTGCTCAACGAAGGGGGAGTTCTTCCTTCAAGGCAGCCTGATAGCGAGCATGCGGGGCAATACTGGTGTAAAAGTATTTTTATCCACCATGGACAAACAAATTGGGAGGGAAGTGCTGGGTGCATGACTGTTCCTCCAGATGATGCGTTCGTGTTCTTTTCATATTTTACTGAAGGGGAAATTGTTCGGATAGAGCTGTTTGATTACAGCTCAAAAGTTTAGTTGCTGCTGCTGTCCAGCCACTCTTCGCGGGTGATCGGGCGTTTTTGACCAGGAAACAAATACTTTTTTGGTTTTAGCTCTTCAGGTTTATGCTTTGTGTCCGCAGGTTGGACAGCCTTGCTTTTTTTTGATTTCGTCATATAGTTTTTTTGCTTTTTCATACTCCAGTTTTTCCTTCTTGGTTATTGGTCTTGTCTCGGCCTCATGCATGCGCTTGATGAATCTTGCGGCGTCCTTTCCAGTTAGGACGGGCGTTGCCTTCCATGGTAATCTCATTGTTTTCTCCTTAGTTATAAAGATAATTAAAATATATGTTGCACGCAAGTTAAAAAAGAGTTATATTTATAATCGAGGAAAATTCCAATGAATAAAAACACCAGTATCTCCGCCCTATATTTAGGACTGTGTAGCTTGCTTAGCTATCTAAGCACGCATGGGCGGGGTATCGGCTAAAAACTTAAAAATCCTAGGTCAGATGCCAAAAGAGAGACCCCGCCCACCTGAAAAAGATGGACGGGGTCTCTTAATTTTTATAGGGTTCTTTGAAAAAAATTTTATGACGACGTAGCCAAATGGTAAGGTTCGAGATTGCAACCCTCGCATTTCCCGGTTCGAGTCCGGGCGTCGTCTCCAATATTATGCCCCGATGGCGGAACTGGAAAACGCACTGGTTTTAGATGCCAGCGATCGAAAGATCTTAGAAGTTCAAATCTTCTTCGGGGCACTTATATGCGGTCGTAGCCGAAATGGTATAGGCGCTAGGCTAAGGACCTGGTGGGAGCAATCCTGTGGAGATTCGATTTCTCTCGACCGCACCAAATTTTTTGTTCTTTGACAAATAGAGGGCCGTGTTTTCACTGTTGAGGCTTACAGTTTTATCTTGGTTCAAATCCAAGTGTTTCCGCCAAAAGTGGAAATATAGACAAATGGTAAGTCAATCGTCCTAGAAAACGATCAAAACAAAAAACAGCTTTTACGACTTGAACACGGCTTTCTATAATTTTTGCCCGGGTGGCGGAATTGGTAGACGCGCTAGATTCAGGGTCTAGTGAGCTTCATGCTCATTGCAGATTCGAATTCTGTCCCGGGCACTTTTTTGAAAACAAAAGGAAAATGTTATGATTTATAAAGCAAAACAAAATACGTGGTTCGATGAAAACACAGTGGTTGAATTAATTGATGATTATAGAGACTGGACTTCTTCTTCCTATCCTGGATTGACTGGTCCTAGCTGCGGGTTGTTTAGCGGATATCGTAATGGTAAGTATGATGAGGAAGTGTGTTCTTTTTATGAATTTGATACTTTCCTTTGATGAATTTTGATATTGGCGGGTGGCCGAGAGGTTAAAGGCGTCAGTCTGTAAAACTGAACTCCGTAATGGAGTCCGAAAGTTCAAATCTTTCCCCGCCAATTTATATATTTGCCCGAATGGTGAAATTGCCAGACACAACAGGTTTAAGACCTGTCGAGCTTTGGCTTGTGAGAGTTGAAATCTCTCTTCGGGCACCAAATTTATGCTGGGGTGTTGCAGTTGGTAGACAAGCGAAGCTCAAACCTTCGTGGCTGAAAAGCCTTGCGAGTTCGATCCTCGCCTCCGGCACCAATTAAAGGGAGTGGGTATTTCATTCTCCTTTTTTTTATCATTATCGATAACCTCATCATTTCAATCCACACGCCCGTGAAGAGCGTGACCGCTGTTCAGCGAGATTAGACCGCGTAGATGTTTTGTTTCAATCCACGCCCGTGAAAAGCGTGACCACCCTATGAGGATTTGGCCTGTATAACGGTTTGTGGGTTTCAATCCACACGCCCGTGAAGAGCGTGACTTTTTCACAGGTTCTGCATTGTTCGTTTCCAAGTTTCAATCCACACGCCCGTAAACGCCCGTAAAGCGTGATCAAAGAACTCACTGGCGATAGCTCCGCTCATTGAGTTTCAATCCACACGCCCGTGAAGAGCGTGCAACCCACACGCATAATTATATATTGTGCGTGATATTCAAAAATAACATTTTTTTCAAACGCTAAAACGTTTCAATCCGCATGCCCCTTTTACAGGCATGAATTTTGGCATGTTGTTTCAACCCACGCACCTACTGGGGTACGACGTATTGCCAATTATGGTGCCAATTTTAACCTATGAGTTTCAATCCACACGCCCGTGCGGAGGCGTGATTTGCGCTGAATTAACGGTATGGAAATGCCTGTTTCAATCCACACGCCCGTGAAAAGCGTGACAGACACGCCGAACCATCTGGTCTGGTGTTTCGGTGTTTCAATCCACACGCCCGTGAAAAGCGTGACCAGAAGGTCGATGTTTTCCCTCGTCCTGTCGATGTTTTCCCTCGGTGTCCTGTCGATGTTTCAACCCACACGCCCGTGAAGAGCGTGACTCGGACGATAGTTACTGCTATACGAAGATGTGACTAGTTTCAATCCACACGACAGTGGTTTCGGCTCTTTTTTAAACGTCAATATAGTTTCAATCCACACGCCCGTATGGGGCGTGACCCCAGCGAACTGAACCTTTAACAAGGAGGAAGTATGTTTCAATCCACACGCCCGTATGGGGCGTGACAAGACATAAGATTATTTTTCGACCGGCCAGTTTAAGTTTCAATCCACACGCCCAGCTTCACAGAAAACCCGTATGGGGCGTGACCATGGGTATAAAATTTGGAGGCCAATATCGATTTAGTTTCAATCCACACGCCCGTATGGGGCGTGACGTTGTAATAGTGGTTGCGCAATTGCCTATAACTTGTTTCAATCCACACGCCCGTATGGGGCGTGACTACCCCTTGATGTACTCATCAATCCATGATGGTACTGGTTTCAATCCACACGCCCGTATGGGGCGTGACCGGTGCCTGACGAAGCCACTTCTTTGCACAATACGTTTCAATCCACACGCCCGTATGGGGCGTGACCAAAT
>Ga0315288_10013793_pt1 | contig 10106 bp, 7 predicted proteins | sample YL17G11_20_MG_FD_203454 | JGI IMG/M metagenome (GOLD analysis project Ga0315288, IMG submission 203454) | Sediment microbial communities from Yellowstone Lake, YNP, Wyoming, USA - YL17G11_20 | ecosystem: Environmental > Aquatic > Freshwater > Lake > Sediment | place: USA: Wyoming | collected... | reverse complement strand
TAGGAGCAGTATGGACTGCTCTAGTACTAAGGATGGGTGTACTCAAAGGCCTAAGCTACAACATCTACTACTCACTATCAAGCAGCGCAAACTATGGAAGAACAACGCCGACAGGCGGCGCCGGATTAGGCATGATCAATTCTGATAATATGAAACCGTGGTATCCATACTATGTTCAGCAAATGCTTGGTAATAACCTAAACGTTGGCGATTCCGTCATAGCTTCAACAAGCTCCTCTGACGACGTAAGGTCCCTCGCGTGGATTCATAACGGAGAAACCAAGGTCTTTCTCATCTGCAAAGCTAACCAGCCTAAGAGTATTCACTTAGAGGGGCTTGAAGGAGAACTAGATATTATTAAAATCGACAACATTGTCTCATGGGAAGATCCTAGAGTTCAAAAGGGTCAAATTCACTCTAACAGCTATTTCACTCTTGATGGATACACTGTTGCTCTGATACAGAAGAGTAGCGCGCGCTCACAAATCCTTTACATGCCTATTCTCAGTCTTATCATTATGGGGACAATGTCGCTTCTGATCATTATTACATTTTGTTTCTTACACATGCGTAAGAAACTAGATCAAAATGTCAAAAGCGCGGGCGTGAGAGAGACGGGCCTCCTTAGGACATTATTTTGGCAATGCTACTTCTGGTGATCTTTAATAGTACAACTCGTCCTATGACCCACTACTTATTGATCCGCACAATTATGCCCCTTAGAAACCCTACGCTATTATGCCCAGATTCAAAAATTTGTGGCCAGGGCGGATTAGCTTAACGACCATAACGTGTCTTGCGCGCGCTAGATGCATCCAAGTGTCCTGGTTAGCCGCGCGAGTGCAACCGTAAGCTAGCGCACACCTAGGCAATCGAATAAGCAAAATCATATCTGAATCACTTTACATACTATTCTGAAATTAACTAAAGAAATAATTAATGCGGACGCTGGTAGGAAGTACATGGACAAGCGGGTGGGGGGATCTCTGCTTGTGACTATCTTCCTATTAATAGCATTCGCTACTGTGCTGCAAGTATCAGTTAACTACTTTAGGCACACAGCTTCCTGGAGCAATTGGAGAGACAGGCCCTAGTATGCCGGCTTGGTCTGGTGGTCTGCCGCTCGATCCATCAGGTCAGTTGGGGGAACAGTTATGGCCGATTCCATGTACCACCCGATTGGGAGTGTCATGTTCCGGGACACATAGCATTCGCCTAGCCTGGGAGCCTGTATGTCCCGATCAGTGATCAAAAGAAATACTACTCTCCAAAAGGAGCTGTACTCACCGATACAATGGGCGACTTGTTCTTCTACATCTGTCTGTCAGATGACTTGGGAGACGGTCAAAGTGGTCCGATAAATATCTCATGGCGAAGAGAAGCAGCTAAGGTGGATAAATCTCCAGATGCCGCAATTACGTTCAGCAAATACATCTACGTCGCCATCCCGCCTGAGTTCACTCCGCCAGTTGACTGGGCAATAGGCAACGGCGAAGCCCTAACGGTGAATCAAGGTAAGGGTGGCACCTCGAATATTGAGACCAGAATCACCAACGACCACATCTTCATATACGCCGGTAAATTCAGCCTACGCCATCCAGTCGCACCGAATTGGTGGTTTATCAGAATAACGGCAGCACTGATAGACTCTCCCCGTTGACCGTGCAAGTGACCTACCGAAGCTCAACCCTAATTTCAATACCAAATACCTGCGCGCGCCGGCCTTAGTCTCGGCTTTAGCAGCGTCGCTGTACTTGTTAAAACGAGAAAGAGTGCACGCTTTTAGACGCCCTAGCGTCGAAGTATTCCTTACAAAATAATTCTTGTAGCGTGCGCAACACATTAGAAAACGATTGGATAGCGTGTCCGTTAGTAACCGCTCAAGCTATACTTAAGTAACACAAGAATTTTACTTAGGAAAAACAAAGAACATGCTCGAGGTTGGTTAGAAATTAATAAGCACGCTTAGGAATCAAACCAGTGAAACCAAAAGCGCCCGCGTACCCAATAGCGAAGGAGAAATGCAAGTAACTCAAGGTTATGACAAAATTCAAGGTTTTGGATAATCATGGATGAGTGCCAGTATTCAAGCGAAGAAATAATACCATTGATGAAACCCACATTCAATGAGGAAATGGAAAAAGCTGCTGTTGAAGCACTCTTAAACGAACACTTTGTTATGGGCGAGAGCGTCTATAGATTTGAAGAAGAATTTGCCAAATACTGTGATGTAGATCATGCGGTTTCAACGAACTCAGGGACCGATGCTCTACAAGTTACATTGGCAGCTTTAGGGATCAGCCAGGGACAGGAGGTCATCACTTCTCCAGCGTCTTTCATTGCAACCTCTAATGCCGTTTTACACGTTGGTGCAAGACCGTTATTTGTCGACGTAGATTTGACTTCATACACGATTGATCCTGGGCTGATACAAAGGGCAGTAAGAGCGAAAACGAGGGCGATAATTCCTATACATCTTTATGGCTATCCTGCAGATATGGACTCGATAAACTCAATTGCTCACAAAAATAGATTGTACGTGATTGAAGACGCCTGTCAGGCTCATGGTGCTTATTATGAGGGGAGGAGAGTCGGAAGTCTAGGGGACGTTGCCTGCTTCAGTTTCTATCCATCGAAGAACATGACGGTCGGAGGTGATGGAGGGATGATCGTGACTAACGATGAAGGCATAGCTAAGAGTGCTGCCAAGTTGAGAGATTGTGGAAGGAAAAGCAAGTATGTTCATGATATGATAGGTTATACCGCCCGTTTGAATACCGTAAATGCTGCCATTGGTAGAGTGCAGTTAAGACATCTTGACGAATGGAATGACAAACGTAGAATTATCGCCCGAATTTATGATAGTCTGCTATCAAATCTTAGTAAGGTTATTCTTCCTCCTAAAGGAGATAGAGAGAAACTACCTGCATATCATCTCTACGTAATAAGAACACAGTATCGTAACAAGCTCATAACATGGCTTGAATCTAAAGGGATTCAATGCGGCATTCAATACGCATTGCCAATACATCTTCAGCCTATTTACAGAAAAATTTTCGGATTTAAGACGGGAATCTATCCATTAAGTGAGAAACTCTGCAGGACATGTCTGAGTTTACCGATGTATCCAGAACTACCTACAGCGAAAGTAAAATTCGTCAGTGAGAAGATTCTTGAATTCTTTGCTATTAATTGGCGTTCACAAAGAGGAACCAGCGCACGCGCGCAAGGATAAGGAGAATAATATTGGCCGACACAGTGCGTCTAGGAGTCATAGGAGCCGGTTACTGGGGGAAGAAGGTTATACAAGAATACACTCGACTATCAAAGAACGAACTCGGACTTGATCTGCCAATTATATCGGACTTGAAGGAGGATAATCTAAATTACTGTAATGAAGTACTCAAAATCCCTAAGGAGAATTTGACCCTAGATTATATGGATATGATTAACTCAGAGGATATAGATGCTATTCATATTTGCACAAAGAATGGGTCTCATTATAATATAGGTAGGCAAGTTTTAGATTCAAAAAAACATGTTCTTATAGAAAAGCCAATGACGATGAATTCTAGAGAGGCTTTGGAGTTAAGGAACATTGCAGCATCTGAAAGTCTAGTTTTGAAGGTTGGACATATCTACAGATTCAACAACGCCATAGGGAAGTTAGGAAAATTGACAGGGGAGGGTTATTTCGGCGAGATATATTGTATGAACTTCCAATGGGTTAGTTTGATAGAATCACCATCTAACACAGACATAATCTACGATCTCGCACCACATCCGGTAGACATATCGAATGACTTGCTAGATAGATGGCCTACTAGGGTCCAATGTAAGGCGAAACCGTATAGGAGAGAATCCTTAGAAGAACATGCTTTCATAACAATGGAATATGAAGATAACTTGATGGTACACATAGAATTGAGTTGGCTTTCACCATGGAAGACTAGGCAAATAACGATTGTTGGCTCGGACCGATGTGCCAGAATTGATTCCTTAAATCAAACTATTGAGATCCATGAAAACTCTGATAATAGGGCCTTTAGTCTTGATGTGATCAGAAACAATACCATCTATGACGAAGTAAAGAATTTTGTGGAAACAATCCGAGCGGCACATCTAATGGGCGCTATGTCCTGTTCTTTTCTCAATGACGCGCCTAATGGCCTAAATAACGTGACTGTTCTTGAACATTTGAGGACGTCACTTGAACAAGATAGAACTGTTAGAATAGACTATAAGGAATAGAAATGAACAAAACCTCCAAGTATTCCGTTCTCAAAGACGTACGAATAGGTCGAGGTACGGTTTTGTATGACCAGGTGAATTTATACAAATGTAAGGTCGGGAAGAACTCAAAAATAGATGCTTTTGTATACGTCGAAGGAGGAGTCGAGATAGGGAACAATGTCAAGATAAGGGCTTTTACTTTCATACCGGAAGGTGTTAAGATTGAAGATGATGTCTACATAGGGCCGGGAGTAATTTTTACCAACGACAAGTACCCAAGAGCCAAGGGGCGTTGGAGGCTTTTGAAGACCATCGTGAGGAAAGGCGCTAGCATAGGGGCTGGTTGTTTAGTATCGCCTGGAGTAACCATAGGTGTCTGCTCGCTCATAGGCATGGGCAGTATCGTTACAAAGACCATCGAAGATCACGCTATCGCCTTTGGTTGCCCCGCCAGAGTTGTGGGGTACGTAACGGATGAATCTTTCAAGTTGAAAACCAAAAGCTTCCTAAAGCGCGCGCAGAATAATGTGCACGAACGGTAGGGATATTCAACGCCCTTAGTCACTCAGAAGTCACAATGGAATTTCACTGTCTCAGCCATAATACCCGTTTGGCGAGACACAAGCGCGCTCGTCTATGATGTTTTAACAAGATTCGATAAGCCCTACGTGGATGAGATAATTCTTGTCGTAGACGAACCTGAACCTAGACTTAGAAGCGCTATACTGCTCGCGAAGAGCATAGCAGTCCCTCCCGTGACTGTCATAGAAAATGAGCGTAGGATGGGCATAGGTTATGCTATTAGGTTGGGCCTCAAGTATTCCATGAGAAAATCTTATGATGTCGCAGTTGTAATGGCGGGAAATGGCAAAGATGACCCCAAAGAAATCCCCCGCTTATTGAAAGAGATTGAGAATGGCTATGACTACGTTCAAGGCTCGAGGTTTCTGCCTGGCGGAAAGCACGAAAAAACTCCAATAATAAGAGGAGTATTCATAAGACTTTGGCCATACGCTTGGACGATGTTCACCTCACAAAGATGCACCGAAGTAACAAATGGATTCAGAGCCTACAGGACGAGGCTAATAAAAGACCACCGAATCAATATTGATCAACATTGGTTGAATCACTACGCGCTGGAGTATTACCTCCATTATTATGCCCTAAAATTGGGGTATAGATTTACAGAAGTTCCAATTTCTAAGATATACTTGTTCAGAAACAGAGGAGGATATTCGAAGATAAGGCCCTATAAGGACTGGATACACATAGTCATGCCATTGATACTCCTAAAGTCAGGAGCTAGAAGATGATTGGAAAGACCTGCCTCTCCGTGAGCGCGCGCTATATTCGCCGCTACTTCGATATAGCCTAATTGGCAAGACGTATTCACAATATGACGATTGTGAAATCTAGATCCAGTGGAGAGTTAATAGATATTGTCTAGACACTCTCTTCAAAGACCATGGCAGCACGCGCACGTGGTATGATGTGGAACATTTAGAGAACGTGATGATTTCTTGAAAACAGCCGTTCATGGCAAAGTCGAACATGTTAATGTTATACGTGAACTTCTAAAGCCTTGGAGCGTTAGATTAACAAGTTCAGACGAAGCTGAAATTGTCATAGCCTATGGAATGAAGCCGTTGGAAAACAAGAGGACAATAGTCATCCCCTTGGATTCTGCCGATCTTGAAGAATATGACAAGAATTTAAAGCCGCGAGTAAATAGGTCTGGGCAGCGACTATCAGTACCCACCGGTTCGAGCGTAGTCTTAACGATTAGCCCCCACTTGCTTTACTGCTATGATGAGTTACTCGAGTCTGACCAATCAGACATTACTACTATGGAAACTAAGGTAAGCGACAATCTAATCATCTTGACCCTAGACGTTGTAAGAGAGTATAGTAGAATTCTAAAAGACACATTACTCTCCAAGTCATCAGACTTGTATAATCTGTTAACCGGTCTACCGCTGCCTTATCAGAAAGCACCTAAATGGCTTAGAGATTTGTTGATGAGGAATTATAAAGAGCCAGAAGGCACGGCGCTCTGCAACAAGCTCCCCTTAGATGCTCTTAGGTATATTCTGATAAATGCGATGGAAAACCTATCAGGCAGGAAAATCCCGAGAAGAATGTGGAATGGCAAACGTTATGCTAGTATGATAACACACGATATCGATACGTATAGGGGGCTCCAAAGAGCTGGACCGATCAAGAAAATGGAAGAAAAATACGATATCCCATCTACCTGGTATGTTCCTTCTAAACAATACCCCCTAGATACTGAGATAATCAATACACTCGCAAATTATGGGGAGGTAGGAGCTCACGGCACAAGGCATGATGGAGAGCTAACTCGAATCCCAGAACAGAAGCTGGTCAAGAGTCTGCGCGAGGCAAAGAGTGCACTTGAGAATATCATAGATTGCGCTGTTGAGGGATTTAGAGCACCATTGCTTCAACACAGTCCGACTATTCTTCGTGGATTAAGAGAAGCTGATTATAATTACGATTCCTCCATTCCGACGTGGGAACCTAAACATCCGCGAACAATGCGCTCGCATGGATTAGGAACAGTATTTCCGATTTTTCTGGACAGTATAATTGAGATCCCAGTAAGTGTTGTCCAAGACCATCAGATGTTATCTGTCTTAGGCATGGGACCAAAAGAGACAATGGCAGCATGGCTTTCAATGATAGCCACAATTAGGGAAATTGGTGGATGTTGCGTTTTGCTCTCTCATCCAGAGTACGAACTTTTCGATAATAGCAATATTGCAATCTATGAGGATTTGCTGAACATTCTAACATCAGATCAGAAATCCTGGAAGACAACTCCGAGAGAATTAACATATAGGATTCGAGAATAGAATGTTACTAGAATTAATTTGGTTGACGGTAGTTGTCCTCAATATTATTCCTTTTGGCTCCTACATTCTTTATATGAAGAAGGTGGCCGACAAGAAACCATGGAACATAAAGGCAGATAGTGCCTACCTTCCAGAGATCTCGATTGTAATACCGACATTTGAAGAAGGAATTACGATAGTAAGGAAACTGGATAACATCGGTCAAGTAGATTATCCCAAAGAGAAAATGGAAGTAACTATAGTGGACAGCTGTTCAAAGGATCAAACCACGAGATTAGCACAAGAATGGTCGAAACAACACCCAGAGATAAGATTGCAGATAATATGCCAACCCGAGAGGCGAGGAATGGTCAATGCCCTTAATTATATGGTGGGACGTGTACATGGAGAGATCTTCGTCAAAACAGATGCGGACTGTCTAATAGACAAAGACTCCTTAAGAAATGCCGTTAAGTACTTTGCAGACCCACAAGTCGGGGCTGTAGCTGGCATCCACATAATCGATGCTCATAGAGAAACATCTTCGGTAAAGACGGAGAGAACATACCGACAATTTTACAGATGGCTCAGAATAGGTGAATCCAAACTATATGGCACTGTTCTCTATGAGGGTGAACTTATGCTTGTAAGAACAAAAATCTTGGATAAAATCCATTTTGACGAAGAAATAGGGGCAGATGATGTACCAATAGCCTTGAGGATAGCCGAGGAGGGCTATAGAGCAATCACCGCAGAAGACGCCAACTTTCTAGAGCAGACGCCATACACATGGAAAGAAAAATTCCGCCAGAAAATCAGAAGAGGCAGACACGTTTTTCAGGCATTGTGGAAATACAAGTACTTAATGTTCAAAAAGAAAACGCCATTTCATCAATTAATACTACCAGCAGAATTTTTTATACACATTGTCAATCCTTTTGTTACGATTGCTATGCTGATTCTCTCCTTAACGACACTAATCATTCATCCATGGTTTCTCGTACTCACTATACCTTTATTAAATAACAAAGTTAGATCCATGTTCATCACTTTCATAGTAAACAATTGTATAATGTTTCTTGCGGTGTGTATGGAGGCCAGAAGTAGAGAGAAGACTACTTGGACAAAAATAGATGAAATAAGGAAGATGTAGGCGTACGCCGTCCGGGCAAACTCGACAATGACTGGGAATGTTGCTCCGCAGCTTGTTGGCGGCACTGGGCCCGAATTGAATGAATCCATTACCGCGCTCGGAGTTGCACGCGCGCGCTTGACAATGTAACATCACTGAGGCCTAGATCGGATAGTGCGCGCAATGAGCGACACAGGCCTCACATTCTTTCCTTTATCTATGAAAATGTCATTAATTCCTTTACGATCTATCCTATTTGAACATACTTTACGTCAAATGCGCCTAACCATGGTGCGCGCGCTATGGTGAGAGGTTGCTTGATGGTATCGGGTAGGTTTTACTTCCTCCAGGGATTGTCCATCCAAGCCTCATAACCGCGCCCCCAGTATTTTCATAGTATTCAATCTTGATAGAGTGCTTACCGGCCGAAAGTGTGCCGCTCCAGTTATACTCAGTTGGCGCCTGATCACGCCAAGCATTGATCACTAGTCCGCCATCAATCCATACACGTACACCATCATCCGCAGTCGCCCATATCGTGTATGTGCCTGAGGTTGAAGCTGCAAGTGAACCAGTCCAGCGGATAGCGAACAGATTTGATGATACCTTTGAATATGGAGAACCCGTACCCCAATCAAAGTTCACAGTAGGATCGACCCGCTCCATCACCTTGCTAGTGTAATATCCCTTGGAGGCTGAGGCGTAATACTCCCCCTTTAAGCCAGTCTGAGCATTAGAGTCAGTCTGAGCACCAGCCGTGCTTGTGGTCATTGTAAATGATACGCGAGAACCTCCCGTTCTCTCATAGTATTCCAATCTTAACCGGTGGTCAGCTGTTGATGCAAATGATGCTGTGTAAGTGTATGTTGCGTAGGCATGATCACCCCAACCGCCAACCACAAGCGAATCATCAATGTAAAGACGTACACCATCATCCCCACCTATGGTGAAGGTCCAGGTTCCAGCAGCGATGTTTAATGTCCTGCTTGAGACAAAACCTACAGAATCAGCTTTACCATAAGCTAGAGTTCCACTGCCCCAATTATTGTCGAAGTTCAAGTTAACCTCGTCGGGACCTGAACCCAACGACTGACCCCAAGGATTACTTGGATTCCCAGAGTACACGTACCAGCTGCGAAGCCAACGATCACTTGGAGCAAGTGGCGAAGTGGGCGGAGAAGAAGGTAGTAAGCTCGCACGCAGAGCAATTGAAACATCAACTGTGTGAGTCAAAGATCCGCTGGTGCCTGACACATGAAGAGTAAAAGTGCCCGCAGAAGCGCCGGCATTAACTGTGAATGTTAACGTGGACGAACCGGAAGGCGTCACAGAACCAGGATTGAAGACTACGCTAGAAACACCGGCTGGTGTCGTACCAGTCCAAGCATAAGACAACGAGACTGGAGAATTGAAACCGTTCACAGGAGTCACCGCAATAGTTGAAGAAAATTGCGCAGATCCAGATGAAGGCACCGCAGTAGTCACTGAAGTCGGACTAGCTGACAACGAAAAGTCGGACGGCGCAGCAGGTGGCGTCAAAACAATCGAAACATCAACCGTACGAGTCAAAGATCCACCGGTGCCTGACACGCGGAGAGTAAAAGTGCCCGCAGAAGCGCCGGCATTAACTGTGAATGTTAACGTGGACGAACCGGAAGGCACCACAGGATTAGAGCCGAAAGCCACATTAGAAACGCCAGTTGGCGCCGTACCTGTCCAGGTCCACGACAAAATAACTGGAGAATTAGAAGTCGAAGTCGTCACAGACACCGTTGAATAGGTGACAACAAGCTTAGCACCCCAAGACGCAGCAGAATCATACGTACGAACATCCTTCCTACTCTGCCCAATAGCCGCAGAAGAAAACATTGCAAGAGCATTCCCAG
>Ga0315288_10013791_pt1 | contig 10107 bp, 10 predicted proteins | sample YL17G11_20_MG_FD_203454 | JGI IMG/M metagenome (GOLD analysis project Ga0315288, IMG submission 203454) | Sediment microbial communities from Yellowstone Lake, YNP, Wyoming, USA - YL17G11_20 | ecosystem: Environmental > Aquatic > Freshwater > Lake > Sediment | place: USA: Wyoming | collected... | reverse complement strand
GATACTGCGGCAGCAGTGGCGAAATTCAAATTGGAAGATAAAATGACCCATATTTCAACCGGTGGCGGAGCAAGTTTAGAGTTTCTGGAAGGAAAAACCCTGCCGGGAATTGCCGCGTTAACAGATAAATAAGTGAGAAAGACCATTATTGCGGGAAACTGGAAGATGTATAAAAGCATTGTTGAGGCTATAGAGTTAGCCAATGGCCTTAAGAGGGAATTTTTTAATTTAGATAGCCAGCAGATAGATATTGTCATCTGCCCGCCGTTTACTGCTTTAAGCGAAGTAGCCCAGGTGATTGTTGATTCTAATATCCAGTTAGGCGGCCAAGATATGCACTGGCAGGATGAGGGGGCATTTACGGGCGAGGTCTGCGGCCTTATGCTCAAAGACGCCGGGGTTAAATTCGTCATTATCGGGCATTCTGAGCGCCGGCAATATTTTTGTGAAACAAATGAATCCGTAAACAAGAAGACAAAGGCAGCCTTAAAGTGCGGCCTTATACCTATTGTTTGCGTGGGTGAGACTTTAAGCGAAAGAGAAAACGGCAGGACCTTTAAGGTATTAGATGGCCATGTTCAGAACAGCCTAAAAGATATAAGCGATAAAGATATATTAAATACGGTCATTGCCTATGAGCCGGTTTGGGCAATCGGCACCGGGAAAACCGCCACGCCCCAACAGGCCCAGGAGGCGCAAAAATATATTCGTAATTTGTTAATAAAGATGTATAATAAAGAGATAGCCGATACAGTAAGAATCCAATACGGCGGCAGCGTAAAACCGGAAAATATTACCGAGTTGTTGCAGCAGCCGGATATTGACGGAGCCTTGGTAGGAGGAGCAAGCCTTGAGATCGGTTCATTTTCTGAGATTGTAAAAAGGGCAAGCCAGGTACAAAAATGATGGGATTTATAATTGCTATACATGTGAGTGTCTGCGCATTATTAATCGTAATCATCTTGATTCAGCGAGGCAGGGGTAGCGGCTTAGTAGAAAGCTTCTCTGGTGTGGAGTCTATGTTTGGGACAAAGACAAATACCTTTCTTACCCGCACCACCACCGTATTATCAACTTTATTCCTCCTTACCTGTTTGACTCTGGCAGTTTTATCTGCCAGGCAGAGCAGGTCTTTAATGAGGAATATTAAGCCAGCACAGCAACAGGCGCTACCTGAAGCGCCTAAGCCAGAGACAGCAACACCGCAAGCGTCTAAACAAGAAGTGCCTAAACAAGAGTCGACTGCGTCGACTACGCAAGAGGCGCCTGCACAAAATACGCCTAAACCAGCAGCACCCCCGACTGAATAATTCAGTGGTCAGCCGTAAACGTTTGTTTTTTAGATTAAAGCTACCGATTTTTTGGGTAGCTTTTTTATTTTTAGGGGCCGTTGTTTTAAGTTTTGCGCAGGATTACGGAGATGCTATTGTTTCGGGTTCCATTGCTGACGCGCGCACGCTTGTACCTATACTGGCTTCGGATTCTGCTTCCGCGGATATCTGCGGAGTGGTTTTTAATGGCCTGATAAAATACGATAAGGATATAAATCTGGCGCCGGACTTAGCCGAAAGTTGGGAGATAAAGGAAGACGGATTAGTAATTATTTTTCATTTAAAGAAAAGTGTCTTATGGCATGACGGCCATCCTTTTACCAGCCGCGATGTGGAATTTACCTATAAGAAATTGATTGACCCCAATGTAAAGACCCCTTACAGCGGAGATTTTGAGCGCATAAAATCATTGGAGGTCTTAGATGACTACACGATTAAAATTACCTATAAAGAACCCTTTGCACCGGCACTCTCCAGCTGGGGTATGCCTATTATCCCAAAGCATCTTTTAGAAAAAGAGGATTTAAATAATACCAAATTCACCCGCCATCCCATAGGCACTGGCCCTTATAAATTTAAATCCTGGAAGACACAAGAGAAAATTGAGTTAGTATCAAACCATAATTACTTTGAAAAAAGGCCTTATATTGACCGATGTATCTACCGCATCATACCCGATGAGTCAACTATATTCCTGGAACTGCAGACTCAAGGGCTAGATTCCGCGGGCTTATCGCCTTTACAGTTTATCCGTCAGACTGACAGCGAATTTTTCAAAAAATATTATCGTAAGTTTATATTGACCAGCTTTGGTTACACTTATTTAGGCTATAATTTAAATGACCCTAAGTTCAAAGATAAGCGCGTGCGGCAGGCTTTAAATTATGCGGTAGATAAACAGGAGATTATAAATATGGTGCTTTTGGGGTTAGGGAAAGTTGCTACAGGCCCTTTTATGCCTGAGTCATGGGGATATAATAAAGAGGTAATCCCCGTGGATTTTAATCCGCAAAAAGCAAGAGAATTATTAAAAGAGGCAGGCTGGCAGGATTCTAATCACGACGGCTGGTTAGACAGGAGAGGAGAAAATTTTGAATTCACTATCCTCGTTAACCAGGGCAATGAAGAGCGCTTAAAGGTTGCTCAAATTATTCAAAGGCGGCTCAACGATGTCGGTATAAGGGTGAAGATCAAAGTCCTGGAATGGAGCGTTTTTCTGACGGAATTTATTGACAAGAAGAATTTTGAAGCAGTGCTTTTGGGCTGGTCATTGGGCCGCGACCCGGATAATTATGATATCTGGCATTCTTCTAAAACCAAAGAGGGCGAATTTAATTTTATCGGTTATAAAAATGAGGAAGTGGATAGATTGCTGGTTGAGGCACGCCGCATCTTTGACCAGGAAAAAAGAAAGGCCTATTACCAGAGGATTCATAGTATAATTTACGATGAGCAACCTTATATGTTTCTCTATATTCCGGATATTCTATCTATCCTGCACAGCCGCTTTCAGGGAATAAAACCCGCGCCTATCGGCATAAGTTATAATTTTATAGACTGGTGGGTGCCAAAAGGGCAGCAGAAATATATAAGAGCGACAGATAGGTAATAGAAGGTTAAGGTTGAGGGGATGATTAATTACATTATTCGCCGACTATTAGGAATTATACCTTTACTATTAGGTATTACTATCATCAGTTTCGCCATTATTCATCTTGCGCCGGGAAAACCCGTTACCCTACAGCAGTCACTTAACCCCAAGGTATCTTTGGAGGTAAGGGCGCGCCTGGAAAGATTATACGGCCTGGATAAGCCCCTGCATGTGCAATATATAAACTGGTTAAAAAGATTGGTCAGGCTGGATTTTGGCCGTTCATTCAGCGACGACAGGCGGGTGCTAGATAAGATACTGGAAAGGCTTCCAGTTACGCTTATCATAAATATATCTGCATTGATATTTATTTTTATAGTAGCAATTCCTATCGGCGTAAAAAGTGCGGTTAATCCGAATGGCCTTTTTGATAAGGTTATGACCATAGTGGTATTTATAGGTTTTGCCCTGCCTACTTTCTGGTTAGCCCTGCTGTTGATGAATCTCTTGGGAATAAAATTGGGCTGGCTTCCCATATCCGGAATTAAATCTTTGGATTTTGAATATTTTAGTCTCGGTCAAAAAATACTTGATTTAGCCAGGCATTTAGTCTTGCCGGTTTTTGTATCCGGATTAGGCGGCTTAGCAGGCATATCGCGTTATATGCGTTCCAGTATGATTGAGGCATTAAATCAGCCTTACATTTCTACTGCGCGGGCAAAGGGGCTACCCAAAAGGCAGGTTGTATATAAACATGCTTTACGCAACGCAATATTGCCCATTGTAACCATAATGGGGCTTTCCCTACCTGGGCTTTTAGGCGGTAGCGTTATCTTTGAGTCCATATTTGCCCTTCCGGGAATAGGAAGGTTATTTTATGAGGCAGTAATGATGCGCGATTACCCTCTGATTATGGCGGAAGTGGTCTTGGGCGCGGTTTTAGTGATGTTAGGCAATTTGATTGCCGATATAAGTTATGCTTATGTGGACCCGAGGATCAGGTATAAAAAGCGGTAGGCAGTAGATAGTAGGTAGCATGTAGGTATGAATAAATCATTATTAGTTGGAATCTTAATTATAGCTATTTTTAGTATCATTGCTATTTTTGCTCAAGCAATCAGCCCTTATGACCCTTCGCAGATAGACGCAAGCAAACTGCTTATGCCGCCTTCCAAAGGACACCTCTTAGGCACAGACAGTTTAGGCCGGGATTTACTCAGCCGTATGATTTACGGAGCGAGGATATCTTTAACTATCGGACTTATTGCCGTGGGCATTGCGACTATAATCGGCTTGATTCTGGGTTCTTTATCCGGTTTTTACGGCGGTTTTATGGATACGCTGATAATGCGCTTTGTGGATATTATGCTTTGTTTTCCGACATTCTTTCTTATCTTGGCAGTAGTAGCGATTCTGGAACCGTCTATATTTAATATTATGATTATTATCGGTCTTACCAGCTGGATGGGGCCAGCCCGGCTAATCCGTAGCGAAATACTTTCGCTTAAAGAAAGAGAGTTTATTCAGGCGGAAAGGGCAATCGGAGCTTCTAATTTTAGGATAATCAGTTTTCATTTAATCCCCAATGCCATTGGCCCGGTTCTGGTAAATGCTACCTTAGGTATTGCCGGGGCGATTTTGCTGGAATCAGGTTTAAGTTTCTTAGGCTTAGGCGTTCAACCGCCCACTCCCAGCTGGGGTAATATTCTCATAGAATCCAAATCTACCTTGGGTGTGGCTTGGTGGATAACTTTATTTCCGGGCCTGGCAATACTGGTTACTATCTTAGGATTTAATTTTATGTCTGAAGGCTTAAAAAAGATATTAGGTTAATATGGAAAATTTATTAGAGATAAGGAATCTTAAAGTTATTTTTGTTCAGGGCAATAGCGTGATTTCTGCTGTAGATGGAGTAGATTTAGATATAGGTAAAGATGAGGTTGTGGTTTTGGCAGGGGAATCCGGCTCAGGCAAGACTATCACTGCTTTATCAATTACCAAAGTTTTGCCCAAAAGCGCAAAGATAGTTTCCGGAAGCGCAAATTTTAATGGAAGGGATTTACTGCAATTAGGTGAAGAATCTTTACTAAATTTTCGGGGTAAAGAAATAGCTTATATATTCCAAGAACCCACAAGTTTCTTAAATCCGGTTTATAGTATCGGCAACCAGATTATAGAAGCGATAATGCTGCATCAGAATAAATCCAAGAAGCAAGCCCGGGAGGAGGCATTGGATTTATTAAATTTAGTAAAGATGGCGCAACCGCAAAGGGTATTATTGGATTATCCGCATCAGCTATCCGGCGGTATGAATCAGAGGGCATTTATGGCTATGGCCTTGGCTTGTAAGCCGCATCTTCTTATTGCTGATGAACCCACCACTTCATTGGATGTGACTATTGAGGCTGAAATTCTGAGGTTGCTCACAGATTTAAAAAGAAAACTGGGTTTTTCCCTGCTTTTTATCACCCATAATTTATCCATAGCCAAAAGGATTGCGGATAGGGTTTATGTGATGTATAAAGGAAAGATTGTGGAGGAGGCAGGCAGAGAGCAGATTTTTAATTCACCGCAGCATTTTCATACAAAAGAATTAATCAGCGCCTATGAGAAAATCGGTAGGATTTAATTATATAGGTTGAGGTTTGAGGTTAAGTATGATCTTAGAAGTAAAAAATATAACTAAGGATTTTAGTATTGAGCGGGGAGCGTTTAAGCAGGAAAGCGGGTTGGTAAGGGCGCTGGATAATGTGAGTTTTTCCCTGCAGGAATTTCAAACCTTAGGCATTGCCGGCGAATCCGGCTCAGGCAAGACCACCTTAGCCAAGATAATCTTAAAACTTATACCGCCTACCTCAGGCCAGATTATATTTAATGAAGAGAAGATAAAAAATTTCAGGAAAGACGTTCAGATAATCTTTCAGAACCCTTATAATAGCCTAAATCCCAAGATGCGCATTATCAGTATAATATCAGAACCCCTGCTTATACACCGGATAATATCTAAACAAGGCGCAAAGGTGAGGGTGGTAGGATTACTTAAAATGGTGGGTTTGGATGAGGGAGTTTTGAACAGATACCCCATAGAATTTTCCGGCGGCGAGCGGCAACGCATTTGTATTGCCCGCGCCCTGGCAGCCAAGCCTAAATTTTTAGTTCTGGATGAGCCGATTTCCTCCCTTGACCTGACCATTCAGGCACAGATGCTGGACTTATTTTTGGAATTAAAGAAAAGGCTTGGGCTTACTTATATATTTATCAGCCACAACCTGGCAGTCATCAGACATATCGCCGATTCAGTTATTATTATGCAAAACGGCCGGATTGTAGAGCAGGATACGGTTGATAATATTTTTGTCCATCCCCGTAAATTTTATACTAAGCTGCTTCTGGAAGCAGCGAGAGCATAAGTTACGCATTTCATTTGTATTGTTCAAACACATAAGTAGTAGTCTTTAGCGGGTCCTGTCTTGTCTTGTTTCTCGCCGCACCACGCGGCTCGAAATCAAGCCAAGCCACCCGCTAAAGAGTATTGTATATTTTGCCTAGGGATTTGTGAGCGTGCATTAGAAATTTTTTGGCAGGAGTCTGCAAGGATTTACGACTCGCTGGAGCACGCTTGTTCTTGCGTAAGTCTACTGGCGAAAGCGAAGAGTAAACCGTAGCAGACGGAAAAAAATTTCAGCACGCGAACAAAGCCAAAGGCAAAGAGGTATTTCATTTTCCTTGCCTTTTCTAAAACTGTAATATATAATAAAAAGCTATGCTTAAGCTATTAGAGCCTTATATATTAACCTTTATACCCATATTTGTGGCAGTGGATGCCATAGGTAATATTCCTTTATTTATCTCTCTGGTAGCAGGGACATCCCAAAAACAGAGGCGTAAGATAATCCGGGATTCAGTTGCCACTGCTACTATAATCGCCATTTTATTTACCATCGTTGGCAAATGGGTATTAAGGTTTTTAGGCATTACTATATATGACTTTCAGATTGCCGGTGGCGCGCTTTTATTTATTATATCTGTGCGCCTGCTTCTGCCGGGGGTTTCCAAATCTCTTTTGTGGGACAGCCACGATAAAGATGTAGGCGTTTTCCCTTTAGGTACGCCGTTGATTACCGGGCCGGCAGTTTTAACTACTACACTGATGATGCTGGATACTTATGGAATTGCGGCCACATTTGTTTCCGTAATTATAAATATGCTGATTAGCTGGGTTACCCTTGCACGCTCAGACGTTGTCATAAATACAATGGGCTTAAGCGGCACGCGCGCATTCTCAAAGATTATGTATATATTGCTGGCAGCCATAGCCATAATGATGGTCAGGCGCGGGATAACGGGGGTTTGGTTAGGATGATGAAAAAAGTTTTAACCTTTATTATGGCAGGCGGAAAAGGCGAGAGGTTATGGCCTTTAACTAGAGACCGCACAAAACCCGCAGTGCCCTTTGGCGGAATATACAGGATTATTGATTTTACCTTAAGTAACTGTATTAATTCGGGCCTACGCAGGATTTATGTGCTTACGCAATATAAATCCGCTTCTTTGCACAAGCACATACGGCTGGGTTGGAATATATTGCCTTCGGAGTTGGGGCAATTTATTGAATTACTTCCTGCTCAACAGAGAGTGGGCGAGAGCTGGTATTTGGGAACTGCTGATGCTATATATCAAAATCTCTACACCTTAGAATTAGACAGGCAGGATGAAGTTTTAATTCTGGCCGGAGACCATGTTTATAGGATGAACTATTATGCGATGATAGATTTTCATCGGGATATAAATGCTGATTTAACCGTGGGCGTGGTAGAGGTGGGTAGAGAGAAAGCAAAAAATTTGGGCGTGGTAGAGGTGGATATTAAGGGAAGAGTAAGAGGGTTTCAGGAAAAACCCGCCCAGCCAAAAACCATCCCTCATAAACCCGTTAAGGCATATGCTTCCATGGGTATATATGTCTTTAAACATCCTGTGCTTGAGCAGGAATTGCAGCAGGACGCCAAAAACGATAATTCCACGCATGACTTCGGCAGGGATATCATACCCCAGATGTTTAAGAAGGGTTTAAAAATTGCCGCCTATAACTTTTTCGATGAGAAAAAGAAGGAACCGATTTATTGGCGGGACATCGGAACCATAGATGCCTATTATGAAGCGAATATGGATCTGGTGCAGGAGAGACCGGTATTTAATCTTTACGAAAAAGACTGGTCTATAAGGACTTATCAGGAGCAGTTTCCGCCGGCCAAGATAGTTTTATTGGACCGTAAGAAAATCGCTCAGGCGGGTTTAGTCCTGGGTTCTCTGATTTCCGTGGGCTGCGTTATTAGCCAAGCAAAGGTCCAGAACTCCATACTTTCTCCGGATGTAAGGATTAATGCTGATGCCGAGGTTTATGATTCCATTATTATGGAAGGCGTAAGTGTGGGCAGGCGCGCCAGAATAAAACGGGCGATAATTGATAAGGATGTAAAGATACCCGAAGGTATGGTCATAGGTTATGATTTAAAGAAGGATAAAAAGAGATTTTATGTCAGCGAATCGGGTATTGTGGTGGTGGCAAAAGGGACAGAGATTGAATGATTAGAAAAGCTAATATAAGAGATGTAAAGCAGGTCAAGGAATTGATTAATTCATTTGCCAAGCAGGATTTGATGCTGCCGCGTTCTCTTAATGAATTGTATGAAAACTTAAGAGACTTCTGGGTATTCTATCAAGATAAGAAAATAGTGGGTTGTTGTGCCCTGCATATTTCCTGGGATGATTTAGCAGAGATAAAGTCTTTAGCCGTAAAAAAGAATATGCAAAAGAAAGGCATAGGCAGCCAACTCATTACTACTTGTATCAATGAAGCAAGGCAACTGGGAGTAAAAAAGATATTTGTGCTTACCTATAAACCGGAATATTTTCGCAAGGCCGGATTTAGAAGAATCAAACATTCTAACCTGCCCCATAAAATCTGGGCAGAATGTATTAATTGCCATAAATTTCCTAACTGTCAAGAAATCGCCCTGGTTAAAAAGTTGTAAATTAGGGGACGGTTCTGTTTTTTTAGATATAGATAGAGTAGGAGGAGGGTTGCGAATTTTGGGTTCTGTAAAAATAGAACCGTCCCCAAGAAAGGGAGAAAGAAATGGATTATTTATTGACGGACGAACAAAAGATGATTCAGGAATTAACGCGCAAGATTGCCCATGATAAGATTCAACCTGTAGCAGCTAAATACGACCAGACAGAGGAATTTCCCTGGGATATTATCAAGATTTTGGCGCAGTCAGATTTATTTGCCATATTCATGCCACAGGAGTACGGCGGAACCCTGCAGTTGCCTGAGGGCCAAAACGTAGGCGGCGTATTAAACTTATGCATTGCCACCGAGGAATTATCCCGCGCCTGCGGCGGAATTGCTGTTTGTTATGCTGCCTCAGCATTAGGCACATTTCCCATAGCGCTCTTTGGTAACGCGGAACAGAAGAGAAAATATCTTCCTGATTTAGCCAGCGGCAAAAAGATAGCTGCCTTCGGCCTTACCGAACCAGAGGCAGGCTCTGACGCAGCCAATATCAAAACTACTGCCAAAAAAGAAGGGAATCAGTATGTCTTAAACGGCACCAAGCATTTTATTACCAATGGAGGCGAGGCGCAGGTTTACACGGTTATTGCTATGACCGATAAAACAAAGGGCGCGCGGGGTGCCTCGGCATTCATTGTAGAAAAAGGAACGCCCGGCTTTACTTTTGGCAAAAAAGAAGAGAAGTTAGGTATTCGTGCTTCTGTAACTAGCGAGCTTGTCTTTACGGATTGCAAAATCCCCAAAGAAAACTTATTGTCCAAAGAAGGAATGGGTTTTATTATTACGATGAAGACATTTGATATATCCCGTCCGGGTGTAGCAGCCCAGGCAGTAGGTATTGCCCAAGGTGCCCTGGATTTAGCGCTAAATTATTCCAAAGAGAGGCAGCAGTTCGGGAAATCCATTTCAAGTTTTCAGGGTATTCAATGGATGCTGGCGGATATGGCCACAAAAGTGGAGGCGGCCAGAAGCCTGGTATATGCAGTGGCACGTATGGTTGATACAGGCAGGCGTGATGTAGGAAGAGAATCTGCAATGGCAAAACTCTTTGCCTCAGATGTGGCAATGGAGGTTACTACGGATGCAGTCCAGATTTTCGGCGGCTACGG
>Ga0315288_10013789_pt1 | contig 10108 bp, 3 predicted proteins | sample YL17G11_20_MG_FD_203454 | JGI IMG/M metagenome (GOLD analysis project Ga0315288, IMG submission 203454) | Sediment microbial communities from Yellowstone Lake, YNP, Wyoming, USA - YL17G11_20 | ecosystem: Environmental > Aquatic > Freshwater > Lake > Sediment | place: USA: Wyoming | collected... | reverse complement strand
TGGCGAAATGCCCTTGCCGCCAGATGAAGCGGTACGTAGGGGAGGGTTGCGACCATTCTCTGGAGAACTGCCTGCATTTCGGCAGCATGGGCCGTTACATCGTCGCGCAGGGGATGGGAAGACAGATAACCGGCGAAGAAACCCTCGAGATATTGACGAAAGCGAACGAGGAAGGCCTCGTCCACGTGTGCGACAACTACCAGGGCGGTGGCCTGTCCACGATCTGCAGCTGCTGCTCCTGCTGCTGCGTATTTCTTCAGAGCAAGGTGGTCTATGGCCTTGAGAGCTTGTCGCGCTCGAACTACGTTGCCCTGGTTGACGAGGCCGTATGTGTCGGCTGCGCTACCTGCGAGGAAAGGTGCCCGGTGGGCGCCATCAAAGTGGGCGACGATGAGCTGGCGGTTGTCGACGAGGCCCTCTGCATCGGGTGCGGCGTCTGCGCACCTTCGTGCGACACCGAAGCTGTCGCCCTTGTCATTCGGGAAGAAATCAAGCCGCCACCTGAGCCAATGGATTTCGTGGCCGCGAGGTTGAAAGTCAAGTAGGGATCCTTTAGTTAACTACCGGAATGACCATTACCTTTCTCTGCTTCCTTTCTCTGTTTCCCACAGACTGTGAAATCATTCAGTTCTGCTCCTTGATATAAACCTGCGAAGTTTGAGGTAAAACCGCTACATTTAGCGGGAGCAATATATCGAACTAACTAATGTAGTACTTACAGTACTGTAGTATGGCTCTTAAGCCCATTTCTTGTTTTTCCAACCTATCGGATTAGTGCCGAATAATCCCATATTTATGCAAATATTAATGCTATAAGAATATCAAAGCAATTGTATTAAAAGTATTGACAAGAAAGTAATAACGGTAATATAATTATTAACTGTACGAAGCATGTAACAACGGTAGTAGCGAAATCAAAGCTACTAATGGCAATGGGGCACTACATGGTTGTTACTACACCTTCGATAATTTGCACCTCTTCGAATCAATCGTCTTGCGCGCGCAAATTCGATGGCTCGTTAATCCGGAGATCTTCCCGAAATAAGAACACTGATTTCATTTGCCTATCCGAAGGTAAAGTCCGAATTGAAACCGATTGGATAAACGAACATTTTTAACTCATAGAAAAGAAAAAGGGGGTATGGACGGGAAACGGGTTTTGTTGTTTTGCAGAAAGGGGGCTGTAAATTGAGAGAGATTCTCTCGAACGAAAGCAAAGGTAAGAGGGCAAAGATGAAATGCATTCGATCAAGAAAGCGATTACCATTGATGAAGAAGGTGACCACGTTCCTTGCAACTGCTTTGATGCTCCTGGCCACCTTGGGGATACTTCAGGTCGGGATAGGGGCGGGCTGTCCTCTAGATGATTACCCTTATGCGCTGCAACCGGTCGTTCAGCTCGCGGTCAATTTGATAGGACCCCAACACTTCGACATACCCGCTGCAGAACTCGGATTACCACATGGCTACTTGCATATCGACCTTCCCTTCCAAAACTTCAAATGCGGCGGAGATGACATGTACAGCAACTGGTGGTTAGAGATGGATCACATCTGGTTCCGCCTGTTCGACGCGGGAATGAGCGTACCGGTACTTGGCCATGTAAACCTGGAAGTGTGGGATTCGGATGTCAAAATCGGCCTGCGAGGTTCGATGGTAGGACACTCACTTTGCTTCGAGAGTTCGTCTGTCTGGTTGAGCGATGGTTTTGGTATTGACATCGAACATGTCCCGGGCGAGCTCGAGCAGTTGGATTGGCTCAAGGGGTGGGCCAAAGACGAACTGCTCGACCAGTTCGATGACAAGGTGATTGGCGAAGTCAATAAGATCCTCAGTAAACAGGCGATTTCGAACCTCCCGGTCGTGCAGTCTGAGTTTTCTACGGACACGCTTCCTGTTCTTCCCCAACGGGGCGGGTACACGGACACCGAGTTCATGACCAAGGACATAAACGGTCACGCCTGTTACGGGTGGGCGGCTAATCTGGCCCATGCGGTTCCGATGCCTTACTCCCCGAACTGGAAGTTAGCCTACTTCTACGATTCGGCGGTGGACCTCGGCGACGACTTCCCAAAACTGACGAGACTGAAGGTCACGGCGAGAATCATGATTAAGGAAAGGGCGGGCTCCGACCAGAACAAGGTCTTCGGTTTCATGAGGATCGGCTCATCCGAGGGCGGTTCCTACATTGAGCTCAAGCCTGGCATGTTCCCCGTGGACTACAAGTGGTACTACATAACGATTCCCTATACGGAGTGCCGGGTTCGGAGAGACGCGTCCGTTCTCCTCAACGTTGACTTCACCGATCAGAACGGTGTGTCCACCGGTCTCGACTTCATCAAGGTGGATTACGTGAGGTTCCACTACTTCGACTGGGATTGAGGGCGAGTCTCCCCGGGCTTTCGTCAAGCGGGTTGAAAAGGGCCGGGCGCTTTCGCTGGCCGGCCCTTTTCGCTGTTGCGAATGTAAGCCCTCTTAAAAGATAAACGACTGACAATTACAAAACTGGCACTGGGGATAAGATGATTGTTGGAGTCAGGCCGACGAAAAGTAGGCGCTTTACCGCTCGTTACATCAAGCATCAATCCTGCCCGCGCGAGAGAAATAACAAAGCAATCAAAAGACCCAGTCTGTTTGTGATGGGTCTTTTTCATTGCCGGTTTGATTGCTCATGCGTGGGTCTCCCCGGTCCGGGAAAGGAACGGCAGTGGCTGTTCAGAGAAGGTCGGGCTTGAGAGCAAGGAGGTTTGAGATGTCAGGAAACTACCCAAAACGTCTAAGGTCAATCATCTTCTTCATTGTATTGACAGCGTTCGTCTTGCCCCTAGTCATTGTGCCCGCTGCAGCTGCATCCGAGGCACAGGCCTCCACCCCTCAGATCACATCTATCACACCAAGTCTGGGGTGTAAGGGACTAGCGGTGGATCACAGCGTGACGATATACGGAAGCGGCTTCCAGCCCGGGCTAACTGCCAGTCTTACACTTCCCGGTGCTGAGTCCATACCGATCGCAGTTGACAGCGTCGATTTTGAAGGTGTGACCATAACCGGCAGGGTGGGGATAGACCCGTCACCACCAGGGGATTGGAATGTTGTCGTCACCAATCCGGACAGGGGTACAACGGCCCTTCCGGGCGCGTTTTCCATCCTCGGTTTTACCCACACCGTAGTGAATCCGAGTTTAACCGGTCAGGTCAACTCCATGATGGAATTCAAGAATCAACTTTATGTGGCCGCGGGTGACGATCTCCTCAGATCCTCGGACGGCACCACGTGGCAATTCGTTACCCAGAACGGTTTCGGCGAAAGTAAAAACCTGTATTCCATGGCAGTTCTTAACGACTACCTCTACGTCGGTGACGGCGCCTGCCAGGTCTGGCGCTCCTTAGACGGCGGGAGCTTCTCCAAGGTCAACAATCCGGGATTCGGGAATGCCAACAACTCCAGTGCTGCAAGCATGGCTATATTCAACGGTTACCTGTACGTCGGCACGTCAAACACCCTTGGATGTCAGGTATGGCGGACTTCCAATGGAACCAGCTGGACCTCCTCAAACGGCGATGGCTTCGGCGCAACAGCGAACACCAAGGTAACCGAACTCAAGGTCTTCAAGAACGCTCTATACGCAGGGACATCGAACTCGTCCCAGGGATGCGGGGTTTATCGTACGACCACCGGCACGGGCTGGGCAAAGGTAAACGTATCTGGATTCGGGGTTACAACCAACGTCAGCGTATCGGCGTTAGAAACCTACGGCGATTACATATACGTCGGCACGGCTGATTCCTATTCCTTATGGAAGAACGCGACGGTGTGCGATTTGTACAGGGCGTCTGACGGGAATACATGGGTGCGAGTCGGAAGCGAGGGTTTCGCAGAGGAAACAGGGATCCCACGTGCGACAAAGATAGGCGACATATGCGCAGTGGGGGAGTTCTTGATTCTCACCACCTACGGGTCTCGCCTTCAATACTACCCGCCAGTTCTGTATGTTTACGGTGAGTACGAGACATATCTGATATCCAAGGACGGCCTGAACTGGGTCAAGAGAGAACCCAACTACAAGGTTGAGAGCCAGACCAATTATGATCCGCCCGTTTTCAAGGGGCCTGTCACGTACTTTTCATTCGGGGGCTCGGTGTATGCCGGCACATCAAGAATAGAACGAATCGACGGGCTCATCAGACCGAAGCCCCCCTTACCCTGTGGAAAAGGGGCGGGAAGTTCCACCCTTGTCATCGGTATTATGCTTGGCTTTCTCGGCCTGGGGGACGTTCTGCGGAGGAGGAAGCGCAACTCTTAGACGTAAATGACTCGTCAACCGGCAAAAGGGGGGTTTGCCATGAAACGGGATGGACGAAACAAGAGTTTTCTGAAGAGGTTGGCGGTGGTCCTTGCGGTCTGCACCTTTGCCTTGATGGGCATGCTGGGTATTACCTGGCCGCAGGCTAAGGCCCATGCCACGGAGGCGGGTACCTACGACTGGTACTACGATGCGAACGGGCTAAACGCGCAGCGCGACTATTTCAATCAGAAACCGGATGAGGTCATAGACCCGTTCACGGGAAACGTCACCTGGACCTTCACCGATGTGTATCTCCCGGGGAAGGGAGGCTTCGACCTGAAGCTGAACCGGGTACGCACCAACAAGGTCCTCTGGGGACTCGACACCAGCTTCCCCTGTTACCAGCCGTACTTCCACATGGGCTCGGGCTGGAAGATGCATATGGGGGTTGTCTGGGAGCCTCCGCTCAACTACGACGACCAGGAGAAAGGTAACCCCTACATCGAGATGCCGGACGGCTCGGAGCACACCATATACGAAGCCACCAGTGAGTACGGTTACGGCTATATCACCAAAGACTTCTGGAAGGTTGAAAAGATAACCGGAGGTTACACGGTCAGACTGAAGGACGGTACCAAGTACTACTTCACCAATTATTCTTCCAGGGACATAGGTGGCGCATCGTATGGTTTGTACTGGACGACCAAGATCGAAGACCCGCACGGAAACACGATAACCGTTGATTACGCGGATACGGCCCCGACGAGCAGAATCAATACCATAACCGACAGCTGCGGCCGCGTAATACATTTCTACTACGTCCAGAAACCGAACATGGACTACCTCGTCGATTACATTACGGACGGCAGCAGCACGTTGATGGACTATGATTATGCGGCTGGCACTTCCGTGGACATGTGGCAGGGTGCCCCGTACGTCTTGACCAGTGCCAATCCCCCGGGCTCTAACACACCACCCTGGCAGTACCACTACTACGGGTGGGAGACGACCGGCAAACCTAACGAACTGCAGACCGTCACCTACCCGACCGGCGCGACCATATCTTATGAATACGGAGATGGGACCACTTATTACTACCACGGGGGCGACCGGACTATCAGGCAGGTTACGGCGAGGACGACCTCGGAAGGCGACAGGTGGACGTACTCCTACGTGCGAAACAGCCCGCCGTACGACACGGCCACCGTCAACCATCCATCCGGCCTAAGGGAGGAGTACGATTACTACGGCTACAAAGATGCCAGCACGGGGAACGTATGGAAGCTCGGCCTGATGAAGGAGAAGCGCTCGTATTGGAGCGGTAGCAATATTCAGACGGAGACCAATACCTGGGACAACAAGACGATAGGGGGGGAGAGATGCGGGGAGTTCCCGCAGACCGCATACGATACGTACGCGTACGCGCCGATAAGAACGAACTACACCATAGAAAGGGGGTCAAAGAGCTACAGCAACGGCCACTCTGGCTTCGACAAGTACGGGAACCCGGGTACACTCTCTGAATCCGGTGATCTGAGCAGGACGACGATCTACACCTACGACTACAACACCACCAAGTACATAGTCGACCGGGTCTCACGGGAGGTGATCTCCGCCGGGGGAAGCTCGCGCACGATCAGCAGAACGTTCAACTCCAACGGGGACAAGACGAGCGAAAACCGTTACGGCGCGCAGACCGACTACGGCTACGACTCCTACGGCAACCAGACCAGCGTAACCGACGACAACGGCCATACGACCGGTTACTCAAACTACTCCTATGGAATGCCCGAGACCATCAGCAAGGCGGGCATCGCGTACATATACCGGGATATCAACTGGGCTGGGACGATACGTTATGAGAGCGACGGCCGAAGCAACTACACCGACTTCACTTACGATGGCGTTAACCGCGTCACGAACATAGGCCTGCCCGGTTCGGAGTCGGACATCTCAATCGCATATGGGAGTAATTATCGTAAGGCGACCCAGGGGAGCTACTGGTTCCAGGTCGATCTGGACAGCTTCGGCAGGGTGAGCGGCACCTCGGATGCGGGAGGCATCAACACCGACATCGATTACAACAGCCGCGACCTTGCCACCTACCGCTCGTATGCGTACTCGAGCAGCAACACCGGGGATAGCTTTACCTATGACGGGCTTGGAAGGGTGACCAGCGTGTCCCACCCCGGTAGTACCTCTATACACTACTCTTATAACTCGAGCAGCCACTCGGTGACAGAGACGAACGAGAGGAATGTAAGCAAGACAACATATCTCCAGTCATACGGGAATCCTGACGAAGCAAGGGTAGACTACGTGACGGACTCGGCTGGAACCACAGGCTACGGCTACGACATCCTGGGGAACATCACGTCCATAAACACCCCTGGACCGGACCACTCGTTCGGTTACAGCACGGAAGGATTCCTGACCTCCGAGTCTCACCCCGAAACTGGTTCGATGACTTACGGCGTTGACGAGGTGGGCAACATAACCTCACGCACGTGGAGCGGCCAGACCACCAGTTATACCTATGACTCCCTGAACCGCCTGACCAAGGTGTACTACGACAGCGAGTACGAGGTCAGCTATGCCTATGATGGGGCAGACAACCGCACCGAGATGAAAGACGTGAGGGGTACTTTCACCTACGACTACGACTACACATTCAACTCGAACAATCGCCTGACCAAGCTCCAGGCCGACATCGACGGACGTACATACACGACGGACTACGGCTACGACTCCAGGGGCAACGTGACAAGCATCAACTACCCCGGATCGGGCAGGGACGCTTCCTTCAGCTACACGAGTGGTAACAGGGTTAGCGGCGTCAGCGCCGTTGTGGGGGGCGCCACAAAGACCCTGGCTTCTGGTGTCACGCATCATCCCGGTGGCGGAGTTGATACCGCTTCGCTGGGCAATGGGATCTCGCTGGATAAGGACTACAGCAGCCGGTACTGGCCTACAAAGGTCCATTATTCCTCTTACAGCACCACTTACCTGAGTCTCGGGCTCGGCTACGACAACGTGGGAAACATCACGAGCATCGATGACTCCAGGTCCGGCTACGATGTGACGAGCATGCAGTATGACAACCTGGACCGCCTGACGCGGGCTGACGGAAACTGGGGTGCGGGTACCTTCGGCTACGACAGCGTTGGCAACCGTACTTCCAAGTCCATCGGAGGTCACTCGACTTCATACTCCTACAGCAACAATCGCCTGACAAGCGCCTCGGGGTATGAGCCTGCTAGCTACAGCTACGACGGCAGGGGCAACATGACGGGTAACGGCGCGCACACCTTCGCGTACGGTCCCGACAACAGGATAAAGACGGCCGACGGCAAGTTCCATTACTACTACGACGGCAACGGCCTCATGATTATGAAAACCGACGACAACACGGGTAAAAGCTATGCCTATCTCTATGATAAGAGCGGTAATGTGCTGTCGGAGATAGACCAGTCGGCCTCTCTACAGAAGGACTACGTGTACCTTGACGGCGAGCCGCTCGCCATGATCGCCGTTGAACCGGATGCCGCAGCTCCGCATCCGTCCACCATCAGCCCAAATATCGCCGTCAACGTTGGCACCAAGAACGCGACTATAACGGGTACCAACTTCCAGGCAGGGGCATCTGTCTATCTGAGGATGACCGGCCAGGCCAACATTACCGGCACCGTGAAGAGCGTAACGCCACCCACTACCATTAACGTCGACCTGCCGATCAACGGGGTACAGACAGGGCAGTGGGATGTCGTTGTGAAGAACACGGACGGGAAAGAGGGGGTCATCTCAAAGGGATTCACCGTGGTGGCTGATTATCCAAAGGTTGATGCCATCAGCCCCGATGGTGGACCGAACACCGGCAAGACCACAGCCACGATTTCGGGCTTCAACTTCAAGACGAATGCTATCGTTTACCTGAGGATGGCCGGCCAGTCCAACATCAACGGGACGGTCAAGAGCCTGACCGGTAACACCATCACATGCGAGTTCGACCTTACCGGCAAAGCGTTAGGTGCCTGGGATGTAGTCGTGAGAAACCCCGATGCAAGAGAAGGCGCGCTGCTTCAGGGTTTCACAATAGTGAACTTCCGGGTAACCTCGATCACGCCTCCTGGCGGGACGATAGGCAGCATCGTGGACATAACGAACCTCGCCGGTAACGGGTTCCAGTTAGCAGCAACGGTCAAGCTCAAACTGGGAACCAGCGAGATCAACGCGACCAAAGTTGTCGTCCAATCAGGGACGTTGATAACGTGTACCTTCAATCTCACAGGCGCACAGCAGGGGAATTACGACGTGGTTGTGACTAACCCAGGTGGACAGACCGCCACGTTTGCGGGCGGCTTCGCGGTAAGTCCTGCTCCGCCCATCCCCTGCGGGAAGTCAAGTGGAAGCGCGGGCATCATCATGCTGGGCACCCTGGGCCTGCTTTCTCTGGCCGGATCCGAGCGCAGGAGGAGGTGGCTGCTGGGCCTCTTCGATAGCCGGTGGCGCACTTTCCTCTGTGTGTTCCTGATGATCGCGGTGATCGCAGTGATGGCCTTCGCCCCCTCCTTCGCCCCGATAGGGGGTGTCAAGAGAGCCAGTACAGCCCAGGCGCAGACCATCACCGAGAACGTCTACTACTTCCACAATGACCACCTGGGGAATCCCATGGCGGTCACGGATGCGAACAAAACCGTCGTATGGAGAACGGACTACAAGCCGTTCGGGGAGGAGATCAAGGGGACACAAACCATCAACAACAACTTGCGTTTCGGGAAGAAGGTTTTTGATGATGACATCGGCCTGGTATGCATGGGCAAACGTCATTACGACCCGAAGATTGGCAGGTTCACCAGTACTGACCCCATGTTCCTGAAAGACGGTACGCTTCAGTTCATGAATATGTACGCCTACGCGGTAAACAACCCGTACAGGATGATAGATCCGAGCGGGAAGATGCCGACATTGAAGGAAGTCAGCCAGGCGGCGGAAAGCTGCTGGCAGGCCTACTCAAAGATGCATCCCGTGGCGCAGGTGGCCATAGGCACAGCGGCCGTGCTGGTCGGTGGTTTCGCCGTTGCCGGAGGAGCCTGGGCTGTGGCGGGCGTAGCCGCCGTAGCGGCGGGCCATGCTTCACTGACGGCGACATTCGCTTTAGTGGGCGCGGCAATGATTGTCAAATCTCAGATTCCAACCGGTCAGGCGGCTAACTCCGCCTCTATCGCGACCGACGCTTTCATGGGAGCGGGGTATCTGGGTGAAGCCATGTACATGGCAGGATTTCTGGGGCCTTATGGGGAGGCCGCCTTGATACTCGGGGTAGGCACCTTCTTCACCTGCCGGCGATTGCTCCAGGTGGCAAGACAAGGACAGCAGTACGCCGATGCTAACAAAGCGGCGACGCCTTCGAGCGAGAAGGAGACAGTGACAAGTCCGACGGCTCGGGACGTGTCCGGGATGAGCCAAGCCACACAGATGAGCGTCAAGGAGCCACCGTCAGGCGTTACCGTGCCCAGTCACGTGATTGATTTGACCGATTAAGCCCTGGGCGGGCCCGGTATATAGCGTGCGAATCCCCGGTGTGGGCGACGCGAAGCTTACGGCCGGATTCAAGGTGGTCCAACAGGTTGGACCTTGCGCGAGAGGAAGCGGGAGCGCCGCTCTAATGGTATTCGGGCTGCTCGGCATTATGTGGGCTGCCGGTTCGATGCGTTCTCGATTTAAAAGGCGTGGCTAGTACGCTTAGTACCCCGTCCCATAAATACGCTTGCATTCGATCACCGCTGCATCCGCTCCTGCCGCGTTCCGCTTCCTTACCGTACT
>Ga0315288_10013788_pt1 | contig 10108 bp, 7 predicted proteins | sample YL17G11_20_MG_FD_203454 | JGI IMG/M metagenome (GOLD analysis project Ga0315288, IMG submission 203454) | Sediment microbial communities from Yellowstone Lake, YNP, Wyoming, USA - YL17G11_20 | ecosystem: Environmental > Aquatic > Freshwater > Lake > Sediment | place: USA: Wyoming | collected... | reverse complement strand
GAGGCGGCGTTGCCGAACGGCACGTCGTGGATGATCCCGATAGCCTGGTCGAGCGAATCCGCCCTCATGATGCACCGGACGGGGCCGAAGATCTCCTCGCGCGCGATCGTCATCTCCGGTTTCACCCCGTCGAAGATCGTCGGCCCGATGAAGTAGCCCTTCTCGCTCCCGTGGACCGCGACATTCCGGCCATCGAGTACCAGCTCCGCGCCTTCCCTCAGCCCGCGCTCGACGTAGGCGAGCATCCGTTCCTTCGCCTGCTTCGAGATCACCGGCCCCATCTGCACGCTCTCATCGGAAGGATCGCCGACCTTGAGCTTGGCGGCTTCGACCAACCGCGCCTTGAGTGGTTGGTAGATATCGCCCACCGGCATGACCACCGCGCCCGACAGGCAGCGCTCGCCGGCGCACCCGAAGCAGGAGGTGATGAGCGCGGGAATGGTGCGGTCGAGGTCGGCGTCGGGCATGACCACGAGGAAGTTGAACGCCCCCGCCTGGCACTGGGCCCGCTTCCCGTGCTCGGTCGCTTTCCGGTAGATGTGCTTCGCCACCGGCGTCGAGGTGACCGAGGAGATGCCCACGATGCCCGGGTGCTCCAGCAGGCAATCTACCACTTCCTTTCCGCCGTTCACCAGGTTCAGCACACCCGGCGGCAGGTCTGTGTCCTCCAGCAGCTCGAAGATGCGGTTCTGCGAGCAGGGCACGCGCTCGGAGGGCTTCACGATGTAAGTGTTGCCGGTGGCGATGGCAGTTGGGATGAACCACCACGGGACCATCGCGGGAAAATTGAAGGGCGGGATCATAGCGAAGACGCCGAGCGGCTGCCGGATCAGCTCCTCATCAATGCCTGTCGCCACGTCTTCCAGGTTGTAGCCCATCATCAGCGAGGGAATGCCGGTCGCCACTTCAACGTTCTCGATCGTCCGGCGCACTTCGCCGCGGGCTTCATCGAGCGTCTTCCCCTCCTCGCGGGTGATGATGCGGGCGAGGTCCTCGAAGCTGTCCTCCATCAGCGCCTTCAGCCGAAAGAGGTGCTGCACGCGCGCCGATGGCGGGGTCGCCCGCCATTCCGCGAAGGCGGTTTGGGCGGCGCGTACGGCTTCGTCCACCTCCTCGTGAGTGGACAGGGGCACTCGCGCGATCACCTCATCGGTGGCGGGGTTATGAACGTCGAGCGCTTCGCTCGCCTTCGATTCGCGCCACTCACCGGCGACGTAGTTCCTGAGCACTGCTGCCGGCATCCATTTCCCTCCCAGCTATCACCGAAGGTATGAGCACGTCGCACCAGCGACGACCAGGATAGTTCTCCACAATGGAGCTCGTCGGATCGGAGCGCGGTGGGTACTCGCCTGGCCTGGGAACACGCTGGAGATGGCACGGCAGCGTGACCCATTGGAATCGAGCCTGCTCGCCGAGCGGTGGGGAGAATGCGACCGGCAGCCCCACCGCGATAACGACGAGCCAGGGGGCGTGCCTCCTGATCATGGCCGTATTCTACCTGTCGGTGATGGTGTCCGGCAAGCAGAATTGCCGGCGCGCCGGGCGCTGAGAAGGTGCACGGGAGACCGTTCACGTAATCGCGTTTGGGGCGATCTGTCCCCAGGGAGCGAGGCGCATGAGCGGAAACAGCATCGTCTTCACAGTATTCACCAAGCCATGGAAGATGCCGATCCCCGAGCTAGGCCGCTTCGTCAAAGGTCTGGGATTCGACGCGATCGAGCTGCCGGTGCGCCCGGGCTTCCAAGTGCTGCCGGAGAAGGTGGAGAGCGACCTGCCCATCGCAGCCCGGCAGCTCGCGGACTGCGGGGTGAGCATAGCCAGCGTCGCGGGCCCCACCGACGAAAGGACCATCGCCGCCTGCGCCAAGGCGGGTGTCCCGACCATCCGGGTGATGGCCTACACGGGTGAGGAGAGCTACCTGGCGGTCGAGAAGCGCACTCTCGAGGAGTACGAAGCACTGGTGCCGCTCCTTCACAGGTACGGCGTTCAGATCGGCGTGCAGAACCACTGCGACCAGTTCGTCGCCAACGCGGCCGGCTTGCGGCGGCTGGTGGAGCACTTCGACCCGAAGCACATCGGCGCGGTCTGGGATGCGGCCCATTGTGCGCTGAACGGCGAGGGTCCGGAGCTGGCCGCCGATATCCTTTGGTCGCACCTGTGCATGGTGAACCTGAAGAACGCTTTCTGGCAGCGGACGAACGGGCCGGAGGCCGAGGTGGCCGAGTGGCGCCACTACTGGACCACTGGAACGCAGGGGCTTGCTTCATGGCCGCGCGTCGCCGCTGAACTGAAGCGCCGCGGCTACCGCGGCGTCATCTGCTTAACCGCGGAGTATGATGACGAGGCCTCGGTGAATCGGCTCATCGCCGAGGACATTGCGTTCGCGAAGTCGTTGTTCGCGTGAGGGATGAGATGGCGATGAGGCGCAAGTCGGTCTCGAGACGACAGCGGCAGAAGAAGGTGCGCGTTGCCGTGATCGGCGCGGGCGATATGGCCAACCACGTCCATTACCCGTCGCTGGCGTCCCTGCCCGACGTGCAGATCGCTGCCATGTGCGATGTCTCCGCAGACCGGCTGAACTCCACCGCCGACAAGTACGGCATCGAGGGCCGGTACACGGACTACCGGAAGATGGTCGAGGCGATCGCGCCCGACGCTGTCTACGCCATCGGCCAGCCACATATCTTCTACGACATCTGGGTGTGGTGTCTCCGGCAGGGCCTGAACCTCTATATCGAGAAGCCGATGGGAATCACGATGCACCAAGCGCGGTCGCTCGCCTACCTGGCGGAAAAGCACGGCTGTATCACGCAGGTGAGCTTCCAGCGGCGGAGCTGCCCGATGGTCGTGATGCTGAGGGAGGAGTGCCTGAAGCGCGGGCCCATCGTGCACGCCGTGTGCGAGTTCTACAAGTGCGACATCCAGCCATACCTCGAGGCCCGCGATCGGCTCATTGACGATGGCATTCACGCCGTGGATACCCTACGTTGGATGTGTGGGGGGGAAGTGGTCGGCATCGAAAGCGTGGGGAAGCGAGTGCAGGTGCCGGACATCAACTTCCTCGCCGCGCTGATGCGGTTTGACAACGGCGCCACCGGGCTCCTGGCGACGAGCTGGACCAGCGGCCGGCGCGTCTTCCGGGTGCAGATGCACGCTCCCGGCATCTGCGCCGAGGCCGAGCACGAGGGTAAGGGTTACCTTTACGCGGATGGCGACACCAAAGGGGCCGAGTACGACACTCGCGAGGTCGCCGGCAGTGACCAGCTCTTCGTCTACGGCGGCTTCCAGGCCAAGCACCGCGAGTTCATTGATGCGGTGAAGGCAGGCAGGCAGCCCAGCTCCCACTTCGGGGACGCGGTTAAGACGATGGAGATGGTAGAGAAGCTGCTCGCCAAGGCGCTCTTGGCCGGAACGTAGGGGCGACCCGGCGGGTCGCCCCCCTACGCCATCCAGTGCATCATCTCTTGCGTGACCGGATAGCGAGGGGGCTCGCTGTTCACGAAGCGCCGCAGCTCCTCCAACGCGTACTCGCCCTGGCGGTAGACCTCCTGGCCGCCTGAGCCCGCGAGGTGCGGAGTGAGGAAGACGTTCGGCAGCGTGTAGAGCGGGCTGTCCGGCTCCGGCGGCTCGGGATCGGTTACATCAATGAAGGCGAGGATGCGCCCCTCCTTCAGCACCTCAATCATCTCGGCCTCGCGGACGATGGCCCCCCGGGCGGTGTTGATGAAGACCGCGCCGTCTTTCATGCTCCGGAAGTGGTCGCCCGTGATCATCCCCTGGGTGGAGGCGATGTTGGCTGCATGGAGCGTGACGCAATCACAGGTGCGGAAGACCTCGTCGAGATCCATCAGAGTCGTCCCCAGTTGCGTGGCCCGCGCCGGCGCCAGGAACGGGTCGTAGCAGAACGTTTCCACTTCGTAGCCCTTGAGCTTCTCCAGCACGCCCGATCCAACCATCCCCGCGCCGATCACGCCGATCTTGGCGCGGTACAGACCGCGGATGTCGGGCGGCGCAGCGAATGTGCGCTGGAGGCGCGTCAGCTCCGCGGCCTGTAACGCTTTCTTCAGCCCGAAGACGATCGCAGCGATAGTGTACTCGATCACCGGTATGGCGTTAGCCGCCCACGCGCTCGTCAGGAGGATCTTGCGCCGCCAGTACTCGTCGGTCAGGAAGAAGCGCACGGACCCGGCGCCGTAAAGCACAGCCGCCAGCCGCGGCGCGGCGTCCAGAAACTCCCTATCGAGCTTCATCATTCCCCAGCCCGAGAGGATGACGTCCGTCTCGGCGAGCGCCGGCCGCAGCGCCTCCAGGTTGCCGACGAGATCGCAGCAATCAGCAAGTCTGGCGAGCCGTCTGATCTGCGCGATCACCTCCGGGCTGTAGATCCGGTCCCGGTTCTCCGCCGGCAGCAGCATCATGGCTTGTTTCACGCAGCTCTCCTCATCTCGCGGTAGCCCGGAATGTCCGGTCCGCTTCCTCGATCTTCTCGCGGAACCCAGGAATCGCGTCGATATTCATGCCCAAGCCGGTTCCCATCATCGAGCTGGTCCGCGCGCAGCCGTCCCTGATCTGGAACAGCCCTCGGTGGGCCGGGGCGACGATCTCGTTCGCGTCGGGGAAGAACTGGCGGGAATTGGCCTCGACCCCCTTGATCGGATGGATTCTCGCCGCCAGTCCCACGCTCTCTATCTGGGCAATTGACGGATTGGTCAGGTCCTGAATCGCGTAGGGCACGCCCGCGAGTTCGGCTGCACACACCAGCATCAGATCCGATGACAAACACTTGCAGCTCTTCAGCGCGATGCCCGACCACCCCAGCTCCATCGCCCGCCGCATGTCCTCGACGGATGTGAGGCTTTCATCAGCGAGCACGGGCTTGAGCGCGGAGATGCCTCGCATATCGTGCGGATAGGCAGTCAGATCGCGGTGCACGGGCTGCTCGATGTACAGCAGGTCGCGATAGGCCTGCGGCCCGGCCTCGTTCAGTCGGCTAAGGAACTCCACTACATACTCCGGCGACTCGCACTGCTCGTTGAAGTCCACCGTCAGGAACGGCCGCTCGGGGAGGTCCCTGCGCGCGCTTTCGCGAACACCGCCGTAGATGCGTGCGACCGCGATGGTCCGGTCCAAGTCCCACCCGATGTCGCGGGCATGTAGCTTCACCTTGAGACAGAACACTCCGTCGCGCTCGATCCAACGGTCGAGCGAGTTCGGCACACCATCATCGGGAAGGTCGCCCGTCACCTCACCTCTGGTGAGGAAATCGAGGCCGCCCACCAGGTGGAAGATCGGAACCACAGGCGCGTAGTCCTGCCGCAGGAACTGCGACGGGTAGACCCCGGCGAACTCCGCGCCCAGGAACCGCGCCAGATCGGGCATCCACTCCGGCCCGTAGGTCCGGTAGGAATCTACGCCATTCACATTCCCGAAAGCATCGTGGATCGCATGGTCTATCGGGCTGGCGGCGACCAGCGCGCCGAGGAATGGCATCTCCTCCCCGGGCGTGTGCTTCGCACACACTTCCCGATTTGCCGCGCGAAGCCGCTCCTCGCTCCCCGCGAAGAGCGCCACCGGATGACCGAACTCCCTGGACTCGCAGATGATGCGCGCGTACGCCTCGAACAGCTCGCAGATCACCTTGCTGCGCGCCTCGGCCGAGGCGCGCGCCACCGGCCACGACCAGAGGTGCATGAGGAACATCGCGCCCCAACCGGTGCCGACCTTCCCCGCCCGGTTCTCGACGGTCGCGCAGGCGTAGCCAATCGGCAGGTCGGTCACGACGACGTTGCCGAAGCTGAGCGGCGTTCGCGCAACCGCCCGGACCTTGAACACGTCAACCTTCAGGACTCTTATGTCGCCATCCATACCCGCGCTCCGCGGCAGGCCCTATCGCGCCGCCGCACCGAGGTCTTCGTGAGCGCGGCGCGCCAGTCCTCTCGCCCGCAGGGGCTGGCCCGAAGCCTGGCGAAAGCCACCCGCTGTCATCCGCGCCGGAAGGAAAGCATCATGCCCGAGAAGGTCGTCGTCGTAGGTGCCGGCGGCATCTCCGATGCCTGGTTCCCGCCGTTGATCGAGGAGAAGGTCGAGATCGCTGCGGTCGTTGACCTCAGGATCGAGGCAGCCCGCGCCAAGGTGGAGCAGTATCACCTCCAGGCTGAGGTCATCACCGACCTCGCCGCCGCCCTGAACAAGGCGAACCCCGACTTCGTGCTTGATCTCACCGTGCCGGAAGCACACCGCGAGGTAACCTGCGCCGCGCTGGAGGCCGGCTGTCACGTCATCGGCGAAAAGCCGATGGCCTCCTCGATGGACGAGGCCCGGGAGATGGTCCGCGCGGCGGAGCGGACCGGGAAGCTATACATGGTCAGCCAGAGCCGGCGCTGGGACCCGCGGCACGAGGCGGTGCGCCGCGCCCTGTCCGCGAGTGCGATCGGAGAGATCACCACCATCAACTGCGACTTCTACCTCGGCGCCCACTTCGGCGGCTTCCGCGACGAGATGGAGAGCCCACTCGTTCTCGATATGGCGATCCACCACTTCGATATGGCGCGGATGATGGCGGGCGCGGATCCGGTCGCCGTCTACGCCAGGGAGTTCAACCCGAAAGGCTCCTGGTACCGCGGCGATGTCGCATCGAGCTGCATCTTCGAGATGACCGATGGTGTGATCTTCACCTACCGCGGAAGCTGGTGCGCAGAGGGCTTCCACACGAGCTGGAACGGAGACTGGCGCATCGTCGGGAGCCAAGGCACGCTGCTCTACGAGCACGACGAAGACCCGAAGGCCCAGCTTGTCGCCGGCGACGCCGGTTTCCACCGGCCGCTTGAGGACGTTCCCGTATCTGTGCCCCAACTGGCAGCAACCGGTATGCACGGCGCGCTGCGGGAGATGCTCCGCTTCCTGCGCACCGGCGAGATCCCCCAGACCGAGTGCCGCGATAACATCAAGTCATTGGCGATGTGTTTCGCCGCGATTGAAAGTGCGAGGACAGGCTGTCGCGTCGCGGTGACGGCGTGACCTCCCCGTTCGGCAGGAGCTTGGTCCTGCCCAGGAAGAGCCCGTCTCCTGACCCAGGAAGTCCATGGAGTCAGACTCAGGCACCACCAACGCTCGCTCGGCCCTGCCTGACGCGGCCGTCTGGCTGACGCTCGCGCTCTCGGGCGCCGCGCTCTGCGCGCTCTGCTGGGCCTTCGCGCGCACCGACCGCACGCTCGCCATGCGCGCCCGGATGCTCGCCCTCTTCTTCTCCGCCTTCGCCGTCTTTATCATCGCGGTGTTGGCGGTATCGCGCGCTCGCGCCGACCTCCTCCCACGCCTCGTGTGGCCGATCGTGATCTTGGGAATCGGACTGCGCCTCGCGGTGGCTCCCGTTCGTCCCGCTACCACCTCCGACGTCTACCGCTACCTCTGGGAAGGCCGCGTCGTGCGCGCCGGCCTGGACCCATACCGCGAACCCCCCTCATCGCCCCGGCTCGCCCACCTCCGCAACTGGGTCTGGAACGTCGTCCCGTTCAAGTCCGTCCCCGCCGCCTACCCGCCGGCCGCCCAGTACGTCTTCGCGGCGGCCGGACTCATCCCCGGCCCGTCGGTGATCGTCCTCAAGCGCGTGCTCGCCCTCTTCGATGTCGGAACTGTGCTGCTGCTGGTCAGCATCCTCGCCGCGATGAGGCTGCCGAGATCGTGGGTGATCCTCTATGCCTGGCACCCGCTCGTCGTCTGCGAGCTCGTCGCCCGCGGCCACCTCGACACCATCGGCATCTTCTTCATGGCGCTCGCATTCCGGCTGACCCTCGCCCCGACCCGCGCCGGCTCGGCGTTCTCCGGCGCCGCGCTCGCCATGAGCATCCTCGCGAAGGGCTACGCTATCATCGTCGCGCCGTTCTTCATCCTCGCCGCACGCCCGCGCCGAGGGGTGTTCCTTGTCGCGATGGCGGCAACAGCGGCGCTCGCCTACGCGCCCTTCGCCTCGGCCGGTCTGGACCTCTTCCGCGGCGCGGCGATGTACGGGCGCGGCTGGCGCGGCAACTCCAGCGTGTTCGCGCTGCTGGATCTCTCGCTCTCCCGCCTATCACCAAACCACGACGCAATCGCCCGCGCCATCTGCCTTGTGGCGCTCCTCGCATGGGTGGCCGCACTGCTGAGGAAGGCCATGCTTGCCCCCGGGGATCCAGCGGGGACAGCGCGCTTCGCGCTCATCGCGCTGATCGGCTTCTTCCTGCTGAGCCCGGCAGTCTACCCGTGGTACCTGGCGTGGACCCTGCCCTGGCTGTGCCTCGCTGCCGCTGAGAAGGACAAGGCAGGAGACACCCTTCGACGAGGCTCAGGGCAAGCTCTCCTGCCCCACGTGGCTTGGCTCCTCCTCACCGGCGCCATCTTCGGCTTCTACGCTCACGACCTCGCCGGGCATCATCGGGAGGCATGGTGGCTGACGGCGTTGCAGTACGCGCTGCCGGCCGCGATCGCGATGGCGGGCGCGTTCCATCGCCCGGGAGCTGTCAGTCCTCCACGCGCGACTGCATCAGCCGCGCCCCGAGCTTGACGCACGCTGCCACCTTCCCCACGTTCCCGTCCTTGGTCTCCTCGAACGGTTCGCCTGACAAGGCCTTGGCAAGCTCGGCCACCGGCACCCATGTGGTCGCCAGATAACCCAGCATCTTCCCTGCGTCATCACGCCGCGCCACCTCGATCAAGCGCTTGACCGCCGACTCCTCGTTCCAGCCCCCCGGCCAGACGCGGAAGCCCTTCTCCTGGAAGTAGCGGACCGAGGGGTAGTCATCGCTCGGCATCACTTCGTAATGCCAGTCACACATGATGATGTCCTGAGGGATGAGATCGAGCGCGCCCTCGGTCTCGTTGTTGCTCCGCTCCCACATGCTATAGCCGGTCGGCGGCGGCAGCAGCCGGTCGCCCCACATCATCATCTCCAGGCCCCGCTTGCCGACGACGTGACTGTGAATGTCATTGACCGCCTTGGCGAAGAGCTGCGCGTTCGGCGTCCCCTTGCAGAGCGGGCACTCGCCAAGCACAAAGACCTCGTCCATGCCGACATGAAGACTCTTCGCCTCGAACGCTTCAATCAGCTCATCAATCAGATCGAACACGATCTCGTAAACGCCGGGCCGGTTCGGGCACCAGCTATAGAAGTTGTGGAAGCTGAACGCGTGCATGTCCATGTCGGGAGCTTCGTTGAACTCCGGGTGGGCCCGCAGCAAGGCATGCGCCTTCTCCTGAAACGACTGGTGCCCCAGACAGTTGTACTCGGGCACGAGCGTGATGCTGCGCTCTCCGGCGAGCTTCGCCAGCCTTCGCGCGTCGCTCGCGTCCATCGAATCCGGCTCCGCGCACTCCGGATGGCTCTGATAGGCGAACCGCCCCGTCACACCCAGGACCACCCAGTTGAAGCCCAGCGCTGGAGCGATCTCGGTGATGACCCACGCCACCGCCGCGACGCTGTCCTTCGTCCCAACGTTAATGTGAATGCCTCTGCGTTCCATCTGACTTCCTCTCACTCGAACCGCCGCCACCCTTTGCCCTGGCTCTCCAGCTCGCTGCGCGCGGCAGCGAGAATGCGCTCTATCTCCCTGTCAACGGCCTCGGGCAGCGGGATCGGCCGGTGCTCCCGCAGCAGTCGCTCCTTCTCCTCCCGGCAGCGCTGGGCCATCGTCTTCGCGCCGCCGCTCATCCACGCATCGTAGAACTGCCGGTCGAGCAGCCGCGGGAACCACAGCTCCTTGCGGAAGTGCAGCGCGGTGTGCTCCTGGTCCATGAAGGTCCCGCCGGGCCCGACCGCCTCGATGACCTCAAGGCCCAGGCATTCCTCGCTGAACTCGATGCCGCCCATCAGCCGCTCGACATATCCGATCACTTCGTGCTGCATCACCAGCATGTCGAGCGATGTCGCCTGGTCCACTCCGCAAATGCCCATGTGCCCGAAGATATCGGCGCCCGCCAGCGCGCCGCAGACCAGCGTGATGCCAGCCTCCATGCCGGCCTGCGCATCGGGGACCTTGCTGTCTGTCAGCCCGACGTTGATATACACCGGCAGCTTGTAGTGCTTGCCCATCTGGGTCATGGCGACGGCCATGAGCGCCTGCTCGGGGCCGGCGAA
>Ga0315288_10013785_pt1 | contig 10110 bp, 8 predicted proteins | sample YL17G11_20_MG_FD_203454 | JGI IMG/M metagenome (GOLD analysis project Ga0315288, IMG submission 203454) | Sediment microbial communities from Yellowstone Lake, YNP, Wyoming, USA - YL17G11_20 | ecosystem: Environmental > Aquatic > Freshwater > Lake > Sediment | place: USA: Wyoming | collected... | reverse complement strand
CCGCTTAACAGGGTCCATCGTACTCTCCCAAAGCTGAGAGGGGTTCATTTCTCCCAACCCTTTATACCGCTGAATATGCATCCCCTTGGTAGCCAGCTTCCGCACTTCGTCCAGCACGCTTTTAAGCCCTTTACACTTTACATCCTCCGAGGTTTCCTGGTTGATCACCGCGAACTTTTCTTCTTCTCCGGAACAGTATTCGGTAAGTGACACCCCGATCTTGGCAAACTCTTTATCGATCTGCTGTAACTCATGGGCCTCGTAAATCTCTACGGTCTCCAGGGCGTCAGCGTCCCCGTAACCGGCGATTTCCTCGTCCGAGAACAAAAACACCGGTTTTTGGTTAACCGTGATCTTGTAGGTCGGAAAACGGTGTTTTTTCCCGTCTACGGCTTGCAAATATTTATCGAACGGGACGCTTTTTCGCTCCATTGAAGCGGCAATGCGCTCAACGGCGATCAATCCCTGAATCACTTTTTCCAGATCTTTGGCTTCCATCGGCTCGGCTTTTTTCCCCAGCCTGGATAACTGCGCGGCTTTGGTGCCCAGATCCAAAATAATATCGTTCATCTCTTTTTCCGTATGAATATACTCGTCATATTTCTTTTTAGTGATCCGGTACAGCGGCGGCTGGGCGATAAAAATGTGCCCGGTCTCAATAAGCTTGGGCATCTGGCGGAAAAACAAAGTCAACAGCAGCGTGCGGATGTGCGATCCGTCTACGTCGGCGTCGGCCATCAAAATAACTTTGTGATACCGCAGTTTGGCCACATCAAACTCTTCGCCCACTCCCGTACCCAGCGCTGAAATTATCGTGCGGATTTCTTCGCTGCTGAAAATTTTATCCAGCCGGGCTTTTTCCACATTGAGAATTTTTCCTTTTATCGGCAAAATGGCCTGAAAATTCCTGTCCCGGGCTTGTTTGGCTGAACCCCCGGCGGATTCACCCTCGACGATGTAAACCTCGCAAAACTCCGGATTACGCTCTGAACAATCGGCCAGCTTTCCCGGCAGACTGGCGCTGTCCAGCGCGCCCTTGCGGCGGGTAAGCTCGCGCGCCTTGCGGGCCGCGTCGCGAGCCCGGGCGGCTAAAATGACCTTTTGTACTATTTTGTTGGCGACCGGCGGATTCTCTTCGAAAAACGAGACCAAAGCTTCAAAGGCTATGGAACTGACCAACCCATCCACTTCGGAATTTCCCAATTTTGTCTTTGTTTGCCCTTCAAACTGAGGATTGGGTATTTTTACGCTTACCACCGCGCACAAACCTTCGCGGCTGTCGTCTCCGGCAATATTGGGCGCGTCCTTAAGCAGATTTTTATTTTTGGCGTACTGGTTAATGGCCCTGGTTATCGCGGTCTTAAATCCGGTCAGATGTGTTCCACCCTCGATGGTGTTGATGTTGTTCGCGAACGAAAACAGGGTTTCTTTAAACCCGTCATTATACTGCATCGCCCCTTCGATGGTAATCCCGTCTTTTTCTTTCTGAAAATAGATTATTTTTTTATGCAACACCTCTTTGTTTCGATTCAGATGTTCGATAAACGAAACCATCCCTCCTTTGAACTTAAAAACCGCCTCTTTGTTATTGCGTTCGTCCAGAAGGATTATTTCTACATCTTTATTAAGGAAAGCCAGCTCTCTTAATCGCTGTGATAAAATATCGAACGAAAAAATCAGATCTTCAAAAATTTCTTTATCCGGTTTAAAGGTTATCTTGGTGCCGGTCGTCTTCGCCGTCCCTCGAGCCTTCATGGCAGACGCCGTTTGTCCCCTCTCATAGGTCTGATGATAAATCTTTCCGTCGCGCTTAACCTCGGCCTCCAGCCATTCGCTTAGCGCGTTGACACAGCTAACGCCTACCCCATGCAACCCGCCGCTGGTCTTATACGCCTGGTGATCAAATTTGCCGCCGGCGTGCAACGTCGTCAGAACTACTTCCATAGCCGGCTTGTTCATGCCCTTATGAATATCCACGGGGATCCCGCGGCCGTTATCCTCCACGGACACGCTATTGTCGGTATGGATGACGACTTTGATCTTATCGCAATACCCGCCGCTGGCCTCGTCAATGGAATTGTCCACCACTTCATAAACCAGGTGGTGCAGGCCTCGAGCAGACGTATCTCCGATATACATCGCGGGGCGCTTCCGCACCGCCTCGATGCCGCCAAGGACTTGGATTGTTGTCGCGTCGTACTTCTGAGCTTGTGTTTTTTCCGCCATTTTTATTATCCTGCCTTAATTTCTACTTTTTTTATTGTCGGGAATTCCCGGCCCACTTTTTCTAAAAATTCTTTTCCCTTTAGTTTCCCTTCGTACCTGGCAGCCGCGTCCTGCGCTACTAACACCAAGGTATTTCCCGCGACTTCTTTTATAGTAATTTTCCCGCGCAATTTTTTATCCAGCGCTTTGTCCACGCAGACGGCTAGGCGGCCGTAAAAATCCACTTTATCTTTTTTGCTTTTTAAAAATCCCTCCAGGACATCTTTTATGTGCTCCGCCACGGTTTTTACAAGGCCATCGGCAAAGCCAAATATATGTAGTCTTCTTTACGCAAGACTGCCGGTTTGCCGCTTCCCAAAAATTCTAAACATACTTTTTCTTCGGTTAAGTTTTTCAGAAGATCGATCAGGTACGCCGGATTAAATCCTATTTGCAGATTTTCTCCGCTATATTGCGCTGCCACATCTTCCCTGGCTTCTCCCAGCTGCGGCGCGTTTTTAGAAAGCGTTACGCCTTCTTTTTTTAGCTCGAGCTTGACTCCTTGATAATCGGGCGTCGACAAAACATCCGCCCGTTTTAGCGCCAACAAAAAGTCGAGCCGGTCTATCGTCAGCTTATCTTTTCCTTCTTTCGGGATGTATTGGGAGTATTCCGGAAAGTCTCCCTCGATAGGTCGGCAAAAAAACTGAGTCTCTTTAAAATCAAACCCCACCCTGTTTTCTTCCACAACCAGAAACATTTCTTCCTCTTTTTCTTTAATGATTTTGTAAACCTCATTTACCGCTTTTATAGGCAAGATGAAATTTATTCTTTCTTTTATCGGGGTTTGGGTTTTGGCTAGATTTTTTTTCGACATTGAAAGACGCTTCCCGTCCGTGGCTACCGCGGTTATACTTTCCTCGAAAATTTCGAAAAGAACCCCGTTTAACACATAATTAACTTCCTCGTATCCCACGCAAAAAGCGGTCATCCGGAGCATTTCTTCTAGATTGTGGGGGTTTATTTTTATTAAACTCGCTTTTTTCCCCTCTTCCACTTTCGGAAATTCTTCGGAAGCAATAGTGTTTATTTTAAACTCAATTTTTTCACACCTTATCAACAGGTTGTTTTTATTCGTTTCAATGGTTATTTCACAGGCCGGTAATTCGCGGCAAATCGCTAATAACCTTTTCATTGGCACGGCTATTTTTCCGTCTTCTTTTATTTGGGCTTCGATACTGGCGATAAAAGACACATCGAGATCTGTTGTGGTGAGTTTAAGTCTATTTTTGGAAGTTTCGAGAAAAACACTGTTTAAAACAGGAAAATTTTGTTTTGTGGTAGAAGGGCCCAAAATTTTCTGTAAGGTCTCTACTAGTATTTCTTTAGTAATAACAAACTTCATAGTAGTACTATAAGTAAGGGCTGTGAATTCTGTCTAACCACCATATTGTAACAAAAAACCAGCGGAAAGACAGAACTTTTATTCACAGGACGCTATGAAAAACTCTTAATTTCCTGTGTAAGGGTGTCTATAATAGTTTTTACTTTAAAGTTCTTTTTTACCTCTTCCGCTATTTTTCTAGCACCGTATAAAATCGTAGTGTGGTGCTTTGAGCCAAAAAAAATACCGATTTCCGGAAGGGATAAATCGGTCATTTCTCGAATCAGATACATCGCTATCTGCCGGGGTAAGACCAAAGTTTTATTTCTTTTTCCCCTGCGAAGCTCATCTTTCGACACAGAAAAATACCCGCCGACTTTTTCTAAAACAATTTCCGGGGTGATCCTTTTATAAACTTCTTTCAACATATCTTTCAAAATCTCTTTTGCCATTTCCAAAGAAATCGGTTTGTTTTCAATTAACGAATACGCGATAATCCGAATAAGGGCTCCTTCCAGCTCGCGGATATTAGTGGAAATATTTTTAGCAATAAAAGAAATCACGTCTTCGTCGATTTTGATCGGATCTTTTTCCAGTTTCTTTTTTAAAATAGCCACCCTTGTTTCGAAATCCGGAACCTGGATATCTACGACCAATCCCCAGCTGAATCGGGAAACCAGTCTTTCCTCCAGCTTGGGGATTTCTTTGGGCGGCCGGTCCGAGGAAAGGATTATTTGCTTGTGATAATCATACAAGATATTAAAGGTATGGAAGAACTCTTCCTGAGACGCTTCTTTCCCGCCCAAAAAATGTATATCGTCGATAAGCAAAACATCGATACTCCGGTATTTTTGGCGGAACTTTTCTGTTGAACGGCTTTGGATCGCGCCGATCAGTTCGTTGGTGAATTTTTCCGAAGAAGTATACTTGACTTTAGCCTGGGGATTTTTTTCCAGGACCAGATGGGCGATGGCCTGCATCAAATGGGTTTTACCAAGACCAACACCCCCGTAGATAAAAAACGGATTATAAGATTTTCCCGGACCGTTACCGACAGCGACGGCCGCGGCATGGGCCATGCGGTTAGACGCTCCGACGATAAAATTTTCAAACGTATATCGGGCATTAAGCTTAAGCGAATCCTGCGGTTCTTCTTGGAAACTTTTTTCGATCGACTTAAAAATTTTAGTGGCCGGGCGCTTTAGCAACGACGGGTTGACTTCGAAAATCACCTCTATTTCCTTTTGCGCGGCCGCGCGCAACGATTGTTTGATCTGGGCCAGATAATTCGTTTCCACCCAGTTTTTAAAAAATTTATCCGGGGCTTCCAGCACCACAACAGCGCCGTCAGCGCGTTTAAAGCATAAAGGGGCGATCCAGGTATCGAACGAAATATCCCCCAGTTGTTGTTTAAGCGAGACCTTACAAGTTTGCCAGACAGTTTCCATAAAAACCAGGAAAATTCACAAAATACACAGGTTATGCACAAGCATCGAAAACCCGGGAGGACTCAAATCTAACGCGTTTTCTGCCGGAAGATTCCAGCAGGCGGACTAATTATAACGCAAGAAAAAATCTTTGCAAACAGTTTTATCTAACTTTTGATTGACAGTCCGACACGATATGCTACAATTGGGTTCCTATGAAGAAGCATATAAAAACACCGACTAAAATCAAAGGGAAAAGGAAACACGGTTTCCGGGCGCGCATGGCTACCGCTGAAGGCAGGAACGTGATAAATCGAAGAAGAAGAAAAGGCAGGAAAAAGCTTGCTGTATGAAGCAGGTAAGCCTTTTTTTAATCCGTTTTTACCAAACAGTTTCCCGCGCGTTTCCTTCCCGGTGCAAATACGTTCCGAGTTGTTCTGAATATGCCCGGCAAGCATTTTTGCGCTATGGTTTTTTTAAAGCCTGCGGCTGTACTGCCTGGCGCATTCTGCGCTGTCATCCTTTGGCTCGAGGCGGGTTCGACCCGCTACCTTAATTTCTGATATGGAAAAACGTCTTATTTTTGCTATTGCTTTGTCTTTTTTGTTTCTTTGGGGGTATAACCGCATAGTTCAGCGATTTGTTCCTCCAGCGCAACTTTCCGCGATCTCCTCCAACGCCACTACGAGTCAAAAGGAAATTAGCTTTTCCGGTTCAGAGAAAAATGAAGTTGTTGCTGCCGAGCCGATTATTCCGGAAACATCTTTAGGGGTAGCTGAGTTTGAAAACCATTTTGTAACTTATTCTCGCCAAGGGGGATACATAGTGAAAATGTCCATAAAGCCTTACGGCGACGAGCTGACGTTTCAAAATATTGGCCTGATCCCCAGCCAGGCTGATGTTGAGTATACCAGCCAAGTTATAGGGAATCGCTTGATTTTTACCTCGCCCAGCAATAATATTAAAGAATTCCTTTTTAACAAGTATGTAATTACCATCAAGCCCGAGGCAGAGAAAGCCGAAACGGTTTTATTTTGTAACAGGCTGAGTCGCATAGGGTTAGACAAGCAATACCAGGAATTTTTTTTCCGGCCCAAAAACGAGTATTTAAAGCGGATGCCTTTGGAAAAAGCCGCGCCCCGGATGTATAGCGCGCAGGAAGTAATAGGCGCGCGCGACCGGTATTTTACCGCGGTATTACTTAAGGGCGATTATACCATAATCACCCAAAAAAATCTTCCTGATGGAATAAGATTGCTCATGGCCGCCCCATCAAGCGAAATCAACCTGTATGTAGGCCCCCAAAGGACAGAAGATTTGAAGGTTGTTGGGCTGCAAGAGGTTATGAACTATGGGTTTTTCCATTGGCTGGGCGCGATCTTGGTGAACCTTTTGTTTTTTTTCCACAAAATAACCCAAAGCTGGGGAATAGCGATAATTCTGTTAGCGGGGACGACCTACCTGGCTTTTTATAAGCTAACCGCGCAGAGTACCTTAGCCATGAAAAAGGTTCAAGCTGTTCAGCCGCTGGTTGAGGAGCTTAAGAAAAAGTATAAAGACGATATGCAAAAGCTCAACAAAGAGATTATGCTCCTCTATCGCGAACAAAAAATAAACCCAATGGGAGGTTGTTTGCCAATGCTGGTTCAGTTCCCAGTGTTTATCGCTCTTTATCAGGTATTGCTTAGGACGTGCGAAATAAAGGGCGCGCAGTTTCTGTGGATAAAAGATTTATCGTTGCCCGACCGGCTAATAACCTTTTCTACCAGCTTGCCGTTAATCGGCCAACACATTAACATTTTACCTTTAGTTATTACGGTGTTTGCTTTGTTGCAGCAAAAGCTGAGTATTCCGGCTACTGCCTCTTCAGAACAAAAGATGATGGCCTGGTTTTTTGGTTTGATGATGGGTGTTATCTTTTACAATTTTCCGGCTTGCCTGGTATTGTACTGGTTTGTTCAGAACGCGTTGAGCTTGGCTTACCAGATACGTGTTTCGCAGAAACCAGCCGAAAAACTAGTATAAACTGTAGGGAAAAAGGAGTTCTCGGGGCGTTTTCACGTGAAAACGCTCTGAGAATAAGAAATTTCTTGACAGACCCACTTGGCCAGTATTACAATAAGGACACGTTTTCACGTGAAAACCAAGAACCATGGGTAAAATAATTGCAGTTTGTAATCAAAAAGGCGGCACTGGGAAAACTACCACGGCCATAAACCTAAGTTCATTTTTTGCCTTAGCCAACAAGCGAACCCTGCTTATTGATATGGACCCTCAAGGAAACGCTAGTTCCGGGGTTGGGGTGATCGCCAAAGAAGGACATTCGGTTTACGATGTGGTGATGAATAACGCGCGGGCAGAAGACTGTTTTATGTTAAGCCGCTGGCCGAATTTATTTGTGTTGCCTTCAGATATTTCCTTGACCGGAGGCGAGATCGAGCTAGTTAATCTGGATAACCGGGAATTTCGCTTAAGAGAGCAGTTGACTAATATTGCTAAAGATTTTTCCTATGTGGTGATTGACGCGCCGCCATCCTTGGGCTTGTTAACCGTGAACGTGTTGGCTGCGGCAAATAGTCTGGTCATACCCATCCAAAGCGAATATTATGCCTTGGAGGGCGTTTCTAAGTTAATGCACACCATAGACTTAATAAAATCCCGGATAAATCCGGCGCTAGAGATTGAAGGGGTTTTATTAACCATGGCGGATTTTCGTACCCGGCTTTCTTTGCAGGTTATTGATGAGGTGCGCAGGTTTTTTAAGGAAAAAGCTTTTAACACCATTATTCCTCGTAATATTCGCTTAGCTGAGGCGCCAAGCTTTGGCAAGCCGATATTTTTTTATGACCCGGAGTGTGTAGGGACGCGGGCATACGCGGCGTTGGCCGAGGAGATTTTAAAAGAGAAAATCGAGCTGAAGCCGGCAACAAAAGCTGAGGTTCCAGACCCCAGGCTGGCTATGGAGGTAGGTGAGTGATGGAGCGACGAGTATTAGGCAAAGGACTGGAAGCGTTGATCCCTAAAAAGAGCAAAGAGGATGTGCCGCAGGAAGAATTCATGCATTTGAACATGCTTTGTATCCACCCGGGAAAATATCAGCCGCGCCAAGAGGTCGATCCGCAGGAACTAAAAGAACTGGCCCAGTCATTAAAAGACAAAGGGTTTATTCAGCCGATAGTGGTGCGAAAAAAAGCGCCGGGAGACTACGAAATTGTAGCCGGGGGGCGGCGCTACGCAGCAGCTAAGTCCTTGGGGCTCAAGGAGATACCAGCGATAATTAAAGAGCTGGATGACCGAGATGCTTTTGTCTATGCTATTGTGGAGAATCTGCAGCGCAAGAACTTAAATCCGATAGAAGAAGCGGAAGCCTTTAAAAGATTGATGGAGGAATTTAGTTTTTCCTTGGAGGATGTGGCCCAGTTTGTGGCTAAAGACAAAACTACGGTGGTTAATTCTTTACGCTTAAAAAAATTGCCGGAAAATATCCAGGAAGCTTTGCGACAGGGTACGATCACTCGGTCGCAGGCCCGGACGATTTTGGCCCTGGAAGACCTTCAGGCTCAAGAACAGCTGTTTCAGCAGGTGCTTGGCCAGAAGATGAGCGTAAGAGAGATAGAGCACGCGGTGCGCCGGCACAATAAGGCCAAACCCAAAGTACGTGATCCTTTTGCCGAAGAGGTCGAAGATAAGCTGCAAAAACGACTGGGAACCAAGGTGCGCATTTACAATAAACGCGACAATAAAGGAAAGATTGTGATAGAATATTACAACCTTGCGGACCTGGAAAGAATTATAAGGAGGTTTGGATGAAGAGTGAAGCGACGCTTGTTATTATTAAGCCCGATGGGCTGAAAAAATCCTTGACCGGAAATATTTTAAGCCGGCTGGCAGAAACAAAACTAAAAATCATGGGGGCGAAAGTGCTTAAGGTCAGTGAAAAGCTGGCCCAAGCTCACTATCAGCACTTGAAGGAACAAAAATTTTTCCCCGAACTTATCAAATACATTACCGGACAGCTGCACGGAGAGAACCGGGTCATGGCCCTGGTGTACTGGGGCGAGGACGCGATTACTAAAGTGCGCAAGATCGCCGGGGCGACAAACCCCGAGGAAGCCGATCCGGTAAGCATCCGCGGCGCATACGGCCGTATTTTAACGACCGGGCTTTTTGAAAACGTGGTGCACGCTTCCAGCAGCAGCGAGGAGGCCGAACGCGAGATCAAGCTTTGGTTTGATCCGGACGAGATAAGCTGTGATTTATATCCAGCGGAAAACCGGGAAGTTACTAATCTCATAAAGAAGGGGTGGAAATGAGGTCGATGACCGGATACGCCTATGTCTGCAAACGAGCGGGTGCGCAGAGCGTGCAGGTAATGCTGCGTTCGGTTAACTACAAATATTTGGATATCGCGGTGCGCAACTTGCATCGGGACAACATTGTTTTGGAGGAAGAGATCAAACGGGAAATACAGAAAAAGATCTACCGCGGCAAGATCGAAGTGCACATTTTTTTAAAAGGCCCCATGGAAGGGGAAGCATATATCGACGAGAAACTTTTAGCCAGCTATGCTTCAGCCGCGCGGCGGTTGGCCAAAAAATATCAGATTAACGATAACCTGGGATTAAGCGATTTGTTAGGTTTGCCGCACGTGGTGTGCTGGGAAGAGAAGAGCGGAGCCGACGCCAAGGTCATTCTGCCGGCGGTCAAAGAGGCGGCGGCCAGGCTGTTGGAATTTCGCAAAAGAGAAGGAAAAATAATCCGCAAAGAAATTCTGGCTAACTTGAGCAAGCTTAAACAAAACGCGGAAAAAATATGTCGGGACAAACCAGGGGCCGAAAAAGACCAGAGCAGCAGGGAAGATATTGACGAAGAAGCTTCTTTGATCGCTTTTTACGTTGGGAAGCTCGAGAAAACCGTAGCTGTTGACGACGAGGAGCCTAAAGGAAAATCGTTGGATTTTTTAGTCCAAGAAATACTGCGTGAGCTGAACGCCGCTTCCAGCAAGACTAAGCGCAAAGCTTTGGGGTCTCTTATCGTCGAGTCAAAAAACTACCTGGAACGCATCCGCGAACAGGTTCAGAACGTGGAGTAAAT
>Ga0315288_10013784_pt1 | contig 10110 bp, 2 predicted proteins | sample YL17G11_20_MG_FD_203454 | JGI IMG/M metagenome (GOLD analysis project Ga0315288, IMG submission 203454) | Sediment microbial communities from Yellowstone Lake, YNP, Wyoming, USA - YL17G11_20 | ecosystem: Environmental > Aquatic > Freshwater > Lake > Sediment | place: USA: Wyoming | collected... | reverse complement strand
AGCAGCGCATCACCGGCATCGAGGCGCTGGACATCAACCTGGTGAACCCCACCAAGGCCTGGGACGTGCCGGTGGAGGGATATGGCGACTCCCTGCAGATCTCGCAGGACGTCCCCATGCCCTTCCCAGAGCCCGGTGTTTACGCCGTCACCGTCACCGACGGCGAGAACCTGGAAGCCACCACGCTCTTCATCCGCAGCGACCTGGAGATCATCGTCAAGACCTCGCGCAGCGAGGCTTTCGTCTTCGCCCAGAACATGCTCACCAACTCCGGCTGGCCCGGCGCAGCGGTGCTGGTGAGCGACGGCGGCAAGGTCTTCTTCGAGGGCAAGACCGACAAGGACGGGGTGTTCCGCCAGAAACTCGACGAACTCAAGTCCGCCGGCGCGCTGTCGGCCTTCGTGACCGGCGAGGGCCACTGCGCCAGCAACCTGCTGGACCTGGGCGGCTTGGGCGTGAGCCAGAGCCTGGCGGCCAAGGGATACATCTACACGGACCGGCCGGCGTATCGGCCTGGCCAGAAAGTGCAGGTGCGCGGGATCATCCGCGAGATCGCCGGCGGCCAGTATCGCTTCACCCTGGGCGACAAGTACCAGTTCGACGTGGTGGACGCCCGCGGCCGGGTGCTGCTCAGCCGGCCCGTGGCGCTGGGCGAGTTCGGCACCTTCGCCGAGGCCTTCACCCTCGATGACCAGGCGCCCGCGGGCGGCTATCGCCTGCTCGTGTACCAACGCGGCAAATCGTCTTTCACGGGCGAGTTCCGCGTGCATCCTTACGCCCTGCGGCCCATCAGCCTGGAGATCGAGATCCCGCGGCGCGTGGTCTATCGCGGCGAGCGCATCGAGGGCGCCATCGTCGCCACCTATCACTATGGCGAGCCCGTCGCCGGCCGCAAGGTCGAGTACTGGCTGCCCGACGGCCGCCACTACACGGGCGAGACCGACGCCAAGGGCCGGCTCGCCTTCGGCCTCGACACCCGCGAGTTCACCGAGGACCAGACGCTCACCCTCACCGCGCGCCTGCCCGAGGAGGACGTCACCGCCCAGCAGACGGCGCGCGTAGCGGTCCTGGGGTTGGCGCTGGGCGTCGCGACGCCGCGCAGCGTTTACCTCAGCGGCGAGCAATTCCAGGTGAACCTCTCCGCCTCCGACCCCATGGGCCAGCCGGTGGCCACGGAGGTGGCGCTCCACGTGCTGCGCCGGGTGGAGGCCGAGGGCCGATGGGGCGAGGTCGAGGTCGAGAAGCGCGCGCTCAAGACGGACGCGAAGGGCCGCGCCGGGGCCACGCTCGCCCTGGAGAAGGGCGGGCCCTACCTCCTGCGCGTCTCGGGCGCCGACCAGTTCGGCCACACGGTGACGGGCCAGGCGATGGTCAGCATCTCCGACCAGGACGACCCCACCAAAGTGCTCATCCTCACCGACCTGTATGACTTCAAGGTCGGCGCGGCCGCCGAGGTGAACGTCCACTCCCGCCTCAAGGAGGCGCTGGCGCTCGTCACCTTCGAGGGCGATGCGATCATCGAGTATCGCCTGGTGTCCCTGAAGCCCGGCGCCAACGCGGTGCAGATCAACGTGGGAGAGGAGCACTTCCCGAACTTCGCGCTCTCGGTGGCCGTGATGCAGGGCAACAAGTTCTACACCGCGAGCCGGCCCTTCGAGGTGCGGCACCACCTGGTGGTGGCCCTCAAGCCCTCGAAGGACAAGTTCGCGCCCGGCGAGCCGGTGACCGTGGACATCTCGGCTCAGAACGAGGACGGCAAGCCGGTTCGGGCCGAACTCTCGCTGGCGGTGGTGGACCGGGCCCTGCTGGCGCAGTTCGGCGACCCGCTGCCGCCGCTTGCCGGCTACTTCGCGGCCGGGCGGCGCGAGGCCCGGATGCGCACCGAAACGTCGTGCACCTTCCGCTATGCCGCGCGCACCATGCCCGTCGTCACCGAAGTCCTGGCCGAGCAGGAGCGCCTGGCGCGCCTCGAGGAAACGGCGCGCAGCCGCGAGGAGGTCCTGGAAAAGGCCCGGGCCGACGTGGAGCGCGGGGCGCCGCAGGGCCCCCCCGGTCCCGCTGGGCTGCCGGGAGCCTATGGCCCGCCGGGACCTGCGAGCCCGGCCGGGCCGTTGGCCTACATGCTGCCCGAGGGGCTCAAGGGCGGGCAGGTAGTGTATGCGCCTCTCAACGCGCTCGTGGTGAGCGGGATACCTATGCTCAGCGACCTCGCAATGGCGCGCGCGCCAGCGCCCGCTCTCCGCGAGCGCTTCCCCGAGACGGCCTACTGGAACGCCTCGGTGGTGACCGACGCCGAGGGCAAGGCCCGCGTCACCTTCACGGCGCCCGACACCATGACCGCCTGGCAGATTGTCGCCCGCGGCGTCAACACCGGCACGCTTGCCGGCGACGCGCGCCAGGGCATCACCGTGGCGAAGGACTTCTTCGTGGAACTGCGCGTGCCCCAGGTATTCATCGAGGGCGACAAGCCCCGCATCATGGCCCAGGTCCACACCACCGCCGACCTCAAGGGCGAGGCCAGCCTCACCCTGCAAACGCGCTTCGGCGACAAGACCACCTCTCAAACGCGCACCGTCCAGGTCGCCGGGCCCGGCGTCTGGGAGGCCGTGTTCGACGCGACGACGGTGCCCCTGGCCGAGCAGGCGGCCTTCTCGCTCACGGCGACGATGGGCGGCGCCTCGGATCGCGTCGAGCGCGCCGTGCCCATCGCCCCCTGGGGCATCGAGTTCGCCGCCACGAAGGGCGGCCTGGCGGCGGGCGACCGCACGGTCACCATCGCCCTGCCCACCGGGCGCGATTACTCCGGCCTGGGGATGCGGATCGTGCTGGGCCCCAGCCTCGATCGGACGCTGGTGGACCTCGCGCTCGACAACGTGCCCCTGCGCGGCTGGATGGACCGCCTGGAAACCCGGGCCGATTCCGCCAGCCAACTGCTGGGGGTTCTGTCGTGCATGGAGTACGTGAAGCGCACCGCGGGCGAGGGCGCCGCTGACTGGCCCCAACTCCAGGCGCGCGCCGAGGGGCTCGTCGCCGACCTCACCGTGAGCCAGCGCGATGACGGCGGCTGGCCCTGGGCCGGCGCCGGCGAGAGCGATCGCTACGCCTCCAGCCGCGCGCTCTGGGCGCTCTCGCTGGCCAAGGAGCGGCAACTTCCGGTCAGCGCCGAGACCATCAACCGCGCGCTCGCTTACCTGGCGGACCAGTTCGCCAAGGCGGACCTCGCCGACAGCGAGGGGAAGGCGGTGATCCTGCACGCGCTGTCGCAGGAGCACAAGGCGGAGTTCGAGTTCGCCCACCGCCTCTACCGCACCCGCGACCAGATGAGCAACGGCGGCCTGGCGCTGCTGGCCCTGACGTTCGTCAACCTGGAGCGTAAGGAGATCGCGGGCGAGGTGCTCGACACGCTCCTCGGCCGCGCCCAGGAGGCGCCGCTCGACGGCGAAACCGGCGCGATGTGGCCGGGCAAGGGCAACCAGTCGTGGCTCCGCAGCGACGTCGAGACCACCGCCCTGGCGACGCTGGCGGCCGAGCAGGCGCGGCCGGAATCGCCCCGCGTCAAGCAGGCGGTCGCCTGGCTCATGAGCCAGCGGCGCGGCGCCGGCTGGCAGCCGCCCAAGGCCCAGGGCCCCGCGCTGGCGGCGCTCTGCGGTTATTACGCCGGCGCCAAGCGCGCCGCCGAGCGCTACCGGCTGGCCATCAAGGTCAACGATGCCGAGGTGAAGGCGCTCGATGTGACCGGCGCCTCGCCCACCACCGTGATCGAGGTGCCGCGCAGCCTGGTGCGCCCCGGCGACAATCGCATGGACTTCCACCTCGAGGGCCGCGGCGAGTACTCCTACGCGGCCACGCTCACCGGCTTCTCCAGCAAGTTCGGCGCCGTCGAGGGCGCGCGCTACTCGGTCAACGAGCGGCGCTACGAGCCGCCCGCGCCCGAGTACCAGGGCAAGCCGATCCAGACCGGGTTCAACGTCGCGCGGCGCTACGACTACTTCTACAACCGGGTCACCCAACTGCCGGCCGGCAACCTGGCGCGCGTGACGCTTTATTTCTACCGGCACGGCGACTGGCCCCGGTCCTCCGCCGACGACGAGTTCCTGGCGATCGAGGAGCCCCTGCCGGCGGGCGCGACCGTGGTCGAGGGATCGGTGACCGGCGCGTTCGTCCACTTCACCCAGGCCGACGGCCGGCTCGTCTTCTACTCGCGCGCCAGCCGCCAGGGCGAGATCCACTATGACCTCTATGGCTACGCGCCCGGGGAGTATCGCGCGCTGCCGACCGTGGTCCGAACCGCCTACGCGTCCGAGGTGCTGGCGGTGAACGTCCCCGCCGGGCTGACGGTGCTGGCCCGGGGCGAGAAGTCAACCGATCAGTATCGGCCCACCCCCGACGAGTTGTACAACCTGGGCAAGGCCCTGTTCGCGAACCGCAGTTACGAGGAGGCCCAGCCGCTCCTCGCCCAACTCTATGACCAGTGGCAACTGAACGACGAGCCCCTGCGCGAGACGGCGCGGATGCTGCTCACCATCGGCGTCGAGCAACGCCAACCGAAAGAGGTGGTCAAGTACTTCGAGGTGCTGCGCGAGCGCTACCCCGACACCGTGCTCCCCTTCGACAAGACGCTCGGCGTCGCCCAGGCCTACCGCCAGGTGGGCGAGGAGGAGCGCGCCTGCCAGGTGTTCCGGGCCATCACCGACGCCTCGTTCCTGCGCGACTCGGCGGTGCCCGGCGTGCTGGAGCAGCAGGGGCGGTTCCTCGACTCCATTGACCACATGATCGCCGTCTGGCGCGCCTATCCCGATACCCCCGCGACCGAGTCGGCCTATTACGCGATCTCCCAGGCGCTCTACCAGAAGGCGCTCAAGGGCGAGGCTCGCCTCCCCGACGAACTGCCCAAGTTGGAGAAGGGCCTCACCAGGGAGCAGGTCCTGCTGCGCACCATCGGGCTCATCAACCGGTTCCTCACCTTCTACCCGAACAACCCGATCTGCGATGAGGCGAGTTTCTCGCTCGCCAACGCCTTCCTCGAACTGGAGGACTACCAGTCGGTGGTGAAGTTGGCGCAGCGCTTCCACACCCTCTACCCCAAGAGCGCCTACGCCGACGACTTCCGTTACATCGAGGTCGTGGGCGACTTCTGGCTGGGTAACCACGAGAGCGCCCTCCAGGTCGCCAAGGAGGTCGCCGCCTCCAAAACCACCGACGAGCAGGGCGTCGAGCGCGAGAGCAAGAACAAGTACCTCGCGCTCTACATCGCGGCCCAGATCTACCACGCCCTGGGCCAGCCGGCGGAGGCGATCGCCTACTACCAGAAGGTCGCCGACCGCTACCCCGAGGCCGGCGAGGCCGCGGACTACTTCCGCAAGCAGACGCTCTCGGTGCCCGAACTCACCGTCGTCGCGCCCGGCGAGAAGGCGACCGTCGCGCTCTCCTATCGCAACCTGAAGGAGGCCGACGTGCGCGTCTATCGCGTGGACCTCATGAAACTCTATCTCACGCGCCGCAGCCTCGCCGAGGCCGCGCGCATTGACCTGGCCGGGATCAGCCCACTGCACCAGTCCACGGTGGCCCTCAATGAGAAGACGGGCGCCAAGGCCGAAACCAAAGACCTCGCGCTTGACGTCACCGAGAAGGGCGCCTACCTGGTGCTCGCGCGAAGCGGCGGCCTCTACGCCTCGGGCCTGCTGCTGGTGACGCCGCTCGCCATTGACGCCCAGGAGGAGGCCCCGGCCGGGCGCCTCCGCGTGAACGTGCGCGATACCACCGCGCGCGGCAAGACGGGCCAGTTCGTCGCCAAGGTGCACGTGAAGGCGATCGGCTCCGAGAGCGGGCGGTTCGTCTCGGGCGAGACCGACCTGCGCGGGGTGTTCATCGCCGACGGGCTTCGGGGGAAGGCCACCGCGATCGTGCGCGGCGAAGGCGACACCTATGCCTTCTACCGCGGCGACACCTGGCTGGGCCCGCCGCTCGAGGCCCCCAAAGCCGAGGCGGCAACCGCCGGGAAGGCGCTCAAGTCCCTCAGCCGCGCCTCCTATCTCGAGAACGTGGGAGCCATGAACTACCAGCAGCAGGCCGTGCGCTCCCAGCAACTGCGCGACCTGTACCAGCAGGGCCAGGTCCTCGGCGGCGCCGCCGGCGGCATCAAGGTGCAGTCGGCGCAATAGCGCTTCGGTTCGGTGGCGCAGGTCTTCGACCTGCGCTTCTGGCGGCCATGGCCCGCGCCCCGACGCGGGCGCCTGCAAGCCTCATTGCCGCCTGGTGCCCGGCCGCTCTCGTTCGCGGGCCGGCATCTCCTTGTCGCCCAGCCTACCCGCGGCTGTGTGGCCCGACGATCTTCCTGGCCGCGGCGCAATGTCAAAGTTTACGACAGCGCCCAGCCTTTGTCGCATTGACCGACCATGCGTCCGCAGGCCGCAAACCGTCTGTGTGCTAAACTTTCGCGCGTTCGTTGCACTACGCACGCATCCCCGGGCATCGTTCGCCGCGGGGCCGGGATAGCACGCTCGTGCTTCGTAGCGAAGGAGCATCGCTACTTCGCAGAGTAACATCGGCGCGAGAAAGGATCGGCTGGTTTGGTTCCGGTTGCACCTGACACCACGGCGTTCGTCTTCCTCTCGTTCGATTGACGGGAATCCCATTGGCAGCGACCCTCGTCCTATACACCTGCATTCACCAGCCGCTCCCGCTGCGGCTGCCGGCGCAGCCCATTCCGCCCGGCGCCATTCGACAGGCTCATGGCGCCCCGAGCCTGTCGAGGGGCGCCGGCGCTGACGACCTGGAGCGCTGCCTCTACGACCTGCGAGCGGCCGAGGAAGCCTTCCGCGAGGTCATCGCGCCGACCTATCTCCCCGCGCTGGAGGCGCTGCGCGCCCGCGCCGAACAGGGCCTCCCCATCTCCATCGGCGTCTCGGAAGCCTTTCTCGAACTGGCTCGGCGCTGGAGCCCCGAGTTGCTCCGCCCCCTGCGCCAATTGCTGCGGGCGCCGGCCGTCGAAGCCGTGGCCGTGGAGCCGCGCGGGAGCCTGCTTTTCGCCTTCGATCTCCCCGGCTTCATGCGCGCCATGGGCGATGCGTGCGAACGGCTCGCCCATTTCGCGGGCCGGGCGCCCCGCGCCGCCGAGGTGAGCGGCTTCTGTCTCAACCACGAACTCTATCACGCACTCGCGCGGTTGGGGTTCTGGGCCATCGCCGCCGGGGGCGAAGCGCAGGCGCGCGGCGGCCATCACCCCGCGCATCCCTCGCGCTGGGGCGGGCCGATCGTCCTCTACCGGCTGGACTGGCTCTCAGACGAATTGCGTTTCCAACTCCGCGGCGGCTGCACCGACCCGGCCCGGCTCGCGGAGACGGCGGCGGGCATCCCCGGCGAGGCCGCGCTGGTCCATTTCGAGTTCGATGACCTGGCCTTCGGGCCCGGCGCCGCCGGGGGGGCGGACCTGCTCGCCGCCATGGCCGCCGCCTGCGCCGAGCGGGGCGTCGAGCCGTTCACCCTCACGCGCGCCGCCCGGCGCTTCGAGCGCCGCGCCGTGATCAGCCCCCCGCCCACCACCACCGGCATGGCCGGCGTCTCGATCGAAGACCTGGTGGGCGACGGCTGGACCGAACGGCTCATCTTCGGGCGGATGCAGCAGGCCTACCAGCTCAGCCGGCTGCTGGGCAACCCCGCCCTGCGCGGGGTCGCGGGGTGGCTGCTGCAGCGCATTCACCTTGACCTGCCGGCGCTCTGCGCCGGTCGCGGCGGCCTGCCGCCGTCGCACCAGCGCGCGCATTGGTGGAGAGAGAACCCCGGTTACGACGCCACCACGGGCCAGATACTGGCCGTCTACGACAACTTCATCCGGGCGACCGCCGGCCACGTCCGGGAGGAGGTGCTCGCATGAGAGTCGCCATGCTGAGCTGGGAGTCGCTGCACTCCATCGCCGTGGGCGGAATGGCCGCTCACGTCACCGAACTCGCCGCCGCCCTGGAGCGCAAAGGGCACGAGGTCCACGTCTTCACCCGGATGGGCCCCAACCAGCGGCATTACGAGCGCATTGACGGCGTCCACTACCACCGCTGCCCCTTCAACCTGCATCCCGACTTTCCCACCGAGATCCACCAGTTCTGCCAGTCGCTCGTTCACCACGTCTTCGCCACCGAGGACTACATCGGCCCGTTCGATCTGGTGCACGGCCACGACTGGCTCGCGGGCCGCGCGCTCACCTGGATCAAGGCGGGCCGCGGGCGGCGCACCGCCTGGACGGTCCACGCCACCGAGTACGGCCGCTGCGGCAACCAGTTCCACGGCGGCAACTCGGAGCGCATCCGCGGCATCGAGCGCGAGACGGGTTGGGCCGCCGACCGCGTGATTGCGGTGTCGAACGCCACCCGGGGCGAGGTGATGTGGATGTACGAGTTCCCGGGCGGCAAGATCCGCGTGGTGCACAACGGGGTGAGCGCGCACAAGTTCGAGCGCTGGCTCGATCCCGGCCCCGTGAAACGGGGTTACGGCATCGGCCCCACGGATCCCACCGTGCTCTACACCGGCCGCATGGCTTACCAAAAGGGCCCGGACCTGCTCGTGGCGGCCGTGCCCAAGGTGCTTAACAATTACCGCAACGCGAAGTTCATTTTCGTCGGCGACGGCGACATGCGGGCGCACCTCGAGGGCATATCCCGCGGCAACGGCTGCGACGGCTCCTGCCGTTTCCTGGGCCGCATCCCCGACGACGAGTTGATCCGCCTCTACAACGCCTGCGACGCCGTCTGCGTGCCGTCGCGCAACGAGCCTTTCGGCATCGTGGTGCTGGAAGCGTGGTCGGCCGGAAAGCCGGTGGTGGTCACCCACAGCGGCGGCCCCGACGAGTTCGTGTGGCATGACGTCAACGGCTACCTGGTCTATCGGAACCCCGAGTCCATCGCCTGGGGCCTGGGGACGCTCATGCACGACTGGGACCACGCCCGCTGGATGGGCCACAACGGCTGGGTCGCCGCCACCAGCGCCTTCTCCTGGGACGTCATCGCCGACCGCACACTGGAGGCCTACTGGAATTAGCCATGGCTGATCTCTCCCACGCCCTCGGCTTTCACATGCACCAACCTCCCGGCAACCTCGAGTTGCTCTGGCGCGAGTACGAGTGGGAAGCCCGCCAGATCATGCTCTGCTACCAGCGGCCGCTCAAGTACGCCCGGCGCTTCGCCGCCGGCGGCCGCTTCCACGTGGATTTCTCGGGCATCCTGCTCGAGCAGTTCCTCGACCCGGCGATCCAGCGCATGTACCGCGACGCCGTGGACATCGAGGAGATGCTGGCCGGCTACCGCCATGCATCCAACATCGAACTGCTCTCCACCGGCTACTTCCACCCCATCTTCCCGCTCATCCCGGAGCAGGACTGGGCCGAGCAGTTGCAGCGCTCGATCGAACTCATGGAGCGGCTCTTCGGCCGGCGGCCGCGGGGCTTCTGGCCGCCGGAGATGGCGTTCTCCATGGAGATGATCCCGGCGCTGGTGAAGGCGGGTTTCGAGTACGTGGTGGTGGACAACGTGCATGTGATCCCCGAGGACGAGGTGGACAACGAGGACGCGGCCACCCAGCCCTGCATCGCGCGCCACATGGGGGCCGAGATCGCGGTGGTGCCGCGCCACCGGGACCTCTCCAACGCCCAGGAAAGCGGCATGGCGCCCGATTGGTTCGCCGACCAGATCGCCCATCGCGCCGACCGCGTTCTTCGCCCGGCGCTCTTCGCCACTTGGTCCGATGGCGAAAACGGCGGCTGGTTCCGCCAGACGGCCGAGGAAGCAGGATTCTGGGGCCATTTCTACGCGCCCTACATGGAGCGCATCGAGGCCGGCGACTACCCCGTGAGGCCCGCCCTGATCAGCGATTACCTGGCCGCCCACCCCGCCCGGCGCGCCGCCGAGGTCCGCACCGGCGCCTGGAACGTGGGCACCACCGGTGGGTTCGATTTCGCGCAATGGGCCGGCAGCCCCACCCAGAAAGCCGTCCTCGAACAGGTCTGGCAGACCAGCCAGCACTACCGCTACGCCCAGCATCACTTGGAATCGCGCCGGGCCGAGGGGCATGTTCCCCAGGAAGCCGAGGACCTTCTGGACTCGGCGCGCGAGGCGCTGCTGCGCG
>Ga0315288_10013781_pt1 | contig 10113 bp, 8 predicted proteins | sample YL17G11_20_MG_FD_203454 | JGI IMG/M metagenome (GOLD analysis project Ga0315288, IMG submission 203454) | Sediment microbial communities from Yellowstone Lake, YNP, Wyoming, USA - YL17G11_20 | ecosystem: Environmental > Aquatic > Freshwater > Lake > Sediment | place: USA: Wyoming | collected... | reverse complement strand
CGCAGGAACGTGGGCAATTGGGGCGGCCGTCGGGACAGATCGGGTCCCGCGCCCCCATCCGAGGCCCCTGGCGCTAGTATCTCGCCGGCTGGTTTTGTCTTGACACAGCCGCCTACACTGCGACATGCTCCAGGTGTGTTTGGGGCCTTCGGGCCTGTACTTCGTCCGGCGGGGGGACCGGCGCCGGGCAGCTCGACAGCAAGTTCTTATCAACTACTTATCAGGTGTCACCGTCACCAATTGAGGTGCGAAAGGGGGCAATGTGACCATGCCAGACAAACCCACCCCGCCAAGGAAGCTCTCGGAGAAGAACACCAAACAGGAAATGTTGGAGGCCTACCAGGCCCTGGTCCGGCAATTGGAAGAAAAGCGCGCCGCCGAATTGCATCCGGAGAAGCGGCTGCAAGAGAAACAGGCCGAAGAGGCCGTGGCGGTTGCGGCCGGGCTGGCCCCGGACGGCGTGGAGCGGGCCCTCGGCAATCTCAAGGCTGACATCGGGAAGAGCCTGGCCGAGATTGCTGAGCGCATGGCCTCCGAGGTGACTCGGTTCAAGGCCATTCAAAAGGCGGTCGAGAGCAAAGAACGGGAAGTGCAGGAACTCTACGGGATTGAAAAAGCGGCTGTGAGCCTGGCGGCGCTGATCGAGGCGCAGAATCAGAAACGCCGGGAATTTGAAATCGACCTGGGCCGGCAGAAGGAGGAGTTGACGCGAGACATCGAGACCACCCGCGCCGAATGGGACAAGGAAAAGAAGAGCCGCGAGGCCGAGCTCCGCGAGCGCGACGCCCTCGAAAAGAAGGGCCGCGACCGCGAGAAGGACGAATTCGTGTACCTCTTCAAACGCGAACAGCAGGCCACGCGCGACAAGCTCACTGACGAGAAAGCCGGGCTCGAGAAGGAGATCCTCACCAAACGGGAATCCGCGGCGAAGGAGCTGGCCGAACGGGAGAAAGCCGTAGCTTCGCAGGAGAAGGAGCTGAGCGAGTTCAAGCAGAAAGTTGCGACCTTCCCAAAGGAGCTGGAATCGGCGCTGGACAGGGCGGTCAAGGAGGTGACCGACCGGCTGAAGCTGGAAGCCAAGAACCGCGAGGAACTCCTGCGCAAGGAATTTGAGGGCGAGCGCAACGTTTCTGTGGCACGCATCGAGGCCCTGGAAAAGAGCAACAAGGACCTGAGCGACCAGAATGCGAGGATTTCCAAGCAACTCGAAAACGCCTACCAGAAGGTCCAGGAGATCGCCGAGAAGGCGATCGAAGGCTCTTCGCAAGCCAAGTCACTCGCGGACCTGCAAAAGCTCCTCGCGGAGCAAGGCCGCAAAGCACCGGCAGAGAAGGCCTGAGGGTCATCGAGAGAACCTCAGACCCCTTGAGGCCTGGCCAATATGAGCACGGAGTTCTACTCGACATCGCCCGCGATGGCCGGGGGGCTGGGGGCGATTGCGCTTGCCGCCCTTACACACACCAAGGCCGCGACCATCGCCGAGTTCCCAACCGTGGTGGTCATCGGGCTTGCGGTGGCCTTCGGTATCATCCTGTTGGGTTTCGTGTTGACGTGCGGGATATCGCCGGATGTCCTCGTGAGCATGCTTGTGGTGCCGGCGGCCATCCTGCTCCTCATTGCGGCCGCCATCTTCGCCTTTGGGCCCTTCTGGTGGGGCGCCATCGCCGTTGTGGTCTTCCTTGCCGGGATCACTGTCGCAGCGATCATCAAAAAGCGCTCAATGCGCGGCGGTGGTCGGCCTGACTCCACTGCAGCGGCATGATGTAGATCATTGCCTTCATCGAAATGTCATTGCGGAGATCCTTTCCCATCCGGGTTCCTGGCCGGCCCGGACCCTGAGCAGATTCATGCGAGCCACAGGCTGGCCCCAATCCGAAATTCCCAGACCGCCAATCTCGCCAAGGGTGGGACAAGAACACAAAGACTCGCCAACGCTCATCACCCCGCACTGCTTGCCTGTGCATCGCATGCAAACAGGGACCGGGGCTTCTGTCGAAATGTTCCCGGGATCTTCAAGTCTTTCCGGGTCAGGGCTTTGAATACCTGCAGTTCCTTTGGGCGCTTCTCCGTCAGAAGCGGATTTGCGATTGAACTGTGCTGTTCGGGTTCAGAGCGAGTACGCCGCGTGTACGTTTTGGCAGGGGTAGCCGCTGCAGAAACACAATTCGCGATCAGCCGGGAGAAAGATCACATTGGAAATCGTGCCGGAATCCTCGGGCACTTGGTGACGGCAGATGGCCGCCCCGTGATTCGCGTGGGAGGCCATCAGTTTCCTGGCGTACTCGACGTCCAGTCCTCCGTGCGCTGCCTTCAGCGTGTTTTGGACGGTTTCGTGCCGGGCCTGGCTGTCGGCATACGCGCCGCCACGACCCTCCAGGTATGCGCCGCGTAATTCAGCACTGACAAAATGGTTGGTGGCAACCAGCATATCGTTGGCTGGATGAATCATGCCGTGGTGTCGATAGCCGTTTTCGCAGACCGCCAGGTTGCCTGCCGCGTCCGCCAAGACGAGATTCCCCGCGCCCATCTGGGGAATTTCGCGAAGATAGGCCAGTGCCGACGCGACCTGCGCGTGCTGTTCGAGCAGATTCATCATCAGTGTGTAGCGGGCGAGACCGGGCCCAACGTCTCGCGAGGAGACATACGTATCGGCTACCGCCAGCCCCCGTTCGTTCATCCCGGAGCTGAAGACGGCGGGACTGCCCGCGCTCGTAACGTACAGATAGCGATAGCCCTGGCCCGGCGTAGCGTAGGCAAGGGCTTGCAGCGGCAAATGTCCAATTGCGTAATCTCGATTCTTGGTCAGGATCGGCGATCCATCGCGCGTCGCTGATCCGGAGGCCGCCCACACGGTGCAGCCCTCGGTGTGGGGAGCGCCGAGGCGGTGATCATCCAGATACGAAGCAACGGCATACCCGAACAATCGCGGGAACGGAATCGTCAGCGCTTCAGCCATGCCCTGAAGCATCGCCAGTGTGGAGGGAGCGATTTTCTGCCACGCCTTCTCCAATTCCTGCACGATCGCAGCTGCTCCGTCGCGACGACCCACTATGCAGAGGCGTGCTTCCATCGCCTCGACGATCTGAGCGCGCAGCTCAAGCACTTGCTGCCCGTGCTGCAAGCCCATGTGATAGTGATCGCCCTGTAGGGACAGAGTCTTCATCGTACCCCTGCGGCTCCGTCTTCTCTCCGCTCGCCCAGAATCTCTCTGGCTCTTTGCCTGGCTCTTTCGCGTAAGTCCTTTGCCTCGCCAGTCCCCCATCCTCTGACCAGCCCGCCGTGCAACAACTCCTGTCGAAAGTGGTTTGCGGTGTGCTCCTGATCCGCGTAGATCCCTGCGTGTCCAACTCCATCGATGAGCTCGAGGGCAATCGTCTCATCGTTCACGCCTATCCCCTGCAGGTAACGACCAATCCATCGCATGGTCTCGTCATCAATGACGAGCTGCTCGGGCGAAAAGATCATCTTTCCGCCTGTCGTGCACAGATTGATCAGGTCAGCGCCCGCGAGGATCGGGGGCAGCGCGGTCATCAATCGTTCCATCATCGCTTGCGCCCCGGGCGACAGGGCATCAATCCCTGAACTGACGGAGCAGGGCAGACCGTAGTGGCGGGCGATCTGCCCCACCGCCGCGCCGAGCAGACCAATCTCGACGGCGCCCGCCAGATTCTTCCCCGTGCTCATATCGGGAACAGAGGAGGACATGCCGTAGACCACCGGGACGCGCGGGGTGATGCCTTGTGCGACGACAAGCATCCCCAGAATCTCTGCGTTCGTCACGACGAGTTCGCCGGCGAGAGTCACGGGCGAGGTAAGACCCGCCATGGGATGCGCGTGGAGACGGAGCGGAAGACCTATGACAGCGAAACTCTTGAGGATCTTTGCCTGATCGTGAGACAGCGTAAGAGGAGACGTGGACTCGCACAGCGGGCTGATAATGGGTCTTTCCTTCAAGGCGTCAACACCCCCGACAAGTGCGGCCGCCATCTCGATCACGGTGTCGATCAGATCGTCATTGTGGCACACGTAGAAAAGATGCTTCTGGGTGTTCGCAAAGGATGCCTCCGCAGAATGCGTGTCCATCAGATGTCGCGGCACGTCCATCGGGACGACCTGACACATCGAGACGCCATGGACGTTGGGGAGCGCGTCAGCCAACCTGACGCAGTCTGCAACGTCGCTCTTTGTCGCTTCCCGGATGATTCCAGTCTCCAGGTCGAGTATCTGCGTTGCGCCGCCCGGCGTCCTGGCGTAGGCGCGCCCGTCACCCAAATGCAAGTCGTGCTTGCTGTCCCTGCCGCAGAGGGTCACCATGCGCGGTGACTGCTGGATGGCTTCCAGAACGAGACTTGCCGGCATCTTTGCCAGGTCTCTGCCGGGATCCACTCGGCAACCGGCATTGCTCAGGAGGCCCAGGATCTCTGCGTCGTGGATGACGAGTCCCGTGTTTTCCAGCAGACGGAGCGATGCGGCGTGAATCTGCCCGATGTCTCCAGCCGAAAGAGGCTGCAGGAGGCCGCCGGTGCGAGTGAATCCGGTCATGCCAGCATCCTTTTCCTGTCAACCGCCCTGGGGGGACTGGCTCCGATACATCCAGCAAGCCACGCGTTGTTCACCGACGTGGAACATCGGTGGCTTCTCCTGCTCGCACATGGAACCGAGGTGCGCAAAGCAGCGTGGATGAAAATGGCAGCCAGACGGCGGGTCTATGGGGCTAGGCACGCTGCCTTTCAAGATGATGCGCCGGCGGCGCGCTGACCGGTCAGCCGATGGAATGGCGGCGAGCAATGCCTGCGTGTACGGATGTTGTGGCGCAGCGAAGAGATCGTCTGTGGGTCCTTCCTCTACGATACGTCCGAGGTACATCACTGCGACGCGGTCGCTGATGTGATGGATGAGACTCAAGTCGTGCGCAATGAACAAGAACGTCAGGTGGAACTCCTGCTGCAACTCCTCCAGCAGATTGATGACCTGCGCCTGGATCGAGACATCGAGCGATGAGACCGGCTCGTCGGCGATCACAAATTGCGGTTGCATAGCCAGCGCGCGCGCGATGCCGATACGCTGCCGCTGGCCACCTGAGAACTGATGCGGATACTGGTCGAGGTTGCGTTCGTGCAGGCCGACGCGGCGCAGCAACGCGCACGTGGCTTCTTCCCGGTCGCGCCAGTCAGCCACGCCGCGATTCCGCAACGGCGTGGAGATGATCTGGCGCACGGTCTTGCGCGGGTTGAGCGAGGAATACGGATTCTGAAAAATCATCTGGGCAACCCGATAAAAGCCCAGGTGTTTGCTCTCGCCGGCTCCTCGTGCGGGCGAAAACCATGCCTCATGGAGCGGCTCCCCCTGGTACAGAATCTCACCCGAGGTTGGGGGATAGAGCTGGCTGAGCACGCGTCCGAACGTCGTCTTGCCGCACCCGCTCTCGCCAACCAGGCCGACCGTCTCCCCTGGCCGGACGCTGAGACTCATCCCATCCACGGCGCGCACGATGACATCCTTGGCGCGCGCCAGCAGGCGCGGCAGGATGCCGGATCGCAGGGTGAAGTACTTCGTAATGTGGCGTGCCTCGATCAGGGGGACGGGTGCACGATTCATTCTGTCCCTATTCCGAAGACTGCTGGGGTGGAGCGGCGTTGGAGGTTCCGTCCGGCTGGCGTCCGTCTCGTCCGCCGTCCAGACAGCGCACCCGGTGGCCCGTTTCCATTTCGAAGAGGGGGATGGATCCTGTCTGACAGGCGGGTCGGGCGTTCGAACATCGAGGCGCGAAGGCGCAGCCCGGTGGTACGGCGGCGAGATCGGGGACGGCGCCGGGAATCGGCTGGATGCGGCGACGCTCCGCAGAAATGCGCGGGATACAAGTCAGCAAGCCGCGCGTGTACGGATGCCGCGGCGATTCGATGACCTGCTCCACCGTCCCCATCTCCACCAATCGCCCCGCGTACATCACCACGATCCGCTGACAGAACTCGGCGGCAAGATCGAGGTTGTGCGTGACCAGGACAACGGCCGTGCCGTGCTCCCGATTGATCCGCCGCAGCAGGTCCATGATCTGCGCCTGAATCGTCACATCCAGCGATGTGGTCGGCTCGTCGGCGAGAAGCACCTTTGGCTCGCACGCCAGGGCGATGGCGATCAAGGCGCGTTGCTGCATCCCCCCGCTGAATTGATGTGGGTACTCGCGATACCGATCCATGGGCGACGCGATTCCGACTTCGGACATCAGGCGCAGGACGCGCTCCTCTTCCGATGTCGCGCGAGCGCGTCTCAGCGTCCAGCCCCGGGGCTGGGGAGAGGCGTGCGGCTCGGCCGAGGAGATGCCATGAATGTGGAGCGATTCGCGAATCTGCTCGCCGACGGGAAAAGCGGGGTTGAGCGTACTCAAGGGATCCTGAAAGACCATAGCGATGTCTTTGCCGCGGACGTGCCGCATCTCCCGAGCCGACAGGGTGAGGAGGTCCCGTCCCCGGAAGATGATCTGGCCGCCTCGGATTCGACCCGGAGAAGAAATCAGGCGCAGGATGGAGAGCAACGTGACGCTCTTCCCGCAGCCCGATTCTCCGACGATGCCCAGAATCTCGCTGGCGTGCAGCGTCAGGCTGACGCCGGCGACGGCGCGCACGAGCCCACGGCGCGTGGGGAACACGGTTTCCAGATTTTGCACTTGCAGAAGCGCTTGCCTGTCGCTCATGTGCTGAGACTGTTCGGAGGTCTCGTGCAAAGAATTCTTTGCCCCACCAGTTTGGTTGTTGCGCGCCCAGCGCGCAAAAACCAGGTCACTCGATCTTCAGTCTCGGATCGAGAATGTCGCGAAGGCCTTCGCCGAAGACGTTGATCGCCATCACCAGGAGGAGGATTGCCAGGCCGGGAAATGTGGCAACCCACCATGCTCGCAGCATATAGTCCCGCCCACTGGCGACCATGGAGCCCCACGCGGGTGTCGGTGGCTGAATCCCCAAGCCGATGAAGCTCAGGGATGCCTCCATGATGATCATGTAGCCGAGTCGGAGAGTGCCCAAGACAAAAATCGATTGGATGATGTTGGGCAGGATTTCGGATGCGATGATGGCCACATCGCCCTGGCCGGCGACCCGGGCGGCAAAGACGTACTCTTTGGCACGTTCTGCCAGCATTTCGCCGCGCGCCAGACGGAAGAACTCGACCCAGCCCTTGAAGGCCAATGCCATGACGAGATTTGGGAAGCCAGGCCCGAGGAAGGCCATGACGCCAATGGCGAAGATCAAGAAGGGAAAGGCGAGGAGCAGATCGGCAAATCGCGAGAGGAGTTCGTCCAGCCAGCCACGATAGTAGCCCGCCGCCGCGCCCAACACGGTGCCAACCCCCACCGAAATCCCAACGGTCAGCAAACCCACGGCCAGCGAGACGCGTGTGCCGAAGATGATCCGGGTGAGGAGATCGCGTCCTTGGTCGTCGGTGCCGAGCGGATAGGCCCACTTGCCTCCGGCTTGCCAGGCGGGCGGCTCAAAACGGAGGAGCAGAGACCCCCGCATCGGGTTGTGGATCGTAATCTGATCGGCAAGCAGGGCAGCCAATAGGAATGCCAGGACGACGATCCCGCCCAGCAGGACAACCGGTCGTTGCCAGAGTGCGTACCCGAACTCGGCGAACCCCCGCCGCCACAGGCGCAGGCGAATGCGCCACGCTTTACCCCAATAGGTCGCTCGCGCCGTCATGGCATTCTCCGCGTCGCCAGCACTCCGTGGTGGCGGGGAGAGGAGATGGAGCAGCGGTCAGCGGGGGCTCTCTACAACGTGATCTGTGGATTCAAATATGTATAGAGCACGTCCACGACCAGATTGACCAAGACAAAGGTGATCGCGTAGATCATCACGGCGCCCTGGATCAGCGGAAAATCGCGATTGAAAATCGCATCGACAACCAAGCGGCCCAGCCCGGGCCAACTGAACACCGCCTCCACGATCATATTCCCGCCGAGCAAGACGCCGAATTGCAAGCCGACAACCGTCACCGTGGGAATCAATGCATTGCGCAAGGCGTGCTTGATCACGACTCGCCACTCGGTCGCGCCTTTCGAGCGCGCCAGCTTGATGTAATCGCTCCGCAGGACTTCGAGCATGCTGGAACGGAGCACGCGCGCGACGATGGCGGCGACGCCCGCGCCCAGGGTGATGGAGGGCAGCAGCAGGTGCTTGACGCTGTCCGCCAGTGCGGGCAGGTTGCCCGTGAGAAGACTGTCCAGCACGTGCATCCCGGTTAGCTCCTGCAGTTGGAGACCGTAACTGAGCCGACTCTGCGCGGGTAGCCATTGCAGATGCACGGCAAAGAAGAGGATCAAGATGATGCCCAGCCAAAAGCCCGGCATGGAGATGCCCAGGAAGGCGCCCGCCATGCTGAACCGATCCAAGAGCGAGTTCTGTCGGACGGCCGAAAGGATGCCAATAGGCGTGGCGATAAGCAGGCTGACCAAGAGGGAGCCGAGCGTCAGTTCGATGGTGGCCGGCAACCGCTCGACGAGAAGGTCCACCACCGGTTTGTTGCGGATGTAGGAGTAGCCGAGATTCCCGCGGGCGGCGTCGCGCAGGAAATACCAGAGCTGCACGTGGAGGGGTTGATCCAGATGGAACTGGTGGCGCAATTGCTCGATTTCGGCGGCACTCACCGCACCGCCACGGCCCATCATAATATCCACCGGGTCGCCTGGCGTGAGACGAATGAAGAAGAAGACGATGACCGCCACGCCGACCATGATGGGCAGGGTGCACAGGACGCGCTCGAGGATCTTGACGGCTCGCATTGGTCATGCCCTGCAGGCCGGGGGGCAGGAGCTCAACTCCTGCCCCCCGGCGCGTTCATTTCAGGCAGACGTCGTGGAGATTCACGCGACTGTCGGAGGCCGGATTCCAGTTCTGAACGCGGGCCGATGCAGCTTCGATGGACATGGGCAGCACCAGGAAGACGGCGGGCGCCTCATCGTAGATGACTTTCTGCGCCTCGGAGTAGATGGCGCGGCGTTTGGCAAGGTCGATCTCCCGCTCGCCGCTCGCGATCAACTGATCCACGCGCGCATTGGAATACCCGGAGAAGTTGGCCCGGCCGTAGGTCGCATCCTTGGAGGAGTGCCATTTGGCTTCCATGTGCCCCACGGGGTCGAAGGCGGAATCGCCCCAGTCGCCCACATAGGCTTGGCGCTCGCCCGCGAGCAGTTTGGGGCGCACCACGTTGTACTCCCACACGCGGACGCTGGCATCGATGCCGACGTCGCGGTACAGGGTCGTCAGGGCCTCGGCCAGGGGCCGCATGGTGTCGATGGTATCGATGGCGAACGCGAAAGGCTTGCCATCCTTGGCCAGCATGCCGCCAGGACCCGGCGTCCAGCCCGCCTCCTTCAAGAGGGCCAGGGCCCTTGTCTTGTCGTAGGCGTACGGCTTCAGATTCGGATCCGCGAAATTGTTCGTGGGCATCAGGGGGCCAGCCAAAGGCTGGGCGCGGCCGTCGTACACCTTTTCGACGATCAGGTCCCTATCCACGGCGTAGTTCAAGGCCTGGCGCACCTTGGCATCGTTGAAGGGGGCCTGGCGGACATTCATTTCCATCCAGATGGGACGGGTGCCGGGTACCGTCTTGACCTGGACGTTGGGGGATTTCCTGAGCGTGTCCAGCAAATCGGCGGGGACTTCGGTGATAATGTCCACCTCCCCGGCGAGCAGGGCGGCGACGCGGGTCGAATTCTCCGGGATGACCCGGAAGACGGCCCTGGACACACAGGCCTTTCCCACCGGTTTCAGGTCAGGAGCGCCGCCGTAGTACTCGTCGAAGCGCTCCAGCGCCACTTCTTCGAGGCCGGTCTTGGCGGAGACGAACTTGAAGGGACCGGCGCCCAAAGGCTTCTCGGCCAACCCTTTGGTCCCCACCTTCTCGACGTAGGCTTTGGAGACGATCTGGTGGTGAACGATCATCTGCAAGGCGGGTGGCCAGGGGGATTTGAAGCGCATGACCACGGTGTCATCGTCCTTCTTCTCGATGGCGGTAAGCGGCTCGATCAGTCCCCGACGCGGCGAGGTGTGCGGTTTGGGGTACTCGATGGCGTTGGTCTTGATGGTGCGTTCGAAGGTGAAGACGATGTCGTCGGCT
>Ga0315288_10013780_pt1 | contig 10113 bp, 9 predicted proteins | sample YL17G11_20_MG_FD_203454 | JGI IMG/M metagenome (GOLD analysis project Ga0315288, IMG submission 203454) | Sediment microbial communities from Yellowstone Lake, YNP, Wyoming, USA - YL17G11_20 | ecosystem: Environmental > Aquatic > Freshwater > Lake > Sediment | place: USA: Wyoming | collected... | reverse complement strand
CGATCAAGTCCCCACGCCGGGCGGCCTCCGGTGTGTCCACGACCTCAAAGCCCGCCGCCAAGGGCTTGGCACGCAAGGCGGGATCGGCGACTTCCCCCACGATCACCTTCACGCCGCTGTCGCGCAAGTTGAGCGCATGCGCGTGTCCCTGGCTGCCGTAACCGATGATGGCTACGGTCTTGCCCGCCAGAGATTTCAAATCCCCGTCTGCTTCGTAGTAAACCTTGGCCACAGAAACCTCCTCAGGGATGAATGCGGAATGATGAACCGAAGAAGCCGACCTCTATTCCTTCATTCATCATTCATCGTTCAGAATTCAGCATTAGCTTACGACGCCGGCGCGCCGACCATCGCGGAGTGCGAAACGCTGGTCTTGACGCGGGCAAAAGGCAGAAATTCCGGCTCGCCGAAACCCGGGGCGAACGAGCGCGGACGCCGGTCGCCCGGAATCTCGAGAAGATACTTGCCCTGACTGGCAAAAATCAACTTGGATTCCGGGAAGGTTTGCAGGAAGCGCGCCACGCTGGAGGAATTCTCATCGGCGTCGATGAAGACAAACGAAGCGTCCCCCGAGGGCTCGTGCCGGTAGTAGGTCACGTTATGGACGCCTTCGGTGCGGCGCAGGAAATTGAAAATATGCTCCACCTCGGCTTCCGGGGTTTCCACCAGGGCGATGAGGGAGAAGCCCGCCGGCCGCGCCGCCATCGTCAGCGTCACGATAGCGATTCCTTTGCGGCGAAAGATGTTCATGAGCCGGCAAGTGGAAATCGGATCGTCGTTGGTTTCCAGTGCCATCAACCACTGCATGTCGTGCTCCTGTATTGAACCCCGTCGTGAGCGGCGGCTCCCAGCCGCCCGGACGCGTGCGGCACCCCGGCGACCCTCGGCGGAGTCCTACACCGCCCAGAGATCGTCCAACGCCTCTTCCTCCTCCACTAGGACGCGAGGCGGCTCTACCACGGCCTCCGCCAGCGACGCTCCCGGCGGAACAATGGGGTAAACGTTCTCTGCCGGATCGACCCAGAAATCAATCAAGCGTGGCTCGCGGTCGCTTAGGAATTCGCGTACCGCGTCCACCACGTCGGTCCGGTGGTCAACCCGGACGCCGCGAATCCCGTAGGACTCTGCCAGCTTGGCAAAGTTCGGGGCAAAGTTAAGGTCGGTGTCGCAATAGCGCTTTTCGAAGAAGAGTTCCTGCCACTGGCGCACCATCCCCAGCGCGCGGTTGTTGATGATGGCGATCTTGACCGGGACCCGGTACTGCGCCACAGTGGCCAGATCGTTCAGGGTCATCTGGAATCCGCCATCGCCGACGATGGCGATCACCTGGCGGTGGGGGAAGGCCAGTTGCGCGCCCATGGCCGCCGGGAAACCGTAGCCCATCGAACCCAGACCACTCGAGCACAGCCAGGTGCGGGGCCGGTTGAAGCTCCAGTACTGGGCGGTCCACATCTGGTGCTGGCCCACGTCCACGGCGCAAATGGCGTCCTCGTCCGCGTGGTGCGAGAGGGTTTCGATGACGTATTGCGGCTTCACGCTGTGGCCGTACTTGTCGTAGGTGAGGGGATGCTCCCCCCGCCAACTCTCGATGCGCTGCAGCCATTGCTGGCGTGCCGGGTGAGCCGGGGGCTTCCCTTCCCGGGCCTTGCGCCTCAACTCTGCCAGCAACGCCTGGAGCGCTTCGCGCGCGTCGCCCACCAGGGCCAGGTCCACGCGCACGTTCTTGTTGACCTCCGCGGGGTCCACATCCATATGGATTTTCCTGGCCTCGGGAGCGAAGCCATTGATGCGGCAGGTGACGCGGTCGTCAAAGCGTGCCCCAATGGCCACCAACAGGTCGCAATGGCAGATGGCCTGGTTGGTGGCATAAGAGCCGTGCATTCCCAGCATGCCCAGGGAGAGCGGGTGCGCGGAGGGGAAAGCCCCCAACCCCATCAGCGTCGTGGTAACGGGTACACAGGCCAATTCGGCGAGCTCAAGCAGTTCCCGCCAAGCCTCGCTGGCGATCACTCCCCCGCCCACGTAAAGCACCGCCCGGCGGCTTTCCAGAATCATTTCTGCCGCGCGCTCCATGTCCTCGTCCCGCCACTCGCGGATCGTCTCGCGCTGCTCAATTCCGGGCGTGGTCGGGTAGGAGGGCTCCGCCTTCTCCATCAGCACGCTCTTGGGGAGGTCCACCAGAACCGGGCCGGGTCGCCCCGAGACGGCCGTCTTGAAAGCCTCGTGGATAACGGCAGGCACGGCGTCTGCCGAGCGCGCCAAATACGAGCGCTTCGTGAAAGGAAGGCTGATACCGATGGTGTCCGCTTCCTGAAATGCGTCTTTGCCGATGACGCTTGCGGTCACTTGGCCGGTCAGGGCAACCACCGGGATGGAATCCATCGCGGCGGAGGTCAGTCCCGTGGTCAGGTTGGTGGCGCCGGGGCCGGAGGTGGCCAGGCAAACCCCCGGTTTTCCTGAGGCGCGGGCGTATCCGTCTGCGGCAAACGCCGCCGCCTGCTCGTGGCGGACCAGCAGGTGCCGAATACCGGCGCTGTACAGGGCGTCGTAGAGCGGCAGGACCGCGCCGCCCGGCAGCCCAAAAAAGACCTCCACTTTCTCTCGGCGGAGGCTTTCCAGGAGGATTTCAGCGCCTGTGAAAAGCTTGGGCATAGTCTCAGTCGTCAGCGGCGGTCGTGGATACCGACCAGTCGGTAGGTAACTTACCACAGCTATCCCGCTGGCGTCAACCCCTTTTCTTGGGACATTAGACGAGAGCGAGGTTGGATTTCTGGCGCGCAGCGCTCAGCACCCGCGTCGCGGCCGCAATCAATCCCGCCAGAACGGCGGCCGTGCTCGACCCCAGCCCCACGGCTACCGGCACGGAACTGTAGATTTCGAAGTCGGCGCCGGTGAACTCAAGTTCTTTCAGGTGCAAGGCCGCTTCCACGGCCCGGACGACCAAGTTCGACCGGTCGCGGGGCACGCGCTCGCCGTTTTCCCCAAAGTAGCGGATGCCCGCGTGCCCGTCGAGCCGCGGCGTGACCTTCACGTTCAACGGAGCGTCCAGCGCGAGCGCCGCGCAATCCAGCGCCCCGCCGAAACTACCCACGGTCGCCGGGACTCGTACCAGAACGGATTGGTTCGCCATGGAGATCCTCAGGCGCGGGCAAAGCTGCCGACACCTATCCTGCCGGCGGCTCTGCGGCATTCTCAGCATAGGGGTTGCCGACCCCTATGTGAAATCGCGAATTTTTATCGATGGGATAAGAGAGGACGTCAGCCACTAGGAGTGAGCTGTCCCTGGTCCGTTCCCGTGGTGTGACTGACCACTGACGACTGTTCTCAACGCAGCAATTCTTCCAGTCGCGTGGCCTGGTCGGTTTTTTCGTCGCGGTATTTGATGATGACCGGCGTGTAGAGCGAAAGGCCCAATCCCTTGCCGCGGCCTTTGGTGACAGCACGGGCGCCGGGAACCACCACCGCGCCCGGAGGAATCATGAGCGCCGTTTCACCCTCACGGCGGTAGACCGCGTCGCGGACCAAGTCGTACACCGGTGTCGAGCCGGTCAGAATCGTGCCAGCGGCAAGCACAGCGCCCGCGCCGACAATCGTTCCTTCATAGACGCCACAGTTGCCACCCACCAGGACGTCATCTTCAATGATGACTGGCATCGCGCCAATGGGTTCGAGCACGCCGCCGATCTGCGCCCCGGCGCTCAGGTGCACGCGCTTTCCCACTTGCGCGCACGAGCCCACCAGCGCGTGCGAGTCAATCATCGTATCGTCCTCCACATACGCGCCCACGTTCACGTACATCGGCGGCATACAAACCACGCCCTTCCCGATGTAACAGCCGTCGCGAATCGCCGATCCCCCCGGGACAATTCGGATGTTGCGGTCAGCCGGAATCTGCTTCAGCGGAAATGTGTGCTTGTCGCGGAATTGGCCCTGTAGCGCAACTTCCGCTGTCTGAAGTTGCGGCTCTTCCGCAGCGCCGGTCTTTAGGCCGACATCTGTAACGGCGATGTCCTCATCGCCGCAGATGTTCGGCGGCGGGGACGCCGCCGCTACAGGGCGCATCTCCACAATCCGCCCAATCCGAAACCCCAGCAGAATCCCCTTCTTCACCCACGTGTTCACCTTCCAGCCCGTGGGCGAGGTCGGGTCCGGCTCCGCCGCGCGCACCCGGCCCTCATTCAGCGCCGCCTTCAGCTCATCGAACGCGCGGAAGTACTCCTCGCCGAAGTCAGTTGCCTCGCGCGGGAAGAGCCCCTCAATTTGGTTCTGCAGGTTCATGTTCCCAATCTGATGTGAGTTGTAGCGCGGAGTTGTTCTCTAACTCCGCGGCATTTGCCTTCTCCCCTACCTCTTGCGGTCCCCACCAGCCCCACTGCCCGGCAGCAGTCCTTGTGCCGCAAGGGCCTTCTCAAGCTTGGCGCGGTTTTCGGGCTTCATGGGCACCAGGGGCAAACGGTAAACCTCTTCGATCAGGCCCATCATGGCGAGCGCGGCTTTGACCGGGATGGGATTCGTCTCGAGGAAGTTCGCCTGCATCAATGGCAGGAGGAGGAAGTGGAGCTTGCGGGCCTCGGCGAGCTTGCCTTCGAGCATCAGGTGTGCGAGGCGTGTCATCGGGCCGGGGATTTCGTTTGAGACCACGGAAATTACACCCACGCCGCCCAGGGCCATGAGCGGAAACGTGAACGCGTCGTCACCCGAGAGGACGCGGAAACCCGGCTCGACGGCGCTCAGCACTTCCATCTGCTGCGTAATGCTCCCGGAAGCTTCCTTGATGCCGATGATGTTCGGAATCTTCGAAAGCCGCGCCACGGTTGCCGGCTCGAGGTTGGACGACGTGCGGCCCGGGACGTTGTAGAGAATCACGGGCAGGTCGGTGGATTCGGCGATGGCCTCGAAGTGCTGGTAAAGGCCTTCCTGCGTGGGCTTGTTGTAGTACGGCGCGACCGACAGAATCCCCTGCACGCCGAGTTTCTCCACTTCCTGGGTGAGTTCGACAACCTTGCGCGTGCTGTTCCCGCCGACGCCGGCGATCACGGGAACCTTCCTGGCCGCTTCCGCCACCACGACGCGGATGACGCCCAGGTACTCACCATGTTCGAGCGTGGGAGTCTCGCCGGTCGTCCCGCAGGGCACGAGGAAATCGATCCCCTCGCGGAGCTGGAACTGCACCAGCTGCCGGAGCGCCGCTTCGTCCACCGAACCGTCGCGCTGGAACGGCGTGACCAGCGCCGTGCCACAGCCCCGAATGTCCAGGCTCATGGGACCTCCTTGCGTTTAGCCACAGAGGCACAGAGACGCAGAGGTTGACGGATCAGGAAGACCGCAATCGAGCGTTTCCCCAGGGCTATCGTTCTCTTTCATCCCCCCCGCGCCTCCGTGTCTCTGTGGCTAAGTATGTCCGCGAAGTTGAACAAGCCTTTCTTCCCCACTACCCACCGCGCGGCGTAGAGCGCACCTTCGGCGAACCCCTGGCGGCCGCGCGCCGTATGACGCAGAACCAGCGTGTCCGCCTCCGAGTCGAAACCGAGTTCGTGGATGCCGGGGATATAGCCGGCGCGGATGCTGGCCACGGGAATGTCGCGGCCGGCAAAATGCGGTTGAACGTGCTTCTTGATTTCCAGCGCCGTACCGGAAGGCGCGTCTTTCTTGAACTTGTGATGCGTCTCAGTTAGGTAAGGGTCGTACATGGGAAAGCCGGCAAAAATCTCGGCGGCCGCCCGCGCTACCCGATAGAAGAGGTTGATCCCGATCGAGAAGTTGGCGGCGTAAACCATGCCGATGCCGCTGGCTTCGACAATCTTGCGAACTTCCTCAACGTGCTCATGCCAGCCGGTGGTTCCCACCACCAGATTGCATCCGAGCGCCGCCACGCGCCGGATGTTGTCCAGCACGGCGGTGGGCTCGGTGAACTCTATGCAGACATCGATGCCTTGGAAGTTCTCTCGCGTGAGGGCAGCGCCGTTGCAGTTGACATCGATGTCCAGCGTGAGCCGGACCTCGAAGCCGCGCTGCGGGGCCAGTTGGGCGATTGCCCTGCCCATCTTGCCGTAGCCGAGGAGTGCAAGATTCAGCGGGCGCGTTTTGCGCGACTCATTTGACACTTGGTGCATGCTAGTCCGCCGCAAATCGGAAAAGGCTGAAGTGCGGAGGATAAAGGCTGAAATCCATCCGTCGCATTTCAGTCTTCACACTTCAACCTTCATACTTTGCCCTTTGCCCTTCCCTGACACTCGGCACCTAGTCTAAGTATCCTTCCGCCTTCATCAGTTCGGCGTTGAGCAAGGCCGCGCCGGCGGCGCCGCGAATCGTGTTGTGGCTGAGCGCCGTGTACTTGAACTGGAGAACGGGGCAGGTCCGCACGCGCCCGACGACGGTGGCCATCCCGTCTTCGGCCCAGAGGTCGAACTTGGGTTGAGGCCGGTCCCGTTCCTCCCGGACGATGATGGGGTGCTTGGGCGCGGAAGGCAAGTGCAGTTCCTGCGGACGCGCTTGGAACCTGCGCCAGGCTTCGATCAAGTCCTCCACCGTGGCCTTCGAGCGAAGCGAAACCGAGATGGATTCCGTGTGGCCGTCCTCCACCAGCACGCGATTGCAGTGCGCGCTGACCGCGAAGTCTCCCATCTGCACGTGCCCGTCAGCGAACTTGCCGAGCAGCTTGCGCGTCTCGCGCTCCACCTTTTCTTCCTCACCCCCGATGTAGGGAATGACGTTGCCCATGATGTCGAGCACGGGCAGTCCCGGGTAGCCTGCCCCGGAAACCGCTTGCATGCTGGTCATCATCACCTTTTCGAGGCCAAAGGTTTTTTCCAGCGGGGCAAGAGACATCACCAGGCCCACCGTGGTGCAGTTAGGATTGGTGACAATCAGGCCCTTCCACTTTCGCTCGTGCTTCTGGACGCGAACCAGGGCGAGATGATCCGGGTTGACTTCGGGAATAAGCAAAGGCACGTCCGGATCCATGCGGTGGTTCGAGGAATTCGATACCACGACGTGGCCAGCGTGGGCGAACTCCTTCTCCACCTCGCCGGCCACTTTGGAATCGAGCGAGGAGAAGACCAGTTGGGGCGCCTTGCCCGGCTGGCACTCGTGGACCGGCAACTCGCGAGCGGCTTTAGGCAGGGGTTCGCGCAGGCGCCAATTGCAGGCCTCGGCGTAGGTCTTGCCCGCCGACCGCTCCGAGGCCGCCAGCCATGCCACTTCAAACCACGGATGGTGCTCGAGCAGACTGACAAAGCGTTGCCCGACCATCCCCGTGGCTCCCAGGATACCAACTTCGATTTTCTTCATGATGGAATTACGCGCGGGATGAGTATGCCTGCGTTTGCTCCTCTCTGCCCCCATTACGATTTGTGATTTTGGATTTTTGATTTTGGATTGCGCACCGAGACATTGAACTCACCTCCCGGTCCACAATCCACCTTTCTTGTTCTTCAATCCAAAATCCAAAATCTGAAATCCAAAATCCTTCAGGTGCTTCGCGCCCGAAGTTCACGCACTAGTCTGCAGTAAAGCTCCACCGCGCGCACCAGATCCGCCTTCCGCACCCGCTCGTGGTCCGTGTGTGCCTCTTGGATGGAGCCCGGGCCCAAGAGCAGCGGCCGGCCCCAGCGCGTCAGGTTCGGCAGGTCGGTGGTAAACGCGACCACCTCCGTCTCGAAGCCGTCGAGCTTCTCCAACTTGAGCGCTGGCGTATCGCGCACGAATTCGTATTCGCACCGGCCCTCCAGCAGGCTCTGGAGACAGCTCCGCAATTCCTGGGCGCCATCCACGGTGCGGATAAGAACTTGCGCCTGCGCCTCATCCGGAACCACGTTGGCCGCGCGCCCGCCGGAGATCATTCCGATGTTGAGCGTCGCAGGCCCGAGCATCGGATCATCGGGCAAGGGCAGCCGGCGCACGTCAGCCAGGATTTCGAGCAACTTCTCGATGGCCGACTCGCCCAGGTGCGGGTAGGCGGAGTGGGCCATCTTGCCTTGGGTTCGGATATCGACCCGCAGGATGCCTTTCGAGCCGAGCGCCAGCTTGTTGTCGGTCGGCTCTCCGTTGATGATGTACTTCGCGCCCCGCGGCGAGAGGTTGGCCACGCGGGCGCCGTCGCTCACCGTTTCCTCTCCCACCAGAAACAGCAAGCCGAAATTCTCCACGCCGTCCTCGATCAGCCGTTCCGCCGCCATGACCTGCGCCGCCACGATGCCTTTCGCATCACACGAGCCGCGCCCGTAGATAAATTCCTCATCCTCGCGGGCGGGGAAGAAAGGCGGAACCGTGTCGAGGTGCGTGCTCAGCACGACGTCGGGCGTCCCCCGCAGGGCTAGGACGTTGGCGCGCTCGGGGTCGACGGGCTGAAGTTCGACCTGGAGATTCCTCTCCGCCAGGTAGTCGCGCAGGAACGCCGCGCACGCCTTCTCGTTGCCGCTCACGGATTCGATATCGACCAGCGTCCGGGTCAACTCAAAGAGTTCCATGAATGCGCTCGCGAGATGTAGCGCCGGCCTTCAGGCCGGCATGCCGGGCTAAAGCTCGTCGCTACAGTCCAGATACACAGTGTTGTTAGACGTTAGCCCACAAACGAAAACAGCGTCAAGCCCATTCACGCCTATGGATTTAAAGTGGCCGAAATCACGTCCCGTCGGAGACAACCGGGGTCAGACCTACCGCATCCAGCCAGGTGGAGGGGCGACTGGCGAAACACGCCGAAAGGTGGTAGTGTCTAACTCAAGCGAAGCACCAGCCGCCCAGGAAGGAGGGCATATGAGCTGCGTCACCAGATCGCGGATCCCAGTCCTGGTTGTGCTGCTAGCCGCTTTGGGGCTCTTTCTCGGTCAGGGCGCTTTGGCTGCGGGCGGCGCGGCCCCCGCCCGGGAGAAGGGCCTAGCGTTGGGCGAGGGCGCTCGCCCGTCCACGTCAGTCGGTTACGTGCAGCCCTACTTCTTCCCATCGTTTAACAACTACGGCTGGTTTGGCGGCTTCTACTCGCCCTTCATCAATGTGCCCACGATTCCTCCTGCGCGTCCTGATTTGCCGAAATACTGGTGGGTGGAGCCGTATCCCAGCGCCGATCCGCGCCAAGCGGGCTACAACCCGGCTTCCGGTTACGCCAGGGAGGAGGTGACGACCCTGCTCCTGGTCACTCATCCCGTGAAGACGCGCATCATCCTCGATGGGGTTTACGTCGGCACGGCTGATTACCTGGGTCCCATCCAACTGCCCCTGGGCGAGCATACCTTGCGAGTCGAGGCGACTGGTTATGAGCCTTCCGAGACGGTGATCAGCGTTGAACAGCCGGTGCTTCAGCAGTTGGAGATCCGTCTGAAGCCGCAGCCGCCGCGCCCTAAACCCGAACCGCAGGCGTAGTCCCGATTCCCGGCAAGTCCTGCCCCACGCCCCTTGAGGCTCCCCGCTCTTCCGGCCAGCGCGGGAGCACCGTAAAGGTGCTCCCCTACGGAGGCCTGCCGAGGTAGAATCGCCTCCTCGTTTCCAATCCTTCGCTGGAGGCGAACATGGCAACTCGGTCCCACGACTCTGGCCGTCGCAATTTCTTCAAGCTCACGGGCGCCGCGGCGCTCGGCGCGCTGGGAGCAGGTGCACGAGCGCAAAGCGCTTCACTCACTGGCTCGACTCCCCGCGGCCTGCCGCCGCTCAAGATTACCGACGTGCGCGTCATCGTCACCTCGCCCGGGCGCAACTACGTGCTGGTGAAAATCCTGACCAGCGAACCGGGCCTTTACGGCGTCGGTGATGCCACGCTGAACGGCCGCGAACTCGCCGTAGCCACGGTGCTCGAGAAGCACATCGCGCCGCTGCTGATTGGCCGCGACCCTGACCAAATCGAGGACACCTGGCAGTATCTCTACCGGGGTTCGTACTGGCGAGGTGGGCCGGTGCAGGTGACCGCGGTGGCGGGCGTGGACCTGGCCCTGTGGGACATCAAGGGCAAACGTGCCGGTATGCCGCTCTATCAACTGCTGGGCGGGCGCACGCGCGTCGGCGCGCTGGCTTACACCCACGCCAGCGGCCGCGATTTCGTCGAGGTTGAAGACGCTGTGCGCCGCGGCATGGAACGCGGCTTCAAGTGTGTACGCGCGCAGGTGGCGATTCCTGGCCTGGCAG
>Ga0315288_10013779_pt1 | contig 10113 bp, 16 predicted proteins | sample YL17G11_20_MG_FD_203454 | JGI IMG/M metagenome (GOLD analysis project Ga0315288, IMG submission 203454) | Sediment microbial communities from Yellowstone Lake, YNP, Wyoming, USA - YL17G11_20 | ecosystem: Environmental > Aquatic > Freshwater > Lake > Sediment | place: USA: Wyoming | collected... | reverse complement strand
CAATTTTCCGGATGTATGCTGCAATCGTGCGCGATCAACCGTTGTTCCAAATATGTAAGCCTGTGTTCCGTTTCGCGCACGTATGCAAGCGTAGTCGCGCCGATTGCAATATTCGCAATCAATCCAACAAGTGACACTTGCGTAGCTTGTGCGGTTGTCATGTTACACCCTGCATTCCGCCGCAACCTGTTGCGAGTATCTGAATGCATCAATCGGTATCGAAATTTTTGATTGTATTGCATCGCGGACAATATCCGCGCTCGAATGAAACGCAAGCACGGCAAGCCGCCAATTGTTAAAGTGCGAATGATATCCGCGCAGCAAGCGCGCCGCTCCGATGATTGACGCAAGCGCATCTTTTCTCAAATCGCCATCGCACCATAGGATTTTGCAATCCTCGCGCGTAAGTGCGGCAATGCCGATTGTACCGATTGAATTACGCCCTTCGCCTTTGATCTTTACCGGATCATAGGCGGATGATTGGAACAATGTAACCGCTAGCAGGTTGCACGGCAGATCATAGCGTTTTTCCGTTTCGCGTATGAATGTCGCGTATTTGTAATAATCCCCTTTTCGATATTCCATGTTATCCCTTTATACGAAACGATTAAATGTATCCATCGCGGTTGAAAGTGCGACGGGGTTTTGTCCGGCGGTCGAACCGGGCAATGACGCCCAACGGCGCGATGCAAGCATGAATGCGGTTTCGATATCTCCGGAAACAATCGCATCATACGCGCCTGTATTCTGCAATAGCGCAACCGCAATCCTATCTTGCGAATTCGGCGTAAAATCCGTAATTCCAAGGCGCGGCGCGAAATCGTCGTATGTTGCCGCCGTGATTTGATATGCGCCCGCTGCGCTGTTTCGTTTGTTGATGCGAGGATACTTGTCGAATCCTAAAAAATGATTTCCGCCATACAGAATCGAATAATCATCATTAGATTCAAACTTGCGAATCGTTGCTAGAAACGCAACGAGGCGCGATGTTACGCTAGTGGCGCTATTTGGATTTGCGCTTGCGTCCGGGGGTTGATCTGGAAAAGGGGGAATAAGCGAAGGGTCCGTTATATATTCGTTGCGCGGCACGCTTGCAGCGGATTGGCTTGATGCAAGCGCGAGCGCGGCGAGTCCGCCTAGAATCAGCAATGTGTTTATTTGCGACATTCACTGAATTAAATCTCAATCCACCAAAATGTTGCTTGTATATCTTGATTTAGAACCTCCGGTTGCATTCCAAATCCGCGGCCCGGATCAATGAGTATTGGCAACGGCAATATGATTGGACTAGGCGCAGGGGGACCTGCGGGGATTAACAACCCCCACATGATAAACATATTCGCATATAGCGCGTGGGTATTATCGCTATAGGTTCGTCCTGCGGTTGATGCAGGTGCAATGCCTACAGCATTTGAAACACCGAATTGTTTAGGTATTGCAGGCAATACCGCTGTATGACCGAAAACAATGGAAGATGCAATGCTGCAATAAACCTGAAAGGCAATTAATTGCAATCTTCGGCCTGATGCGGCAAGGTTCATTAGCCATACTTGAGATGCAAATCCGGCATTTGCAGCGGTATTAGCGAATGCAGAAAATCCCTTATCTCCCGCGACGATTGCCGCCAGATCAGGATTAGGCGTGGAATTGAATGAACCCATAATTTAGTCTCCAAATGTTATTTGTGCAAAGTGCGTAAAATCGGTTGAAAATCCGTTATATCAATTTCCATGAATGCAAGATTCACTGTTCCGAATCCGGGTGCGAATATATGGATATCGTTCTGAGGACAAGCGTTATCCATGAACCATGATGCACCGGGAGGCATTTGAATGCCGTTTAATGCGTTTGCCTGGTTGTCAAAATTCACTGTAATGTTACCAGCTAGCATATTATTCTGAATGAGCAGATAGACCCTTTGCGTCTTTACTGGGCGCGGAAGTGCTAATTGATCGCCACCGGCAGGTAAATACACAATTGCCCTATATTGCATATCTCCGTAAATGCCGGGAGTCCAAATTGGTCTAGGTATCGAAATGTTATCTTTTGCTGCCGCTTGTTCCGCCGTTGGAGGTATGGTTGATTGCGGTAATGGCGAAAATTGCAATTGTTCAATTTGCCATTGGGGACGGCCGAATGTCGTTTTTGGGCGGTCGCTTGTGCGCTGTACCATGGTGTTACCTGTTCCAGATTTTGCGCCCGCAAAGCGTCAAGCGGATATTGTTCGTTGTTGCCGCCACATCGAAATTCGTAAGCGATGCAGTAATTGTCGAATTTCGCTGAAACATTTTCGGCCATGGCAAATCACGCGCCGGGAATGTAGATTCAGCGCTTGCGACGGACGCGAGCGGGACGGCAGCATTCATCAACTGCCGCGAAGTTCCGCCATCCGTCAACAAAATTGTGATATTCGGGATAATGGCGGTTGATTGCGTCAACTGCGCGAGTGCCGCGTCAACATGATACAGAATCGACCGGCATTCAAAATCAGCTTCATTCGGGACTTGCACGGTTTGGACAATATTCAATCCTGCCGTGAAAGTGACGAAAGTCGGAAACACAAGCCAGAACACGTCGAATTCGACCGGGCCGCGCCAATCGTATGTTGGAGTGTAAAGGTAATCTTGCGGCATCCGATATACTATCGGATTGAATTCTGTTCCGGGACGTGCGAGCGGGTTATCCATGGCGGTTTCCTTTCTAGTGCGGTTAATGCCAAATTGCGATTTAATGCGGGTCAATGTTTAATTGCGTTCCGCGTTGCCTTGCGTATCGTTCGGGTCGATTGCCGGGGGTGCGGGGGGATTCGGTATAATCGCGCTTTCCGCCGCCGGTACATCAACAATAGTTGATGCGCAATCAAAAAAGTCTAGGCGGATGTTCGGAGCAACTTCAATGCTCGCGCCGTCCTCGTCGTGTTCCTCGCGTATTGCGCTAATGCGTAGTTTCATATTGCACCTTTACAAAACCGCGCCCGATGTTCCGGGCGCGGACTTTCGCACAAATGCCGTTTACTGCGCAGCGCGGAAAAGCCAGCCGTTCAGGAAACAACCGATACGCGCATTGAAACCCGAACCCGGAGCGGTGGTAACGACGAGCGCGGGCCAGCTAATTGTAACCGCAAAATTGCTTGTCGATTCGATACCATAACCCGGTTCAAAGCGGACCTCGTTACCTTCGCTGCGTCCGCAGAACGTAGCGAGCGCGCCCGCCGTTGCGGACGTAGTGGAAAGGGAATTGTCGAACCGGACCGCAGTACGCGGCGGGAACCGCGAAATGGGCGATTCCTGATAGTACGTCTTTTGCATGATGGAAAACTTGACAAGGCCGGAACGCGAAATGATGTTGAAGTCATTGATCGGTGCGCCTACCGCCGCTGCGTTCGCCGCTGCAAAAACAGTCGGAACCGCATTGCCGAACAGATTTGCCGTTGCGGTTGATCCGGATTCTACCGTGATTTCCAGTCCGTCAACCCAAAATGACTGAGGGGACGGCAACATACCCGGTTGCGTCAAATTCGTATCAGCTTCCGTTTTCGGCGCGGCGGCGGCGATAGGTTGCGCGGAAAATCCCTGCCCTTGCGGAATGGTGAAAAACGGCAATTGACCGATACCGGCAGTAGGATACACGAAAAAGTCATACAGCGGTTGCCAGATCAATTCGATTTTTCCTTTGATTCCTACCGCGTTCGCGGCGAAATCCTCGATTGTCGGATATTTGATTTCGACAAGCGAAAGCACAAAATGCCGTTCGGCATAGCGTGCAACCGGCTCAAGCAATTCCGCCGCGATTTGTTTCAGTTTGTTCAAAAGCGTTTTCATGTTGGATTCCTCAAAAAGTGTTGAAAGAGTTAAAAGCGCGGGTTTAGCCGTACATGCGCCGGGTTTAACCGTGCGTATGGCGCGACGCGGGCGCAGCGTTCGGACTGCGGATTTGCGATACTTTCTTGCTTATCGCCATACCGCCGGACAGTCCGGAAAGGTTCTGATACTGTCCCAATCGCCCCAATGTACCGGACGGGGTATTTGCGTTTGCGTAGTATCCCAACGACATAGACGCCGGAAGTACGGATTGTGCGAGCGGACGCAGCAATTCATACGCCATGACTGTCATAGAACCCGCCGCCATGCGTTGCGCCGTTTCGCGGGAAACGACTTTTCCGCCGAAATGCGCGAGTGCAACCGCGAGCGCGCCTTTGACCGCGTAATTCATGTAATTGTTTGAACCGTCCGCGTTCAGTTTTGTTGCCATTGACGCGGGCAGGAATCCATTGACAAACCCCATTGCCACATCAACCGCGAGCGCGCCGCCCGCGCCGATTGCCCCGGCTTTGACAAGTCCCATTGCGCCGCCGCCGATACCGCGCAGACTGCCGCTAGCGCGCCGCGCATAGCGCCTTGCGCGCGTTCCAGTGCGCCGGACGGCGGAACGGGTGCGCCGAACAACGGACCGTGCCGTAGTGCGCCTACGGGCGCGCTTGCGCGGGGTTGCAGCGGCGCGAGGATTGCGGCGGCGGCGGTTTGCCGCTACCATTTTACGGGTTGCCGCTTTTTGTGCCGCGCTGCGGCGCTTTTTGCGGGGATTGCTACCGATAGCCCATAATTGCGACATGGTACTTTCCTTTCAAAATTACGCGATTTACGGATTATCCACAAAACCGCGATTAGTGAAAGTGTATGCGCCCCCGCGCAAAATCACTTGACGCCCGTCATCAGATACTAATAGGGAAGGCCGGGCCTTTCCTTGGAATTCGTGTCGAAACCGTTCGCCGGTTTCAGACACTTGATACATGATACCGAAAACTTTTCCTATGGCAAGCACTGTTTGAGGGGGCGGCGGCAAATTGATTTTGCGCACTGTGCGCGCCGCCGCTCCGGTAAAACCCTTGTAAAGCCGTTTTGCACGCGCAAGCGAAACTGGGTTGTCTTGCAAGTCCGGATGTTTTGTTACAGGTTTGCCGTGTTCATCGTAAAACTTGCGCAATCGAAACGATTTCGGCCATGCAAGCCAAACCGGGAGCGCGCCGCCCGGATTCGCACGAAAATACGATTTGCGCGCTAGCGCCGCCGCAGTCCAAATTGACGATTCCCGCGAATGTCCCGCGCGCATCATTTCCGCAATGTTTGCGTTAAACGTGGCGCGAGAGTATCCGGGGCGTATCATTGCATCGCAAGCCAAGTCTTGTAATACCGCGTTAATTTGTCGCGTCCCGCTTTCGTCAAGCGTTTTGCTTTTTCGACCGTCAATCCACGCGCCGCTAAAAACTGTTCCTGCATGTCGCGGGTATCTTTTTTGCGCGAGGATAGCGCCCGCGCGTGTTCGCGGATTCGCGTCAAGTCTTGATGATCCGCACAGTGTGAAAATCCCTCGTTACCGGGTCCGAATTCTCCGCCGCATTGCGAGCATGTAACATTCGCAAAGCGCGGCGGGAGCGTATCGAATTGCTTTTTGCGCCGGGTTATCGCGGCGGCGCGGCGGCGCGTGTTCATGTCCTTTATGGGGTTGCGCGTAGTCAATCCCTCATAATGCGTTTTCGCTAATTGTTTTGCCGATCTTGCGCTGCGCGCGTTCGCGTCCCAAATCCATAAACCGCCGCCATATGGATATTTGCCGGTAGTGTTTGCAAATGTTACATGCCATATTCCGCGCCTATCCGTCGGAACCCATATATGATATTCGCCTTTATCGGTCCGTATCGAATAGCCATGATGTTCCGGATTGTATGCGGACGTGCCGCCCGCCGATTCTGTCCAATCCCATGTTTTTGTCATTTTACCGTTCCCCGTATTTGAATAGCCAATACAACGCTGCAAGGCCGATCAGGATAGGTATGATGTTTTCCGTGATTCCCGTTCCGACTGCAACGATTTTGTCACTTGTTGCCTTGAGCGTATCAAGCGCGGCTTGTGCGCGTCCCGCCACGATTGCGGCGGTTGTTGGGCTATACCATGTCGTTTTGCCGAGTTCCGGAAAATCAACCGCAACGGCGGTAACACTTCCGTCCTGCGGGATTGGCGTATCGTTCGGGACTATGGTCCGGATGAAGTCCGCGCTATTAACCGGGTCCATTATCCCGCTTAAGTCCGCGCCGCTGGAATTGTCAAAAGTGCGCGAAGTGCGCCGCCGTTTCGCCATTGCTAGAATTCCTCGCCTTCGTCATCCTCGTCATTAGGCGAATAATGCTCTAAAATCGGTTCGTCATTATTCATCAATGTAACGGGTTCATTTCCCGCCCGCCCATATCCGGAAACACTTTGCGATACGTACTCTAAATAGTGTTCTTTTGCTTTTTTCATTGATTTGCCTAAATACACACTACCGATATTTCCAACGATAACCTCAAACATAATGTACCCCTATCATTTTTTCAGTACAAGCAACAAAACAACCGCCGCCGCCGCAAGCATCAACATTTGCGGGGAAATACCCGCCACGCCCAAATTAAGCGTAGGCGCGGCGTATTGTGTCGGAATAGGCGGCAACCCTTTGGAAAGCCGGTCAAGGTTCAATTGAAACACTTGTTGAGCATTCAGCAACGCAACCCCCCGCGTAACCAAATCCCCGATAACGGTAGAGTCTGTCGTTTGCGCGCCGGTTGCCGGGTCAATGATAGGATTGCCGTATATGTCCACATTGGGGTTCGATTGAAACAATCCGCCTAGTCCGCGCATTTTGGGCCAGCCGTTAAAGCCGCTCAAGTTCCGCTGATTCGGATTGAAAACCGGGACGCGCCTAAAATTCGATTTTTCGAGTATCATGTTGAATTCCTACCGTAAGATTAAAAGCGCGATACCCGCGATTGCAGCAATCATAAGCGGGGACATTCCGGTTTGTTGATAAGGTGCGGCGCGGTAGATTTGCGCGCCGGTTGCGGGGTCCGTCATTTTCCTGTACTGAAACAGCGCGCCCGCCGCATTTTTGAAAATCTTGTTTGCGTCCGCAAATGTTCCGGTTTGATCCGGGGGCGTAGTTCCAACAAAATTGATTACATCCGGGCGCGTTTGCCCGAATCCGGGCGCTTGCATGTTGAATTCGACCGCCGCCCATTGCGCCGCCAGATCACTGGCTAGCGCCTGATCGAGCGCGTTGTACGCTGTTCCCGCGCCGGTGGTAGTGTCGAACGTGCCGATTACTGTGCCTTCCGCGTCATACAAGGGGACCATATCGCCAAGCATAATCTACCTCGCCAGTAAAAATGCCGCTAAAAATCCTGCAATCACAATCGGGGAAATGTCACCTTGCGCGTTTGCGCCGCTTGTGTCAATGCCATACGGCAATCCGGTTGCCGGATTGATCCGGTTTGCATTCGGCGGCGGATTTGCCGCATTCAGCAATTTTTGCACGGTTGATAGAATGCCGCCCCCGGTTGTAACTGCCGCGCTTGCCGCTTTTGCCGCCGATAATGCTTCGCTTGCGGAAATCGCGCCGCCTGTGGCGCTTGCGAGCGCCGCCGCGCTTGCCGCGTTCGCCGCCGTCAAATCCGCCATGAATGCCGCAGACTGCGCGCTTTGTTGCGATGCTATCAAAGCGTCAAGGGTTACTTGCTGTTCCGCCGCTTGCGTTGCCGCTTGCGCCGCTATTTGCGATTCGAGCGAAGGCGCGGCAATATCGACAATGGGCGCGGCGGGCGCGGCGGGCGCAGCGGGCGCGATATCCGCAACACTAACCCATGGCGCGGCATTCATCGTTGCCAGTGTTGCCGCGTTCGCCGCTTGAATGTCCGCAACAAATGCGGCAGACTGCGCCGCTTGTTGGGTTGATATGATTGTGTCAATCGTTGCTTGCGTTGTCGCCGCTTGCGTTGCCGCAATATCCGCGATTTGCGCATTCAATGCGGCAGTATCCGCAACAAGCATCGAATCCGCCGCAACCGTTGCCGCCGCCACGGTCCCCGCGTCAATGGCTAATGACATTCCAACAATCGCCGGGACTTCCGCCGCCGTCGCGCCCGCCGCAACCGCCGCCGCCGTCAATTCTGAAGTGACAAGGATATCCGCCGCCGTCGCGCCCGCAACCGCCGCGCCTTCCGTCGCCGCCGCGAAAAGCGCAAGACTGCCGCCGCCAGTCACAACCGCCGCCGCAACCGCCGCGAGCGCGAGCAACGCAATTCCTAAATCATTGTTGCCGCTTGCCGCCGCTTGCGCCGTTGCGATTGCCGTTGCATTTGTGTTTGCCGCCGATAAAAGCGCGTTCAATTGCGCCGCCGTCAAACCGTCCGGGCCAATTCCCAATTGCGCGCGTATTTGCGTATCTGTATATGGACTCCAACGCGCGCCGCCCGCCATATAATCGCGGTATTGTATTTGTGCGTCCGTCCCCCAATCAAGGTAGCCTGCGGGCGCATGTTGCCAATTGTAGAATTGGAATTCTTGCTCTGATAGCGTTTTCTGCAACGGACCTTGTGCGGGTCCGAAATTTCCGCTAAACGGATTTGCCGCAATTGCCGCTTGCGCCATTGCTTGATCCTGCAATGCGGTAAATTCCGCAAGCGTGTATTGTTCCGTTCCGTCCGTCATTTCCCCCGGAACCGCAACGCTAACCCAATTTGCGCCGCCCGGTAAAAATGTAGCCCACATCATAGCCATGTTAAATATGCCTTATCATGCGCGCTTTTACATTATCGGGGAGCCAGCCTACCCGGACGGGTTCGGTTGTTTCAACCGATAACCAAACAGTTCCCAACAAAATTTCCGTATAGACATGCTCAAACACGCCGATTTCATTTGTGCCGATTGCGACAAACCGCGCGGGGAATCCGATAGACATTGCAAGCGCGGCGACGAGTGTTGCCATATCATCGCAATCCCCGAATGGGTCATTGATAAGCGCAATCGGGTCTTTCAGCATTTCCGCATTAACAGGGTCTTGAGTGTAACGGATGTTATTTTTGACCCATGACTGAATGGCGGACAATTCCCCGGCATAATCGCGCGCCGCGACGGGCGCAACAATGCGCTGCGCCAATTCGCGTATTTCCAGCGTAGTCGAACCAATGCGCGCCGCGCGCATCATTGCGGACAATGTAGCGCGAATTCCCGCCGCGCCTTCCGGTAACGCACTAAAGCTATTTTGCGGCGGTTTGCGTATTACTTCCAACAATGCCATCGACAATTTCCCCTGTTTCCTCGCTTGTACCGGAATCCGCCGCAACCGTCAATCCCCCGTCCGCGCCGCGTTCGAGAATGCCATCTTCCAATGCCATATTGATGATTTTATTGCGCACATCGTTATACCATGCATTATGCGCGCTGCAACCGGATTCGGCTTGACAGATCAATTCAAACCAATTCGCATTTAACGCGAACCCTTCAATATCATCTTCATCGAATGCATCATAAATCGTTTCCGCATATTCCCCCGGATTAACACCGCGCGCCGCCGCCTTGTTAGCGGCTTTCAATTGCATTTGAAACGCGAGAATTTTCATTCGCTGCATAAGTTCCATTTGTTGCCCCTCATCATCTAATGCCGCGTTAATCGGCAACACTTCCGCATTTTGCGCCGGTTGCATTGTTTGCTGTTTTTTCATTCCTTCCGCGAGCGCAGGCATAAGTGCATCTGCCGCCTTTAACAGCAATGCTTCACTTGTACTTGCGCCTTCCGGGACGCCGGACCCTGTAATATCTTTCAGTGTTTTGAGCATTCCGAGCAATGACGGCAAATCCGGACCGGGCGCGACGGGCGCAACGGGAACGGGTTGCAATGCTTTCATCATACCCGCCAGTTTTTCCATTTGCGAAAACGGATCAACTTGCGGACGCTGCAACGCAGTCGATAATGTCGCTTGAAAGCCATTCATCATTTCCCGCATCATATCGCGCATGTCTGTAGAATTTTGCGCAAGCGCAGCGGGCGGACTTTTCGCCGCCTCTTTTGCCGCCGCTACTTTCATTTCCTGTTCAGGGGACAATTTCCACGGTTGCAGAAAATTGAACATTAGCGGCTTGTACCCTTCCGTATTGCGCGCGTACACTTTCACGCGATACACCCCGGAACCGAAAACTTTGGCTAGCGTTTCCAAACTATACGAATCCGCGTCACCTTGCCAGATTTTGTAGTCAAGTTTCGTTTCGGGGTCATTCATGTAAACGTGTACGGTTGCTTCAATATCCG
>Ga0315288_10013775_pt1 | contig 10114 bp, 2 predicted proteins | sample YL17G11_20_MG_FD_203454 | JGI IMG/M metagenome (GOLD analysis project Ga0315288, IMG submission 203454) | Sediment microbial communities from Yellowstone Lake, YNP, Wyoming, USA - YL17G11_20 | ecosystem: Environmental > Aquatic > Freshwater > Lake > Sediment | place: USA: Wyoming | collected... | reverse complement strand
ATCTGAACAACACAGAAGAAGGACAGAAGATTTTATCTGGTGTAGGCTATCGTATTCCTACACAGAAACAAAACTCTGTTGACGTTATTGTTATTAAGAAGTTCTTACCTAAAGAATTTGGAGACAGTGTGGTGATTCCTGCTGCTTTGGTTCAGAAGGTGGGATCTGACTTTGACATAGATAAACTCTCAGTATATCTTAAGAATGTATATATTAAAGATGGTAAGCCTAGACTGATTCCTTATTTTGGAATTGGTGAACAGGCTATTAACAAGTTTACAGAACTCTTTGACAAAGGTGAATTCCTTACAGAGGAAGAGATGAAAGAGCTTGACAGATACATTAATGAGGAACAAATTCTTCTACAGGATGCAGCTGAAGAGTCTGCTAGTGGAAAGTTGATGAGTTCTATAATTGGCAAACTGTTCTCTGAGGAAGAACTTACACAAGAGTTCACAAGAGGTATAGCTTCTAAAGACCAGATCATCAGTAGGTTATATAAGAAGAGCTTGGAGAATGAGTACATCCAGAGTATGGAAAACCTTATTACCCATCCTAAGAACTATGACAACCTTATTAAGCCAAACTCTGCAGAGTCTTTAAAGAAACTCTCTGAGGAAATTGCTGAGAAAACTATAGGTCAGTCATTTGATTATAAGAATGTAGACAACATGCTTGACAGAACATTCATGTCAAGATTGCGTCATGCATTTGTAACAGGTAAGTATGCAATTGGTATTGCAGCTGTTAACCAGACCAACCACTCTTTGAATCAGCGTCAACCCATCTACATAGATAAGAGCAGGTTGAGTCGTGTGTCTGATGAAGATAGATTCTGGTTAGACAATGCTGATATTAAGTTTGATAAGTATAATGCAATTGAGATAGATGGTAAGATGGTGCCTACATTGTCTATGATTACAAACAAGGCAGGTGAGTACATCTCTGACATCATTGGTATGTTTATCGATGGTTATGTAGATATATCCAAAGGTCCATGGATTATGGAGCTTGGTGCTACACCAAACGTAGCTTCTACATGGTTGTTTCTAGTTAAGGTGGGTGTGCCTGTAAAGACTGTGGCCTATTTCATGAACCAACCAATCATCCGTGACTACCTTAGAAACATAGAAAGTGCTGGTTATTCTTGGCTATTCATGGACACATTTGTACAACAAATGGCTGATGTGTACGAGCAAGACATGACAGAAGCTGAGTTGAAAGAAAGAATGGCTGCATTCAGAATTCCTGGAGAAACCGCTTTGAAGAACAACGTAGGTAAGCGTCCTTCTAATATGACTACTAGTGAGAAGATGGACCAGTACCTGATGCTTAAAGAGTTTTTGAAATACGCTAAGATGGGTGAGCAGATGTTTCATGTGACACAAGGTTCTAACTATGACACATCTACATTCAACGATCCTTATCTAGTGTTCAAGAAACAAATGCAACAGATTAAGGCTCAGAACACTATCATCAGTTCTGTAGATACACTTCTTGCTAATTCTTTTATAGGCAAGCTTGCTGATACAGTGAACAGCGTTAGAGATGCGTTTGCTCAAATCATCAAGTCTGATAGCCCTAAGGTGAGAAACGTAATTCAGAAGGTGTTACTTCCATATGTAGAAATGAATGATAGAGATTTTGTGAAGATGGCTCAGAAAGCTGTAAGTGACTTGTTTGACTGGGCAGTACAAACTGACCAGAACTTGAACGAGATGATCAAGGATATACTGGTGAACGATGGTGGTGTTGGTAGAGAGGTGGCTATGTTTGTAAATGAAGTTAAGAGTAAAGGAAGAGAACACACTCTATATGGAAATCATATAATTGATATAATCGAGGGTATACCTTCTATTAGAGCAGCAGCTGGAGGTCCTAACAACGCTAAGTTGAACATGGGAGAAAACAAGATGTACGATCAAAACAATGTGATTTATGCCTTCCGTGAACTTAGAGATTATCTGAAGGGTGAAGATAATCCGCTGTATGAAAGAATCAAGCTATTGGCTGTTCTACAGAGTGGACTTTCTACATCCCCAATATCTTTCACTAACCTACTTCCTTACGAAGATTTTGAATCTATTTACAATAAAACCTTGTCTAAGTTGGAAGGAATGCCTAACTTAGAGGACTTTTATAAGCTGGGTGTATTCCAGAGAAACAACTGGAATAACGATGATGTAGTTCCATATCTGAAAGCAGCTCTTATTAGAACAGCAGCAGGAAGAATGCATTACAACCCATCTATGAAGTTCTTACCAGATGCTGTTAAACAGGCTATGGCTAGCAACGATATTCCTCCTGTGCTCACTCGTTCTAAAAGGAACAGAGAGGCTAACTCTGATTACATTGTTTACACATGGGAGAAGCAAGAAGAACTTCTTACAAAGGAAGAGCTAGACAAAGCTATAGCAGATAGGAATGTATACAAAGCTATTGCTGCTAAGAAAGCTGAAATGCGTAGAGCTGCTGATTATTCTTACATCAACAAGGCTTTGTTCAAGAAGGTGTATGATAATTATGGTACAGCCCTTGAGCACACAGCTTATGATGGTCAGAAATACTTTGTCTACAAGGCTATCAATGCCTGGGGAGACAGCTTCAGAGCTAACGAGTTCTGGGCAACAGACCACAAGTCTGTAATTGAAAACGGATTTATGAAGGTAGAAGATGTTGATAACAACGTGATTATCAGTAAGTTCTTAGATGGTAAAACTGTAGCAACTAAACCTGCTCTTACAACTCCAGTAATAGATAAGACTGGAAAAAATGTAGTGAATGCACTTAGAGACACCAAGATTATAGACAAAAAATGTAACAAGTAATGAGTTGTATAGTAACATATAACAATCAACAAATCCCAGAAAAGGAGTTTATTGAAAAATATATTCCTAAAGAAGGTGAGATTATTGAGTATGATGGTATAGAATATATGGTTCATGATGCTAATGTAAGTGGTTCACAACTTGTTAGAGGAGAGGCACAATTAGCAATTTATGAAGATGGTGATGATTCTGCTATTGATAGATTAAATGCTCTTGATAGTATTCCTGTATATAACCTTGATCCTGTAGGAGATGCAACAGTTGCATTAGGTGGAATTGATCCAATATTTAATATACCTCTTACAACTCTTCTACAAGATGGTTTTACAAAAACAGGTAGAACATTTGATATTAATAAATATAGAAATAGGTTTGGAGGGTATATAGGAGATTTAGATTTTCAAATAGAACAGTCTCCTGCATCTCAAGCTTCCCCAGAAACCATCAAGAAGGTAAAGCAAATCCTAGAGAAGATGGGTGTAACCATCAAAGACCTAGCCACCTACGCACGTGAGGCTGGTTTAAATTCTACAGGAATAAATGCTGTAGCTGATGTGGTGAGCAAGGTGATTGCTATAGCTGAAGGAAAAGAGAACGTAGCTCTAACAGAAGAGATGGTGCACATTGCAACAGCTATTCTAGAGCAAAAGAATCCTCAGCTAGTTACACAAATGATTAGTAAGATAGATAGGTTTGCCATCTATCAACGCACCCTTGAAGAGTATAAGAACAACCCTGCATATCAACTTCCTAATGGAAAGTCTAACATTCGTAAGATAAAGAAAGAGGCTGTAGACAAGTTGATTGCTGAGTTGATTGTATACAACAACGAGGGTAGAACAGAATTCCCTGAGCTAATGGATGAGACCAATAGATCAATCATCAGAAACTTCTTTGAGAAGATTCTTGACTGGTTCAGAGGAATGTACAAATCTGCTAACATTGATATCTTCCAAGAAGCTGCTGCTGTTATTGAGGAAGGTGTTGAAGGTGATGTAATTGATGCTAATGCTGACCAGATCTACTATCAACTATCTGATCCTCAGAAAGCTATACAACAGCGCATCCTTCAGACACAAGATGGTATTAGAAAGGTTGAAGATAAACAATCTACAGATCCTATTCTTTTAGATACAGAAGAAGCATCCAACTGGTATGAGGCACAACAACCTGATGGTACATGGGCTCGTGTAACTAAGAGGGTAACTGACCGTGTAAAGGCTTGGTATAGACAACGCTTTCCTGGTAAAGTGTTTACAGAAGAAGAGAAGCGCTTCAATGAAACTAAAAGACAACTTGGTGTAAAAGGACACAAATACTTTGAAGAAATCCACGGAAGATATTTTAATTCTGATGGTACAAGAAAGAAGAACGTTGATCCACGTGTAGCAAAACTATCTGCTGTAGATGAAGAGGTGTATGATAAACTTGAGAAGTATTACACTGAATTAATTGATAAGTTCTCTAAAGATGGCAAGAATCCTCTTGTATTATCTGAGGTGGTTATATATGATCCTAAAGAAAAAGAAGCTGGTACAATTGATCTTCTTATTATAGAAGAGAATGGTAAAGCTAACATTATAGACTGGAAGTTTATGAGCGTAGCTGCTGATGCCAAAGATGTTTCTTGGTTTAAACAGGGAGCCTATAACATCCAGCTTGGTAGATATAAAGACATCCTGCGTGATAGATATGGTGTGAAAGAGGTGGGTATGAACAGAGCTATTCCCATCATCATGCAACTTAAATTACAAGATCCTAAGAACAAGAACTCAGATATAAACCTAACAGGTATTGCTATTGGTTCTGTGAATACAGAAGAGATAGAAGACCTACGTTTGGTACCTGTATCTGAAGAAACAGAATCTACAGGCTTTGAGCGTTTGGATGAACTCATTAGACTACTTAACGCTACATACAAACAGATTTCTAAAAAGATTGTTACAGAAGAAGATGAACGTGAGTTCAAGCGTGACCGCCTGAACATCCTGAAGCAAGCTATACGTACAGCTCAAAGTACATTAAACATTGCTCCTCTTGTAGATGTAATCAAGATAATGAGAAAAGAGGGTCAACAAATCATTGATGACTACAACACTACGTACAAAGGTAGACCTGCTAACTCAGAAGGAGAAGACTTCATAGATGAGAAACTCTCTGAATTCTCTGCAAACATGAGAGAATACAACGCTTTTGCAGATGTATTTGGTAGAATAGATGACTTAATTGGTGAACTAATCTATAACAAAGACATGGAGAAAGATGCTACCACTGAGCAAGCTCAGGAGGATATAGCTATGAGAAAGGAGCTTCTAAAAAACATCAGTGATGAGGCTAGAGAGATTCGTAAATCTGCAGTGGATATTAGAAAAGTTTCTGGTGAGTTTGCTGATAAGTTTATTGGACAGAAGAATCTTGTTAAAGGATTATTAAGTCCTGAGGCAGTGGTAAAAGGACTATCTGCTACCTTCAGAGGTGTGTCTGAATTACCTATGGCATCCCTACAAGTGCTTTATAAACTTGTAACTAATGCAAAGGGCAGAGCATCTAGAGAAGCGCTTGGTGAGGTGGATAAGCTTATGGTTATCCGTAAGAAGCTTACAGATAGAGGTGGGGATATAAGAAAGCTTGTACAACAAATCTATCAAAAAGATAGTAAGGATAAACTGGTTAACAAACTAATATACAAGTTTGACAAGAAGTTCTTTGATGAGGTGGACAACAACTCTCTTGAAGGTTACCGTGATAAGAAATGGATCATGGATAACATTGATGTTGATGCCTACAGAAAAGAAGCTAAAGAACTCCTAGACAAGAAGATAGCAAGAATTAAGAAACTGTATGACGATGATGTTGATCTGATGGAACGTTTGATTCTTGAAGAACAACGCAAGTGGGATATTGATAGAAAGGATTTTATTGGTTGGAACAATTATATTGTTAAGAGACACCCTCTAACCAAATGGTACTCAGAGGAATATAAAAGTCTTCTGAAAGACCCAGAACTTCTAGAGTTATACAATTTCATATCTGAAATGAACCAGAAGGCTAAATCTTCTGGATACATTAGTAATCAAGTGGCTTCTACATTCCTTCCTTTTGTAAGAAAAGGAATGGCTGAAAGCTTAGCTTGGGATTTTGATGTATCTGCTGTAATGAACTTTGGTAAGAATCTACAGCTTCAAGCTGGTGATGTAGGATATGGTCAGACGAATGAGCTTACAGGTGAACTAGAGAATGCTATTCCTAAATACTACACCTATGACTTTGCACGTGGTGAAGATGGTGTTAACGACTATTCTGATGTAAGTGAAGACATCTTCAAGAACATGATTCTCTATATTAACCATATGGAGAAGTATAAGTATCTGTCTGAGGTGGAAGATCAACTGCAGCTAGTTAAAACTATTGAAACCTTCAAAGGCTATCTAAACACAGATAGAAATGGTGAGATTGTATACAGAGATAGTAAACCTGATATTAAGTCTGAAGGACAATCTACTAGTGAGGGTAATGCTAAGATATTTAATGACTTCCTAAGAGCCCTATTGTACGAACAGAAGTATCCTTTGTCTGACAGCGATACACCGTTAGGCATTGGTAAGGTGATGAACTTTGTCAAGGGTGCTATTAATGGTGTGGCTGGTAGAGAAGTGTTTAAGCCTGAGGAGAATCCAACTGCTACATCTCTAGTGAAAACTATGGATGCTGCAAACAGAGCATTCCAACTTAAAACATTAGGACTTGAATTTATATCTGGTGCTGTGAACGCATTTGGTGGTAACATACAAATTGCTACACAGGCTGGTAACTACTTCAAGGCTAGAGAGGTGTTGTCTAACGAGGTGAAGCTTGTTGGAAATAGATTTAAAAATGACGAAGAGCGTGAGATGTTCCTCAAGTTGATTGATACATTCATGCCTTTGAAAGATGATCCTACATACGACAAGCTACAGAAGTCTGGTCTCACAGCTCTAACAAGAGCTAGCTTCTCTGACTTCCTCATGGTGTTCATGAGAGAACCAGAACAGCACATTGAGAAATCTATATTCCTTACCCTTTTGGACAACATGATGGTGGAGGATGGAAAGATTGTCAGCATTCGTGAGTTTGTCAAGAGGAAGTATAAAGACCGTTATGATTCAGCCTCTAAATACAAAGAGGTGGCTCCTAAGATAGATGAGGAGATAGAAGAGCTTAAGAAGACCAGGTCTATTAATGCTGTTAAGAAGCTAGAAGATGGCAAACTTGTCATCCCTGGTCTTGATCTATCTAACACCACTGAGCTTCAGCGTCTCACCAACCTCACTAGACGTATATCTAGAAATGCCACAGGTAACCTGGCTGATAGTGACCTCAACCGTATGGGAATGAACATCTGGACCAAGTCTATGATGATCTTTAAAAACTGGATTCCTAAGCTTGTGGATACACGCTTTGGAGAGTTCAGAAAGGTGAGTGATGACTTCTCTGTAGAGATAGGAGAAGATGGTCTCACCACAGGAGAGAAATATGATATAGGAAGGATTAGGCTTTTTGCTTATGTGTTGGGTACATCCATAAGAGATAAATCATCTAACATCTATAACATATTGAGTCTCAATGAGAAAGGACTTGCTGCGCTAGATAAGATGTACGAGGAGTTTGCTGAGCAATATCAAAAGCGTACAGGTAAACCACTAGAAATAGACAGAGATGAGTTTATAGATATGATTAGAACCAACCTGAGAAACCAGGTGAAAGAACTTAGTATTCTGATGTCTATGTTTGGTGCTATGTTTGCTCTTGGATTTGCTGCTCCTGATGACGATGATGACAGAGCTGATAAGAACTTCCATAGATATACACAGAGGGTGATAGATAAGTTTATTGGAGAGCTCTCCTTCTTCTACAATCCTGCTGAGTTCCAGAAGATTCTTAGTGGATCTATGTTCCCAGCTATTGGTATTTTTGGAGATATAAAAAGATTTACAGATAATACCATGATGGAGATGACAGGACTGGACACTTCTAATCCTGAGCTCACAGCAGACCAGGTGAGGAAGAAAGCACAGCCTATTAAGAACCTGGGTAAGATGTTCCCTATAACTAAATCTCTGTTTACCTATGGTGGTATATTGGATGCTGAATTTGCCAAAGAGTTTGATATCACCATTCAGAAGGAAAGCAGGAGATGATAGCTATATTATATCACTTATTTTCTCATAACTCATTGAAAATACATTACTAACAACTAATTTTGCTAATATGCGTACCGCTGCAATTTGCCCCACATGTGCTGTATATGAGAATGCTTTGTGCATCCTCTATAACGGTGAATATTTGACCAATATTGACGTAAACCCTCTTGACTCTCTAGAGGTAGCATTGGAAAAGATAAATGACAATCTGGTTCCTGTAACAGGAACTGGTGCTCCTACAGCTGGAGCCATCTATCTTGGACAACTTTATGTAAGAACCACTGTAGCCCCAAATCTGTATTTTGCTAAATCAGTGGGTACAGGTGCCTTGGATTGGAGGATTCTTCTTTCTGTTCCTTACACAGGAGCTCCTGTGTATGCTGACAATGCATCTGCTATTGTTGGTGGTTTAACAAATGGTCAAGTCTACCGTACAGGTGACGTGTTGAAAATCGTACATTAATATAAGACATGAACGTACTTCCTAACATACTACAGTATGGAAGTAGTGGTACATCTGGTACATCAGGTGAATCACAGACTTCTGACTACGTAAATAATTTCCCAGTTTATATAGACCCAGTGGTTCCCGTGGAGCCACCACCTAGTGAATTATCATCTAGTCAAAACTCCTTTTTGTCCAAGCTATATGGTAGGACTCTTATTCACGACACTCCACCTATTTTTACTAGTGAGCCAATCATTTACGTTGCTGCTCCTGATCCTGTGGATCCAGAAGATAATCAATCGTTTATGGCTAAGTTATTTGCTAATGCAAATAACAATACATGTTTTACAAGCAGCCCAGTAATATGTGCTGCTAGTCCTTGCCCCATTACATTGAACGCCACATGTGTGTTCTACGAAGGACCTAATTTGATCTATACAAAGATCAACACAAATGACAATCTCCAAACAGCTCTTGAGAAGATAGAGGCAGCAATTGCTGACGAACTTGCAGGTAGCTCTGGTACTAGTGGAACTTCTGGCACTTCTGGCATCTCAGGAACATCTGGTACAACAGGTACATCAGGTACCACTGGCACCAGTGGAACATCTGGTACAAGTGCTACAGCAGGGACTAGTGGTACATCAGGTAGCTCTAGCACATCTGGTACAGCAGGAACAAGCGGTACAAGTGGTACTGACGGTAGTGGAGGAACATCAGGCACTTCAGGTACCCATGGCACCTCAGGTACATCTGGTACTAGCGGTACGTCTGGAACAACTGGTACTTCTGGAACAACTGGTACTTCTGGAACCTCTGGCACAACAGGTACTAGTGGAACTAGTGCAACGTCAGGAACCTCAGGGAGCTCAGGCACCTCAGGAACCTCTGCAACTAGTGGAACCACAGGTACATCTGGTACGTCAGCTACTGACGGAACAGGAGGAACTAGTGGTACGTCAGGTACATCTGCCACTTCAGGTACATCAGGAAGTTCTGGAACTGATGGTTCTGGAGGAACATCTGGTACGAGTGGTACGAGTGGTACAAGTGGTTCTTCTGGTAGCTCAGGCTCTGCTGGAACCAGTGGAACTACAGGGTCTTCAGGAACAGCTGGAACAAGTGGAACTTCTGCCACAGATGGTACAGGAGGTACGAGTGGAACTAGTGGATCTTCAGGATCTAGTGGTACATCAGGGACCACTGGAACCAGTGGAACTTCAGGTACAAGTGCCACAGATGGATCTGGAGGAACTAGTGGTTCCTCAGGAACAAGCGCTACAAGTGGAACCAGTGGTACATCAGCAACCAGTGGTACATCTGGAACAAGTGGTACCACAGGAACGTCAGGATCTTCAGGCTTGAGTGGTGATAGATTTGCCACAACATCAAGTACATCATATACATTACAAGCTCCAGGTAACTCAGGTGTAATCACCGTGGGTACAGGATTGGCATACACCGTAGCTCAGTCCATAATTATTGCATACGATGCAACTAATTATCAAGAGGCTGAAGTGGTATCTTACAACCCTGCAACAGGAGTTTTAAACTTTACCACTATTACACAAGTGGGTTCAGGAACTTACAGTTCATGGAGTGTAAATCTTGATGGTGCTACAGGAGGGGATGGTTCAAATGGTACATCTGGTACAAGT
>Ga0315288_10013774_pt1 | contig 10115 bp, 17 predicted proteins | sample YL17G11_20_MG_FD_203454 | JGI IMG/M metagenome (GOLD analysis project Ga0315288, IMG submission 203454) | Sediment microbial communities from Yellowstone Lake, YNP, Wyoming, USA - YL17G11_20 | ecosystem: Environmental > Aquatic > Freshwater > Lake > Sediment | place: USA: Wyoming | collected... | reverse complement strand
TATAGCATAAGAATTCGTTGCTTTGATACACAGTTGATTCTACGCTCATTTTAATTCTTTGATACTTTATCTGTGAATCCGCAGTCTGGACAAGTCAATATTGCATCAGCATCCCAATTGGAAGTAGCGAAGATACGTCCGCAATCACAACTTACCTGTCTTTGTATTTCTTTGACTATTTTAGCGCAGAATCTTTTTGATTTGTGTTTTTTAGAATCAGGAACTTCATACATAGTTGGTTTGATTTTGTCGATAAGTAATTTGCATTTTCCTGTCATCAACCAAGCACAATGCGCTCCATGCGAACTTCTTATACAACCACTACATTTATCTGAGTGATGATTCATTTTTTCCTCATTTCTCTGAGTATTGTCTTGAAAGCACAAATCTTTTCGTTCTGCTGGAAAATGATTGTATCCTTCTCCCTGAGATTTTTCTCAAAGGCAGAAACAAGTTTATTGAGTTCTTCAATCTTAATGCCAGAAAGTGTCTTGGCTTCTTCGCTTATGAATTTATCTTTGTCGCGAAGGAATAGGAAAAGGTCTCTAATTGGAATGCTTCTTGTGCATTCACTATCATTGCATTCGGCATATCTGCTTATTTGCCATGCGGCAAACACTGTCATTTTACAGTCTTTGCTTGCGAGTATTGAGATATGATTATGCCCCTCTTCGAAGCATATTTCTTCGTTGATTATATCAGTTCTCATTTTTTCTTTTTGGTTGGATTAGACTGTCCATAACATTGCGGGCACACATGACCATCAAGTATTGAAAATTTCAATTCTTCCGTCTTGAGCATGATTCCACATTTTGTGCATGGCTCATACACACGTTTGAAGTCTTTGATTTTACCTTCAGGAGCCATCTTGGTAATCATCATAAAGATGTTTATCAGATGTTTGACGTGGGCCTCATCACCCTCTAATTCTAACGCAACTTTGTAGTTTATCATTTTGATTTTATTTCGCGTATGGTATTTTTAATGTCAAACGAACTTAGGATTGACGATATTTCAGTGTCGTCAATGTTTGTATCCGTTTCTATTTTGACGATGAAAGTCTTCTTCTTCATTTTGTATGTGGATAATTTGATGCATTTAATTTCGAAGCCAGTCTTTCTTTCCCATACTATCTCCCACAGACTTCTGCATTTTATGCATTGTTTTTCTATGGAATAATTATCTGTTATCGTTTGTTTGGTGGCGAAATCTGGAAGTCTCATCTGATTGCCGCATTCTGGACAAAATACTCCGTTGGTCATAGATTCCTCAGCCTGACATTGTTGAAGAAGTCATCCCATACATCATAGTTAGTTGGCTTGTCTGGGAGTTTGCTTTCCTTCTTTGCGATTTCCAAAAGCCCTTTGAGGCGGGCAACGACTTCGCGGCATCGTTTGTGGTCGATTGCCGTTATCTGATATTCGGCGTCCTCCTTCTTTTCGATGAGTTCGCATATGAGTTTTCTGTCTTCCTCGTTTTCGAGGGCGTTGATATGGGGAAGGATGCACGGTTCTATCTTGCCAGTTCTCAATGCGTGCGCTCCGACGAGATATGCCCGCATGACATACAGATATTTCTTGACGAGCTTGTCCCTGTATGTGGGGTTCATCGAATCTATGAATTTCTTGTAGTTGGCTTCTCCGAGTCCGTGATATGGTTTGAATACAATTTTGGATATTGATTGTTCAGTGAGTTTTTTGAGCCGCAGGAATTCTGATGGGGGGGAAGTCAGAAGATTTTTTGAGAAAATATGCTCTAGTATGTTGGAGTTGTTCGCCATGGCAAGGCAGATTACCTTCTTGATTTCCATGGATTCGAATTCTATTAGCGTCTTTCTTCCATCGACTTCAGTCTCGCCATCCCAATGAAGGACGTTGGTCTTGTCGCGCATTCCTTTATGGGATTTTTCTTCGTATGTTCTGTCCTCGTTTTCAATAGGCTCTGAATCTTTGATGTCAGTCTCAACAGCCTTTGAAAGATGGAACGTCTCTTTGCTGTCCATTATGTGACAGCATCGGATGTCTATGTCACTGTCTTTGGACGGGAATCCGTAAAGATGGCTTCCGCTTATGGCGACATAGACGGGCTTGACTTTGAATTCATCGAATTTTTTTATTGCCTGCCGTCTGCATTCGAATATGACGGAGGTCTTGAGTCCGAATTGGTTCATTTTATCTTTGGCCGGTGTCATTTTTTCCAAAAGCTTCTGAGTGTAGCGAGGCGGAGGACTTTGTGTCCGTTCAATCCTGCGTTGTAGAGCCGGTCGCCGAACACTAGCGCCGACGCAACACAGGGGAGCATTCTTTACTACATTTGCCTCCTATCCTTATCGCCCTCAATCTGCTTACTCGTCGAATGGATTTTGAATCTCTGCCATCGTCAATCCATACTTCGCCGCGTTCTCCCGTTCGAGGGCGTCGCGGCAAATCCAGCAGAGGCTCTTGTCCTTTGCTGCCGGGCGTTTCTTGCATTTGGTACAGAGGTCTTCGTTTGTCATTCGAATACCCGTATGATGTCGTTGTCTACTACGAGCTTGCCTTCTATCCAGAGGCCCGCGAGATTGATGTCGCGTGAAATCCATTTGAATTCCACGTCGAATCCGAAGTTCTCTATGATGTCTCTGAGCAGACTATTGAGCAGTTGAAGATGCTCGTAGTTTATCTTCCAGGGCTTCATCGGATGCATCTGGTTCACGACCAAGAGCGAATCCGTGCATAGAAGTATTTTAGAGTGATATTCCAAGTCCTCTTCGAGGGCCAGGATGCACGCGGAATATTCCGCTTGGTTGCATGTCGTTGGGTCTTTGAATCTTCTTATCTTGACGTCTACCGGGGTCTTGCCGTCCTTGGTTATGATGGCAACGGATTTACCTCCGCCGATTTCCTCATTGTTTCCATTGGTCGAGCCGGAGCCGTCACAAAATATTATGTAATCGTAGTCTGCCACAATTTCACCTCTTGTTTGGTGGCGAGGCTCAAATAATTAAGGGCGTCTTTGTGGGTGAGCTTGAGCTTTTCGCGGGCTTCATCCCGTGTCTTGGCCTCGACCAGTTTGCTTTTTCCATAGAAAGAGAATATATAGAATGCCATTTTCGCGGCGCGATCGGTATCCGGCTTTAGGTTAATAAAAGGCTCAAAGGGGCCTTGGCCCGAGGAGCTGCGTTCAAAGTTTAGACTGCCGTATATTGTCCGGTGCGCGCTTTCGCGGTGGCTATTTTCTAAGGGGTTTGTCGAATATGATTTTGAGGGTGCGTTCATAGGATATTCTTCCGTTATATCGTCTTAACTTTCTGACGCTTTGGAGTATCCGTTTGCGCTCTTTGAGGGTATCGTTGAGTTCGGTCATTTTAATCATATGCTTGGAATCTTGTCGTCCGGTATCGGGAATTGCGACTGAATTCTGCCGCAGTCCAGGCAATAGTGGAATCTGATGTAATCACCGCTTCCTATGCCGATGCCGTCAGGCACATATCCTTCATATGTCTTTTCGTTGTATTCTATGAAGAACATATCGTTTGTCTTGCCGACTGCCCTGGCTATCCTGGTGCTTCCGCATACGCATGTCATTTTGCTTTTTGCTGGCGCGGTGGGATTTTATTGGTGCTGAATTTTTCCAGCTCGTAATCGACAAACAGCCCCTCGTCCATGACGCGGAGTATCCTTTCAAGGACGCAGCGCAGGCATCTTGCTTCCTCAAGGAGTTTTATATCAGGAGGCGCATCATCTGGATATGTGTTTGTCATTTTTAATAGCAGGTTCGAATGTTCTTTTCAAGTCTGCTATAACACAAGTACGAAGTTGAGCAAGATTAGTCGGATAAGTATTCTTCACATTCTTATCTTTGGTTCTTTCAACAAGTTGTTCAACGACTACTTTCAAGCGGTTGAACTTGACAACCTTTCCTTTATATGAGAACTTTGAAAGTTCGGATACATCCCACAAATCCTCTTTTTTAAGATATGATTCCATCTTTATTTTCTTCGTTTCAGGTCTTCCTCGATAACGTCTCTTTCGCTCTTGTCGAGATACAAGACCTGACCGGTGTTGAGCTTAATCCAGGGGTTTTCGCCCTCCATTCCTATGTCGATTATGACTCTGCCGTCGATGTTTGTCATTTTGCCTGTTGGTCGGCTTCATAGAGTATGGAGCCTTCTTTCATGTGTTCGGACACCATTTCAGAAACCACGTTGAGCCTTTCATTAGACCATTTGAGGTGGCGTCCTAGTCTCTCTACCATTTCGGTTCCGAGTTGCTCATGCCTGTAATAATGACATACACCGTCTTTGAAAGATGTGACGAATGGTTTTGCAATATCATGTAATAGGGCTGCCCAGCGAACGAACGGGTCTTTGATGGAATTCTCAATGACACGTATTGTATGCTCATGGAGCCGATGTTCGTGATGGGGGTTGCCCTGGTCGAAATCGAATTGAAGGGAAAGTTCCGGTATCATATAATTGAACAGGTTTGTATCCCACATGAATTCCAATCCCCGCCTGGGGCTGTCCGAAAGAAGGAGCTTGTCCATCTCCATCATCCAGCGTTCCTTGCTGACTTCGAGGATTTTGTAACCCATCTTTTGAGTGGCTTCAAAAACCTCTTTGTCTATCTCGAATCCCAGTTGGGAGGAGAACCTTGCCGCTCGGAGCATTCGGAGCGGGTCTTCACTGAAACGCTCCTTGGGTTTTCCGACGCAGCGTATGAGTCTTTTTTCCAGGTCTTCTCGTCCGCCGAATAGGTCGATTATGTTTTCGTTTGCTTCCATCGCCATCGCATTTATCGTGAAGTCCCTTCTAGAAAGGTCTTCTTTCAACGACGATATGTATTCAACCGATGGTTTCCTGCTTCCGCTTTCGTATGTTTCAGTCCGGAAGGTTGTTATTTCCACCAGGCAATATTCCTCGCCGAAAGGGACTTTCACCCCGACGGTTCCGAAACGGTTGCCGATATTATAGACTCGTCTGCCAGCTGCCTTGATTCTTTCCTCAACGGCGAAGGGAGCAAGCGGAGTGCAAAAGTCGTAATCATAAGGCTCTTTGTTCAGGAGCAAATCGCGCACACAACCGCCCACCATGTAGATTGGGGAGACGATTTTTTCGGTGGCCTCGAAAAGCTCTTTGTGATTTAACATTTTTCAGAGGATTGCATGAGTTCAAAAAGATTGTACGTTATTTTGAATAGGCCGGATAGATGCCTTGCAAGTCCTTCAGGATTGGGTCTTATGTAATTGTCCGTGTCTTTTGACAGGATGCCGTTTCTTATGAGTGCTTTCGTTCTGAGTTTCGTATATGCCCTATCACATTTCAGATGCCGCATTATCTCTATCATCGCGGCTTTCTTCTGTTTTAATGTGAATTCTATTATCTGACTGTCTATCGTGAATGCTCTATTGAAGTAATCTCGTCTTTTCATTTTCCAACATTTTACGGAATAAATGGGGGTTTTATAATCCCTTTATAGAGTCTAAAACGTTGTTATAATGAACATTCCGTCTACAAACGCTGTGCAAGGGTGTAAATCATGGTAGTTTACCCCATGATATAAGCCGATTTAAAGCCTATGGGGGCCTTATATGATAAATCGGTGGCAGTAGAAAATAGAGGCACCCTTTTGGGGGTTTGTTGGAATTTTTTTGAATTTGGGGGTTATAGAGGCTATACCTATCGTATAAGGCACTTTGATTTTCCAAAAACGCACCGAATTGACAATTTATAGATTATAAGGGGTTTTTGTTCTGTAAATCATTGATTTTGAATATACAATGTTCAATGGGTGCCTTGAATCATGGCTATAAGGCTTAAATTCTCCTTGTGAAACATTTACACCATTATAAGCCATTATTAGCCATATTATAAGGGGTCGAAAAATAAAACCGCCATATAATGCCTTTCTGAGGCCGGAAATGACATTTTAAAATTTTGAAACGAAAAAGGTCTAAATACCGTCGGGTCGTTTTTGGTATAGCGGAACGACCCTTTAAACCGCATCATGCCTTTTTTAGTCCATTAGGGCGGAAAGACAATTGAAAACCGCACCTCTTGTCATAAGTGCGATTATAGGGTGCGCCGAGTTTTCGACGCACCCCCCCTCGCTTGGCTTTTCTTGGGGTGGTTGGCTGAATCACCAATCGAGCATTAATACCACGATAGCTGCCGACTGCGTGCCGCTCCGCTCACCGGTAGCGGATTGGACATGGAGTCCGCTCTTATAACCGCTCGACCAATCGAGTTAGGTGGACGTCTATCAGCAAGGCTCTTGGGCAGGTGTATCCGTTTCGATCGAATTTAAATCTAACGGCATCCCGTTTTGCCCGTCCTCAGATGCCGCCTTCGCACCCTTTCTCGGCTCGCATCTGTCGGTATCAGCCATGATTCTAAGGGGATTGTAAGCCGCTTACGGAAATATCATTCTTGGGCAATCCAAGTATGTCTGTTCCCATCTTGTTAAGGACTTCCTCGAATTTTTCCTGAGTCCTCGCCAATCCGGTATTGCTTGTGTTTATCACGTCCATATATTCGTTCATGGACATGATGCCCATTAGGTGTTCCGCTTCTGTCATATCATCGAGTATTACCTCAACTATGTTTGGCGGAAACACCGAGACGAGTTTGTAATATCCGGTGTCGGCAATCTGATGCTCCCTGTTCATATACAGGAAGTTGTCGGTTATCTTGAATGATTTTTCGGCGAGTTTCTCCCATTCTCTAAATTCGTCGAAACCCCCGACGTGTGCGTGCCTGATATGATTCACGCATCTCATTATCCCCCTTATCTCTTTATGGCAATGGGGGCATTTGTTATCGAATGGGAATTCCTTATAATTGCCGCCCTTCGATATGAATTCTGCCAACTCATCCTTCGGCATATATCCGCATGAAACGAGCCGAGTAACCTTGCGGTGTTTGGTGGCAAGGTGCTCGCGCATTTCTTTTGCGACCGTGTGGTCGAATCCGCATAGGCGGCATCTGAACACGGCACGCTCCTCGTATTTCGGGACGAGGTCTGTGTGTTCATACGAGTATTTGTATAGAATGTGCCTTGCGTTTCCTACCACGCTTTTGTCTATCGGTATTTCCTTAACGTCCATGCCAACCACCACGTTGAGTTTATTTTGTTGAGCTTACACATTCATTACCGTTTTCAATTGCGACACGCTTTGCGTTGTCGTCGCACAAATTCTTGTTGCGGCAATTCTCGCAAATCTGGTCTATGAGTTCGTTTGAGCGTTCCATTTTGAAAAAACAAACGATTACGATTGACGGATTCAATCGGCATCAAACTACCATTTCCAGAAACCAATCGCCTGTTTGTACTACTGCCTTTTTTCTTTTATTGGCTTCTGTCTTGTTACTGGCGGGTATCGCCAGTTTTACGTCCGTATTCCTTTCGGAATAGATGAATCGCCGTTCCATTTTGATGAACCGATGATTATGAGATGGCGTGGCGCATTTATCGGTATGGTTCACACCTTAACCGAGTGCGTCCGCCATCATTTTATCGGTAATTGCTTTCATCTCGTCGAATGCGGGGTCGGATGCTACGGCCTGCGTTTCAACAGGCCCGTTCTCCTTGTCAATAGCCATCTGCCTTTTTATCTGCAATTGGATTGAGAAGCGTTTGAAGAATCGGGCGAGTTCCCTTTTCTTTTCATTCTTCATAACGGTTTCTGGGAGTTCTAATACGCTTCCCCAAAACACATCAGCCGCCTTGTCGATTTCGTCGTTCGTATATTGATATTCCATGATACCACCCCGATTATTTTATTATTGTGATATGAATTCTGTCACATCTATCGGGTAGGCATATCGGCCTTCGGTCGGGCTGTATAATATCCACCACCTACCGGACTTGTCTTGAGTGCCGTTATTTTTCAGCGACTCTGACAATTTTTCTTTCCAGTCTGGATAGATATTGCCCATAAAACTATGGACTGATTTCGGATAAGACGGATTGAATGTGCCGTCCTCTTTGTTCAGCCCCATGCCGATTATCCCAGAGAATGTATCTGGGTTTTCGTATATCGCCTTGGGCGATGTCATACGTTCAGCCAATTTTCCACCCGAATTATATTTGATTTTAAAAAAACCGTTATCGTTATCGTTACCGATGCCGATGCGGTTGCGATTCTTGACAGGGCGTGGGGAGGCGAGGAACCCCACGCCCATTATGAGGGAAGGGAGAAAAATGAATTTGAATTCAAAAAAAATATAGGATTACATTAATCCTTTTTGTCGGAGTTCACGGCCTGACATTATTTCTCCGTATGAGTTTCTTATCGGTATTCTGATAGGCATACCGCCAGTTTTGCCGTGTTTCTGCTCGAATTCTTCGAGGCGTTTTTTGTCTTTCTCGATGTTCTCGTTTATTTTCACCAAGAGCATCAGCCTTTCCGATTGGAGTTTTATCCCTATGTTGCGTTTCTCCAATTCCGACAGTTCTCGGTATTGGCTCTGACGCTTTATGCGTTTAGCCAATTCGTCATTGTAATCGTCCTCCTCGTCCGTCAATACGTTTTTGAGTATTGCGGTCGCTTGAGGGTTGAACAAATCCATCAATTTCACCTCCGAAATTTTTAGCCTTAACCGTTTTTGAGGCGGTTGTCGGCATAAGAAAAGGGGGCGGGTTTCCCCGCCCTTTATGATTGTCCGTATGGTCAGCCGATATGCCTATTTCTTTAGCATACCGTCAATGGCATTGACCTCTGCTTGTATCTCTGCCATCTTCTGAGCCAAATCGGATTTGCGGAAGTTGAGGGCATCAACCTTGTGCTTCCCGACCTTCGCCTCGACAGTCTTTTGGACTTCGATGGCGATTGCTTTGGCGAGTTCTTCCCTCGTTACTCCGACTGCCGTTGCTCCGTAAAAGAGAGCCTTCAACTCTGGGCTTTCTACGGATATATTTAGCCTTCCTGACATAGCATTTCACCTCCTTCATTTATACAACAAACGAATTGTTGATTGTGAAAACCGTTATCGTTATCGTTATCGTTGCCGTTGCCGTTTCCGTTAATCAGCGAAAACGCCCGACAAAAACAACAACAAAAAAAACGGGATTGAAAAAATAAGCATAAGATTTTTTTACGATTACGAACACGGACACGCACACGGACACACGCCCACGCACACGCCCGAACACGCACACGCCCACGCACACGGACACACACGCCCGAACACACGGACGGACACGCACACACACGCACACGCCCAACACGGACGGACACGCACACACACGCACACGCCCACGCACACGGACACACACGCCCACGCACACGGACACGGACGGACACGACCACGCCCCCGCCCACGACACGGACGGACGGACACAGCCACGCCCCCCGCAATATATGACGGTCAAAAAGGCAACCTTTAAAAACCTGTCGCTTATGCCCTATAATGGCGTTAAATGTACTTTTTAGTACATTACGCTTAATGTCGTGTTTGTGTTCGACATTTGACGAATAAGAAAAAAAGAAGAACGGACGGAGATTTTAACCTCCGTCCTTGTTGTCGGCTTATCCCTTGTACCTTAACCGTTCTACCTTGTCGGCTGTGTCGTACCTATCCCTCCCGTTTTGGTTGCCTTGTCGTTTCCGCAGTTTAACGGCTCTCGCTATTTGTCCTCCCCTAAAATCAACCGTCCTTATTTTCTTGTCGTATGGTCGGAAAGTTAAGGGCGTGTTTTCGTGGCTCTCAAGTTGGGCGGTTTCCGTTAAACCCGTGTGTAAATATCCCTCCTCTCCAAGTGGTAAGACCTCCTTAACCTTGTGTGCGAAATTCCGCTTAACCGTTTCCTTTATGGTGTGGTCTGAAAAACCGAGCCATAATAAAAACGGTATTGTCGGGTAGTCGTTCCGCTTGTCCTTCTCCGATGTTAGGAGAAAGTCTTTAAGGGTGTGGATATTATGCTCTCCCTCTTGTATCGCCTTAACCGTTCCGCTTGTCAGAAAATAAGACCGTTTGATAAAACACAAGTCCGTTAAGTTGTGTATTACCTCCTGCTCTCCGTTTGGTCGGACGATAAAAGACGAGTACCGTTTAACCTGCTCATTACAGAATTTTAAAAAGTCCTCTTGGTCTTTTCTTCGGGCTAATCGTCTTAATGCTTCGTCCGTTGTTG
>Ga0315288_10013771_pt1 | contig 10116 bp, 17 predicted proteins | sample YL17G11_20_MG_FD_203454 | JGI IMG/M metagenome (GOLD analysis project Ga0315288, IMG submission 203454) | Sediment microbial communities from Yellowstone Lake, YNP, Wyoming, USA - YL17G11_20 | ecosystem: Environmental > Aquatic > Freshwater > Lake > Sediment | place: USA: Wyoming | collected... | reverse complement strand
CTAGAGTAAGGATGGCCTTGTCGAATTTGTGGGTTTCTTCGGCCTGCGACTGGATGAGCTTCGCCCGCTCTTCGATGTAGATCCTATAGTCGTCGTTGCAGCCCCGGTTTTCTTCGCACATCATCATTCCCTTTGACTTGATAGGAAATTGCTTTTTCCGCGGCATGGCGAATTCCCGCTCTTGGCGATGAATCTCTCCTCTTGCCCACACTGGTAATATACTTCCGGCCTGTTGGCCCTGTCAATCGCCGCGAAAAGTCGCGAAAAGATTGCCCGATGATCCAATCCGGACAAGAAATCCCTCCGCCCCGGCTAAATGACGATAGACTTCCGCTCCCCCTTGATTACAGAACACTCAAGAATATTCCCCGCTCTTCTCAGCCGTCATCACGGCTCCCTCCTTGAAGATATGCAGGGCAACGGCTTCTCCGCCGCAAACATCAGCTTTGCCCTCTTCCAGGCACACCATCCTCTTTTGTCACAAATCCCACGTTGAGGCCCTTTTTGCGTTAAGGATCCACGCACGTACCCTGCCCCCTGCCCATCATACGGGGGATGCCGAGTTCGTGTAGCCACGAACGGAAATGGCCTCGTTTGATGCCCTGCCCGGCAATCTACAGCTCGTCCGACATGTCCTCGGTCACCAGGAAATGGAGGTGGGGGTGAAACCGGAAAAAACCGTACTCCCGCTCGAAACGACTCTCGTACTCCGTCAGGAACCTGTCGAAATGATGCGACAGCACCCGGTAGAGGACGGTCCGCTCCGGATGTTGGGGACGATAGACTCCCGCCATAGCAGGAGAGAAGCCTCAAGAAACGGGCCAACATCAAGAAGATGACCGCGTCTGCCTGGAAAGAGGCGATGACCGCGGCCCGGAAGGCGAATCAGGGTCCTGGAACGTCAATCCGCGTTGACACTCGACCAGGAGAATGGAAACATCCGGGAACTATCGCGGGGTGTATGAAGCATCCGGAGTGACGGAACTGCAGCTCATAAAGTAAAGGTTACTAAAATTTTTATCTTTTAATAATACTTCAACGCTATCTATAGGATTTGAATTAAAATCAGTTACTTTTCCAGCCATCGGAAGGCCTCATCCTTGTCCCCCAATGCCGCATAGATCTCGCCCAAGAACCATCCGGCCCAACGACCTGTTGCCTTGCCCTGCTCCAGATACTCGGTAAGCAGCTTCATCGCCTCTTCCTTGCGGCCGGCCTGCGCGCGGAAGAAGAATAATTATCTCCGGATTATTGATGCTCCAGGTTCACCACGTTGCATTTTCCGCCATCCGACTTCAACCTCTTGGGTTGTCCCCTTCACAGGCAGTCCAAGGACCGCAACCCAGAGGGCATTCTACCTCGGGCGGCCTGGAACTTCCCCCGTTGCGTCGCCGGGGGGGTTGCAGTAGAATCAGAATGGCAGGAGGTGGGAGAATGGGCATTCTTAATAAAGCGAAATGGGCCTGGGATAGCCTGGCGATGATGACTACCTTGCTGGAAAAGTGGCGTCCCCGTAACTGCGAGACAGAAAAGGACTATGAGAACAATCTGTGTGCATTTCTCCGCAGGGAACTTCCGGATTTCCGAGTCACGCCACAATATGCCCAAGGCCGGTTCCGCGCTGATCTCCAAGTTGGAGAAAATATGGTCATAGAGATAAAGCACAATCTCAACACGACGGCGAAATATCAGCGCCTGGTAGGGCAGGTGACCAGTTATGGAGAATGGAAAGGCAAGGTCGTATTACTGCTCATGGGCAAAGCGGATCCCGACTTAAAAGGAGAACTAATCCGTCACCTAAAAAAGCTGGAGCTAATAGGCGGGCTATATGGCGATAAGGTGGCCGTCGTAGAGAAGTAGTAGCCTACTCCCTCAAGGCAGGGAGGCTCTGGATACCGTCGTGAATCTCGTCGCCGGGAAACGGCCTTCTCTGGAAATCCTATCACAGTAAGTCCATTGGGCGGGGCACTGGCCATGTACCTTTTGGCTATCCCTAGAATTCTCCCATTGCGCCACAGGCGCAGTGGCAGTATAATAAATAAACCGAAGGAGGGAATGATGTCCGATTGGGAAGATACCGAGTGCCTTTTATGTAAAGCTTCGGCAAAAAGATATGGCTTTATGGATGCGAGGGGCTGGAAGTATGATGAATGTTCAGGCGGATGCCCGCCCTACGCACTTAAAGGAAAGGCTCACGAGCATATCAGATTATTCATAAATGACCAGCAAAAAAGAAAAATAATCGTCGATTTCGTTAAAGACGAGATTGCTAGAGGTCGTTGCAAAACTGCGTTTTTCGAAATAACGAGTGCCCATCTGCGAAAGCTCGGCCTTTTGCACGATAAATAGGCTACAAAGAGCTATTTAGTATTTAGCATACTGGAGACGTGCCGCGGGCGGACCCGGGCTGATTCCACTTGACAAAACTCCAGTCGGAACGTATTTATAATTATAGGTGACGGTGGGGTGAAGTTATTTTCGGCTAATCCTTGAGCGTTTCCGCTTGTAGCGGACGAAAAAGGGGGTCTAGCGAAATCGAGGAAACGTGGCTGGTTGGGTTGGCTGTATATTGAACGACAACTAAAGGAGACAAACTATGACAACAGAGATGAAGACTTATACTGTGCACAAGTACGACGACACACTCGGAAACCGGACCGAGGAGCTTCAACAGAATCCGATAACCGGCTTTGTCCGCAGGAAGTCCGAGTATGACCATCTAGTCGACGACGAATTCTTCGATGTGCTCTATCACAACCGCGATGTTTACAGGGTATTCTGGAACAAGGAGCTATTCGCCTCCATAAGAAGCCTCAAGGGGATTGTCCTAAAGGAACAAATTGTGGCCTTGATCTACATTAACGACTATAAGAAGCCACTGGTTGTCAAGAGCGAGCCGATAAATGAAAAAAAAGCCGGCTTTGTTGGATACAGGCATGACGGCAAAGCGATTATAGCCGGGACTGCGAAGCTGTTTAAGGGCCATATAGAATTTGATTCTGCGCCGGTCTATGACCCCGTGAGATTTGGCTGCCTGTGTGGCGCTCCGAAGAAGATCAGCCGTCCACCGAAACCGGCGCCAAGGCCGCCGCAGCAGTAGTGGACGGAAAATGATCGCAAGCAAGTAGCCACAAAATATCCAGCTGAAGCCGACAGGGAAGATATCTTCTTAGGGGCCTATCGCTCCCATTCGAGGGGCGTTGCAGACATCTCCTGCGCTGAGATATTTTATCTTCTATGCCTAAGCTGTTTCTTAATCAGAAAGGATATCGCAGATCCCCCCTTTGCTGGTTGAAGGTTGAGATTCTATTTTACGGGGAATTCGACTGTCAAGATTCCTGTCGTGTTGGCCGCTGAAAAGGCCTTAGAAACCCTGACGCGCAATTAAAGCTCGAAGACATGGGACGGCGGGGGCTTCGCTGCCACGAACGTCAACTTCAGATGATCTATTATCCGGTCCACGGCTCCGAACTAAGTGATGAAAGCGACGATCTTCATCTTCCCCCCGCACTTGAAACCCACTGCCCCCCATTCATGACAACTTAGGAGATAATCTGGCTGGAAATGTGCAATACTTGAAAAAGGCATATGGACCTGATTCGGGTGAAGGCTCAGTGATCGAAGTGCCGACGACTATAAATATTTGTCTATATATGTTTTGAGTATATCAAGTTTTCTCTTTGTATATTCTTCGATGTGGCTCTTATCTAAGACAGGATTTCTTTCAAAAATACAATAGGGTTGAATTGGTGAAGGTGGAACATTATGCTTTAAATGTAGATCCATAAAGCTATTACGGTCTTCATCATATAAAGGATGTTCATAATCTAATTCATATAATAAACAAAAATCCTTTGTTGCTTTAATGAAATTAGGGGTTTGTTCAGGGTAATATATTTGTTCTCTGTTGAATCCATCAGAAATTCCCTTGAGATTTTTATGTTTGCATAAGATAATCGCCTCTCCAAGCATTGCCAATTTACAGCCACAACAAACCAAGTTACCAAATTCTTTAATGTCCTTCTCTAGATTCTTTATAGCAATCTCATGAAACAAATATGTACAATCACAAAGTACCCAAGAGCAATAATCAGGATACTGATTTATTATAAAATCAGCCTTAATTTTTGCTAAATCAAGCCATTTTTGTGCACCATTACAAAATGTATGGAGCTCCACTTGATCGCCCATTTCTAAATGCTTTAACGCTACTGCGGTGCTATCCAATCCGCCAGAAAAAAGGACTAGTACTTTATTTGGCATATTTATATCCTTAGAAATTAACTTTATTATTTTGCCTACATATATTTATCAATAAATGATAAAATATTCAAGTTTAGTAATAAAAAGCATGAATTTTGAAGAATTTGATAAAGAACTGATTAAATTTGGGTATGGAATCGTCGCAATGAACCATTTTGACCTTAAGGGGCAACGATTTATTTATTGTGCAATATTTAATAAAAAAGAAAACAAAGCGTATGTTGAGGAAGATGTGAAATCATCAGATTTATTTAGGACCCTTATTGAAAAAATAAAAAAAGATATGAATAAATAAAAAATAAATAAGAAAAGCGGAGCAGAGTAAAAATGCTTAATCGAGAAGAGATGGAGGAGCGCGAACAAAGTATTAGCAAAAGTCTCGATCCAATATTTATGCCAGATGATTTGGACAATTCAAAAAATAGAATAAAAGTATATCCTGAATATACTTTTATGAAACCATACGCAATATGGACAGGGGGCATCCCAATTTATGCGTTATTCCCTTTCTATAAACAATTAATAGTTCATCTTGATCCGATTATAAATAGGGACGAGTTTTATCGTGTCTATGGTATGTCTATTGAAGATTTCACAACTCTAAAAGAGTACGGCCGTTTAATCGTGTTATTAAGATCCAATTATAAATATTACCCAGAATACTACGATATTTTATTAGGATCTCATATTCCCAGAAATAATAGGTTTGAGAATTTCTATTTGTCTGGATTAGGAAAGCGAATTGAAAGTTATGGAGATTTAATAAGGACAAAGCGGTTCTCTCATAATGAAGATATCCCACAAGTATTAAAAAAGGCGCTATTAGTAAAGTATATCGATTCAGATATTAGAGAAATATTTATACAGATCTTAGCGATGCGAATGGCAAAGCTGTCGATAATCGGTCTTGAAAGCAAAACGCTTGAAATTATCGAACAGGATGATCTCACAACTATATATGAACGATTGCATTCCCTGAATCGGGCCTTTGCAGTTCCGTATATTGATGCATTGGGAGGATGGGATAATCTAGATTTTGATCATCTTGAGTTGCTGAGCCACGAGCCATCTATTCGGCCAGAAAAAAAACAACTTATACTCCCGAAAGAATTATTATTATGGCTGAATGAGAAGCTTGAATATTCTTATCCCGAAACGAACCTGGAAAAGAAACTTGTTGAGGTAATTGAGAAATCGGATGAGATTAAACTGAATCATGTTATTTTGGAAAAGCTCCAAAATGAATTTGATGTACTCAATATTGAACAAACAATTAAGCTCGCTAAGGAATCAAAAGAATTGATTAAAAAAATTCAAAAAAACATTTTTAAGATCGAAGACACTCGGGCAAAAATTAGAAAATATGTGACGCGTCCAATTAGCTATGCCTGTAATGTTGTATCTAAAGGTTCGTACGCATTAATGGGAAAGTTTATAGCATCAGGTCAAATTCCCGAAGCGGCCTCTTCGGGAGCGATTGGAGTGGGTGTAGATGTCTTGAAAGATAAATTATCATATATTGAAAGTTTTATTACATCTCTTAGGCACGGAGGAAATAACGTATCCACAATTATTTGGGCTAAGATTAAAGAACAAAGCTAGTACGTAACCTTAATTATATTCAATAATAGTCTATCTACTGGAATATTTTCCTCTCTTATCCTCTCCCGATAAATATTACAATTAGAATTTTCTCTGTATACTGTGGTTATTTAAGAATTGCCGAATACTCCTTCTTGGTGAGGCCCCCGGGGAAGCCAGTTGGGGGGCGGTAACGTAAGCAACGGGCCTATTCCAAAATATAGGAATTTGCTTTTTCCGAGCGAACTGAATTCCCGTCCTTGGCGCTGAATTTACCCTCCTGTCCATAGCGGGACTATATCTCCGGCCGGGCCGCAATGTCAATAATCGCAAAAACCGCTCCCGAAGATCCAATAGGGACAAGAAATCCCTCCGCCGCGGCTAAAAAACAATAGACTCCCGCTCCTCCCTGATCGCAAAACACTCAACAATATTCCCCGCTCTCCTCGGCCGCCATGAGCGCAACCTGCTCGAAGACATGGCACGGCGGAGGCCTCTCCGCCGCAAACGTCAGCTTCAGGTGATCACGGTCCAGTGAACGGCTTCTGAGTCCGTGATGAAGGCGATGATCTTCATCGTCCCCCCGCAGTTGGGGCAGACCATCGGGTCAACCTCATAAACTTTTCGGATCATCTCCGCCCAGTCCTTGGAATGGCGCCATTTCTCCTACGTCTAGATTGCCACATACCTCCCTTTCTCCAAAAAACCCCTTCAATAGGCGCCTTTTCGCCGATATCCCAAATACCCGCTACTCCCCCCGCCGACCCCCCCCTGCGTTTCCTCCAAATCCCCCATTTCCAAACTGTACAGCTCACGAGAATGGCCATCCTACGGCTCATCCGAGACCTTAATCCCTCACTTTATCTTCCTGTCGCTTAGGTATCTGCCACCAACCCAACCCTAAAAGTCCGTGACATCGTTTTTTCATGTCACCTTCCCCCCATATGATTTATGTCGAAAAACAGCGTTTCCATATCAACCTACGGGCAACCCGCAAAATGTCACCTTTTCCCCTGTTGGAATAATTTGCCCATTAAGCCACTACAAGGCCCTTATACTCCGCGACAAACCGCTCGAAATGATGCGACAGTACCCGGTAGAGGACGGTCCGCTCCGGATGTCTGGGACGATTAAAGTTATCCCATTCCATTTTCTTTTTGCGCTAACAATGCCCTTAGTCACTGATTGTTCAAGCCCTTCGGCGATGACCTCGGCGATCCTGAAATCCGTTATGCCCCTGGCTTTAAGAGCATCCTGGATCGGCTTTCGCTGAAGAAGCCGGGGGAGAATGTGACTGGCACCCGTCCCGTCCCTGTATCCAGCCTGGATGGCAGCCTGACGGTTTGACATCCCCAACTCGAATTTATTTCTGAGCGCCAATTTCTGCTGCGGTTTGAGTTTTTCAATCCCCAGCTCCGCCATCGGCGGCTTCGGCTTCTTCCCCCTGCGATATCGGGCGATCCTCTCCTGACCCACGCAGACCGGGATCCCGTCAATCTCACGAACCACGGCTTTGGGTCCCCGGGCCGAATATTCTTTCAACACGCCCATAATTAATAATAAGGCATACAAACCCCCCGGCTGTCAATACGATGAAAATAAAATAGCCCAGGTATCTTGACATTGGGCCTTCCGGGTTTACAATAAAAGTGATGGAAGAACAAAAGTTTGAAACCGAGTACGAAACAAGGGTGCGGCGGGCATTCAACGTCATCTTTCACAAGCTCTTTCGCTACCGTCGCTCACTCCTCAACCTCTACCATATTGTCCGAGAGGACCGGCGACGACTCAGGAAACTTGAGAAACGGGTCTCTTCTTTTGTGGAGCCGAATTGATGAACGCTCAAATTCCATACACCCAGTGGAGGGTCACGGAGTGCCCACGCTCGCGGACCATTCAAGTTGTCCCTGAGCCGAACGACGAGGGACATAGCGAGCGGAGATGCTTCTGTAGACCTAGGATCGAGATATACCCGGACTGGGATTTGGTCATTCACAACCACGTGAAGGTAGGCAGGGCATGATTTATCACTCACCCACTGCAGAATCATTGACCGAGAAAAAAGAATAAAAAACCTATCAAGAGAAAAAATAAAGGTTACGGAGTAAGGGATGACCTACAAGACCTACCCCCTCCCGGAAAGTGCCCATACGCCCCCCTCCTTGATTGTGTCGCATAAGACTCGATCTGTCAACTTCGCAATCCCCCTATGTTGTTTGTTTGCTTGCGCTTATAGATAATTCCTTAATTATGCACGTGATTATGTAGGATGATATCACCTTGGTAAGTAGGGTTTGGTTGATGCGCTGCGCGTTGCTTGTCCCTTTCTTATAGGGAGTTTCTTCTCTTCATCTTAGATTGTATCTTTCCATATAGGTTGTATCTTTCCCTATGGTAGATTGTTTCTCCGGCTGAACTGCATATAGTATGTATCTTCTCTTATAGATTGTACTCTCTATAGATTGTTACTCTCTATAGTATGTACGCGCGGGCGCGCGCGCGCACTCTCTAGAGTGTATCTCTCTAGATTGTACAGATAAACATTAGCCAGGGGGATTGACAAACGGGAAAGGCATGTTACGATCAAGATGGACAGGGGAGACAGGGGGTCTTCAGATGAAGAAAAAAGAGGAGGTCATGGCAAGATCAAATTGGTCCTCGGGTGAATTCGTAGTCCTGAAGGTCTGCGATTCGTCGGGACCGATGGTCGGCTCCTCTGTAGACGTGGCGAATTACTTCCAGGATGATGCGCGGGCAATCCGTGAATGGTTCAGGGTCTTATACCTTAATTCGAAAAACAAGGTCATCCTTAACAAGCTGGAATTTCTCGGCACCGTAGACAGCTCGCCTGTCTATCCTCGGGAGGTTATCGTTACGGCGCTCCAGGTCGGCGCATCCTCGCTTGTCCTAGCACACAATCATCCTTCAGGAGATCCGGAGCCGTCATACTGCGACAAGGAAATCACAAAGGCGATTGTGTTCGCGGCGGCGACGATGGGGATCAAGGTGCTCGATCATGTCATTGTCGGAGCGAGCAAGGCCGGCGAGAAGGTGCCCTACTATGCCATGTCGGAGAAGGGCGAGATCGAGGGTTACTCAATGGCGGCGGCGTCCTACATGATGAATGTGAAATAAGGGAGGAAAGAAATAATGAATAAAGCGCACATTGACGGGATGCGGATGATGGCGGATGCGCTCCACGGTCAGCCGGTGAAGCGATGGAAGATCGTCACAGCTGGCGGACGGGTCATGATGATGGACCTAGAGGAAGCGCGAGCGGAAGACATAAGGGAAGATTATTTTCCGGATTGTGACATCGTTGAAATGTAAAGAAATAAAGAAGGAAAGAGAATGGAAGAAAGAAAGTGGATCATAGGCGACGATTGCGTCTCCTGCGGTCATGGGCACGTCTTCTTCTTTGATGAGAGGGTGGAGGACGGGCCGGATGGTCACAAACATTTTGGCGACCTTGTCTGCGGTGCGTGCGGCGCCAGCCAATTTCAAGGGTGTCTTGATGTCCAGCTCCCAGACGTGGTGCCGGAACCCGGGCCGCTCTTTAAGGGCGAAGTTCAAGACCCGGCAGATCGGACGCTCAAGGGTCAATTGGCGCTTGATTTGGGATCTAAAAATTGAGAGGAGAAAAGAAAAATGGACGAGGTAAAAGGCGTTGAAGTCGAGAAATTCTCGACGGACGGGAAAGACCTTTACGTCTACGGGAAAAAGGTCATTAAGGCCTGGGGGTCCTTCTCGGGCTGGTATTGGTTCGCCACCGAAAAGGATCACGAACAAGACAGCGACTTCGGGGACGGCAAGGCGACACCGGATACCATCTGGTTTGGCTACGTCCAAGGCCTTGAGGAGGAATGGGGTTATTTCTCCGAAGCCGAAATAGGCAAGATGGGAAACTACTGCTGGCGGATCAAGAAATGTGATCTCCCCTATTCGGGCCGGAGAAACTAAGGAAACTTGGAAAATGCTCAAAAACATGGCACTTGAGAAGGGCAAGGCTGAACGTTCTCCCCTGGGTCCATGTCAACCCTACGGGCGAATTTAGTCATCGTTAAATTAAATCTAAGGGAGAGAGGAAAATGACCATTCGAAACCATGACATTCAATTCCGATTGCCGAAAAATAAAAAGTGGATTAAGGAAGAGCTCATAAGGATAGGACAAGAGAACGGGTTGCCGCTGTCCCAGCTCCTAACCATGATCTTGACCTCATGGCTGAAGAACAAACGAGGGAAAAAAGTTTTATTGGGTCTTTGATCAATCA
>Ga0315288_10013770_pt1 | contig 10117 bp, 6 predicted proteins | sample YL17G11_20_MG_FD_203454 | JGI IMG/M metagenome (GOLD analysis project Ga0315288, IMG submission 203454) | Sediment microbial communities from Yellowstone Lake, YNP, Wyoming, USA - YL17G11_20 | ecosystem: Environmental > Aquatic > Freshwater > Lake > Sediment | place: USA: Wyoming | collected... | reverse complement strand
TCTCCGCGTGCTTATCGAAAGGTCTTCTATGTCAAATAGCATCCTCCTTGCCGCCGCTGGTGACATTTCCTTTAACGGTGAAACCGGTGACGCGGTGCTCCGCAACGGTCCTGACTACGTCTTCGCCGCGATAAAGCCTGTTATCGCCGATGCAGACGTGCGCTTCGCCAATATGGAATCCGTGCTCATTCCGCCGGATTTTCCTCCCGGAGAACTCAGCCCCAAGGCCCTCGCATCCGTGGATACCGTCGCTCCTGCACTCAAGTCTTCCGGCATGGACGTTCTCACGATGGCGTCGAACCACGTGCTCGATTGCGGTACCGTCGGCATGGAACACACCCGCAAAACTCTCTCAGCGCTCGGTATTAAGACGTTCGGTGCGGGCCTCGATATCAAGCAGGCCCACAAGCCGCTCGTCGTCGAAAAGTACGGCCTCAAAATCGGTTTCCTCGGCTATCAGGAAGACTGCAACTACACCTACGGGCACATCGGTGAAGGCCCCGCGTATGTCGAAGAAAAGGCCATCCTGCGCGACATGAAAAAGCTGCGGCCACAGGTTGACGTGCTCATCCTTTGCCTGCACGCCGACCTCGAATTTATGGAAACGCCCTCGGTCTGGCGGAGAGATCTTTCCCGCCGTCTCGCTCAGGCTGGAGCCGACCTGATTGTTGAACATCATCCGCATGTGCCGCAGGGCGTCGAGCGTGTCGGCAAGTGCCTCATAGCTTATAGCATGGGCAACTTCGTTTTCGACGCGCACGTCAACGGCTATATGAAGGACAACGGCCCGCACACCGGCCATTCGTTTGTGCTGAAGGTGCGTTTGAGCAAAGACGGCGCGGGCGATTTCGAAAGAGTTCCGTTCGATATTTCTCAGCCGCCCGGCCAGAGACCCGTCCCGATGACCGGCACCGCGCTCGACGAAGGCTTGCGGTATCTCGAATATCTCGACAAGCAACTCGCCGATGACAAAGTCGTGCTCGATAACTGGCGTAAACGCTGTCTGTCCATGCTCGAAATTTACCTGAGGCGCTGTGAAAAAATGCCCGCTGAAAAGTTCATGGAAAGATGGGCTTGGGTGCTCTTCGGCGGCGTGCATGAAAATTCCGCCTGGACGTCAGAGTTATTCACCATGGCCCGCGAGCGCTTTGAACAGGAAGCACATGCCGACAAACCGTTCCTCAAGTACCACAGGCCGAGCTACAAGTACGAGTAAACTTGCAGGCGCAAGTTTCCGGGGCAAGTTCGAGGGGAGTTGTGCAATGCGGGAGAGAGGGCTGGTTTGCATGGATGCGCTTTCGGATGTCTTCATCGTGGCATTTCTTGCACTGGTGACTCTGTTGCCGGTTTGTCACACGGCGTCTGCCGCCGAGGAAGAAACGGCAATCGTGCAGGACTTCGAACAGGACCTCGAACTCGGCAAGTGGCCGGATAACAATACCGGTTTGGTGGCGCTTTCCCGCGATTGGAAAGCGGATGGACAGCAATCGCTGAGAATAGACGCGGGATTGATGGCGACCGTCTCGAAATTCCAGCTCGCCAACTGGCAGGGCTACTCGGTACTGAGGTTCCGTGTGAACAACGTGACGGGCAAGCCTCTCACGCTCGGCATCGAACTGCAGGACCAGAACACGGATTTCCGCGACCGCCATCAGAACAGCACGGGTGTGGGGCCGGGTGAGCAGACGGTTGAACTGGACATCGCCAGCGGGCTTTGGCGCGGCCAGGAAGACCTTCCATATCGTGGCGAAACGAAAACCCCGATAGACACATCCCAAATCACCCGCCTCGCGTTCACGAATCAGGGAACCGGCACAATCTACATCGACAAGATAGAAGTCGTGAAAGAAACGCCCATTAGAACCCCCGGCGGCTTCGCGTTTGACTTCGGCAAGTCGGGCAGTCAGATAATGCGCCAGTTCGCGGGCGTGTTCGAAGACACGTTGTACACTCCGGAACTCAGCTACGGCCTCATTGGAGAAAAAGCCTCCTGTCTCACCAAGGTCATGTCCTATCCGACCCCGATGCTCGGCAAGGGGCTCGCTGTTTCCAGCAAGGGTTTTCAAGTGGACCTGACCGGAGGAAGCTACATCGGCTGGATTGCGTTCGAAAGAGGAGGCTTCTGGGAGAATGAATATTGCGGATATACCCATGCCGCATTGAAGGTAAATGGGGTCACAGTCCACGAGCACGATTATTCGAGAACGGGCCGGGATTTCTTCTTCCAGGACACCGAAATCACCGACATGTCCCAACTGGTGGACAGGCTCATCTGGCCTGCGCACGCCGTCAGCACATTCAAGTTTACTGCGGCGAAGGGTGCGAATGTCTTCACGATTGAGTTGAAAGACCCGAATGAGTTTCCCCTGCGCATAGTCGGCCTCATCCTCGCTCCTGATACTGCAGAGGGAAGGGCTTTCATCAAGGCTCACGAAGAACTGCAGAAGAAAGTCGTCGCACAGACTTTCCTCGGCCAAGACCGCAGCCGCCGTGGCGAAGGCCGCGCCGCACCGGCCAGGAATCTCATCTGTGAGCCTCTGCCAGCGGGCTGGCTCATGTATCCACGCGACTGGCCATCCAATCCAAACGGGGCGAAACCGGCCAAAATCCTCGCAGTGAACGGACAGACGGTGACGCTCCTCATCGGTGTGTACGCCGGGAAAGAGTTGGCGCTGACCGCAACAGCTACTCTGCTGAAAGGCCGCAACGGGACGGCCGTCGCATCTCCGGCAATCAGTCATGGGCGGTACATGCCCAACAGGCACTACATCGGAGGCGCGTGGCTGGAAGTGAACCACTACCATCCGGAGCCAGCTTTCGCCGTCGGACCGCAACTCAGCCGCCCGGTGCTCGTGGAGTACGATATTCCGCGGGACGCCAAGCCGGGCGAATATACTGGCACAGTAGAGATTTCCGGCGGAGTAGAGCGATGCGTGCTTCCCGTCAGCGTCAAGGTAACGGCGGTCGAGCTTCCGCCGATACCTATCGCAGTCGGTCTGGAATCGAACGCCCTTCCTTTCCCGCCTGAGAACATCGGCGAAGAAACTTGGTGGAAGCTTCAGGAGAGCCTGCTCAAAGAGCAGAGCCGGGCGGGGCTGAACTACGTCGTCGGCGGCGCGGGGCTTCTGTACAAAATCGAAGAGAAAAACGGCAAGTGCGTGTTCAGCGGCGAACGCGAACTGAAATACCTCAGTCTGGCTAAGAAATACGGCATGGACAAAGCCGTCCTGTGCATCACGGCATTCATACGCCCGTTGAAGAAACTTCCGTACAATGCCAAGGCGTTCTGCGAAGGGCTGAAGGCTTTTGTGGACGAGAACCATCTGCCGCCGCATTTCCTCTACGGGTATGATGAGCCGCGGACGGATGCGGAACTCAAGACGGTGTTGGAGTTCCTGCGGCCTTTCTCGGATGCGGGAGCGAAAGCGCTCGGCTTCACGGAGTTCACAGAAAACAACCCGACGTGGGAGGAAGTCATCAAGTACACGTATGCTCCGAGCCTGAACGTGTTCGACGAAGCGTTCATCAAGAGCCTGAAGGCGCAGGGGAAACATCCCTGGACATACAACATCGGCGTCGACCACTACAGCATCGGTTTAGGGCTTTGGAGAGAAATCCAGATTGGGATTGAAGGGCGTGAAGAATGGATTGGCATCTTCACGCAGGGGTTTGCCTTCAACAATCTGGACGGGCGGGAGCCTTCGAGCAGTTGCTTCCTGATGCATAGCAAGTTCGGCGTCCTGAAAACGCCTCTGTGGCTCGGCGGCAGAGAAGGCCTGCTGGACGTGCGGCTCCGCCTGGCTCTCGAAAAGGCCGTCCCTGCGGATGACCCGGTGCTCAAGCTGTGGACTGTCGAAGGCTTGCGCAAGGACCGTGACAAGTGGAGCGACGCGGAGCTCGACAAGGTGCGTGTGGCCACACTCGAAAGGCTGGACGCCACAGCCAGGAACAGGTAACCGGGCGGAAGGCCCAACACAGCCGAGGCGGCAGTGCCACAGGCCTGTTTCCCGCCATGAAGGTGAGGAGTGCCGATGAAAACAGACCAGGCATTTGCCGTATGGCCGGTAGACGAATTGAGCCGCGTGTTTCCGCACGATATCCAACCGCGTTCCGCTTGGAGGCTCAGAAAATGCGGCTGGAACCTGGCCACCGCACGGGGCGAATACTGCAACTTTCAACTTGGTATTCGATACGCAGGCGACTTCCATGATATCCAGGTATCAGCCGGAAGTCTCCTGAAAGGGAAGTGTGAGATTCCCGCAAAGGCCATTCAGGTCAGGTGGGTGGGGCTTGTGCCTGTTCCCCTCGACGGCTTTCATGCAGTAGGCGCGGAACGGCCGGGACTGGCGCCTGCCTGGTACCCGGACCCGCTCCATGAAGATGTTCCGTGGCAGGGCGCACACGGCCCTCAATCTGCGGCTTTGTACATTACGCTGTACGTGCCTCCCGACACCGTCCCTGGTCACTACCGGGGCAATGTGGTTCTGCACATCCCAAAGCAGGGGCAAATACGCGTTCCCATCAACCTCGATGTATGGCCTTTTGCACTGCCGGAACGTCCGACCTTTTACGTCACCAACTGGCTTCAGCCGGATTGCATAACCAAGTGGCACCGATGCGAGCCTTGGTCCGAACGGCACTGGCGCATTCTCGAACTGTACGCAAAGGACATGGCCGCGCACCGGCAGAACGTTATTGCAACCCCCGCATTAATCGGGAATTTCCACAATTCCGACCCCATGACGCTGGTGGACGCAACCCGCAGGAAAGACGGAACTCTGCAATTCGACATGCGCCGGCTGGAGCGCTGGGTTGAGTTGTTTGACCGGAATGGGTTTGAGCTGTTCGAAATGTGGCACTTGCTCTCTCAAGCTGACGGTAAGTACGCGCCCCCCTTTGGTCTTTACGATGAAGTTAAAGGCAGGCGCGTCTGGTACGACAAACTGCTGTCCACGGGAAGTACATATCGGAAGCTGGTCGGGTCGTTTCTCACGGCACTCTCACGCTGGCTGGACCAACGGGGCCTTGCTGAACGATTTCTGCTGCATGTGTTCGACGAGCCTAAGCGGGAGTGCTGGCCCCATTACGCGAAGATGTCAGCCTTCTTTCGACAGAAAGCCCCCAGACTCCGGCAGATGGATGCGATGAGCACAAGTGAACTTATTACCGGTTTCGGCGCCGACCTCGATATCCCCGTACCACTGACGCCGCACTTGGGCGATGACGAGTATTTCCGGAAACGGGCGCGTGAGGGCCGCAAGCCGGTCTGGTGGTACACATGCTGCGGACCTTGCGGGCGATATGCCAACCGCTTCGTGTCCATGCCTCTCATCAACGGGCGCATGCTGTTCTGGCAGTCCTTTGTTTTCGGAATCACCGGTTACCTGCACTGGGGTTTCAATTTCTGGCACCGCATAGGCCAGAATGCTTCAGGCTGGCCGGGTATCAACGGTTACGCAGATACCATGCTTCTGAACCCCTATCGCGAACACCCGTCTCGCTGGCCGGTTGGCGATGCATGTATTGTGTATCCGCACCAGCACTGGTGGGAAGATCGCGGTCCCGTCGGGTCGTTGCGCTGGGAAACCATGCGGGCGGGGTTACAGGATTACGAGACGCTCCGGATGCTCGAAGCACTCGTGTGCGGGACAAAGCCCAAGCCAGGGACCGGAACAGCCGCTGTGCGTAACAAGGCAAACGGATTACTTGCCGCCGTACGAGGCCCGATAGCCGGGAGCCTCACTGATTTCACCCGTGACCCAAAACTGTTGCTTGGAATACGCCGCAAGATGGGCGAGTGCATCTCGGCTTTGGTGCAATAGAATAGTAGGGACAGCGACGAAGAACTCGAAAAGGTGAGTGTGGCCACGCTCGAAAAGCTGGACGCCACAGTAAGGAACAAGTAACCGGGCCGAGGGCCAAACGCAACCGAGGCGGCTGTGCCACAGGCCTGTCTCCCGTCATGCTCGAAGAGAAGGAAGGGGTATGGGAAAACCTCATCGGTTGTTGCGACCGCCTGGATTGAGAGGACCCAAACTATCCCCGGTCCTCTTTGTCGTGGCTGTCCTTGTTTGCCTCGCCTCCAAGGACTTTACATAGCCAGCCCCGCACTGTAGAATGTACAGGCAGGGGAACTCGCAAAACCGGAAATGTCTCGATGAAAAAAACACTGCACAGCAAGGTCGCCCTGAAGACTGCCAAGAATCTTGGCCGTTCCGCCAAGATTCTTGGCAGTCCTTGGAGCGCACTCTTTGCATCTGACGCACTCGTCGCTCTGCTCAAGGTCTTTATCACCAGCCCCGACCAGTCATTCTACCAGAACGAACTGGCGGCTGTGACCCGCGCAGGACGCTATACGGTTCAGCGCGAATTGCTCCGTCTGGAAAAAGCCGGTCTGGTGACAAGCGCTCGCCGAGGCAACCGGGTCTACTACAATGCTGACCGCAGTCACCCGGCTTTTGAGGATTTGAAACGCATGTTTCTGAAGACAGTAAGCCTCGGCGACGCTCTGCGCGCCGGATTGTCGCCGGTGGCCGCTAAAGTGCGTGCGGCTTTCATCTACGGCTCATACGCAAGCGGCCTCGAAAAGGCAGGAAGCGATATCGACCTGATGATCGTCGGCGACCTCACCCCACGGGAAACGGCAAGCGTTCTCGGACCGCTTGGCCGCCAACTCGGTGTCGAATTCAACCCGGTCGTATATCCGGTCAGAGAGTTCAAAGCCTTGGTGAAGCAGAAGCATCATTTCGTTACCGGAGTGCTGAAAGGCCCGAAGATATTCCTTATTGGAGGCGAGGATGACGTTAAAGGGCTTGCTGGCTAAAGGGCAACTGCGTCGGCACGAGACATCGGCAAAGGAAACAGCCGAGTTCCTGAAAATGACAGACCGCGATATTGCGGACGCACAAGCCACCCAGATTTCAGCGGATGGACGCTTTACGAGGGCTTACAACGCGGCGCTGGGATTGGCGACTATTGCACTCCACGCCGCCGGTTACCGCGCCTCCGGCGCAGGACATCACTGGGTCACGTTTCACGTTCTCCCCGAAATCATGGGAGCGCAGGCGCAGGTACGCGCCGATTATCTCGACAACTGCCGCTCCAAGCGAAACACGATTGACTACGGGCGCGCCGGTGCTGTCTCAGCCGCAGAGGTTCAGGCAATTCTGAAGGAAGTCAAATCCTTCCGCGCGGATGTACTCGTGTGGCTCAAGGCTCAACATCCCGCACTCCTGCCGAGGAGAACGAAGTAGCAGTTGAGTTGTTGAGAGTGGCATTCTGCAAAGAAAAGATAAGATGATCGAAGTGCGACCAGCAGTGCCTGATGATGCTGCCGCCGTCAAGACGGTTGAGGCATCAGCCATAGCCACGCTCCGCAAAACCTATCGCCCAAACCAAGCCGCTCTCGCAAACAGGGCAAGGTTGGCCCCCCGTCTGAAACGAATCGTTGCCACTATCGGCGGGCGTGTCGTCGGGACAGTCCAGTACTTTGTTGAGAATCAGGCAGTCAGAGTCATCGGTCTCAGCGTGCATGCGGATTTCAGGCGTCGAGGTGTTGCTCGGGCAATGTTCCGCTTTCTGGAGGAAATCGGAAAAGGTGAAGGAGCTACTTGCTTTCGCTTGTTCACCGTCAAGCAAACCGGTAATGTTGAGGTATTCAGTCGCATCGGGTTCCGCATCGTCGCGGAACGGAAGGACGATTTCTCGGAAAGCGACATGTACGACACCCTGACCGAGGTTGAGATGGAGAAGCAATTCCAATAACTGCTATGGCTGGGAACGGCAGCCGTCCTATCACTTCATCTGTTCCGGACACAACGCGATTCCCCCCCTTCTTCAATCGCCCATCACCTCCATGATGCCGTGCCTGTTCTATCGTGTCTCTCCAACTGTCTTTATTGTATCATACTATTTTGTCAAACTGCCCTAACATTAGCCTAACATGTCGTGTATCATCTTGACACCATTAGACTTGCAAAGTGGCTTCGTTTGGAAATAAATGGCGCTATTTCTCTTTTTCAGTGCGGCCGCTATGAATTCGGTAGACATGGTCGGCGGCTTCGGCGTATGGGCGTTCGTGCGTCACGAGCACCAAAGTCAACCCTTCTTCCGAGCGCAGTTTGATGAGCAGGTCAAAGACCATGCGGGAACTCTTTTCATCGAGATTTCCCGTCGGTTCATCGCAAAACAAGACCTTGGGCGAGTTCATCATGGCTCGTGCTATGGCAACTCTCTGGCGTTCTCCGCCTGACAGTTGTAGCGGCCTGTGCTTGAGCCGTTCCCCCAGCCCGATGCGGTCGAGCAGTTTTGCGGCGCGGTCTTTGTATTCGGCGCGCTTGCTGAAGTATTCTTTGCGCGGCAACATCATCGCGGGGAGAAGGACGTTTTCCTGCGCGGTCAGTTCGTTTATCAGGTGATAGGCCTGGAAAACGAACCCGAATTCCCTGTTACGGACGGAGGCTCGTTCCGCTTCGTTAAGCTTGGAAATGTCTCGCCCGGAGTATGAGACCACGCCTTCATCCGGCGTGTCGAGCAATCCAAGCAGGTGCAGGAGAGTGCTCTTGCCCGCGCCGCTCGCCCCGGTAATAGCCGCAAACTCACCCTTGTTGACCGTGAGCGAACAGCCTTTGAGCACCGGCGTTTCGACTGAGCCTTCGTGGTAGGTTTTGACGAGCGAATCCGCCGAGATGAAGGGGCAGGCGTCGGTTTTGGCAAGGTCATTCATGGCGGAGGCTTTCGACGGGGTTCATGCGTGCGGAGCGGAACGCCGGGTAAAGGCTCGCAAGAATGCTCGTGCCAATGGCCACAAGACTCACGAGCATGATGTCAAACGGGAGAATCTTGACAGGGATGCGTTCGACTTTGAAGACTTCTTCGGGGAAAATGTTGAGATGGAGGAAGTGTGTGACTTCGTTGACATAGGTTGCAAGGAAAAGACCTGCAACCAGCCCGATAATCGTGCCCATGATGCCGACAAAGAGGCCGTTAGCGAGGAAAATGCCCATGACGCCTTTGACTCGAGCGCCGATAGCCATCAGTATTCCGATGTCACGTACCTTTTCCGTGACCATGACGTACAAGATGCTGAGGACGAAGACGCCGATGATGAGGAAGAAGAGGATGAAGATGAGGCGCATCATCTGATTTTCGATGGAGATGGCTTGGAAAAGGTCCTGTTGCTGGTCGGTCCACGAACGGATGCGGTATTCGCCGGGGAAAGGGTCTTTGATTACCGGCAGAGGTTCTTTGCCGACGAGAGCGATGACTTTGGGGGATGGTTCAAAGCCTTCAATGCCGCCCAAGCCGAGTACAGAGGGGTCATCAAAAAGCTCTCTCAAATCTCTAGCGACAAGACCGCTGTCTCTGTAATTCTTGAGCCACACGCCTATGCCGTGGACATTGCTGTTCATTGCGAAAAGAGCTTGTGCATCCGATAGGTTGGTAAGCGCCCAGTGGTCGAAAAGCTGAGAGCCGGTCTTGAATTCGCCCATGACGGTGAAGGCGCTTTTGAGCATGTTGCCTTCTTCGCCGGCTTGGACGGAGACTTTCAACACTTCACCGCGGCGGAGGTCCATTTCGGTCCAGATGCGGTCGCCGACGATGATGGCTGGAACGCCTGGGAGCGCGTTTTCGTCGAGCGGGACGATTTTGTCGGGGGGCGCCTTGAGGACTTCGAAGACTCGTTTGGCATCAGCATTGCCTATTTTTGGATTGTCCGAGCTGCGCAGATAAAGAGGATTGCCTGCGTAGTCCTCAGTTTCCTCGACGAACTTGCGTTCAATTAGCCAGGCCAGAGCGGACGTTACTGTTTTCAGAGGAAGTCCGGCGGCGCCTGATATTTCAGCTTCGGAGAGCGGTATCCTGATGTAGCCGGTAATATGGCCGAACTCCTTTTCTTTCTGCCAGTCAACGCCTTTGATGAAGCCGTAGAACCGATACCGTTGGCTCTGCATAAGAGCCGGGCCTTGAACGTAGGGCGTAGTGCCGAGCACTTCAGGGTGGCGAGAGGCGATTTCAGCGACGGTCTTCCAGTCAGCGAGGCCACCGACGTAGGGGCGGGAGATATCGACGTGGCTGGTGGTGCGGCGAACCATGTCGTAGAGCTGTTCGCTGAAGC
>Ga0315288_10013768_pt1 | contig 10118 bp, 10 predicted proteins | sample YL17G11_20_MG_FD_203454 | JGI IMG/M metagenome (GOLD analysis project Ga0315288, IMG submission 203454) | Sediment microbial communities from Yellowstone Lake, YNP, Wyoming, USA - YL17G11_20 | ecosystem: Environmental > Aquatic > Freshwater > Lake > Sediment | place: USA: Wyoming | collected... | reverse complement strand
AGGCTGTAATTTGCACCCAGCGGGCGGAAGGACAGGTAGTTGTGGGTCCACTCGTGGGCGATCGTGTCAACAATCCAATTGAGGCTCGTCGTTTCCTGAATCATCGTCGGGTAAGTGCCGATCCCAGCGAGCGGGACCACCAGCGCCGAGAGACCCAATCGCGGTTCGACCTTCTGCTCGAGGAGGATTTGCTGCTCGAGCGGCAGGTCTGGGTTCATCTGGAGGCTGGCTTCTTGGCGAATCACCTGACGCGGCGAGAGGATCAGGGCGAGAGGGATGGCGCTGAAATGGAACGACACCGGCGGCAATACCTGGCCGCCCAAAGCGAAACCCTCTTCGGCGATGAGCGAAGCCACCTGTTCCTCAAGTATGGCTTCCACATGCGGACGGAGAGCGGTCTGCCTCGCCTGCACCCGGGAGAGGGTGTCGCGTTGCGCGGCGCTCGCGGCCAAGGGGTCGGCCACGGCCGGGTCGGCGAAGGTCTTGCGCACTGCCTCCTGCAGTTGCTCGGCTTCCCCCTCCAAGGCGATGTATGTCTCGACCAGCTGCGTGCGCGCGGCCGAGGGAAGATAATCCTGCGGGGCGAGCGCCGCTTGGGAGAACTTGAGGCCCAAGGCCTCCAGCGTCCAACGCGAGAAATCGAATTGATCGCCGGCAACGAGGAATGCGGCGCGATCGGGGATTGAACGCGGGAACCAGGTGGCGCCGCCAGCCAGAACGGCGAGCACGGTCAGCGCGGCGCCAAGGTTGAACGCGCGCGAGGCCGTGCGCCATAATCGAGGAGGCATGCGGCGATAATAGCGGCCGGCACGCCGTGTGTCAATGCGGGCCGGCGCGGGAGGGCAGGGGATGTCGCTAATCTCGATTCGGGTTACGCTGTTTTGACGCCGCCCCTGATCAAATAGCGAGCGGACCGCGAGCCCGGATGGCACGAGAGGCTGCGCCGGCTCATGCGAAAAGGTTCGAGCAGACAATGCCCAAGCGTGCGCGACCCATGGCCCGCATTCTCAACGGCACGATGGAGCCGGTCTTTGGCGTCCTGCCTGAGACCGTGCTCGATAACTTGCGCCGACCGGCCTCCGAGAACGCCCTGTTGTGGAACTTGATCTACCCGCTGGCCCGGCCAAGCCTTTCCCTCGCACAGCTCCTCGGCGTGCGGCCATTGTGGGGCACCCTGGCGATCGACCGGGAGGACGACGCGCTGCATCCGTACTTCTGGGGCCACGCCCTCACCGGCGAGCGGCTGCCCGCTCTCGATCGAGCGCTCGCCGCAGTAGACGGGAAAGGTCATCCTACCCAGGTCGACCTTATCCTGGCGGGCGCACACAACCTGGTACTGGTCGAGGCCAAGCACCTCAGCGGCTTCGGCCGCTGCGGGCGCTTCGCCCGCGCCCGCTGCCCGGAGATCAACCCCGACCAGAGCGGAGGCGCGGCGCCCTGCCGCTATTGGGAGATCGAACCAAGCCGCTTCTCGTCATTGCTGGATTTTGGCGATCGCGCGGTGCCAGGCGGCGCCGCGCCACCCTGCGCGACGCACTATCAACTTGCGCGCACCCTGCTGCTAGGGGGATGGCTAGCTCAGCAAAAGGCGAGCACGCTGCACGTGTGGGCGATCGTTCCTCGCAGCCGCTGGCCGGCTCTGCAAAAGACGTGGCTGGACTTCGTCGGCAGAATCCGCGACGAGACTTTGTGGCGCAGGTGTCGTGTGTTGGCCTGGGAAGACGTCCGCGGGCTAGCCGAGCCCGAGAGCCCGGACTAGCCGGGCCAGGAGGCTTACGGCCCCGCGCCGATTGACCGGCGGAAACGGCTAACCGGCCACGGTCGATGTGGCGATCTCGAATTTCGGCGGCGCCTCGAAATGCTTCTTCACCAAGCACTGCTCGGCGGCCCGCACAACTGCCGATCGGTACTTCTCGGGGAATTCCTTCGGGAGTTGGATCTCCAGCCGGATGGAGGTGACCATGCCGGTCTCCGTGTCGTAGACCGGTTCTTGAAGGATGCGCATGCCCTCGGTGGGCACACCGCGCTGGCGGCAGAACCCGAGCACGTAGATACCGGCGCAGGTGCCGACGGAGGCCAGGAAGGTCGCGAAGGGCGTCGGCGCCGAGCCCACGCCGCCGCCCTGCGGCGGTTGATCGGTGGGAACGGTGAATGGCCCGAAGTGGGCGTCGACGCGCGCGCCCCCTGGGAAATCGATGATCATCTGCATCGGTCGCTTACTCCTGTGAACATGTGGGATGCGTTGCGCCCCTCAAGGCAAACATCCAAGGCGGTGAGGATTAGACCCAGTCGGGCTTCATGGGTTACGGCGCGGGCGGCTCCCATGTTCAGGAGACCTCCTGCAAACAGTCTTGGCTGCAGTCGCCGGCCGAAATTTCTCGGGGGCGTCGTCCCCTCGGAATGGCGCAGAAGCCGGGTCGCCCGCTGCCCTAACCGCCCAACGCAGGCCAGTAGCGTACACCCAACAGCGTGTTAAAGACCAACGTTGCCGCCGCCTGCTCGAGGCCGATGCGCGCCGGGCGTGAGCGCACCGCGGGCGCCAGGACGCCCAGCGCACTGTGAGGCACCGCAAGTGCAAAACCGACCCAGGCCCATCGAGGGACCCAGCCCAACCCGATCAGCGCAAATACAAGAATCAGATTGACAACCACGTACAGCAACACCCGCGCGCCGCGGCGCAGGCGTTCGCGGCGGGGAGGCCACTCGCCCCAGCGCCGCTGTTCAAGCCGCAAATAGATGAAGACAATTGAGACTGCAGCGTAGAGCCACGAAAGCACCCACAGCCCCCAGCCCGCGGCGCGCGCCTCCCCCAGCGCCCCTCAATAGGCTGCCGGCGCCGCAAGCGCCAGCACGCCCGCGCCCACGAGCTCAATCCCCATCTGGCGTTCCTCCCGCCGGGCAACCAGCGCAAGCTGCCAGGCCAGTACCGGCAGCGCCGCCAACCCAAGCCACGCAAGGGAGGCGTGCCCCCTCGCCAACATCAACACCAGCAGCGCAATGGCCAGCCCGCCCAGGATTGCCATCACCATGCTGGCCGGGCGCACGTCGGCGCGCGATCGGCGGCCGACCAGCGCCCTAAAGACGATCGTCATGGGCTGCCGCGCCAGGAAGGCCGAGGGAAGAAAGAAGGTGAGCCCGATCAGGCGGAGGTTGAGATGACGGGCAGCCAGCACCCCCGTGAGCAGGGGGCCGACCCACATGAACCACGTGCCATGCTCAGGTGGGATCCAATAGAGTTTCTTCCACATCAGGCGTGTCTCTCAGGAGTGCGGATCGCCGCTCTTGGGTTCAGTTCGCGCGCCTCGGTTCCATCGAAGGCGTCGGGCGCGTGGACGTTGACACTACGCCACACTGGCAACCGCGCCAATTTGGCACAGCAGAATCCCAACCTCGCCGCTGCGGCTGAGGGAGATGATGACTCGGGCTGCCAATCTGCCGAAGGGGTTTATTGCTTTCGACGCGTGGGTGGCAACCTGCCCCGGCTCGCCCCTCGGACGGGAGACCATGCTTGCGGTGCTTTTCACCTGTCGCCTGAGGGACTGGCGCATGGACGGCATACACGTACGCCGACCGTTTTCCGCCGCCCCTCTTCTCAAGGGACGGCGTCCCCGAGGAACGCGTCCGAACCCGGTATTGTCACCTAGCAGCGATGGAGGGGGCGATTATGATATACTGTAGTGATACATGACCACTCAGGGAAAGATAGTCCACGTACGCCGGTGGGGGCGCGCGCCCGCAAGGCAAGCGATCCCGTTCACACGCCCGACGAGGAAACCATGAACACGACAGCAGCGGTTTCAGTCGATGTGGGCGGACGGCTGCGCAAGTTGCGCGCAGAACGAGCCTACTCGTTGCGCGCGCTGGCTCGCGCGGCGGGCATGTCGGCAAACGCGTTGAGCCTGATCGAACGCGGCAAGACCTCCCCCAGCGTCAGCACGCTCTACCGTCTCTCGGATGCGCTGCGCATCCCGGTTACAGCTTTCTTCCGCGAAGAGCCGCGCCAGGTGCCGGTCGTCTTCTGCAAGGCCGAACAGCGCACGCGCGTTCCCTTCCCACGCGGGCTGTGGGAAAGCCTGGGCGGCGACGTTTTCCTCGGCCGCGTGCAGCCCTTCCTGCTCACGCTCGAGACGGGCGCCACCAGCGGCCCGCATCCGATGGTCCACAGCGGTCACGAATTCATCTTCTGCTTGCGCGGCCAAATCGAATACGTCGTCGAGCAAGAGGTCTTTGTGCTCGACCCAGGCGACAGCCTGCTCTTTGCCGCGCATCTTTCCCACCGCTGGCGGAACGCCGGCAAGACCGTGGCCAGTTCGTTGCTCGTCCTCTCGGGAGGCGGTGACGATTTCGCTCCCTCCACGCACGGCGTGTCGGCGCGCGCCGCTGAAGCGCTGCCACCGGTCGAGCCCGGCGACGACGCAGAGGTAGAGGAGACGGCCGCCTCGCTGTTCGAGGAAGTTTGAGCAGCGCGCCTGCGCCGGCCCCGTGCTCTGGTCACCTCTCTGGTTGATCCCACTCTGCTCTGCCCGCACGCGTGCTCATGCGGCCCGCATGCGGTCAACCCTTGGGGCGTGCGATTTGGACTGCCGCGGTTCGTCCCGCCGGCGCCCAGCCGAGTTGCGCGCGATTGGATTCCGGTGCGAGGCAAGCGCGGCAGGGGAAAGGGCCCATAGCTTACTGAGGGACTACAGACGATAGGTCCAGGCCGAGTGAGCGTACTTCTCCACGGCCAGGGCCTCCGCCCGGCAGCGTTCTGCCTCGCCGAGCCCGGCCTCGACGAAGCGCATGGGGAGCGTAGCGGCGAAGCCATCGGCCAGCGCGCGCGCCGCCTCGTTCCAATCCACCCGTCGGCCGAGGGCCTCACTCAGCGTCAGGGCCCGGGCGCGGACGCGGGCCTCGATCTCGGACGGCGCGCCGTGTGTGACGCGCAGGGCGCGCACGATGCGGGCGATATCGCCCGTGAGCGGCAGCGAGCCATGCTGCAAGACCACCCCGCGCCGCCGCCATTGCGCGCTGCCCATCAGCTTTCGCCCGCCGCTGGTGATCTCGTAGTTGGAGGGCACCTCAAAACACACCGGCCCGAGCGTGGGTTCGACGGGGTATTCGGCATCCGCCTCCACATGTGCGCCGAGCGCGCGCAGGCCGGTCACTAACCCGCGGCTGAGGCGGCGGTAGCTTGGCAGCACGCCGCCCGCCATGAAAGGATGAGTTTCGGGAGCCACGACGGCGTAGGTCAATTCGTCGGTGTGGAGTATCGCCCGGCCGCCGGTGGCTCGCCGCACAAGATCCCACCCTAGGTGGTGCAGCGCATCCGGGTCGGCATCCGCCGCCGGCTGCGCATGGCCGAGCGAAAGGCACGGCGGCGCCCAAGCATACAAGCGCACCGTCGGCGGGTGTGTGCCCGCCTCAACCGCCTCGACCAGCGCCTCGTCAATGGCCATGTTCATCGCGCCGGGCAGAGGCTCGGTGAGGATCAAGTGCCAGGTATCGGCTGGAGGTTGCATAGGGTGCTTGGTCTCACGAGAGGTCATTCTACCCTTTCGGAGAGCCGCCCCTGCGGCGGAGGATGTGCGCTGCACCGAGGCGGAGAATGAACGGTCTGCGCACCGCCTGAGCCATCGGGTATAATCTCGGCGCTCGGGCCGCGATTGGATGACCCCCACTTTGTTCGTGCCGCTCGCTTTCCACCCACAATGACACTTCGCCTGGCGGTGTGTTTCCACTTCAGCCAACCCTTAGCCGAGCGCGCGGGCACAGCCAGCCGGCTGGGCTACCGCGGCTTGGTCGAGGTGTTGAAGCGTCACCCCAAACTCAAATTCAACCTCAGCCTGGGTGGGGCGCTTCTCCACGCGCTGCACTGGCTCGACCCGGGAACCCTGGGGAGCCTGCGGGAGGGGGTCCGGGCAGGGCAATTCACGCTGCTGGGCAGCACCTACGCCGGCAACATGCTGGCCGCCTGCGATGGATGGGACAACGCTCAGCAGCTCGCGCTGCACCGGGCGCTGATGCTCGAGGAGTTCGGCGCGGCGCCCATGGTCTTTGCCAACCCTGGAGGCGCCTTTTCACCTCAGATGGCGTCGCTTCTTGCGGCAGGGGGATACGCGGCCACGATAGTGGAAGGTCGAATGCTGCGCCAGGCCGGCGTGGCCCTGCCCCTTGTCTACGGCCTGCGGCTTGGCGACCACACGCTCGGCCTGCTGTGGGCGGAGGAGACGTTATCTGCGCGCCTGTGCGCGGCGGCATGGTATCGCCGCCCGGAGCTGCTCGAGCGCGGGCTGGACGAACTCGCCGCGTTGCCGCGCACGAGCGAGCTGCTGCCACTGCTCGCGCTGGGCGCCGACGCGTTCGGAGTATGGGCGCATCAGAATGGTCTTGATCCGCGTGCCGATTGGGAAGGCCTGGAGCAGGTCTTGGCGCGGCTTGAGCGGCGCGCCGATATCGAGCTCGTCGGGCTCGAGAACCTCGCCCAGCCGACGCTCTTCATCGAGGGGTCGCTGGAGGGATGGGGCGCGGCCCTCGATCGTGCAGCGGCCCGCGAGCCGGCGGGTGAGGCGCAGCCGTTCGCCGACTGGCGCGACTACACGCGCCGCTCGCCGACCGTCATTCATTTTCGCCGCTTGCACAACGCCATTCGCAACCGGCTGACCGCAATCGGGTCGGCCTGGGCCGATCCCGGCTGGGTGGCAGCGCCACCCGACTCCCTTCCCGTGGCCTGCGCCGCCTTGTACCGCTCGGCCATTCGCACATTCTGCCTGCATCAGTTTCACTTCGGGCAGCCGGGGCAGGGTGGGCGGGGGCGGCCGGAGTGGGAAGGCGTGGCCGCGACCTTCGCTCTGGCTCGCGCGGCGGAGATCGCGGAGGGGCAACTTCAGCCGGGCGCGCCGGCACGCGCTTCGATTGAAGACGTCACCGGCGACGGTGAGGATGAGATCCTGCTTGAGGATCACCGCCACCTGATCGTGCTCAGCCACTTCGGCGGGCGGGTCGTGTACTGGTTCGATCTGGTGGACGGGGCGCAGCACGTGGGCAACCCGTGGGCGGTTCCCGAGGGCCGCTATCGTACCGACGTGACGCTCTTGCAGGGGGTTGCTTCGCTGCCTGCCTGGAGCGAGCTGCCGCCGTGGGACCACCCCCAGCCTCAGGAGGAGGCCGCCCCAGGCCGGCGTGGGTCCTTCTTGCCCGACGGGCTCACCGCGGAACTCGGCTCAGTTCTTCCTTACTGGCCGTTGCCTGCCGGCGCGCCGCAGCAGGTTGGGCGCCCGGTGCGCCGCCGCGCGCTAAACGACTTCGTGCGACTCGATGATGAACCGGTGCTGCCCGCCGATGCAGAACTCGATTTCAGGTTGGAAGAGGGCGGAGTGACCTTCTTGCGATTCTTCGGCTACCGACTGGAGATGACCAAGAACGTGCGCCTGACGCCCGACGGGTTGCGCGTGAACTACCGCTTCCACAATGCGCACCATGAGCCGCGCCGCGTGCGGCTGGAGATCGTATCGGAGATTGCACCCGACGGGCAGCGATTGCTGGCTGGCTCGCCGGATGTGCTCGCGCCGGTCGTTGCTGGCGGCCCGCAGCCCGGCGTGCTCAACACGCTCAGCGGCACAGCGATCCTTTCACGCGCCTCGCGCGCCTCGACTGAGCCGCCCGCCTTCACTCCCGGGCTTCTGGCGGTCGAGGTGGCTCAGCATTTCGAATTCAACCTCGGGCCTGGCAAGGCGGAAACGCTGACGCTGCGCCTGCAGGTATTTTCGGAGCACGAGCAGGGCTTGTTGCGCGGAGGACTGAAGCGGATCGGCGGCTGGCCGCCGGCCGCGGAAGAGTCCGGAGGCGCATGACCTCCCCCACTTGGATCAGCGAGGCGGTCTTCTACCAGATCTTCCCCGATCGGTTCGCCAACGGCAACCCGGCCCTCGATCCACCGAACGTGCAACCGTGGGGCGCGGCACCCACGCTGCGCGGTTTTCAGGGCGGCGATTTCGCCGGTGTGCACGCCCATCTGGACTACCTGGCGGACCTGGGCGTCAACGCGCTCTATTTCAACCCGATCTTTCTTTCGCCCTCGAACCATCGCTACAACACCACCGATTACTACCGCCTCGACCCAAAGCTGGGTTCGGCGGGCGACTTTCGTCATTTACTAGAAGCCGCCCACGCGCGCGGCATGCACGTGGTTCTGGACGGCGTGTTCAACCATTGTGGACGCGGCTTCTTCGCCTTCAGTGATGTGCTCGAGAATGAGGGCGACTCGCCGTATCGCGAATGGTTCCACATCCAGCGCTTCCCGCTAGATGCCTACGGCCCGGGCGAAGCGCACAACTATCAGGCATGGTGGCGCTTCAAGAGCCTGCCCAAGTTCAACGTGCGCAACCCGGCCACCCGCCGTTACGTGCTCGACGTGGCGGCGTACTGGCTCGAGCAAGGCATCGACGGCTGGCGTCTGGATGTGCCCAACGAAATCGATGACATGAGTTTCTGGGGGGAATTCCGCGAACGGGTGAAGCGTGCTAACCCCGAAGCGTACCTGGTGGGGGAAATCTGGGAGGTGGCCCCGCAGTGGGTTGGGCCGGCGGTCTTTGACGGGCTGATCCACTATCCGTTTCGCGAAGCCTGCCTCAATCTGCTCGCCAAGAAGACGCTCGGCGCGGTGGCGTTCGGCGCGCGGCTGATCGAGATCCTGGCCGCCTACCCTGGCCAGGCCAACCTGGCGCACTACGTCACGCTTGGGACGCATGATGTGCCGCGTCTGCGCACGGTGTTGCGCGGCGACCGTCCGCTCGAACTGTTGGCCTTCACCCTGCAGTTCTTCTTCCCCGGCGCACCGGGCCTATATTACGGCGACGAGATTGGGCTCGAGGGCGAAAAGGATCCCGACAATCGGCGCGCCTTCCCGTGGGATACGGCCCGCTGGGATGTCGATTTGCGGCGCCACCTGCAGCGGCTGATTGCGCTGCGCAAGAAGTATCGCGTGCTGCGCGAGGGGGACCTGCGCGTGCTGACTGTGGAGCCGGCCGAGTCGTGCCTGGCGCTGGTGCGCGAGCTTGGCGAGGAGGCCCTGGCCTTGCTGGTCAATCTTGGCGACGGACAACGCACACTGCGCCTGGCGCGTTCAGAGGTTAGATGGCCCTCAGCGCGCGCCTGCCGCGACGAATTGAGCGGCAGGATCCTCCCGTTGGGTGAGCCCGTTGTCGAGTTCCCTCTTCCGCCACACTCTGCGGTTCTTCTCGCTCCGATCCAAGACTGATCCACCCGGCTGTGGGCCGGCGGCCAGCGGTCAACCACCTGGCGTGGTCAGCCCGAGGGTCTCAGCGAAGCGGCGCAACGCGGCCAGGTGGTCGCTGGGCTTCTCTAGCCCGCAGCCCATCGTATTGAGCGAGAGGTGAGTGGCCCCCAACTTCTGCCAGGTGTCTATCGTTGACGTCCACCGCGATGGATCGGGCTCGGCGTATTGCACCCGCGCCTCGATGCCGAAGGCGCTCGTTGCGCGCCCCGAAGCCTCAAGCGCCTTGTGCAGCATGTCGATAAGAGGTCTCGCGTCCGCCGGTTCGCGCTGCGGGGCGATCCATCCATCGGCCAGGCGTGCCGTCCGATTGATCACCGGCGGGGCGCTGCCTCCGAACCAAAGCGGGATCGGCTGCTGAACGGGAAGTGGATTGAGCCCTGCACCGTCCACCCGCTCCCATCGTCCCTCAAAGGTCACCAGCGGCTCGGTCCACAGGCGCCGCAGCAACTCTACCTGCTCTTCGAAGCGGCGGCCGCGCGTGTGAAAGTCCTGCCCCAGCGCGCGATACTCAACCGAATTCCAGCCCAGCCCTACACCCAGCCGAAGCCGTCCTTGGCACAGGCAGTCGAGGGTTGCCGCCTGCTTGGCCACGAGCGCCGTTTGGCGCTGTGGCAGGATCAGGATAGCCGTGGAAAACTCGAGGCTCCGAGTGAGAGCCGCCATGTAGGCGAACAGGACGAACGGTTCGAGGAACGGGGTGCGATAGGTGTAGGGACCGGAAAAGCCGCCCGGCCTGTCCGGGTTGGCGCCCAGGACGTGATCGTAGGCCAGCAGGTGGGAGTAACCGAGCGCCTCGGCCGTCTGCGCGTAGTCGCGCACTGCGGCCGGATCGTTCCCGTAT
>Ga0315288_10013767_pt1 | contig 10118 bp, 11 predicted proteins | sample YL17G11_20_MG_FD_203454 | JGI IMG/M metagenome (GOLD analysis project Ga0315288, IMG submission 203454) | Sediment microbial communities from Yellowstone Lake, YNP, Wyoming, USA - YL17G11_20 | ecosystem: Environmental > Aquatic > Freshwater > Lake > Sediment | place: USA: Wyoming | collected... | reverse complement strand
AGACGTTTCGGTTAATCTAAGCACACTGCATATACCCGTACGCAAGTGCGGTGAAGTCCGTGGTAATGTGAACAACATACCAAACGGGTATTATTGGCCCAGCTATCTTGCATAGTGGGTGCGCTAAACTAGAGTGGGTAGCGAAAGTTACCCACTCTTTTTAGTTAAAATCTATACTTCACTAGGCTTAGCAGGTACAGCACTGACTACTGCATCTTCAATTGGGGAGTTGTCAACCACTAAAGCCTTATCAAACTTTTCTTCAGGAATATGGAGCTCAAGCTTGGAAAGCTTATCCATATAGATACGATCTTTTAGCATACGTATTAGCTTGCTCATATCTTTCTTATCGCGCTCAGCTTTCATACTTGCAATGCGAGTTTTGCGTAAGCTGCCTCTTTTACGGGGTGCAATTATTTTATCAGCCAGACCCAACGTAATTGCTTCTTCTGCGCTAATCCACAAGTCTCGCTTAACCATCTCATCCCAAAAATCTACTGGCATAATGCTATTGTCGGCATAGATTTGGTTCAACTTAGCTTGAAGAAACTTCTCATTATCTAGATGAACCGTGGCGTCTGTGAGTTTCTCTGGAGTTATGCTTTCACCCCAACCACTGTCATGTATGAGTATTCGGGTGTTGGGATATAGGAATCGCTCATCGCAGCCAGCCATAATCCAAGTGGCCGCTGAAGCAATCATGCCTCCACCAATAAACTTAACTTGACATGAGCAGCTTTGTATTGCATCATAGAGTCGAAGAAGCTCATAGGGGTCACCACCGGGAGATGACATGTGTAACTCGATTGGCTTAGCTGGTGCCTCAAACTCCATGATATGCATGTGCCTGATGGCCCGCTCAACTGAGCGCCAAGTAAACTCGCTGCCACTCTCATCAAAACTCTCAATTAAGGCACCGAAATATATGCGGCGGTGCTTAAAATCTACATCAGATTCCAATATTTGAGCAACACTATCATTTGTGATTGCCATGTATAATCTCCACGTATGTTTATGCTTCTATTATACAGAAACATGGGTAGGACTAGATGCGAATTGAAAAGATAACTTCAGAAGACGTCTCGATGTTGGACCTCCTTACCTCTAAACTAGAAGAAAACCTGGCTATCTATGGTACTGATTTTTTTCGTAACAAGGTAACCCATGCCCACATATCCTCCCTGTATGACGAAGAGAGCGAAGAGCGCTTGGGTTCGCGTAACAGGCCTGCCTTCAGCGACTGGTCAAATGACCCACCTCAACTAGGCGCAGTCAAGCGGGTACAGATACAGTTTGACTCTAAGGCCGACTTCTACGACCGCTATGATATGTCGAGTTGCTCGATACCAGATAATGGCCAGTACTTGTCATCTTTTCTTCAAATTGAGTGGGACTATATAACTGGTGTATTTTATATCTATATTGGCACCCATGAATATGAAAAAGATACCTCAAGTGTAAACATAAAAAAGGTTTACAGAAGCGAGCAGAAAAATTCTCACGTTTTCTTAAACTTTGATTCCCAATACCGATCCGATATTCAGAGGATAAAGATACGGTTGGGCAAGCTGTATTTTTCTCTTTTTAAAAATAACGATGATAAGCGAGAAGCCTTTGCAAGGAAGAGCTTCACAGATGCCGCCGTTAGTGCCTTCCCTGATATTTTAGATCCCCTAATTCTTGGAGGTTCGCTTAGTGAAGAAAGAAACGATAGAGCAGTTTCTAGCAAGAGGCGGAATGATTCAAAAAGTGTTGCCGCAAAGCTGCCCTGAGATTCCGCACCAAATGAAAGCGAATAATCCACCAGTTGGTGGGGTTATGTCGCTGGACGATGGTGCGCACTACTTTGCAGAAAATCGCAAAACCAATAAAGTAGTTAACCATCAGTCTCTTAAAGATCTAGTGGATAACTTTGATCTTCCAAAAGACGTTGCAGATAGATTGAGGGGCGCCTAATGACTAAGGGTGATAAAAGTCCAATTCGCAACTTCCAGATGGACGAGTTGGAGATAGAAGCTCTAGTCGACATCTTAGTCTTTACGGCTCAAACTGCTGCGTACTTGGCTCACCAAGAAATGGCTGCTGGGCGTGCCGGAAAAGATCTAACTAGACTGGCAAGATTAGCCAATGATTCAAGCGACATCATTAAGTATTTTAAAGAGTCAGTTGAAATAGGCGAGCCCGCAAACTTGCTCAAGATTTGATTAACTAAACCGATTCGATTATTTTGAAACAACATAGGAGATGTTATGAATCCGGATAAGATCCCAGAAATTTTAGATTTGGCTATGGCAACTCGTAAATTAAAGAAAATCTTTAATCCAATGTTTGTCGGTGAGGCTGGTATCGGTAAATCCGAGATCATTCAGCAATGGGTTGCCAAACAAAGAGAGAAGGATCCAAGCTTTGGTTTCATTGACTTGCGCATTGCATACTATGAAGGTCCTGACTTTGTAGGCTATCCTTATGAATACAAAGATGAGGACAACAACGCTCGCATGGGTCATGCGCTGCCGCATTTCTGGCCAACTAAAGGCAGCGGACTTCTTCTTCTTGAAGAGCCAAATCGCGGCAACTCAATGATTCAAAACTGTCTAATGCAGCTTACTGATAAAAACCGCAAGGTTGGTCCAACGTATGAACTCCCAGATGGTTGGATTATTGCTGCGGCGCTAAACCCTGAAGGCGCCAAATACGATGTCAACAATATGGATACGGCCCTTAAAAATCGCTTCGAAGAATTTGAAGTTGATTTCTCTTATCAAGCATTCATGAATCACATTGAGACTACTGGCTGGCACAAGAATCTAATCAACTTCGTTAAGGCTGGTAGCTGGGTTTATAAAAAATCAGACGGTATTGGCAAAGAAGGTAAGTATGTCTCGCCTCGTACGCTTGATCGACTGAATTCTATTGAAATAGCTGGTGCTTCTGACCACCCCTCTAAAAGAGGCTCTCATTACATCATTGCCCAATCCGTTCTCGGCAAACACTTAGGCAACGAGTACTGGAAGTCGTGTTGGGATGACGCACCTGTTACAGCTCAAGACATCCTATCTAATAAAGATAAAGCTATCGAGAAGCTCAAAGAGATGGCAAAAGCTAATAACAGCTATGCTGGCGATAAGGTCTCTCTAACGGTCGACAGTATTATTGAAAAGTTTGGCGGATGGTACGAAGGCCGCAAGAAAGATGGCAAAGACTGGCCTCATGAACAAGGGACTATTGATGAAGCAACTCTGGTTGCTGTCATTGAGAACATTCCGTCTGACCATGCTATCAACCTCATCAAGGGTTGTGCGATGAAAAATCAGCGCGGCAATATCTCGCTGTTCTTTACTGAATTCACTGCTCGCAATCCAAAGTGTATCAGCCTAATGCGCGAACACATTAAATTGCAACAGTCGATTAAGAAGTAATACAAAGTCTCTCTTTAATGAGGAATTAATAAATGTCTACAGTACCAAAAGCCAGTGTATCCAAAGATTTGATGGATAAAGAGTATGTTGATCCAGCTAAGAAGAAGTATTGTTTAGAAACTGCGCTGTATCAACTCACTAAGAATCAGTCTTTTTTTGGCATGATCTTGCAGTGCTTAGACATTTATTACACCCACCTTATTCCTACTGCTGGCGTATGTTTTGACAACAATGCCAAAAAGTGGCAAATGATGATTAATCCCAAGTGGTTCTGTGATAAACTTGGCGACGGTGATCAGGGTACAAAACACAGGATCTCTATCCTGTTGCATGAGCTCTATCACTTGACGCACAAGCACATTATTCGCGCACCAATGCTTAAGTTGAATCCAGGTCGACGGATGCTGATCAATATTGCCATGGATATGGCGATTAATCAGTATATCAAAGATCTGCCAACAGGCTGCTCCGATTGTCCGCCGCGTGAAGCACGGTTGACTGGCGCTAAGTGCGAGAACGAAATGTGTCCAGGTAATCCCATTTTGATTGATGATTTCTTTGACACAGACAGCAAGGGTGTCCGCACTCCTTGGGAGAAAAACAAAGCGTTTGAGTTTTACTATTACAAACTCATTGAGCGATACGCTGAGATGTCAGATAATGACAACGGCGAAGGTGAAGGCGAAGGCGAAGGTCAGGGCGATGGCAAAAGCAAAGGCAAACCTCAACCATTCGATTCCCATGATTGGGAGGGTGGTGGCGAAGAGCAAGACATGATGAATGCCACTGAAGAGCTCGTCAAGCGTGCCATGCAAAAACGCGGACTTACATTTGACAAGCTTCCAGGTTTCATTCAAGAATTGCTCTCAGATATTGAGGCCCGTAGATCTGAACTGAATTACCGCCAACTGATTCTATCTGCCATTAAGAAACACGCCTCTGGTTCAGATCGCATCAATACATGGAGTAAGCCGTCGCGCAGATATGGCAACATTGCTCCAGGCACGCGTAACGGACCTACGCCAAAACTTGAGAATTTTATTGATACATCTGGATCAATAAGTATTCAAGAAGCAAATGATTTTCTCAGTATTATTGACAACTTTCTCCAAGTTGGAAGTCGGAAGTGTAAACTGGGGCTGTGGCACACCGAGCTATATCACAATGAGCCCTATACGCTTGGCAATCGACTTGATCGAGATATGATTCAGAGCGGTGGAACAGACGTTGGCCCTGTGTTACAGCATATTGCGGACACAAAGCCAGATATGTCTATCATATTAACTGACGGCTGTTTCTCGGATGTTGACATCGAAGCAATGCTGCCACCTAACACCCGGTTTCCACAAGTGTTGTGGATCATATCGCAAGACGGACATGAAGAACATCCGTTGCGGCGAGTCGGTGAAACCGTCAAGATTCCTAAGACAAATGTCCTAGCAAAAGATGAATCCATCTCTTAATCAGAAATGTATAGGGGCCGATATGACAGAGCAGCTTACTCAAGAACAGCTAGATCAAGAAGTGGATGCAATGGTTATCCAGCTGAACAGGAATCAGCGCAAGAATTGGTTAAAAATAGGGGCACTACTTGTATTGGTATTTATAGGCTTTTCTGCGGCTATTTCGGTGTCGGTGGTTGTTCCCGGCATGGTAATGGCTATGTTTGGGCAATGATCGCCTTACTTCACTATAATTATGGCCGATTTGGCTGGCATATTGACCACATAATACCACTCTGTAGATTTGACCTTCAAGATGGAGTACAATTGAAGAAGGCTTGTCATTATACAAACCTGCAACCACTATGGGCCCGCGACAATCTTGAAAAGAGAAAGACCGATGGAACATTTAGAAAACCTAGGTAAACCGATGGAATCTGAGTTAGAAGAGCTGTTGCGCAGCTGCCCTAGGTGCGGGAAGACTAGTGCCAATAAGTCCAACCCTCAAGGTCGCTGCAGGGCCTGTTTAAATAAGTTAGCTCGAGCTAAGAAAACTCCTGGCTCTAGCCAGAGAGCACAAACAAAAGCGGATGATGCTCTTCGTCGCCAGGATGGCAAGAATGGAACGGCCAGCCATAAATCTAAAGGTAGAGGAACTCGAGAGTCTATTGTTAAGCAGACACAGTCTGCAGAGAAGAAAACTGGTCAGAAGCTTTCCCCGGATCGGAAGAACAATAGCAAGGGATATGCAGCCAAGAATACCCGCATGGTTCCTGAAAAGCTCAACCGTGGTCGTCATCATGTAGATACTAAGAAACTTGCAGCTTGGAAAAAGCGCCTAAAGAAGCACGGCATTGAGCTCGATGACTTCATGACACTGCTACGGGCAAAAGCCCTGCAAAACAATAACGCAATTTTAGAAAAAACCCTCAATCTTCTTGATATTGAAAGACTGGTCAGCCATCTACCTTTCAAGAAAACGGATACGGAAGTATTTGAAGAGTTGTCTAAGGCTATTGAAGATGAGGTGGGCAAGACCCACACAGTGGAAGTCCACCCCGATATGGATCATTTTTACAGAGCTAAAGGCTTTATTAAAGATAGTGGCAAAGACGCCATGCACGTCAGCGGATTCAAGAAATCCGGCATATCTCCGAACATAATCGCCAAACTACCTCGAGATGGCAAGGGGATGATAACCCCAGACATGATCGATAGCCATATCAGTAGCCTACCAAAATCAAAAGTTGACGTAGACGTCCTGCCGTATAGGCGCGGTGAGCAAATGCACCGCAATAATCCGGAATATATTCTCTCAATGCGTCTGCACCCTGAAGAAAAAGCCAAGATTGCCGCGGATCCGCGTAAATTAGCTGCCTGGGATCATATGAAAATGAACCAGCACGATTGGAGCTCTGGCAGCACTAGTAAAGATAAAGATCAATTTGGGTTTGTTAGGATTGACGCCAATAAAAATACGCCCGAAGGTCCGATTCCTCACGATCACTGGCATTATGATGAAATACAAAGCGATTTTCAAAATAAGAAAAAGCTGCAACACAGACTTCCGTATAGTATCGATGAAGATATTGACAGCATGCTAAGTACTATTAGTCATAACCATGAAGATCCGCAGCATCTATTGCACTCCGTAGCAAATGCACTTGGTCGCAGGCTGGGAGTAGGATCTACGTCGATAGGCATGCCACTTGATCAAGCTAAAAAAAGTACTCTCCGTGGATACAGGGACGGTCCTTCTGGAATGGTCCAGAACAGAGATGGAGAAGAAGGACGTTGGGTTCCTACTCCGCAGCATCGCCAGCATGGCGGTTGGCATCACATGGTTGATGCTGCTATTAATTCGGACGGTGTTCCAGAAGAGCACAATGCAGCCGTATGGCATAAGTACGGAAAAAAACTTGCAGATGAACACATGACCGACGATCCCGATTTTGCTAGCGCAGCCAACAAACTAGGCACAGATAAGTTGAAAGAGTTTGCTCAACTAGCACATAATCGCACTCAGGGTTACATGTTTAATGGCGAAAGCGATTATGACTGGGATACCGCTGAAGATACGCATAAAGTAGGCGATGAAAAAATATCCCCAGAATTGGCTGAAAAGCTAAAAGGCATGACTGGTGATGAGAAAAATGCTTTAAGTACTTTTTTACTTAAGCACTCTGGAAATGTGCAATCGCATGTTGCGGAAACGAATGGTTGGGGATCTAGACCAAATGTAGATGCGCCATATCAGACATGGGTTCCCAATGGTGAACGAGCTCCAGCAGAAGCAGGCGTAGAGGAGAAGAAGGAGCCACTGCCGATTCATCAAGTGAACACCTACAACAAGAGACCGAAGAAACTTGGAATGGAAGTAGTAGATAAAGAGTCTATTCTTGGACATCACCCCGACGATAAAACAACGCAAATCCAATACAGCAAACTACACAAGAAATTAAAAGAAGCACAAGAAATCTTAAAAAAGAGTACTTAATGTCCGTTGTGATTCAAAATCAAGCTAAAATACATCGTTGGGCACTATGGCTCATGGTGAAGCAACTTGCTAAAAAAGCAGGGATACATAAATATGTTATCTCTGGGTCCTATAGACGTGGCAAGTGGTGGTGCAATGATATTGATTTGCTGGTCCCCATTAAGAGTCAAGCTGAGGGTGAAGGCATAAAGGTTATGCTCAAAAAATTGGGTTGGAAACCTACCCCAAATAGAGCCGCAGATAACGAGGTAGTTTTTAGTACTCAGTTTCTCAAAAAAACCACTAACGGAATAATTGTACTAGATCTCTTTTTAGCTCCTCAGGGTAGTTGGGGCAACTGTCTTTTATTTACAACAGGGCCTAAAAGTTTTAATGACGATATAAGAGAAAAACTAATTGCTGGTGGCTATTCCTGGAGCAATCCCAGGTACTATACGCATATTTTGAGCAATAAAATGTTATCGTTTGATAGTGAATCTGGCGCACTTGCATTTCTTAATAAACCATGGATTGCACCACATCGCAGGAAGTAATGATAAAAACATCTATACAACAAGTCTCACTGGTTAAAGAAGCATTAAAGAAAACCCCAGACAATAACACGCCGGCAACGGTGCCACCAGCAGCACCACCGGCTGGCGATATGTCTGCAGCACGCCAGGCGAATACTCAAAAGTTTAAAGACTTGTTCAACCAAATGAATGAGCATTCTGTTGCGGGGCGTACAACTGAGGCCCATGGAATTAAAGGGAAGATAAAAGATCTGGCTATGAACGCCCCCAAGGGTTCCATAGACGTTGGCAAGTTGGGTATGATGAGAGAACGCCAATTGGAGCCACCGGATGCGCGTAAGCCACTTACCCACGCCGACATGACAGAAGTTATTAACCACCATTTAAGTGATGTTAGAAACTTAAAAGATATTCATCAGAATCATGGTGGCGACGACACAATTAGAACGCTCATGCATACAATGGGTGCAAATGGAGAACCGAAACAATATAGTAATATAAAATTTAACAAACCCGGTATTCATGAAGATTTGCTAGATCTCGTCTTTCCTGGTAAAGCGGACTGGGATAGGACAACGCAAAGACATCTAGGCGTGCCATCAAAGGCGCCGTTTGCAAACACGGCGCCGGACCCTAAATTGGAGGAAGAGGTGGGGCGGACATGGGATGACGTGATGGATGTGCATGATATGCACGATGGAAGCCCCAGTTCTGAAGCAAGAATGAAGGCGCATGAAAATGCGGTTGTAAAGAGAGGCTTAGATCTATTAAGGCGCCATGCCAATTTGACAGACAAGATAGCTGACTTAAAAAGTGGTGGATCACTTCACTACAATACCGGCGGCAATTATGAGATTAGACACCCTAAGGGCAATGTACATGCTTGGCATGACGATTCTAGCGGCACCACATCTTACAATCAGCATAGAGATGATAACCAAGACGGCACTGGCTTTACTGAAGATATAGCGGCAAGCAAGCCCATACAAGATCATATAGATGAAGCCATAGACGCCATTAAAAAACATAGAAAACACGCTAAATATTAGAGGGGAATGTTGTGGAAAGGTTAATCAAAAGCGCATTAGGTCAGTGGAAACTTATCGGCGATACATTGAAAAAAACCAAAGACGGGGATCCAGTGCCAGCGCCAGCGCCACTACCCGCAAACAACGATATGAAAGAAAGCCGCGACAAATTAACCTCACTATTTAGCGAGCAAAACGAGCATGCTGCAGCCGATAGAGGCGAACACGCTCACTCTATGAGAGGCAAGATTAAAGATATGGTATTGAATGCGCCTAAAGGTATGGTCGATATTGGCCATTTGGCACGCATGCAGGATAACCAGATTGCCGTAGGTAAGGGCGAGCATCCTGAATTTAAGCATCAGCCGGTTACTCGAGAAGACATGGAAGAAATGATTAACCATCATTTAGGCCACCACAATAGCCTAAAGCAAATACACGATAAACATGGCATCAAAGGGGTAGAGGCAGTATTAAGAACAGTGGGGAGCGATGCAGCTCCGCGGCGCTATACTGGATTAAAGTTTAAAAATCCCAACGTTTATTTAGACGCAATGCATCTCATGAATCCGGGCAAAGATGTAGAAGATCGCAGTGAGCCGGGAGCTAGAGCCGAGGGTATTTTCCCTAACTCTGCATATCATAAAACGAGAGCAGACCCACAGCTGCACGATGATGTAGTTAAAAAATACAATGATGTCGTGCAGTCTGACGACGAGGACGATGATTCTACAAGTCAGAATAAAAGATTTGAGGACGCGGTAACGAAACGTGGACTGGACATCTTTAAGCGCCACCACAAATTAGATTAAAATGTATAATAATACAAAACCCACCTAAAGGGGACACAATGGTTGGTTCGTATTTATTAGGCGTCTGCATTGGCTTTATCGCTGGCTTTATTGTAAATAATAGCTATAAGAAATACAATATACGCAGCTTATTGAAGAATATTAAGAAAGAATTGGTTTTAGCATATGATGAAGGCGTTAAGTTTGGAGCCGTAAAGCTTCAATTAGAGCGCATCAATGAAATATCCAAAATACAATTGGGGTATGCGAGTGCTCTCGATAGACCCAACGCTAGTGCGGCACATGCGCGCCACAAAAATGGCGTAGTTTCGCAGATGAAAGAACTAGACGAAGAGAAGATAGCAATCTTCAAGTCTATTTTAAGCAGCGGCGTTGATCCTATGTTAAGTATTTCGATAGATGGGGAAA
>Ga0315288_10013765_pt1 | contig 10120 bp, 12 predicted proteins | sample YL17G11_20_MG_FD_203454 | JGI IMG/M metagenome (GOLD analysis project Ga0315288, IMG submission 203454) | Sediment microbial communities from Yellowstone Lake, YNP, Wyoming, USA - YL17G11_20 | ecosystem: Environmental > Aquatic > Freshwater > Lake > Sediment | place: USA: Wyoming | collected... | reverse complement strand
AAATTAAATGGGTTAAAATATGGCTTTAACAATTACAATAAAAGGCAAAGGGGTTATTGCAAACTGTGACGCCTTAACTGATACAGGTGGGACTGGTACTGGCACCTGGACAGAACAGGGCGGTGGAACTATTAGTATAAGCACAGATAGCTTTAAATATGGAACAAAATCAATTGGTGGACAATATGCTACCAAAACTGGTTTGCAACAATTTGATCTTGGTGCTGGAAATACATTAAATTTTACAGCGGGTAGTGGATCTGAATCTGGACAATTTTTATATATATGGATAATGGTATCTGCGGTTGGAACCCTTAATACACTTGCAAATTATCCATTATGTATTAGATTTTCTAGCAGTTCTCCTGGAACTACTAACTATATCGATTATCTTATAGCTTCAAGTAATGATTCAAATGGTTGGGATGGAAGCTGGCGTTGTTTTGTAATAGATCCTACACTAACCCCTTCAAGATTAAATGGAACTCAGTCTTCTATAATAGCATCTGTAAGAACTATTGGTTTATGGATTGATACTACATCATCCGCCAGAGCGGACAGTTTCTTTATCGACCAAATGGCTGTTGGTAGTGGTTTAAAAATAACCGGAACAAGTACAACTGGATGGAAAGACGCAGTTGATTATTGTACCGCTTATGCTAGTCGTGCGTGGGGAATGTTTCAAAATCGTGAAGGAGTGTATTATGCTTATGGTAATATATATATTGGGGATGCAACATCTCAATCTGCAGCTGTGTCGTTTACTGATTCTGGTAGGGTTATACAGTTTGGAATAAGCCAATATTATCAAGGTGGTGCATGGAGAACATCAATTCCAGTTGGAGCAAGTGGAGTAATTATTGAAGATAAATCAACCTATACAACGACTTTTGTAGATGGATATATTGTTGGAACTGACGGAGGTAGATCTGGTAGTCTTTTTCTTGGTAATTCACTAATGAACGTATCATTCGATCTATATGGAGGAAATAATGCTAATTCCGTTACTTCTCTTTATAATACTACTTTCAAAGGATGTACTGGCACAATTAACATGGGAAATGATTCAGGACATGTTTTTTATGGAGGAGTTGTCGATGGATGTGGACAATTTGATCCGGTTGGAGCTCCAATAATAAGAAATATTACTTTTTCCAAAACAGCAGATAATTCTTCAGATGGAGCCACTTTACTTTGGAATTCTAATATAGATATAAAAGATTGTAACTTTATTGCCAATACTGATGTAACAAATAATCCTCATGCTATAGAACATCAAGCTATTGGAACGTTTACATATTATAATCTACAATTTAGTGGAAATGATTATGATATTGATAATAATTCTGGAGGAGCTATAATAATAAATAATAGTACAACATCTAAAGGAACATCAAATGCCTCAACATATGAAAATACAACTGGGAATTCAACAACTATTCAAGGATCTGTTGCTATTAAAATTACAGGAGTTACAGAAGGAGCTAGATGTAGAATTGAAGATGCATCTACAAAAACAGCATATTTAAGCAAAGAAGCAAATGCTTCCGGAGAAGCTGAGGAGTCATATACTGGGACAACTCCAAAAGCAGTGATTGTAAAAGTTAGATTATTAGGATATTTACCATTTATATTATCTACATCAATAGGAACTTCTGGATTGACCGTATCTGCTGTTTGGATTAAAGACACAATCGTAGATTAAAAAAAGGTGGATATATTGTAATTTTAGAAGTAATATTAAAGATGTTTTCAAATACATAAATTAAGGAGAAAAAAATGGGAATTTCAAGTGACTGGTCTGTTGATTATGTTAATAAAATTATATCACATATAGACGGAACAATGAATTGGGATGGAAGTAGCGGAACACCTCCTTCTGTCGGAAATTATATAAGAGGATCGACATCAGAAGCTGTAGGAAAAGTACTATCAGTTGTCGATAATGGAACTTCTGGATCAGTAACAATAACAAATGTCGTTGGTAGATTCCAGAACAATGAAAGTCTTGTGGTCTTGGATGAATTGCCATTTGATGGAGTCGTTTTAAATTCTACTTTTAAAACAGGAACAACGGTATATCAAGATGCAAGCACTGGGACATTCTTGATATATGCAATAGATTATAATGATAATGTACAATCAAATCCAGGAGAAGGTAAATTATATGGAGCTCTTACAAATTCATTTAGCGATAATAACCCAATTAAAATAACTTCAAATGCTGGAACTACAGTTGCATTAACAAGAGGATCTTCTTCAAGTAAATCTTCTCTTTGGGCATCAGCAGCCGTTGATGGATCATTAACTGCGTCAACAACATCTATTATTATTAATTTTAATTCTCTTGGATCAAATTCAATTCCAAGATTTTCTAAAATTTGGAATGATGCAACTGGAACTAAAAAAGCATTAGTCCAAGATATATGGGGATCTGGAACAACAGGATCTATTAGATTACTCGATATAACTGGAGTATGGGCAGAAGCAGACAATATTTTTCAAGGAGATATATTAAATGTAACAAGTGGTATCGGTTTTAAAGTTGGAGATCTTATTACGGGAGCGACATCTGGAAATACTGGAAAAATTCTTGCGATTAATACAAATGCATTGACTTTACAAAATAAAACTGGTGGAGCATGGTCAAATGGGGAAAATATAAAAGTTAGTGGTTCAACAATTACAACTGTTGCAAATTTAACACATGGAGTTGATACAAGTGCAAATGTAGTAACAACAACACCTGGAACGGGAGGAGTTTTAAGAAATCAATTAATTTCTCAAGGGGGAATTTATTCCGAAGGCTCACTTAATCCAGTTAGAGATTGTAACTCTCTCTATACCTTTTTACAAGATACATTTGATGAGCTTGGAGCGATGGATGATGAAATTCCATTAACGGCTCAAGTTAAATTACAGCAATATACTCTTATTAATGGCTGGGAAATTCCAGATTTTTCATATAGATTTTTGGAATCCGGGTCTATTCAGGATCAAAATCTTGATAATGTTTGGACAAACTTCCAAACACTTGGGTCTATCGGAGGAATCACATCAACAGTATTTCTTCCATCAACAACACAACAACCTCAAATTTACATAGAACAAAACCAATTAGTTATAGATCCATGGTGGATACAAGGAAATATTGATGTTTTGGTGAAGGTTAAGACAAATTCAGATGTAAGATATGCAACCGGAGATACCGGATCTCTTATTAACAACGGTACAGTTACAGTGTTTTGTAGAAAATATGGAGATACTTATGATAATTTTACTACAACAACAATAGCTGGTGTGGCTCCTGTCCCTCTTGCTACAGCCGCAGATTTAGATAACACAACTGGTACACATACATTAGATTATGATACAGAACTAAGTGGTCCGTTTCTTGAAGGAGAAGAAATATACAAAATAACTGATGAAACAAAACGTGGAGTTATTACTTCTTTAACTGATAACGGAACAACTGGAACTATTGAATTTATAAAAACAGGATCTACATTGTTCTCAACAGATGATGGATTTAAAGGGGTTACATCTGGAGCTACAGCAGAAGAAGATGGAGTGGGTGTTGCAACCTTAGTTGCGGGCTATGGGACAAATATTTCTGTTGCAACTATAGAACAATATTGGACTTTCGATACAGGATCTGGAACTCCTTATAATGGAGAGTATTTTAGAAATGCTGGAGATACAGTTAGAGCTACAATGATGAAGAAAACCGGGACAACAACCGGTACTATTTATTTTGGAAATAGTAATGGAACTATAGCAACTGGAACATGGACGGGTGTTAATAGTGGAGCTACAGTTGTTTTAACAGGAACAACATCAACAGAAAATGTTATTACAAAAGATATTGGAGATGGAAATGGAGAAGAAAATTATGAAGCTGTTATCTATTGTTCAAAAAATAACACAAAACAAAATTTAAGTAAAGCATATGAATGGATAAAATACATAACTCGTAGCCAAGAAACTGGCGGAGACAGTCCATCAAACAATATTGGTGGTCCTGGATCAGAAGAGGGATATCAAGGAAGAATATATAAATCATTAGATACAACATATCCATTAGTTAAAGTTTCTCCTCTTGGATCATTTGCTGGTGGTACTTTCTTTGGAGCTAGAGGTGTATTTATTCAAGATATGCATAATAATGATATTCGTTCATATCAACTTATAAATACAAGTGGAGTTGTTAGAACTCCTCCAAATCTTCAATCAATTTCTTTTGGAGGTCTTGTAGTTGGAGATACCGTTGGAATATATAAATCTGATGGATTAGAACCTCCTCAAATAGATTTAACTCAGTATTCATTAGTAGCTACTGATTCAGATTATAATGATCAAGGCGATACTATAGTAAAAATTTCGACTAGCATAGAAACAGAAACGGTTACAACAAATGGTGTTATTAGACTATATAACGAAACAACAGAATTGTATGATAGATATACATATACATCTATTGATACAACTGTTAATGAATTTATTGGTATTTCACCAGCTTTGACAAAAAATTATGGGGACCAAACATTAAAATACGCTTTTGTACCCTATATTGAAAAAGCAGCCGAATCAACTTCAGAGAGTGTTACTGTTGAATATGTGTCTGGATCAATTCCACTTATTGGTCGTGTTAGAAAAAAAGGAATTCTACCATTCGAGGTTTCATCTTCTTTTGGATCAACAGGGGCTTCTTTGACAGCTATTAGAACAGCTGATACTATTGTTGATTAAATTATATAATTTGTGGAAATCACATGGCGACAAAAAATGTCGCCATGCGATAATTGTAAAATAGGGGTCGCACGATACTTTAAATGACAAATTTAACAAAAGAAGAGCAATTAGAAATATCTAGTAAAAAATATAAATATAAATTAGTAATGAGTAATTTAAGTAAGAGTTTTGATAACATAAGAATATTTGATGATCAAATAAAAAAAGAAAAATTACAACAAGAAGATATACAATCTTTAAAAGGTAAAATTTCTGATGATCTATTAAACGAAAGATACAAAAGGTGTACAGATAATATTAAAATATTTTGTAATCAAATAGATTTACAAAAAAAAGAAATAGAAGAATTAATTATAATACGAAAAAAACTAACAGAATATATTGGAGTAGAATCTATAAAAAATATTCATAAAACATTAGAAGAAAAAAATGTAGAACAAATTGATAATCTTATCTCCAATCTGAAGAAACATAATTTTCTTGAATAAATTATACAAAAGAAAATAGAATATATGGCTATTATATTTAAAAAAGCGGAAAAAATAATTTTTATAACAAGCCCACAAACTGTTGTAACTATTCAAGAATTAATAAACGAAATAAGAGATTATGAAGATAATTTAGATTTTACAGATTACAAATCGATTGCAAATGCAACTGGGAAACAAGATCTTGGTGGAAATGTTTTGGTTGGTATTACTCTTGAATTGTTAGATGGTTGGAGAATCCAATTTGAATCCAGGTGGGAAAACGAATTTAACGATGGATACGGATATGGTTATTACAACGGGTACGAATATGACGATTGGAATAATTATTTCAATGCCGTAGAGACAATCTCTTGTGGAGTTACTGGTGGAAACCTTGTAGCAAAAAACGAATATGATAATAACCCAATAAAACCTTCTCCATTTACCCAAGTATCAGTTACAAGTTCGTCATCCGCTACACTATCAGAAATGGAGGCTATCCAATATTCTAGCTATGGCGGTGGTATAAGTCTTGATGTAATTAACGGAACTGAAGGAACTGACTATCCAATTGGCAATATGGAGTTTCCAGTTAATAACATTCTTGATGCAGTAACTATAGCTAATTTAAAAGGATTTAAAACATTATTTATAATAGAGTCAATAGATATTGATAGTGAAGCAATTATATCTAATATGACTTTAATAGGAAGATCTCTGATTTCAACAGTAATTAAAATTGAACCTGATGCTATTTGTAATGGTATAACAGTTAAAAATTGTATTGTTAAAGGAGATCTTGATGGACAAACTAATATTTCTGACTGTATAGTAATGGATATAAATTATATGAATGGATACATAAAACAATCATCATTAGAGGGTACAATAATTTTGTCTGGTAGTTTAGATGCTTCATTTTTTGGATGTAGTTGTGGTAATTTAAACAAAATACCAACAATAAATATGGGTGGTAAAGGACAAAATTGTGTTATTGAAAATTGGAGTGGAAAAATTAATATTATCAACACGGATATTGATAGCACTAATAAATTTACATGTCAAATAAATGGAGGAAAGATTATTTTGAATTCTACCAATGTATTGGGCGGAACATTTTATGTTAATGGAATTGGAGAATTAGTCGATCAAACAAATACCACAATTCCATCAGGAGCTTGGAACAATAATGTTTTAGTTGAAAATAAACTAATTAACGAATATAATATAACAAAATATGTGTGGGATGAAACTACTTCTAGTCACCAAATTCAGGGAAGTACAGGAGAGGCTCTATCAAATGTTGGAGCAACAAATGTTTGGGATCAACTTGCAACTAGTCATGATGAAATCGGAACAATGGGATCTATTATGAATAACATTCAAAATGAAATGTTCGGAAAATGGATTCTTGACCCAACTGCAAAAACAATGACTCTCTACAAAGAAGACAATAAAACAATTCTAAAAATATTTAATCTTACCACCACAACTGCCAATATGCCTTCATTTACTGAGAGAATTCCACAATGAGTCTAATTACAAAAGGTTTCGGATCAAACGCTTTAATAACAAATGGATTTTTAACAAAAACTTTTGGAATATTTTACACAATAATAGAGACCATTCACTTATTTTCTTCAACACAAAAAGTAATAAAATTTATATCAAGATCAAAATAATTTTAAATTTTAGCATAAACGGTCAAAGTACATTCCGTACCAGAACCACTCCAACTTCCAATTGTTAGTCTGGGTTGTAAGGTATAAACTCCAGCAGTAGCAAAATCGCCCTCTACCGCAATATATTTTAGACTAGTAGTGTTATAAATAAAAGGAGTCCAAGTTGTGGTTGTCCCGTCTGGTTTTTCTACTGCGATTGAAATACCAGTTGCTGTAGATATATCTATTTGCATGTCTATTATAATTTCAGTTCCAATATCACCACGAAAAACCTTACCCATAATAAATTCTCCTCAATATGATGCAGAAATCACTCATTAATTAATTCAATAATTTCAAAGAAAAAACCTTTAGACAGCTAGTTTTTCTCCCCTTATAGTTTTCTTATAAATATCTCTCAAGATTTTGTCTCCAACTATGATATCTTCAATTTTTGGCTGAAAAGGTCTTCTAAGAAGCTTCATTCCTGCTTCGTGTGGAGTTTGATCTCTTTTTTTATTGTTGCATTTAACGCAACAAGCTACAAGATTTTCCCATGTATTATTACTTCCTGTGTTCTTACTTTTTGGGATAATATGATCTATTGTGGCTAAAGCATGTTTTCCCATTTGACAACCACAATATTGGCAAACATAATTATCTCTCAGCAAAATGTTTTTTCTACAAATTTTTATTCTTTGAAAAGGAACATTTTTATATTCTCTCAAAACAACAACCATTGGTGGTCTAATATAAAAATAAAATACCCCCTGCGTGTGTAAGACAGGGGTGTATTTTTGTTCAATTAAAACCGACTTCCACAATCCGAACAAAACCTTGAACCATATTTAGATTTCTTCCCACAATTAGGACAATATTTTACCTTTGTTTCTTTTACAGTAATTGAATCTTTGTATGGCTTCAATCTTAATGTGATTTCAGTGAAATTTGATTCTAAATTACCAATAGAGGCTTCCCTGAAGGTTTGGTTTGAATGTCCCCCTTCAACAGTGGCTCCAGTATCAGAATGATAAGGTACACAGCAGTTAACAGTTCCACGCAAAATAGATTTATGGCTGGTAAAATCAAAACTGTTTGAACTACTTACAGTATATGTATCCTTATAATATGGGGGATAATATGGTGGAGTATATGGAGGATAATATGGAGTATATGGGGGATAATATGGTTTATAAGGTGGAATGTAGATATAATTTTCTTCTTCCAGCCAAAAACGAACTTTTACAACACCATTATCTGGTGAAGTTGGGTCTTGAACCCGTTCGTCATTTGACGGAACAAACTTGAGCCTTCTGCCTGAACTTAAATTTCCATCCAAACAAAAACGATCCAAATCTACAGATCCATTCGGTTCAATAATTATCCTATTTTCTCCCAGAATCCTGGTTCCATCAACCCATACTTCAGCAGAGGCTTTCCTATTGTTGTTGTTTTTGAGTCTAATAGAATACTCTGAATGAAACGGAAGGAAAACTTCCTGATTGCAAGATTCTCTTAAAATCTCACCTTTGTTGTTCCTGATCGCTAATACAAATTTACTGGAATACATCATTTTATTTCTCCTTTTTCCGATATACCGGATAGATATCGTTTCTTCTTTAATCCGGTTGAGATGTGACATACTGAACGACCACTTGTTTAGTCGTCTGCTATATTATACGATATTGAAGCTGAATTTTCCTTTTAAGAAGGAGATTATAAGTCGTTTTTAGAACAATATAAATATACCAAAAAAAGGAGACATATTATGGAAGAAGAAACAAAACCAAATCCCCCAAAGAGAATAATTTCACCAGATCATACACTCTATTTGCCAGTTGGTTCAATTAGAGCGATTGTGATGCTTGTTTTGCTTTTCTCAAGTATTGGAATGGTTTTCTATTCAAAGACAGTTCCTGAGTGGCTTTTTTCTATGACGATTGCTGCTTTCTCTTTCTATTTTGGATCAAAAAATGACACAAAAAAAGCTAAATAAATATGTTTAACCTTAATAAAAAATCAAATACACATTTCAATTACCATAAAAAAATCGCCTTAGAAATCCAAGAAGACGATGTTTTCAATTTTATTGGTTTTCAAGAATTTCAACAAAAACAATTTCCTTTGTTCAATAACATAAAATCAAATTCCACTATTGTTTTGCCTAGAAATATCACCAACATACCAGAAAAAATTAAAAACTTTAAAGATTGGGTTAAATCTAGAGACGAATTAGAACCGGGAACAATAATAAAATATACCGATGTTGAAGAAGCTGTAGCTTAATTATTCAAATCAATTAAGAGCAGACAGAAAATCCTCATCTTCTTTTATGAATGATTGAAGTAAAACATCTTGTTTAATCACAGATTTATTTAAAATATCCCGTTCAATTACAGATTGAAGTAAAACATTTTGTTCAATTACAGATAAAAATGAAATTATTAAAATTTCAAAAAGATGGCCTTGCCAATATCCTATTGTGCTAACAGAAGCTATTTCAGGAACAGAAAATTCATATGTTTCCCAAACACCATTTGTTCCTAAAGAATATATATCTCCAACTTTCATTATATTTCCTTTTAAGAACTTGTTCTTTGTGACACGGCAATTGTTACCGTATATAAGGGAGTAGTCCCATCATCATCATAATAAGTAAAAGTATTCCCACTTTTAACAATTTTACCTTTTGCCATTGAATATAAAGTTTTCACAATATCCTCAAAAGTTGCAACTCCTCCAGCCGTAAGTTTTTCACCAAAAATACCAGAGACAATATCTCCCGTTGCGGGATCGTTAAGAGAAACCGTGTCTTTCGAATAAGCCATAAAAGAAAAAGAAATAACTCCAGTAATTCCTCCAACAATTGCCGAAACATAAATAGTATATGTTTTTCTGTTTTCAAAATTTGTACTGTTTGTTGTAATACTTTCAGAGTAAAATCCCACTGTGTTTGCATCATCAAGTTTTGCCATTGTTCCAGTTAATATAGCTGTAGTTGTTTCGTTCTCGTATATATTATATGTCGGAAAATCATCCGCGTCGGTTGCAGCTCCTGTTGTTGGATTATGTGTCGTAACGGAAAAAACTAATGTTTCACTATCTCCAATTAATGCTTTGTTTGGACAACCCATTTTAATCTCCCTTTAGCCAGTTACAATAGCTCCGCCAAAAATGTTTCCACCACCACCACCAGTACCGCCACTAACAACTAATTCTCCCTCTAATGAAACTCCT
>Ga0315288_10013763_pt1 | contig 10120 bp, 6 predicted proteins | sample YL17G11_20_MG_FD_203454 | JGI IMG/M metagenome (GOLD analysis project Ga0315288, IMG submission 203454) | Sediment microbial communities from Yellowstone Lake, YNP, Wyoming, USA - YL17G11_20 | ecosystem: Environmental > Aquatic > Freshwater > Lake > Sediment | place: USA: Wyoming | collected... | reverse complement strand
CAGGCGAGAGCGGAGGCGGCGCTCTCTCGCACTTCGGGGGCCGGGTCGTCGAGAGCGCTGACGAGGGCATCTACGACGGCCGGCTCCGTGGCATAGCTGAGGGCGCCGGCGGCGGCTGAGCGAACCAGGGTGTCAGGGTCCGTGAGGGCAGCAAGCAGGGGGGAAACCGCGCGAGGGTCGCGAATCTCGCGGAGCGCCCAGGCGGCGCGCACTCGCACGGCCGGGTTCTGATGGGTGAGGGCTCCGACCAGCGCGCCGACGGAGGGCGCGCCGATTCTGGCGAGGGCGCGGGCGGCGTTCTCGCGGCCTTCCTGGTCGGCGCCCTCGAGGACCTGCATCAGAGGCGCGACGGCGCGCGGGTCCTGGGTTCGACCTAGGGCATAGGCGGCCTGGCGGCCTATGTCGAGGTCAGGGTCGCGCAAGGCCGAGAGGAGTGCGGGGACGGCGCTCTGGTCGCCGATCTGGCCGAGGATGAGGACCGCTCGCTTGCGGATCTGCGGGTCGGGAGAATCGAGCAGCAGGGTCAACGGCTCGACCGCGGGAGAGCCGATGGCCGCGAGGGCAGAGCCGGCATAGCCGCTGACGCGGGGGTCTTCGCTGTGAACAGCCTCCAGATAGGCGGGTATCGCGGGCGCGCCCAGGCGCGGGAGGGCGCGGGCGGCGGCCTTCCACACGCGCTCGTCCTGGTCCTTGAGCGCCCCCAGCAACGGCGCAGCAGCAGCAGCGTCTTCCATCTGGCCGAGGGCGATGGCGGCGTACTGGCGAGTTTGCGTATCGCCGCTCTGCACCAGCCTGATGAGGGCGGGCAACGCCTCGCGGCGCTGCATCTGGCCGAGGGTCAGGGCGGCGTTCTGCTGGACGGAGGGATCGGCATCATCCAATGCGGCAAGAAGAGGCGCGACCGCCCGTTGGTCGGTGGTCGCGCGCAGAGCCTTGGCGGCCTCGGAGCGGACGGCGGCATCTGAGTCGGAGAGAGCGGTGATGAGCGAAGGTATGGTGGCCGGGTCTCTCAACCGGCTGAGCGCCCAGATAGAGTACCTTCGAACCTGCGGGTCCTGGTCGTTGAGGGCGGCGGTGAGCGGGGCGATGGTGCGCGGATCGCGCGTGTTGCTGGAGGCGAGGGTTCCCAGCGCGATGGCGGCGCCCAGGCGGGCGGAAGCTTTATCACTACCAAGGCAAGCGATGAGCAGGTCAACTGCGGGCCGGCCGATGCTGGCGAGGGCGTCGGCAGCGACGTAGACAACCTGCGGCGTGTCGTCGCGCAGAGCAAGTGCGAGGCCCTCGACCGCGCGAGGGTCCTTGTACCAACCCAGGGAGATGGCAGCGCGACGGCGCACCTCCATGTCGCTGTCCTGCAGCGCGGCCATCAGGTAGGGCACGGCCTCCGGCTGCTTGAGCCAGCCGAGCGCCACCGCGGCGTAACTGCGGGTGTCGCCCTCGCCATGCTGGAGAACGCCGACGAGGGGTTCCAACCCGCGAGGGTCCTTCATATCGCCCAAGGTCCAGATGGCCTCTTCCCTCGTGTACATATTCTCGCTGTTAAGGGCGGCGACGAGGGGCTGGAAAGCGGCCTCGCCGATGGCCATGAGAGCGCGGGCGGCCTCTTCGCTGGGGGAGGTCTTTTCGCCGGAGAAGCCCGGCTCGAGGGGGATGAAGTCACCGAACATCGAGATGAGGAAGGGGACCGCCGGCGCGGCGCGTTCGCCCATCTTGCCCAGCAGGAAGGCGGCCTGCCCGCGCTCGGAGGAGCGAGGCGAGTAGAGACGCTGAACCTGCTGCCTGACATCCTCCGGCGTGTCAGCGGGGAGGCTGTCGAAAGGTATGCTTGGCTTAGCATAGGCGCAGAGGCCGAAGGCGATGAAGATGAGAGATGAGAGCGCGGCTGTCCTCAGACTGACTCGCGACATGGTTCCTCCTGTCGGGTTCGGTCGGCGCCACTGAGATCAGATAAAAGGCAATTCGTCCCGCGGCCGGGTCGTTCCTCCTGTGCGCCCGCGGTACGCTATGCGTTCGCACGCGCACAGCAGGAATTGTCAAGAAGGGGAGAGGGCCAGACGGGCGAGGTCGAAGGTGGAGTCGAGACGCTGGTCGCCTGGTCGGAGGGAGTACACGAGCCGCAAGCGGCCGTCGGGCAGCTCGTACTGGCCGACGGGGTCGCGCACGCGGTCCCATCTGCCGGTCATGTCGCGGGCGTAGAGGAGCCACCAGCCGGCGGGGAGGGTGACGGACAGCTCGGAGGGAGTGGGGCGAGGGGCGGCGGCGCTGACGGTGAGCTTGAGGAGGCGGCGCGCGCGGTCGGGCGCGGCCTTCGCGGTCAAGGTGACCGCGCCGAGCTTGATGATATGCTCGCCGCCGGAGAGATCGAGGCGGCCGGCGTCCCGACGGAAGAGAGAAACGGCCGTGAGCTCGGCTTCGCCGGCGGGCGGCTCGCCGAAGCGGGCGGCGAGGTCGTAGTTGGCGTCGGGGAACGGGAGAGGGGTCTGGCGTACCGGCGGAAGCAGGGACAGCAGGTCGGTCAGCAGTGGCTCGGTGTCATGGTAGACGTGGCCGTTGTTGCGAACCCAGAGCTGGGGCGGTCCGGCCCATTGCCTGATCCAGTAGCCGCGGGAGGTGCGGGTCCAGCCGTCGGGTGGTTGGGATGGGGAGATGATGATAGCCGAGGTCTGCTGAGGCGGCTGACCAGGGTAGTCCGCGATGGCGAATCGCCGGTTGCGGTGGCGCAGCAGCTCGCGGGCCATGCGGGCGGCGTGGCCGGGGGAGCGGGATTGGAGGAGAAGAGCGGGGCCGGAACGGGAGAGGAGCTTGCCCGCCGGGAAGGGAGAGGCAGGCTGCGCGGAGGGAGCGTGGGCGGTGCGCCTGGGGATGAAGGTCCAGCCGCCGTCTGATCGTTCGATCTCGAAGAGGTCATGCACGAGGCCCAGGAGGAGGACGGCCGAATCCCAGAGGCGGCTTCTCTCACCACCCCAGGCCGGATCGTACATATCGTGGTACTCCCAGACGCAGCCGGTCGCGGCGGCGAAGTCGAGGGTGCGGCGGGCGAGCTCGGGGACGAACGTGCAGTCGGGAGAGTCGGCCGCCGCGTAGAGGACGTAGCCCGGCGAGCCGCCGGTCAAGGTCGCGCTGCGGGCATGGGTGCGAATCCCACGCTCGAAGCCGAGACGCTGCCAGCCTGCAAGGAGGCCCGCGGTAAGCCGCGGGTCGGTCGCCGGAAGCGCGCCAAACACAGCGCCGCGCGCCAGCACCTCGGGAGAGAGCGAGTAGTCGCGCGAGCCATCGGCGCCGCAGCCAACGGAGTACCAGTCGGCCTGGCCCGGCTGCGGCAGGAAGCGGTCGAGCGCGGCGCGGCCCTTCGCCGCCATCGCCTTATAACGCGCGGCCCGCGCGACATCGCCCATGCGCGCGGCCAGATCGGCGCCGTACTCGGCGGAGGCGATGAGCAGCCAGGAGTTGTCGAGCAGGCCGTCGAGCTCGCGGACGGGTGCGGCGAGCAGCCAGCTTTCGTCGCCGTTCATGGGCTGGAGGCCGTCGGGCGGAACGGCGGCTTCGTCGAGGCAGCCCTTCACCATGTCCCAACAGGCAGCGCCGTCAAGGCCGGCGAGCTGATCGGCGTCGCGAACCATGAGGACGAGGTAGTGAGGCAGCTCGACGCCGTGGTAGCCGTAGGCCGTCGAGGAGCAGCTCGGGATCTCGTAGTAGGAGGCGATGCCTGAAGTCTGCCAGGCGCGATGGAAGAAGTCCAGGTTGCGCTGGGCTTCCTCTTTGCGGCCGAGCGTGAGCAGGGCTCGCTGGACCCAGTAGCTATCTCTGATCCAGGCACGGTTGTGCGGATAGCGTAGCGAGCCGGTGTGGATCGCGTTGGTCCCTATATGGCTGCGAACGAGGCAGAGCAGGGAATCGAGCAAGTCGTCCATGCGCGTGTCGCCGGTCTGGAGGGGGGTGGCGGCGCACCATTCCTCCCAGTTCCTCCTGGTGGCCTCGAGGAGATCGGGGAGCTGGGGGAGCGCGGCGCGGGCCTGCTCGATATGAGGTGAGAGGTGCTGCGGGTCGGCCGCGACGAGGAGGATGGCGGATGTGGCGAGACGGCCGGGGCGGACGCGTCCGAGCCGCAGCTCGAGCTGATCGGGGCGCTGACGGAGCTTCGAGCTGGAGACAATGGCCAGCCGCTCGCCAAGCTGGAAGGAGCGGGAGTCGAGCCGGCGCCAGTCGCCCGGGGCGGTGAGGTTGAGCACGAGAGTGACGGAGCGGGTGGCGGAGCCGCTGTTCTCGACCAGGAACCAACGGGCGAGGAAGTTGTCCTCGGGGGCCATCGGGGCGAAGTCAACACAGGTGAGGCGCAGCCCCAGGTGGGATGACTCGGAGACCGCGATGGAGGTATGGCGGAGGCGGCGGAGGGTTTGGTCTGGAAACTGCTTGAGGGCGATGGGCCCAGGCTTCCTGCCGCGCGGCAGGCCGCGGCCTCGGGCGTTGAGCGAGAGGGTAAGGGGCTTGGCGAGGGGGCGAACCGTGCGGTTATCTCCCCAGAAGATGTCGAGGGAGGTCAGGTCGTCGGGGTCGGCGCCGATGGCGGCGAAGACATTGGGGCTGCCGAGGGTGAGGCCGTCGGGGCTTGGGGGATGCTCGGGGGTCTTGCCCTTGTGCTTGAAGGTTTCGAAGGTGGAGTAGGACTGGTTGCCAAGCCAGTCGCGGAGCGTTTGGGCTTGCGCGCGGCGGGAGGGGCCGCGGGCGCAGCCTTGGATAAGCGCAATATTAATTATCAAGAGAGCGTATGGTAGAAGCCGTTTCATGCGTGGTTCTCGGAGATGACAGCAGCGGGAAAGAATGTAGCGCGTGGGAGGGGGTTAGTCAACGGGAAACGTGCCTCGTCGGCTCAGGGAAACGGCGCCCTGCTGCGGCGACGAGTGTGGTCCGGGCGTGGTGCAGGCGAGACGCCTGCGCTCCCAGGAGGCGCCTCGCGCGGAGGCAATCCGCCTTACACAGATCCCCATGCCCACGACGGCCAGGGCTAGTGGGCATGGGCTTGTCCGCCTCAGGCGGGTCTGCCCGCCCTACAGAACGACTATCGGTTGGTTACAGCGTCACGTACCTTCCGGTCTTGGCGGCGCGGTACACCGCGAAGGTCGCCGCCAGGTTCGTCCTTGATTCACGCGCGGGGCTGGGGTTCGCCTGGCCTTTGGCGATGAAGTCCAGCACCGCGGCGAGCATGCCTCCGCCGCGGGCGCCGCCGAGCTTGAGGGGCTTGGCTCCCTTCGCGGTGACGAGCATGGTTTTATCGCCGAAGGCTGCCGACTCGGTGTGGATGACGCCATGTGTGCCGGCGATCTTCGTCCAGCTTGGGTAGTAAGGCCCGCCTGTCCAGGTGTGCTCCAGCACCGCCACGACGCCGTTGCTGAACTCAAGCGTGCCGACGCCGTAGTCCTCGACCGAGAGCTTGGGGTACCGCTTGTTAGCGATCTCGCCATGGACGCGGACCACCTCTGCGTCGAAGAGCGCGCGGAGCATGTCAATCGTGTAGATGGCGTGATCCGCCCAGGCGCCAAAGGGCGCCAGTCTAGCATCTATCCACCAGCTCGTCCCGGTGCGCCCCGGCCACGGCAGGGGCAGTCCGGACCACGCCGTCTGATGGAAGCTGATGGGCTGGCCGATGAGGCCGCGTTTGATGATGGCCCTGAGCGCGGCGGCTCTCATGCGGCCCAATTGGTCGAAGGACCAGAGGACGCAGCCCTGACGTTCCGCCAGCGCGATCATCTCATCGGCCTGCCGCAGGTTCATCGCCATGGGTTTGACGCAGGCGACGTGCTTGCCGGCGGCCAGCGCCGCCCGCACGACCTTTACGTTATCGCGGGTGTTGCCCAACGAGCATACCAGCTGCACCTCCGGGTCGGCGCTCACCTTCCGGGAGTTCGTGGTCACGTATCCAGCGCTGTGCGACCTCTTCACCTCTTCGAGGCGCTCACGCGAGGGATCGGACACGCCTACCAGCTTGAGCCTTCGTCCCTTGCTTGCTTCCGCCAACACGGCAAAGGCCGTGTACCAGTGATCCAGCCCGACAACACCGATGCCGAGTTTCGCCATCTTCTACTCCTTCTGAGTCTCCAGTGAGCCTGCCCACTATTCCGGCCTGCTCCACCTCATCCTTCTCCGGCACAGGAATAGGTCTAACCCCAGCGAAGCAACCGGCGAGGCGCCGGCGCGGAGGCGCGAGGGACACTGCGCGAAAGCCGCCATGGGAATGCTGCCCGCGAACAGGGCATTTTTGAGGAGGTGAGCAGTATGCGACGTCACGGTTGGCTTGGGCTGCTGATCTGTGTTCTTGCGGCCACCTTTCTCTATGCGGAGACCGGGCGATTGGGCAAGCACACCGTCTGGGTCGTGCCGTGGGACTGCCGGGAGCCGGTGCGCGTTCGGACTGGCGACGTGATCGAGGTGTGGACCCGGCCTCTGCCCCTTATCCTGGAGAACCTGGACGCTCGGTTCCGCGCGTCCAAGACCGGGCAAGGCGTGGAGTACATCGGAGAGACGCTGCCCCACAAAGAGGGCACGATGGAGCGTCTCTTCTTCTTCAGGGCGTTCGAGGCCGGCCCGGCGACGCTCACGGTGGAGCTGCTGAACAAGGATGGGACTGTTCGGGAGACCTGGACCTATCAGGTGGAGGTTGCTGCTGAGGACGCTTCGGATAAGAGCTAACGGACAGCGCCGACGCCGACGCGCCGCGCTGAAGAACTGACGTGCAAGGGAGAGTGAGCCTATGGCAAGGGAAATGTGGGTTCGTCGAGCATGGGTGTTGGGTCTGGCGCTGTTGACGCTGACGGTCGCGGCGAGTCTGGCGCTGGCCGCGGCCAACATCCAGGCGCCGAGCGCGCTGCTGGGGATTCAGCAGAGGGCGATCCAGTTGCCGCCTGCGAGGCTGGCGCGCGTCACCGCGGGCAAGCAGGTCGCCGATATCAACCAGCTCCAACAGTCGTACTTGGTGAGGAACAACGTCCCGTTCTTCAGGATCGGGACGCAGGAGCAAAAGCTGCTCCCGCTGAGCGCGCTGGAGTTCCAGCCGTCGGCCGCCCAGGTGCAGGCCTCCCAGGTGCTGGCGGGGCCACTGCTCCAGTACCGCAACTGGATTCTGGAGGAGCCGATCGGGCTGCCGCCGGAACTACCGGAGGTCGTTGACCGCCGCCCCAACCAGACGCCGATCAAGAACCAGAACCCGAGGGGCACCTGCGTGTGCTTCGCCTCGATGGCAGGGCTGGAGGTGGCATATGGCGGGGGGACCTTGGACCTGTCCGAGAACTACGCCAACTACCTCTACATGAAGGCGGAGAGCCGCGGCTGCAAGGATGACGGCCTGGCGACGCACATGTCGGCCGAGTACCTTGCGGCGCACGGTGTGTGTGGGGAGAGCATCTGCCCGTATCAGTCCTCCTCCTTCCCGGCGTTCTGCAACAACGGCGCGAATCCGGCGCCGGCGCAGCGCGCGACTGCTGACAGCAAGTGCCCGTACAAGATCAGGAGCTACCAGAAGATCTGGCGCAAGGACGATCTGGCCAGCGACACCGGGTTGTGGATCAACAACCCGAACTACCTGGAGGCGATCCTGCGAAGTGGCAAGGACATCGTCTATGGCACCCACGTCGCGGGCTGGACGGGGAACGTGACCGGCATTGTGGACGTGAAGCTCGGCGCGGACGGGAAACCCCTGCCGAGCGTGGGTGGCCACGCGATGCTCATCGTCGGCTACAACCACTCCGAGGGGTATTTCATCGTGAAGAACTCGTGGGGCACGGGCGTTGGGCAGAGCGGCTACCTTTACCTCTCGTATGACTACATCCGGACGTATGCGAAGTACGGGTACGTCATCAACGAGGTGGAGCCGCTGGCGATCAGGATGATCGCGCCGGCGCTCCGGGCGATGCCGAGGGTGCTGCCAACGAAGTAGCGGGCAGCAGCGCCAAACCAGGGAGCGGCCCCGGGCGGGGCCGCTCCCTTTGTGCGTCTGCCCAGGCTGAGATGCGCCCCCGGACCTGACCTTGCGAGAGGTGGGCCGCGCCAGGTTGCCCGTTTCCGGGCGAAGGAGTCGCCATGCTCCCGCAGAAGAGCGCGCAGAAGGTGCGCGAGGCTGGTGTATGCTGGCCCAAACTGCCAACCATTTCAAGCCGCGGGGGGATCAGATCCCCGACCTGAAGGAGCACCTGCTCACGCGCGTGCTGCCTTTCTGGGAAGCCTACAGCATTGACCGCGAGCACGGCGGTTTCATCACGCGACTGGCGCGCGACGGCTCCCTGACCGGCGACTCCGAGAAGTTCCTGGTCATGCAGACCCGCATGGTCTACAGCTTCGCCGCGGGCGTGGGGCTGGGCGGGCCTTCGGAGTGGCTCAATATGGCGGGGCAGGGGGTGGCCTTCCTGCTCAAGCATTTCCGCGACTACACGCATGACGGGTGGTTCTGGTCCACGAGCCGGGAGGGCCGCCCCTTGCAGACGGAGAAGCGGACCTACGGCCACGCCTTCGCCGTCTATGCCCTTGCCGAGTACAGTCGGATCGCCCATGACAGCCGCGCGCTGGCGGCGGCAACCCACACCTGGAGCCTGGTTCACAACTACCTCTGGGACGCGGAGCACGACGGTGCGATCGAGACTTGCCACCGCACTTGGAACCCCGGCGACAAGAGCCATTCAATGGGCACCCACCTACATCTGATCGAGGCCTTGCTTGCCCTTAACGAGGCGGCGGGCGGCAACCAGTTCTGGCCGCACGCGCGCGCTCTGTGCGACCTCGTTGTCGGCCGCATGGTGGAGCCGCGGCACGGCTGCGGCCTCGAGCACTTCGAGCCCGACTGGACCTTCGGTCATGACCCGGCGGGGAACCTGGTCAACTACGGCCACAACCTAGAGGCGGCTTGGCTGCTGCTGCGCGCCCATCAGGTCGAAGGCATTCCCGCCTACCGCGACACGGCCCGAGGGTTCCTGGACTACTGTCTGCGCTTCGGCCTCGATACCAGACACGGAGGGGTCTTCTCCCACGGGCCGATAGGCCAGCCGGCCAGCGTCCGAGAGAAGATCTGGTGGGTGCAGACAGAGGCGATGGTCGCCTTCCTGCTTGGCTACATCGTCTTCGGGGAGGCTTGTTACTGGGAGGCGTTCCTCAACGTCGTGGGCTTCTCGCTGCATTGCCTGCACGACCCCGAGTGCGGCGAGTGGTTTACCACCGCCGAAGAAGACGGCACGCCGCGCGTCACCGACAAGGGGTCAGACTGGAAGTCGGCCTACCACGTCACCCAGGCGTGCTGCTACGCGCATGAGTACCTGCTGGAGATACGCTCGGCCGCTTGAGCCCGGCGGAGTGCGGGGCCGCTAGCGCCCCCGGAAACGCCCGGGCCATCGAGGTCGGTCTGGCGGCGGATTGGGTTTGAGGAAACTCGGGGCCCGCTCCCACTTCACCGAGCCATCCTCGTACGCGACCAGCGTCCATCGCTTGTAGCTCGGCGCGGTCTTGTCGTGATGCAGACAGACCAGTAGCGCGCCGCATTCTGCGGCTTCCTTGGCGTCAACGAGCACGGCCCGCGGTCCCGGCAAGCGTCGCAAGGGGCCTCCCCTACTGGATTGCGAATACTTCGTCCGAACGTACTCATAGCTAGGGCTGGAGGTCAAGCTGGAGGGTTCGTCGCGGCGGGCGGCAGCCGGGCACTCCAGCAGATTCTGTCTCTTCCCAAGGTAGGAGGATAGCGCCTGCTCCCAGGTCACGATCTCGATCCCGCCGTCGCTGTCGCGCACTTCGGAGTAACCGGGAGGGTAGTCCCCGCACTCGGTCCTGTACATGATGAGCGCGTTGGCAACCTGCCTGAGGTGCATGGTGCAGACGGTGCGCTCGGCCGCCCCCCTTGCTGTCCACACAGCCACCCCCAGGAGCCCGGCCAGCAAACCCATCAGCACTATGGTGAGCAACGTGGACACCAGGGAGAACCCTCGGTGTCGCCGTGTTCCCCGATAGGCTCGCATCAAAGACCAGCCCCTCCGCCGCAGACCTCCCGTCGCCATGTCCATTAGGTTCCCCACATCTATCTCATATCCTGCCATTTCACGCCAACTCTGCGCGATCTACCGGCCCTTGGCTGCCCCGACCTGCCGGCGGT
>Ga0315288_10013762_pt1 | contig 10121 bp, 6 predicted proteins | sample YL17G11_20_MG_FD_203454 | JGI IMG/M metagenome (GOLD analysis project Ga0315288, IMG submission 203454) | Sediment microbial communities from Yellowstone Lake, YNP, Wyoming, USA - YL17G11_20 | ecosystem: Environmental > Aquatic > Freshwater > Lake > Sediment | place: USA: Wyoming | collected... | reverse complement strand
TTTCTTGACAAAGAAATAGCGTGTGTGGCCGGGCGGAAAATCCTTCAGCGAGCCGTATTCGGTGTAGCCCTGCTTGCGATAGAAACCGGGCGCCTGGAAACTGAAAGTATCCAGCCACGCATTGACGCAACCGGATTTGCGGCCATGTGCTTCAGCGGCGGCAAGCAGTTTCGACCCCCAGCCTCCACCCCGGAGCGAATCGGACAGCCAGAGAATCTCGACGTGAAGCCATTTGAACTCAATGCTCGCCTTAAGGCCTCCGACAACGGAGCCGGAGTCGTCGCGGAGGAACACAGCGAATTTTGAGTGGCCGAGGTCACCTGCCTTAGCGGCATTGAATTCAGTCAGGCCTTTCACGACGGCATCGAGGTCGGCCTGTTTTGGGTTGGTATCGAGCAGCAGTTTGACAGGCATCGGATTGCCTTTCAGAGTTCCGCGTTCAATGAAGCGTCTTATTCCGGGCGCTTCAACTTTGCAAGCTCTTCCTGCAGTTGCATGTGGCGCATCAGGTTGCCTAAGATTGAGCAGTAGACTTCGACGATGTCCTGGACGATCGGGTCGAGCTTGGCTTTGGAAATTGCAGTGTCGTTGAAGAACAATCCCAGAATTTCCTTGCCCGCCCGGACCGGTGTCACGGCAATCCATCCTCTGCTGACTTCCGTCACTTTGCCGTCCTGAGCTTCCGTTTGAGGACCTTCAACCCAGTCCCAGTGCGGTTCGGACGGATGCAGATGCCGGAAGCGTTCATACCACCATTCGTCTTTTTTGAACACAACATCGTGCTCGTCAGTCAGCTCACCCTTCATGTTGGTGCCGTAAGACCCGCGCATGTTTTCGCCGTCGGGGAGGAATATGGCACAGCGTTCGAGATGCAGTCTCTGACGAGCGAGTTCGACGGCCTTCTTGAGTAGAGAATTCATATCGCCGCAAGCTACCAGTTCGTCGGTTGCATCTACAATAGTTCGGGTGTGACTGACCAGCACGGCCTGATGTTCTTCCACGAGTTGCAGTCTGGTCGTTTCCTTCCTGATGGTCTTCTCCGCCTCTTCGACCTTGATGGTCTGCTCCGCGATTCTCCTTCCTGCGAGAACGAGGCCGGTCACGTCCTTGAGAAGTAACATGTGCGAGCGTTGATGGACGCCAAGGTAGTCCTGGCCGAGGTAGGAAGTTTCGATGAAGCGCGGTTCATCGCCTTTGACTTCGAGCACTCTGTGTCGCGACTCCGAGATTTGTCTGCGGAAATCATCGGGCAAAGACGATGTTCTCTTGGCAACTTTGATTGAGCTGAATTCGTGTGAGGCTCCGCACGTGTAAAGCGCCACGTATCCGGAGTGAGGCATTGCGAGAGGGAGGATGTCAATGTATTCCATGACCATTTTGCCGTCGACATAGAATCTGAATCGTCCGCCGGAGCGTTCCGCAACGCACTTGTGGGGGTGTTCCTGAACGATGTGAGTATCGCTTTGCCACACGGGACGCTGGAGCCGCTGTAACTGCGAGCACACGTTCTCGTGAGCGCCGAACGCGAAGCAGTACCCGCCGTCTTCGGGGATTTGATACTGGTGAGCGCTGTCTTCCGCGACGATGTTCACGCCGACCACCACGGACAGGTCTGAAGGCTGTGAATGGGCGGCGGCGGTGTATTCGATTCGGAAATCGTCCCACGGGTCAACGAGCGCCACCGGAGAAACAAGGTAGCGTTCGGCGGGGAGGTCTATTGTGGATGCCCTGTCATCTTTGATGACCCAGTCTTTGGCGAAAGGGTAGGGGACCCATCGGGCGAGCCTGCCGCCTGCGCTCTCGAAGACGGTTTCCCATGTCCTGTCTTCATTCCTTCCGGCGATTGTTAGGATAGCATCTCTGCCGCTGAACAATTCGACGAAGTACTGTTTTGCCCAGTCAGGAGCGAGGACCTCACCGAGGTTCCTGCCTTCGACAAAGCTTCGAAAGACGTTGTAAGAATTCCATGCACGCTCAATGACGAGGCTCTCGGGCAGTTTCATCATGCAGCAGTCGAGGGAGGCCAGCAGAGAAAGGTAACTGTGAAGGGTGTCGGAATACCGCCGCTCCATGACGTCGCGCTCTTTGAGCGCTTCGGCCAGTTGCAGTTTCAGCTTGCCGCAGGAGGTCCTAAGTTCCTCCAGATTCTCAGCGAATTTCCCGTCCTTCTTGGCCATCAATGCTTCCTTTTTATGCGTAAAGCGTTGCTTGTCTGGGGCACTGTTTCTATCTTTCCCGTAACACAATCATAAGAGCGAGTCGTTGTTTCGGCAACAATTAATGCGATTCGGGAAGCTGCTATCTTGCGGCGGGACGATATTTGAAGGCCATGTCCGCTCTGAAGCGAGGGAAAGTCAGCGTGAGTTGCCCGCCGGATTCGACCATCACCTTTTTGGTTTCGACAACTTTGCCCTGGTAGGTGTCCCAGAATTCGATTTCGTACTGACCCGGCTCAATGTTGAACATGGTCATTTTGACGCCTTCTTCAACCTTTCTCAGTCCCGGCGCGGGCAGGTAAGTCATTTCCTGAACGTTGTAGACCCATCCCCAGCCGGACTTTTTGTCGCCGTAGGTCATTGCACACAAACCGTTACCGAGGTCCTGAAACAACGAGTTGTAACCTGCGGCCTTGCGCCTGTCTTCACCTTCGGTGAACGCTCTGAACGCAGTGAAATGATAGTAGAGATTGCGTCGGTCGATGAAGTCAAACCACCACAGGAGCGGGGTGCCTCCCGCCGGTGTCATCCAGTAAGCCCACATCCCGGAATGGAGGTCGGCTTCGAGGCCGAGTTCGTCGGTGCCGTTCCACGCCCCGCCATATTCGGTAATCATGAACGGTTTCCTATAAGCGGCGAGATTTGCCGCGGCATCACGGACGTTCACGGGGAAATCGGACACTCCGTTGCGATATGAGTCCACCACGACGTAGTCGATACAGTTGTCCTGAGCGACGCGGGGGTCAATCACGTGGTAGTCGCCGGAGAAATGCGTCGTCAGCAGATGCTTGTGGATGTCTATACTGCGAATGTATGCGGAAGCTTTTCTGTGCCAGTCGAGGATGTACGGCTGGCGGTACGTGCCGTGATGGGAGCCGGTCAAGTCGAGTTCGCTGATCAGTTCGAGGCCCATGACGTTCGTGAACCCGCCCCATCGAGCCAGTATGTAGCGCATCTTCTGCTTGTAGAGCCTGAAGGCGCCTTCGTCGGTGAAGAACTGGTCGGGATTTGCGAGCGTCCCGCCATTCATCGCGTTGAACGGGCTGAACTGCCATTCTTCGTCGCAGTACGAGGAGTATTTGCCGTGGTTGTCAATGACGAGATGCACGTAGAGATTGCGCTGTTGCGATTCTTCGAGCAGGCGGTCGAGCATCCAGGCGTGTTCGAGGTTGTACCAGCCGAGGCCATGGTAGCCTTTCCACGCGCGGTTCCATTCGATATCGAGCCACCAGGAAGCCATCCAGACTTCAGCGAGGTTCTCCCCGGCTTTGCTCATCTTCTCGAAGTACTTCTCGATGGCGAAAAGGCCTCTGTCCGGCAAGTCGTCCCATCCGAGCACTCGCGTGCAACGGTCGTCAGTCGGACTCCTGAGGTTGTGGCCGATGGGATAGAACGGCGTGCCGGTGACAGTTTCAAAATTCCTCTTGTCCTCGGCTACACGTATAGCTGGAAACGCTTCCTTGGAATCCGTGACATGAAGTTTGTACGTGGGAGTTTGCGTGACAAACGTACCGGCTTTGGCAGTGAACTGAAGTGTATAATCGCCGGACTTGAACGGCGCGAACCTGAACATGAAACGGCCTTTGCCAATTGGCGCATAGGTGTCCCGCCCATCGGGGCCGGTTTCACGCTTGTAGTCCTGGTCAAAGTAACAGGGGTGAATTAGTTCCTGGCCGTCGGGGGTGGCGATTTTGCAGATGAGGTCGATTTCGTCCGGGTCGAACGGATTGAGAAACTCCCGTGAGAGACGAATTTCCGCGGAGAAGGGGCGGAATACCGCCGCATCTTTGCCGAGGTCAATGCTTTCGATAGTGAGCTTCGGTTCAGGGAGTCGCCGCGCTCGCAATCTGTCGAACAGGATGCTGCCCTGCGCTGGTGACCTGCAGATGAAGCGAAAACCCATCATTTTGATGTCGTGGGCGAGATATTTCTGGAATGGCGCGCCGCTGTTTACCGGGTGCAGGTCGCGGTAGAGGTCGATGGTAACGACGGTCCATGCGGAAGGAGCGAGCCTTCTCAGCGCGATGGGTTCGCTCTGCCACCACAAGCCGTCTTTGTCCTGGAGGTAGAAGATACATTCGACTCGAGGCCAGTCATCAGGAACGTAGACGCCGAAGGAAACGGCTTCGTACTTGCCGACACCGCCCGCTTTGGTGATGTCAACAGTGCCGGGGAATGTCACGGGGATGGACAGGGACATTTTGCCGGAAAGCGAATTCGCGTCGGTGATTGAGAGTGTGCCGGAACTGGAAACGTATCCTTCGGTGTTGGTTTCGAAATCGCGTACTGTCACCCAGCCGGTGCCGGTGTCTTTTGACTGTTCCGCCGCGTTAGACGCGCCGGCTGACAGGAAGAGAATCGATGAGAGCATCAGAGCTGTTATCGCGAGAATTCTCATGGCAGTTAATGATACCACGTTATCAGCACCGAGTCACACTGAGAGTTGTTCCACGGGGTCAGTCTCTTGCTCCTCCATCGCGGAGCATGCGTGATATGTCATTTTCTTTCCCGCCACTTGGTTTCAGCGATGCTCCGATTACAGAGAGGCCGGCGTTGTCTTTGGCATTCAAGTCTGCACCTTTTGAGATGAGGAGTCTTACTGCGTTCCTGCCACTGTAACACGCGGCCCAATGCAAGGCGGTCCATCCTTTAGTATCCTTGGCATTGAGGTCCGCGCCCTTGGCAATGAGTATTTCCATGGTGGCCACGCGGTCAAAACGCGCCGCGGATATCAGCGGTGTAGTAGCGCCACCTTTGGCATTTACATCAGCGCCGCGCGCTATCAGGAGCTCCACCACGTCCTCGCGTTTAGCATTGGTGCCAAAATGGTTCTCGAGGCCGCCTGCAGTTCCGCTCAAAGGCGTCGCACCATCTGAGCAAACGACGTTCACCTGAGCTCCTTTGTCCAATAGCACGGCCACGGTATCCTTCTTTAGATTATAGGCTGCAATATACAACGGGGTTTGTCCCCACTTGTTTGTGACGTCGACCTTGATTCCTTTGGATATCAACAGGTCTGCCACTTCCGTACGACCGTAACTCGCGGCAGCATGCAATGGAGTGTCCCCGTCAGGTGTGGCAATATCAACCCTCGCGCCTTTGGACAACAGCATAAGTACCGTAGCCATATCCCCGGAACTGGCGGCACGAAACAGAGGTGTCGGACCCACGGTCTTGTTTCCATCCGCCGGCACTCCGGCCTGGAGGAGAACCTCTACCAGATTCGCATCACCCGAACTTGCGGCATAATTCAGGGCGGTCTCGCCATTTTTGTCGCTGAGGTTCGGGTTAGCGCCCGCTGCCAGCAACAACTCCGCTACCTTTGCAGTGTTCGGGTTCACTTTCTTTGACTGACGCTGCTCAAAGACCATGGCAAGCAGAGGCGTCCTCCCCTCATACCCAGTCATGTCCGCGTTAGCTGCCTTCTCGAGCAGAAGCTTTGACGCATTCACGTTGCTGCCAAGCGCGGCAAAATACAGGGCTGTTGCACCACTTTGATTTCGCCAAGACACATTTGCCCCGCGGGCTATCAACAGTTCGACCATCTTGCAGTTGTCACCTCTCAGATTGTCCCCGTATACTGCCTCCACGAGCGGTGTATTCCCATCCTCAGACACGATGTTGACATCGCCGCCCTTGTCGAGCATTCCCGTCATCAGCTTCACACACCCCTCGTATGCCGCTACGTGGAGAAGAGTCTTGCCCCACGAAGTCTTTCTATTAGGATTTCCCAAGTCTTTCAGGAATGTTTTTCGAACTTTCTCGTCTCCTTCTGCCTTACGACACATATCTCCCGCTTGTTGGTCCCATTGGTCATATTCCTTTTCCGCTGAAAACAAATCTGCCACATTACGAGGTTGCGGTACAGGTTCCTCAAGAGGAATGGTTATCGTCTTGCCATCGGTTGTCTTGATGACAATTGCCGGGACACCGGTAGAGTCAAGGGGAGGATTCTGGCTGGCACGATACAGTATCAATGCAACCACACCAGCGGCAATCATAACAACGACAATCACCGATATGTAGACCGTATGCTTAGCCATTCTTTTCCTCCCTCACCTGTGCTCACGGTCGCGAATACCCTCTTGGTGAACTCTGCCCAATAGATGCTTTAAATATTCCATGATAACGCAATCTGTGCGACTCGCAAGATCCGTCCTTGGATGTGAGACAGTTACAAACCTGAAGTGCTACACTGACATTTTTATGGAAGGCGCATCTATCCTTCGTATACTTAGTCACATGAGAAGTGTTGGAATATCAATCTTTTGCACCTTGGTTCTCTCTTCCTGCAGTGTCTTTCCGCCGGAAGGCGAGCCGTGGCAGGACGACGTGCGTTCCGCCGTTATAAGTCTGGACACAGGGGGCAATTTCGCCTTCGAGACGCCGGCGGTTCAGCGGGAACATCCCGACCGATATACGTACACTTATTCCGTGAGCGGCGAAGGGCCGTCGTTTCGCGCATGGTGGGACGTCAGACTGTTACCGCGGGACATAAATAACCGCGATTTGTCCGACGCCACAGGAGACCATGAGACCTCGATGCTTACGCGAATTCGCCTGAACCTCGACACCGGTGCCGTGGTGCAACCGTGGGACGTGCATATCGAGATTCAGGATTCGCGCGACATAGCGGAAGCCGACGCAACCGCGCAGGATACGTTCGACATCCGGCGGCTCTATCTCTATCTCGGAAGCGCGTACACCGTGTACGGCGTGAAACTCGGGCGGTTTGACGTGCCGGTTGGTTCAGGCCGCATCTGGGGCGTGGATAACGACGACAACGTTGCGCCATGCTTTGACGGCGGGGCTGTCACTTTCGCGGATGCTTTTCACTATCGCAACCCTCGTTTCTACACGTGGCGGATAGACGCATGGTATCTGAAGCCATTAGCCCCGGACCCGGTTTCGTCGGACTTATTCCATGCTCCATACGACATTTACGGAGCGTACGCGGAGCATCGGCGGTTCTGGCCCATCACCGTGTCGGCGGCGGTTGTCGGGCGCGTGTGGCATGAAGACCAGGCCGGCGAAAGCGGCGTCGGCACGTCGTCGTCAATGGATTTGACTGGCCGCGCGTTTGGTGAGAGGCTCGAACGCGGGTTTGATTTCGACGCCGAAGCGTCTCTGCAGTTGGGCGAGCGCGGCGGCGACCCGCTCGCCGCGTGGTTCCTGTACGGCGAGGTCGGGCACACGTTCCCGACACCGTGGAAGCCGCGTGCAGGATTGCGCCTTACATGGGGTTCGGGCGACGCCAATTCCGCTGACGGCCGTATTCATACGTATCGCGCCGACAGCGGCGTAGCGCCGCTCGATGAAACGGCTTTCACAGGAATGCTCGGCTGGTCGAACTGCGCGACGTATCAGGCTGAGCTTTCGATGACACCGATGCCCGGTGCGAGCGTACATGCCGCGGCAAGGATGGCGTTTCTCGACAGCGGCGTCGAGGCGTGGTTTGACCGCAAAGGAGCAGTAATCCTTCAGGACCCGACTGGCGCGGCAGGAGGCAATCTGGGGGTCGAGTTGGACATTTGGCTGGACTTCTTCACACAGGATTCCTGGCGTCTGCGGGCAGGGTACGGCAGGTTTGAGCCGGGCGATATGCCGAAGGCGCTCGGGCGCGAAAACGCCGCGCAGGTGTTTTTTGTGGAGTTCCGCGCACTGTTCTGACGGGTTCTATGTTCGAGTATCAAGGTCCCTTATCTCTCTTACTGCATCCACCAACCCATAGTAGAGAAGATAGTCCTCGACTCTGGCTTCGGGATGAGCATAGTTGATGATAATCCCCCCTCTATTACATCTCCTATCAAGAAAAGGTACGCCTCTTTTAGTCTGTTGCCATTTCTCCTTCTTGTCGCCCCACACGACTCTACGCAGAACATCGGTGACTATTGAACCGCAGCAGATTGTTATGTCGGCATTGTAGAGTTCCAGTTGCCTCTGGATAAGTTCATTGTCCTCTTCCACAGTCCTTCTAAACGATTTGATATTGGTAGTGTGTCCGCCTGGTGTCTTTTTCAGATTCACGGCGCATATTGACTGGAGTAATTCTTGGCGCTTCTCGGCTATCTCCTCCAAATCAGACCACGCTATACTCTTATTGTGTCTTATGCCGTAAACCCATCTGGCTACGTTGTCCTAGGTCTGACTTCGGGCGCCCTTCCCCAGAAACTGACGCAAATCAAAATCATCATCGCTAAAGTTGACCTCTTTGAGCAGAAAAAGGAGTCTTGGGGACGATGTTGTGTATGACTTCTCGTTAACGACCCCGTCCGGGACAAAGTATTGGCGTCTTTTTTTCCACTCGGCAAACAAACGTTTTTCTTGTTCTACTATGCTCATTGTCTTTCCCTTCCCCCCGTACTTGTCACGGTTTACAGGCGGCTCAGCGCTTCGAGCGCGTTCTTTCCGGTGACTTCGTAAGTCCTGCCATCGATGAGTTTGAGCCACGGTTTGCCGCCGTCGAGTCCCTGTATCCTGTGCCGCTCGACAACTTCAAGACGCATTTTCACCGGCTTCTTCACAACCAGCGGCTTTATCTTCTTGCAGTCACGGCACGCTTTCTCGGCGGTGTCGGTAATAAGCTTGTGGGCGGTTTCTTTGGAAAGCAGTCTCGCACCGGTCGATGAAAGCCCTTCTTTCACCTGCGCCGTGTGGACGCCCTTAATCCATGACCTTGCTTCTTTGCAGGCCTTGTCGTCGCCGCTGACCATGATTGTCGGTACGCCTGCGTCACCGGCGATTGCCGCGTCAATCGCGATCTCTCCTGCCTTTCTCCCGTTCATCCAGAAGTTCTGCCACGATGCGGATGACATCGTGTGTTCGAGGACTCCACAGCGGGTTCCCGCCATTGAGTGGTAGCCGAGCAATATGAGAGCGTCGAAGCGCTGTATATCGTACATCCGTCCGAGGTCGCTCCCGCCCTGCTGGAGGACCACTCTCGCGTCGAGTTGGTCCCAGTACATGTTGAAGCCTTGCCAGTGCGCGTCCCAGACCACGATTTCTTTCGCTCCGCCGCGGAAACAACCTTCCGCGCAGGCGTTGGCGTCGGCCGTCATGAACTTGCGTGCCTCTGCATAATGCGCTTCACTGCCGACTTGTCCCGGCAGAACAATCCCTGAAATGCCTTCCATGTCTACTGAAATGAGGACTTTCATGCGTGTTCCTTTCTCAGTTCTTCACGATTTCGACAGTGACGTCCCGCACGTTGCCTGAAGCATCAGTTGCTTCAATAATGATAGTGGCAGGTAGCGTAAGCGCTACTTCCGTGGAAAAAGACGACGAGACAGAAACGCCATCAACGGTTACGAGCACGCCGCCGGAATTGTCCGTGGCTGTGCCGGTCAGGATGGCCGAAGTGATTGCCACAGCAGGAGGAGCCGTGTCTCCAGTGGCCATGTCCACCGCGCCGAGGTCTGGACTGCCGGCCGCGGGGTCTCCTGCCGCATGGCAGGCGGAATTCTGCGGGCGAAAACCGGCGCGGACGTAGTCGAGCATCTCCTGTACAGTGTGCCCGCCGCCCGGTGCAAGCCGTTGTGCGGCGGAGTTCAGCGTGCCCGGGCCGCCGAGTGAAGCGTCCCACGTCGCGGGTGTGCGCGTCCAGTCGACAAACTGCGGATTGGTGTCATCCCTGTCGTTTGCGCCGATATCCGTCCCGCCTGAAAAAGTGAAGTCCTTATAACCCTTCCCCGAACCTGCTCCGATGTTTCCCCCGGATGAAGCTGAACATCTGTAACCGCCATTGTAGTTCACGTCGGCGGCAAGCATGACATCGGTTTCAGCGTTCCCGAGATTGCGCATCTTGAAACCCGTGTTCGTGGAATCCCCTATGAAGAGGTTCGACTTGCAGTAATCCACGTTGCCGGTGCGAGCTATCTGTGTTTCACCGATGTTACAGCCTCCGAT
>Ga0315288_10013760_pt1 | contig 10122 bp, 5 predicted proteins | sample YL17G11_20_MG_FD_203454 | JGI IMG/M metagenome (GOLD analysis project Ga0315288, IMG submission 203454) | Sediment microbial communities from Yellowstone Lake, YNP, Wyoming, USA - YL17G11_20 | ecosystem: Environmental > Aquatic > Freshwater > Lake > Sediment | place: USA: Wyoming | collected... | reverse complement strand
ATCCGTTCCCCTTCGAGGGCGTGGCGATGGATCCGCGCCTTCAGGCGCCTCCTACCGGCGTGTTCCTCGGCCTGCCTCAGGGCCCGTATGCCGACCCGAACTTCACGAACACAACGCTGACCAGGGCTGCCAATCGCATCCTGTCCTACGTCAGCGGCACCGCGTTTGCCCCTCCCTTTACCCCCGATGGGTTCAACTTCGATGGCGACAACACGTTGCTTGCCTGGCCTCCGGTTGACCCGGCGCATATCGCGATCGGCGTGACGCCGCCGCTCGTCCTTGGTGCGCCGGCAGCACCGTTGCCTGCGATCACGAGCTTCGTGCCCGTTATCGGGCCAGTCGGGACAAGCGTGACGATCACCGGAACTGGGTTCACGGGCGCCACCAGCGTCAAGTTCAACGGAACCGCCGCTCTCTTCCTGGCCGATTCCGACACCACGATCACGACCGAGGTGCCCACAGGGGCTACCACGGGCAAGCTGACCGTCACCACCGCGGGGGGCACCGGAACCAGCGCAACTGACTTCACCGTCACTGCTCCCACGGCGACCACGATTACCAGCTTCACGCCCGCCAGCGGGCCCGTCGGGACAAGCGTGACGATCAGCGGCACCAACTTCACCGGCGCGACGGACGTCAGCTTCAACGGCACGGCGGCAACCTTCACGGTTGACTCCGACACGTCGATCAGCACCTCGGTGCCTGCCGGCGCGACGACCGGCACGATCAGCGTCACCACGACGGCGGGCGGCACGGCAACCAGCGCAACTGACTTCACCGTCACTGCTCCCACGGCGACCACGATTACCAGCTTCACGCCCGCCAGCGGGCCCGTCGGGACAAGCGTGACGATCAGCGGCACCAACTTCACCGGCGCGACGGACGTCAGCTTCAACGGCACGGCGGCAACCTTCACGGTTGACTCCGACACGTCGATCAGCACCTCGGTGCCTGCTGGCGCGACGACCGGCACGATCAGCGTCACCACGACGGCGGGCGGCACGGCAACCAGCGCAACGAGCTTTACCGTGACGGTGCCCGCTCCCACGATCACCAGCTTCACGCCCGCCAGCGGGCCAGTCGGGACAAGCGTGACGATCAGCGGCACCAACTTCACCGGCGCGACGAGCGTCAAGTTCAACAGCACGGCGGCAACCTTCACGGTTGGCTCCGACACGTCGATCAGCACCTCGCTGCCTGCCGGCGCGACGACCGGCACGATCAGCGTCACCACCGGGAGCGGTTCGGCAACCAGTGCAACCAGCTTCACCGTCACAACGGTCATCCCGGTCGTCGATCACGCGGCACCAATCTCGGTGTTCTCGGCGGCGCTTGGTAGCCTCACGGTCACCGGCTCGGATCCGAATGTCCCGGCACTGCTGCCGCTCACCTTCAGTGTCACGCAGAGCGGGGCGCCCGCCCTGCTCAACCTCACGGTGACCCCATTGACCTCCACCTCGGCGACGGTGACTTTCACCGCTCCGACGCTCCCGTTGGGCCAGGTCCTCCCGTCCGTGATCAACCTCAACATCACAGCGACCAACACCGCCGGTTCAGTCTCGTTGACGGAGTTCACGACGGTCACCATCAAGCCGCTTCCGGACGTGGTGACCATCACCAACGCCGAGTACCGGATCCGGCAGCAGCGGCTGACCCTCACTGCCACCTCCTCGGTCAACAGCCCGAACGTGGTGCTCACGCTCCAGCCGTACATCACGACGGCTGGCGCCACCTTCACCCCGCCCAACGGGACCTTGACGAACGCCGGGGGCGGCAACTACACCCTCAACCTGCTCAACGTGCCGCAGCCCGGGGCCGCGACGTTGCTCATCGTCAAGTCCAACCTGAACGGGACCAGTCCGGGGCGCGTGCTCGACCGCGTCCGGAACTAGAACCGACGACCACCGTGCGGGCACCGGCCCGCACGGTGACCTGACAGCCACCATCGAGGCCCGTCGCCCGAGGCGACGGGCCTCGATCATTGCCCGATATCCGGCGTCGCTTCCCTCGCGTACCAGACCTGACCCACGGCACGGGCCGGTGTCCGTCCACGAACCCTCGAGAGATCCCGGCTGTTCTCGCCCACCCTTGGTGGCCGCGGCAGCCACGCCCATCGCCCGCCGGGGCTCCCAACTCAGCGGCCTTCGTTCTCCTGGCCGTGCATCCGGAGACACCATGTCCACGAGACCTGCGCCCACCGCTCGGCTCTTCCTCGCACTGGCGATCGTCGACACCGAAACCGACCGAGGCCTCTGTGCGACGCCGGTGTCACCCCGCGCGCCTTCGTCGCCGTCACCGGACTGGTCGGGCAGATCTTCTCGAACGGCAACTTCGTCCTGTACGATGGGGCATGTGGACTACACGGTCATGATGTCGCCGACCACGGACATCATCAACCTCCGCGGTCGCGAGGTTCCCGTCCAGTTCACCCAGGTCGCCGGCTCGGTCCAGGTCACCAGGATGCTGTCGAGCTTGAAGACCACGGCCCAGACCGTCCTCGTCCCGACCAACAAGGACAGGCCGTGATCGATTGGCGGACCGGGGCTGGCGTCGCCCCTCCACTCCGTGCGGCGTTGGCAGAGGATCGTCGTCGCTTCAATGGCATCCGGGAGACGACGATGTTGAACTGGCGCGCCCGCGCCGTTCTGCTCGCGATCGCGATCGCGCTCGCCGTCGCGCTATCCTCGTGTGGCACTCCCGCACCCACAGGGGGCCCCTCGGGCGTGAGCCCGACACCGACGCAGGCCCAGGCACCGACCACGACGCCGACGCCGGCGCCTCCTGTCGTCACCGTGGCCGGCGAGGTCAAGCAGATCCTCTCGGACGGCGATTTCGTCCTGGACGACGGGCATCAGGAATACACGATCGCGATGTCTTCCACCGCGAAGATCGTCAACCTGAGCGGCCACGAGGTGACGCGGCAGCTCATCCAGGTCGTGGGTTCGGTCCAGGTAACCGGGACGCTTAGCGGCTCGACGATCAGCGCCCAGACCGTGCTGATCCCGACCAAGTTGGACCGTCCGTGATCAACGGTCGGGCTGCGGCCGCCGGGTGAGTCCCACCTCCAGGGCCATCCGGGCGCACGGTACGCGCCAGTCCACCGGTGGTCGTGGAAGCGCCCGGCGAAGCTCGTGGCATTGACGAACGAATAGACCCGCTCATCGAATCGCGGCTCAGGACGAGGAGTCGCGTCTCGAGCGCCCGGCGGAAGGCAGCCGTCGAGGCGTACCTCACCTGCCTGCCCCGGCCAGAGCGATCTCGACGAGCTGCTCGACCCTGCGGCCTCGACCCAGGACCGCCTCCCGGAGGCGACTCGGCGTGGTAAGCCCGCGGTCGATGGCCGCCTCGGCGGCGCGGACGACCTGCTCGGGCGCCACCCCAGCCTCGGCCACATTGGCGATCGTCCGCGCCGGCCCGGTGAGTCGCATCCCGTCTCGGGCGACGACGTCGGAGCCGTCAAGCGGCCGGGTCGTCGTGTGCAGCGCAAGGGAGCGAGCCAGGCCCCGCCGGTGACGAGGGCCGCCAGACGCCAGACCCCGACGGGGCCGTGGCGGCGAGCCCAGGCAGACGCGAGCGCATCGGCCGCGGCGGCGGCTCGGGGTCCGGGGGCGGTCGGCAGGTCAAAGCCCGTCCAGCCGATCCTGACCGCGGCTGCGAGCAGGGCCGCGGCGAGGTCGGTGGCCACCGCGCCGAACCGCCGGGACCACTCCCTGACGGTCGTCTCGGGTCGGCCCAGGACCGTCGCGATCCGGCGCACCCCCAGGCCCGAGACCGCGAGCTCCAGGGCGCGGCCGATGACGTCCGTCGTATCCCAGCGGTACGGGGTCGCGAACCAGGGCAGCAGCGCCGCCGTTCTCCCGCAGCGCCGGCAGCGCACCCGGGGCACGAAGATGCGGTGGAGCTCCGCGTCGCGCAGGTGGCGCAGGTATCCCGACCAGGCTCCCGTCGGTCCGCCGCAGCGCGGGCAGGCCGGCCGCGGCGGCCTGACGTCACGCCCCTGTGCCGCGTACGTGCTGACATCGAGCCGGCAGGGCCCTGCGATCACCGACGGTGGACCTTCGCTCCACCACGACCCCCCGAGGGCCAACATCCCTCGGGGGGTCACCTGGCTGTGTCGGGTCAGATCATCGCGCTGCGCGCCACCGCCTGTCGACATCCCCATTCAGCGCGGCCATCACCGGCGGGTTCATGCCCATACAGGGATGCCGCCAACAGGCGTGGGCTGACATGGTGCGCGAGGTAGCTAGCTCGACCGCCTGATCACAATCGTCCGCCCTCCTCTCGACGAGGTCAGGGAGCCGGACGTCGAGCAACGGGCGCCGAGCCTCCCTACGAGCCCCCACCCCCAACACGAGGGGTCCGGAGCGACCCGGATTCGGGCTGGCCTGTGGCTGGTCCCGCATGCGTAATGCACACAGCTGCGTGCGTAGTGCCGATCACGACAACGTCGCGGCGCTGCCAGCGCGCCCAGAGGTCCAGCAAACAAGACGGAGGACTATCCGGTGAAGGCGACCATTACGCAACGCGGGGCCGTACGGGCCGCCCCCCTGCTCGGGCTGATCATGGCGGCGGCAGGAATCATCATCGCCGGAACATTGGCCGACTCCAGGCCGGCCGCAGCCGCCCCGGCCGCAGCCGCCCAGACTCGCACCTACTACATCGCAGTCGACGAGGTGGCGTGGGACTACGCGCCCACCAACTCTAATCAGATCAGCGGTGAGCCGTTCGACGACACGGCCAATGTCTTCGTCCAGCAGGGGTCCGACCGGATCGGCAAGGTCTACACGAAGGCGCTCTATCGCCAATACACGAACGCCAGCTTCAACACGCTCAAGCCCGTTCCAGCGGAATGGCAACACCTGGGTTCCCTCGGCCCGGTCATCCGGGCGGAGGTGGGCGACACGATCAAGGTGGTGTTCAAGAACAACGCCACCTTCCCGTTCAGCATGCACCCGCACGGCGTCTTCTATGCGAAGGACTCGGAAGGCGCGCCGTACAACGACGGGACGTCAGGCGCCAACAAGGGCGACGACGCGGTTCCTCCCGGCGGTACCCACACCTACAACTGGTCAGTGCCGGAGCGTGCCGGGCCAGGCCCCATGGACCCCAGCTCGATTCTGTGGGCCTATCACTCCCACACCGACGAAGTGGCGGACACCAACGCGGGGCTCATCGGGCCGATCATCATCACCCGCAAGGGAATGGCCCGGAAAGATGGCACCCCGACTGACGTCGACCGCGAATTCGTCACGCTGTTCACCGTCTTCGACGAGAACAGCAGCCTGTACCTGGACCAGAACATCCAGGCGTTCGCGGATGACCCCGCGACGGTGGACCCGAATGATCCCGACTTCCAGGAGAGCAATCTCATGCACTCGATCAACGGGTACGTCTACGGCAACGGCCCGCTCGGCGCAATGACGATGAAGAAGGGCGAACGCGTGCGCTGGTACGTAATGGGGATGGGCACCGAAGTGGACCTGCACACGCCTCACTGGCACGGCAATACGCTGCTCTGGAGCGGAATGCGATCAGACATGGTCGAGCTGCTGCCCATGAGCATGAAGACGCTGGACATGCAGCCGGATGACGTGGGTACATGGTTGTTCCATTGCCACGTGAACGACCACCTTTCAGCCGGCATGGTCACTCGGTTCGTCGTCGAGAAGTAGACGCATCCGCTGCGGTTGCCGGGGTCCCGCCGTTGGGATCCCGGCAACTTCTTCCCACAGCCTCTGTCTAACTGATTTCCTTGTAGTGACTCCACGGAAGGAACCACGATCTCACGCAACGCCCACCAGCGCGCCAGTCGGGACAAGCGTGACGATCACCAGCGCCGACTTCACGGGCGCTACGAGCGTCAAGTTCGACGGCACACCGGCGGCACCCGCTCCTGCTCACGCTGCCAGGCTCGGTCACGGTCACCAAGTTTCAGCTCGAGATCCCGCGGTCCGCGATGCGTCTCGCGGCCCCCAATCCATGGGGTCCGAAGCCGCCCGAATGCGGGCTGGCCGCCGGCCGGGCCTGCGTGTGTAATGCGGGCATGGAGGTCCGCGCCTTCCGTGTCTCGTCGGTCCCGCGTTGCTGCGCGCTCCGCGAGGAGCCGGTCGTTGACCGGCACGGGATCAGGGCCGGACCCCCACGGTGATCCGATCGAGCTACCGCCGCCGCTGACCCAGGAGGGGACTCCGTGAGCACCGCGCCTCGCCTTCGCTACCTCTCGCGTGCCAGACGCGCGATACGAGCCGTTGCCACCGTCGTGCTGTCCGCCGCCATGGTCAGCGGCGGTCTTGTCGCGCCAGCTTCCGTGGCGGCCCTCGCGCCGGTCGGGCAGGGATTCACGGTCACAGACGCGGACCTGGCGTTCATCCTCGATCAGATCAAGATTGCCGAGCACCATTCGCTGACCGCCACGCCGGCCGATCCCTGCGCCGGCCTGCTCGGCACGGGACCCAACCAGGTCCCCAGCCCGCTGATCGCCCTGGGCCTGCGGACCGTCGATGGCTCGTGCAACAACCTGCAACCCGGCCAGGCGCAGTTTGGCGCAGCGGACCAGACGTTCCCGCGTCTCACCAGCCCCGACTTCAGGGCTGCGGAATCTTCGACCCTCTTCGGGCCCGACAGCGGGCCGACGTCGTACGCGCAGAACTCCGGGAACGTCTTCGACACCCAGCCGCGCGTGATCAGCAACCTGATCGTCGACCAGACCTCGACGAACCCTGCCGCGGTTGCCGCTGCCGGGTTCCCCGTGCGCACCCAGGGCAACCCTGGCGTCGTTCCATGTGATGCCAACGGCCTTCCGCCGGTGACCGACCCGCCGACTCTCGTTTGCGTGCCCGCTGGCGAGACGCTGTTCATTCCCAACGTGACGACCGACGTCGGCCTGTCACCGCCGTACAACTCGTTGTTCACCATCTTCGGCCAGTTCTTCGACCATGGCCTGGACAAGATCACCAACGGCGGCAGCGGGACCGTCTTCGTTCCCCTGCGTGCTGACGACCCGCTGATCGTCGGCCCCGATGGCATCGCCGGCACAGCCGACGACCCCCAAGTTGGCGACCCGAACTTCGTCCCGGTGAACAGCCGGTTCATGGTGCTGACACGCGGGCGCCAACTCCCTGGACCCGACGGAGTTGTCGGTGACGACCCGGCGACTCCCCTCGTGGACGAGAGTCTCGACGACATCCACGAGGGCACCAATACCGACTCCCCGTGGGTCGACCTCAGCCAGGCCTACACCTCGCACCCGTCCCACCAGGTGTTCCTGCGCGAATACACGTTGGACGGCAACAACCACCCGCAGTCGACCGGCAAGCTGCTCAGCTCCGGTGACGGCTCCATGGCCAACTGGGGCGATGTCAAAGCCCAGGCGGCGCTCAGGCTCGGCCTTCAACTCGTCGACACCGAAGTCAACGACATCCCGATGATTGCCGCCGACCCCTACGGCAACTTCCTCCGCGGGCCGAACGGTCTGCCCCAGTATGTGACCGCAACCGGTCTCGTCGAGGGCAACCTCGCCAACCCCGTCCCGGTCCCCGCAAACGGGCTTCGCATCGCGACTGCGTTCCTGAACGACATCGCCCACAGCGCTGGTCCCGGCTCGGCGACGTCGCCGAAGACGCCTGACACCGATCTGACGGCCGGCCTCAGCCTGGACCCGGTGGCCCCTGGCGAGTACGACAACGAGCTGCTCGATCTGCATGTGATCGCCGGTGACGGCCGCGCCAACGAGAACATCGGCCTGACCTCGATCCACACGATCTTTGAGCACGAGCACAACCGCCTTACGGTCGACGAGCAGAACACGCTCAACGCCAACCCGGCGCTGCTGGCCCTGTACCACGACACGAACTGCGTGTCCGGTTGCGCGACCAACACCGCCACGTCGGCAACCACGTTCACCTACGGCGAGCGTTTGTTCCAGGCCGCCCGCTTCGTCACCGAGATGGAGTACCAGCACCTGGTGTTCGAGGAGTTCGCTCGCAAGGTGCAGCCGGCGATCAATCCCTTCAACCTCTTCGCCTTCAGCTCGACGGCGACCAACCCGGCCATCAAGGCGGAGTTCGCCCACGCGGTCTACCGCTTCGGTCACTCGATGCTGGACGAGACCATCCCTCGGATCAACGTCGACGGATCGACCAACGACATATTGCTGCTCGACGGGTTCCTGAACCCGGCGGCGTTTAAGGACGTGACGGCCGGTGACCTCGCCGCGGCCGGCGCAGACATGGGTGCTGCCGGCGCCGGTGCCATCGTCATGGGCCTGTCGGATCAGGTCGGCAACGAGCTCGACGAGTTCGTCAACGACACCCTCCGCAACAACCTGCTGGGCCTGCCGCTGGACCTTGCAACGTTGAACATGACCCGTGCCCGCAGTGAGGGCATCCCTTCGTTGAACAACGTCCGCAAGCAGATCTATGCCCAGAGCAACGACGGCCAGCTGACGCCGTACACGAACTGGGTCGACTTCGGGCTGCACACGAAGCACCCCGAGTCGCTGATCAACTTCGTCGCAGCTTATGGCCTGCACCCGACGATCCTCGCCGAGACGACGCTGATTGGTAAGCGCAATGCCGCACGGGCAATCGTCAATCCGGAGATCGGCGACGTCCCGCCGGCCGATGCTGCCGACTTCATGTTCAGCACCAACTATCCGGGCGCCCCCGCCGGTCCTGGCCCGGGCGGCCTCCCCGGCACCGATTGCGGGACAGCCACTCCGTCCCCAGAGTGCGCCGACAACACCGCGGCGATCCCCGCCGCGAACTGGGCGAATAGCGGCACCACGTCCATCACCGGCCTCGACGCCATCGACCTGTGGGTCGGTGGCCTGGCCGAGGTCACCAACCTGTTCGGTGGCCTGCTTGGCAGCACGTTCAACTACGTGTTCGAACTTCAGCTGACGCAGCTGCAGGACGACGACCGGTTGTACTACCTGAACCGCACGCCGGGCATGAACCTGCGTACCCAGCTCGAGGGCAACTCGTTCGCCGAGCTGGTCATGCGCAACACCACCGCAACCGCCCTGAAGGCCGACTCCTTCGGCACCGCCGACTGCAAGTTCCAACTGGGCAACCTGGCCGGAACTGCCGCCGGCTTCGCGTCCTTCGGGAGCACGGTGGCCGACGACCCGGCATCGGAATGCAACGAGACGGCCCTGCTTCTCCGGACGCCCACCGGCCAGATCAGGTACCGGCCGGTCAACAGCGTCGACCCGGTTGGCATCAACGGGCAGAGCGTCTACAACGGGACTGCCGGCGTCGACCTTGTCGCTGGCGGCAACGACAACGACACGTTCCGCGGCAACGAAGGCAACGACGTCATCGAAGGCAACGGCGGCGACGACAACTCTCTCGGCGGCGCCGGCAACGACATCATCACCGACTTCGGTGGTGACGATACCCTAAAGGGTGGCCCCGGCAACGACGCCCTGGATGGTGGCATCGGCCTCGACCTCCTCCTGGGCGGCGACGGCAAGGACCTCACGGTCGGTGGTGCCAACACCAATGCCCACTTCGCCGGCCCCGGTGACGACTTCATCCTCGCCGGTCAAGGTGCGGACGAGGTCGACGGTGACAGCGGCGACGACTGGATGGAGGGCGGCGAGCAGACCGACCTGTTGCAGGGCGACAGCGGCTCGCTGTTCTTCGACGACCACAACAACCCCGGCAATGACATCATGATCGGCCAGGCTGGCGACGACGACTACGACATGGAAGGTGGCGACGACATTGGCGTCGCCGGTCCCGGCATCGAGAAGAACGCCGGCGCCGCTGGTTACGACTGGTCCATCGGCCTGGGAGATCCCCAGGCGCAGGATGCCGACCTGGCCCTTCCGGTCATCGGCGTGCCGCTTCCCATCAACCAGGTCCGTGATCGCTTCAACGAAGTCGAAGCGCTTTCCGGCTGGAACTTCAACGACACCCTGCGCGGCGACAGCGTGTTCCCCAGCCAGGTGGCGGGGGGCGGGTTCATCGGCTGCGATGCGCTCGACGCCGACGGCGTGGCGCGCATCGCCGGGCTGAACGCGCTGGTGCCGGCCGCAATCCGGACGATCCCGTCCGGCCCGATCGTCGCGGCATCGGCCACCAACCATTGCCCGCTCACCGGCCTGGTCTGGGGCGA
>Ga0315288_10013759_pt1 | contig 10122 bp, 10 predicted proteins | sample YL17G11_20_MG_FD_203454 | JGI IMG/M metagenome (GOLD analysis project Ga0315288, IMG submission 203454) | Sediment microbial communities from Yellowstone Lake, YNP, Wyoming, USA - YL17G11_20 | ecosystem: Environmental > Aquatic > Freshwater > Lake > Sediment | place: USA: Wyoming | collected... | reverse complement strand
CATAGACCGCTCGATACGGATTCATTGGATGAAGAAACCGTCCTTAACGTTTCTGATCGACGTCCTGATTCTACGAATAACCCTCGGGCTCGTCCTCAGGTATTGGAGTCTAAAAATAACCGCCGTGCGTCGACTGCTGGTATGCGTGTTGATAACAGTGAACATGAAGAACAAGATGCCGTTACTATTGGGAGAGTCAGGTCTCCCGCTACTCTAAAGGTAGATAATGTACTCGACAGTCGTGCAAGTGGTATGGCTAAGGATATTGAGAATCGTGGTCTCGGTAAGCCCGAAATCTTCAGTCGTGAGTCGACCACTGAAGGCGTTACTATTAAGACGAATGTGAGTCAGGTCGATCGAAATGTTCGGGCCTCTCAGGATGACGGTGGGGAGGTTGTTGGGAAAGTTCGCCATTCGAAAGCCTCGTCATCTGACGGTGTTAGTGTTACTGATACTAGTAACATCCGCAATGAATCTGCCAAGGTAACTACTAAAGCAGACCCGAAAGCAGCTCTGGAGAAAGCTCGGAAAATCGATACGAGCCTTCCTCCGAAGATCCGCATGGCGCGTAGAATTGACCCTGATTTTCCTTCTGATTGGATATTCCAGGGCAAGCTTAAGGATCGTATGGCTGCAGTTGAAGCGTACGGGGCGACTCCTCAGTTCTTGGAGGCCCTGTATGCTGCTGAAGGCGACCAAATGAGAAAGATGCTCGAGCAGACTTTCCCGAAGCAGTTTGGTGGCTGACTCCGTCGAACTTTGATGAGGGCCCCCGGGGTAACATGGTACTCCATAGAACTGCCGGGGCCACGATTTATATTCAAGAAGAGCTCAGTGACGCTCGTTTGCGTTGCGATGAGCTTAAAAGTTATGTGGTTCGGGTATTAGATCTTGTTAACGGTTCTCCACAAAAAGATCATTTTTATGCCGTTGCGGGGGATGTGATCTTTGCCGTTCCTGAGACTCTTCTTAAACTAGAGAAGGCTCTTGGTGCGGTGTCTATGGCCGTTAATAAGGTTGACTATGAAGAACAGCGTCAGCTTCTTCGACCTGAGAAAGTCGATGAGCTCGAGCGCGTGCTTGAAGAAGTCCGTATGCGTATTCCGCGTAGGATAGGTAAATAAATGGCAAGACCAGCCAATATTCCGCATGGCTTTGTCCTCTCAGACGCTGCTTTGTATTCATTTCAATGTCAAGATGTATTTCCCGATATCATTAGCTTCGCAGCAGCTATTCCAGATCACCTGAAACAGTTATTCCTCATACCGGTCCAACTCGATTCTATCACTTCTTCTGTAGCTGCAAAGATAGCCTCACATCATTACGCTGATGGTGCAACTCCCACAGGTGACACTCCGGAAGGTGATCTCTTTAGTTACCAGACTTTTAAAAATGACGATAACGAGCCAACGGTTCCGAGTTCTGAACCTGGTTCTATTTTCGAAGTTGATGGTGCCGATAATTTAACGCATCACCAAGAGTATAATTTCGACGAAAATATTCAAGCTCCGACCGACACGAGTTACCTGTCGGATATTGATACGACTCAGTATTTTGATTACCCGTATAGATCAAAAGAGAAACCTCGCCATTCATCCATATCGACTCCGATTCTTCTAAAACTTCGACTTGCGCTGAAGCCAGAAGATCTTAAATCGAGAATTCCTGATAAAATTGATCGTAATTCGAAGAAATGTGACGTATCTCTTGTTTCTTACGATAAGAAGAGTCACGTTTTTTCTTTTTCAGTTGATGCTGGGAACGGTCCGAAGGATGTGAAAGCTTCTTTGTCGGAAATCGACGAAGTTGCTTTATCATGTGATTGTAAATTCTGGAGGTACAACGGTCCCGAATTCCATGCCTCCTCAAATTCATTTATGCTTGGCCAGCCTTATGGAACGGCTTCTCCGCCGAATATTCGTGACCCCGACCGTAAATACTGGTTATGTAAGCACGCTGCAGCGGTTCTGAAGCGTCTGGATTATTTCGTTCAGGAGCTTGCTGAAGAGAACTGGGATCTTGACGACGATGAGCTCATGGAGCAAGTCGATGAACAGTGGGATCGTCTTGAAGGAACCGTTAAAGTTCCTGAAGAGTCTCTTGATGATAATGATATTGACATTGAAATAGACTGGGACGAGGAGCCGAAAGACTTTGAACCAGAATCCGCTGAAGTTCATCCTGAAGAAGTTGATGAACTTGCTGAAGAAAATTATGATGTCGATACCTCTGATGTCGATGAACCAGTGTCTGAAGAACATCCTGTTGACTATGAATCTCTAGATGATTCAGAAGATAATATAGACTACGAAGCTTCGGATGAAGTACCTGAAGAACATGAACAGATTGACTATGAAGCGTTCGATGAGCCCGAGGAAGAACCTGAGGAAGAACCTGAACCTGAGCCCGAGGACGAGCATGATGTTGACTATGAAGCTTTAAGAGAGCCTGGAGAACAAACCGAAGAATAAATCTTCGTTTTATTCGAACAGTAACGTCTTGTTGGACTGGCGGAATCCGCCGTGCAAGAGGTTTACTGTGCCACAATACGATTATCTTTGTACGAATAATAAATGTGGGGCTGAAATCGAAGATCAAGCTTCGATGACAGGATATAAAGAACACCACCCGCCGTGCCCAAAATGTGGTTCCTTATGTAATTATTTATGGAAACCATATGTACCACATACTATTCTCCGAGATGGACCGTCCGGCTCATGGCCGTCCAAAGGCGAACGCGTAAAAAAGTATAGGCAGAAATCTTCTGAAGCCGCTGGACGTCGTGAAAAAGATCGTTATGGTCATCTTAAACGAGACGCCGTTCCTAATTTCCAAGGTAAAGAAACCGGTACGTGGGCCGAAGCACAGTTCCAGGCTCTAAAAGAAAAGGGTACTGATAGTGCCGCTACATATAACCCTAAGGTTGCGGAGGAAAGAAAGAAGAAAACTTCATAGGGTTATTAATTAATTCCGCCTTTTGTCCCCTGGTCATCCTTGAAATGGCCCGATCATTATCCCTAGTTAGGCGTCGAACAAATTTGGTTGACCTTGTGCTTCAAGCACGTGCTGGAGTAGCGTCATACCAATTTTTCTCGGCCACAAATTTCGACGTTGCGTTTACACAGTTTGAGACTGTTCCAGCGTATGGAAAAGCATCAGCAACTGTTGTTAACACTAGTTATACCGATGGTAACTACAGAAACCAAACAAGGTTTTTGTTTAATCCAGTTGATTATTCGCTGAATGACTCGGCCCCCCTTTGGATTCAGATCAAGCAAGTTAGTGTTGATGGGACGGTCGGTCCGTTTGAGGCCAGACACCTTATTCTCCCGTTCAGTTCACAACCAAATCGTGCACTTGTGATCGCTGGCGGAGCTCCGAGTGCGATCGACATTACGGGGTCTTACGAACTGCAACTTCCTATGCAGTGTCACAATATGCGCGTACAGGTTGATGGCGGCAATGACCTATACCTGGCATTTGAATCCGGTGGTCCGGAGCAAAGAATTCCGTCATTGGCCGCTGAATTTACGGATGTTTCGAAAACGTTTGACTCATTCTATCAAGTTTTCGTACGTGGGGCTGGAGCTGCTACCGCTTTCAATCTCACTGCAGCGTTGAGGAATAATCCAGTTACGTGAAGCTTTTATTGTCTTTATAGGACAGGAGATCAGGCATGTCTACACTTGTTAGGGTTGTTAATCAGCAACGGCGCGTCCGATCGATTCTTATCGATAAAGTGGACAGGACTTCCGGTCAGTTTGAAACTGGTCTTTCGCACGCTCAAACGGCGAAACAGAAGGTCTACGTTCCGTACTCTAACCCACTCGATTCGTCCGTCAAGGGTTATATTGACATGGTCCCGACGGATGAAGTTTTACTTGCCCTTGCTAGTAAGGGTGTCCTTGCTGGGCTTGCGGCCAGAGGTGAGGTTTCAACGACTTTATTTAGTTCGGCGCTAATAGCAGCTCCGACAATTACTTCTGCGTCTAATGCGCTTGGTCTCACGACCGTCAATGGGACGAATTTTCTTAGTTTGGCTCCAGATATTACCTACGTGACACTCACTAGTCCTGGTGGTTCATCTCAAGTCATTACTGATACGGATCTCATCACTGCCGGTCCTCCGAATACCATTTCTGCTATTAAGATTGAGATCGATGACGCTCTCGTGACAATCGGCACCCCCGGAGTTGGTTGGAAAGTTACCGTTCAGGCTAACTCAAAGAGGACGGCCATCTTCACACTGTGATCGTCTTTCACTCTTTGATAAAATTTACCCACTGAGGAGAATCAAAAATGCGCGTTGCAGCCCTTCGTACCGACATCAGCCATCTTTACCTCGACGACGTTGAGAACAGGTCCCAGAGGAATTTCTCTTCTGAACCGGCCGGTCAGAGCCGTTACTTCCATAGTCCAACGGACGCTGAGCTTGCAGCAGTTCTAAAGAGCTATGCATTTGTAACGCGCGTTGGAAGCGTTGCATCGCCGTTTGATACTACTGTCGCAAACGGGACAATTCTCAAGATCAAGGCTTCAGCCGCTGCGGCGTACACTTCAATTACAGTGTCATCGGGTGCTGCTGTTACGGCTGCACAGATCGTTGTTGACCTGAACGCTGGTTTCCTGAACGCTGGTCTTCCATTCCTTGCCAGGGTTAGCGGTACTAACGTCGCTATCGATTCGACGATTGGTGGGTCTGCTGCGTACATTCAGATGGATACCACGGCTGCTGCCCTGGCGACTGTTCTTGGTTTGACGATTGCTGCTCTATCGGGTCTCACAGTCTCCCTTTTGATTAAGGCCGTGTATGTTGGCTTGAATGCCGTTGCTGGTCAAACTGGCGCCGCAGCAACCGTTACGGCTTTCGATGGCACTGAGGCGACTATTGGTGGCCTTACGGGTATGCAGGCTTCTGATGTTGGCAAGGTCATCACGTTCTCGGGTTCGGCTAACCCTGCTAACAACGGAACGTTCCGCATTAACGACTTCATCTCGGCAACATCGGTTAAGGTTGCGAATGAAGATGCCGTTTCTCCAGACGCCGCTCTCACGTGGACTGAGTACGCTAACATGTCGGTTGACGTCTCTGCTGCCACGATTAATGCGTTGTCGAGCTTTACACTCCTGACGACAGCTCAAAAATCCAGTCTTGATACGGCGATCGCTGACACCATCGCGCCGTCTCTCGTTGAGACTGGTCCGGTTCTTCTCTCATTTGTCTATGGTAAGCTCTCGAAGCTCATGAGCCCGTCGTTTCAACCTGGTGGGTCTCGTGTTGGTCTTCCAGCCGGAGCTGCAGTTGCCATCGTCGCGAACGACGGGTCAACTCCGTTCGTAATTTGATCTTGACCTAGGTCGGTCACTGCGCCTCCAGACGGAATTCCATCTGGAGGCGCAAATGTATTTGAATTTATTCTGATCAGTATAGTATATGGTGCTTGACCGAAATTCATGGTTGTCTGGTAATGTTGTTGATTCAATAAAGGTTATGATCTATGTCAACTGAGTCAACAGAAGATAACTCTTACGAGACCCATGATATATATCTGGCCGCATACTTAAAAATATGTGGATGCACCTTTAAACAAAGGCGACATGGCCAAAGGGTGTTTTTTATTTTTACAAACACTGCTGGTTCTGTGAAAGAGCTACGGGAAGCTTATTACCAAGGTATAGCAAAGGTGTCGCCTCACCAATTTTCTCAAGAAATCATGGCATTCAAGCAGCTTTGCTTTTGAAACTTTACGAATATCGATAACTATGTTACAATAGTTGGATGAAAAAAGACCCCATTTGGACTATTTACTGTCTGTACTTACATAATTTCTTTACTCATTTTTTTAAATTACATCAACTACCAGTTAACTATGAGATCTCTGTCAACTTTCGTAATTACAACATCTGATGTAGATATTGTAGCACCTTCTAATTTCTTCCAATTATATCCGCCTCCTGTTTCATATATGTCTGGCGGAACATCGATTGCATAAGCTTCAGTGTTGTTAAATACAATTAAGTACGCGTGATCGTCTCCTTCATGGCCGCCATCTGCAAATTCCACTTCTGAAGTGTTTTCTGATATAACGGCTGCTATTGCTTCAGAAATTTTATCGCAAACACCTCCGGAACCTAGTTCTTCATCGAACCCATCTTCGTTCTGCTGCCAGTCGTCTATGACTGATTGTGCTGCGGTAGCCATCTGTGGCTTTAAAGAATTGAGTTTTTCCAGAAGTTTCACACCTATCTATAGATACTAGAGTTCTATCCGTGACCTTCTATTTCCGCGCTACGGTATGGGCCGATCAATATCCGCTGCATCTCTGGTTTTTGACCAGATAGATCTCTATAATCCGCCGGGGAGTATTACGAGGGTCGCCGGAGTACTGGCAGCCAACGTATCTATCTCCGTCTTTTCTAATAATGTTCCTCTGACTTGGGCGATTCAGGACGGTTCCGCCGTTCCGGACTCATCCATTTCAGCTGGAATCGTTTATTTCAATGAAATAATCGGTCAACCGGGATTTTATTCGGTTCGATTTTATCCGGATCGAATAGGGTTCTGGAAAATTGTTTTTTCTGTGCCATCGATCGCTGCAGAAGTAATTCGAGAGTATGACATATCTCCCATGTCATCTTCTGCTTCTGCGAATGGTCTTAATGCATCATTCATGTAGGGCTTTTGTGGATTCGGTCCAGTCAGTTTGCCGAAAACACATATATTATGTAAAAGGCACGGACTCGTTCCGATTGAAGACTGTGTGAAAATAACGAAGAGGAGGTTGATTCAGCTAAATTGTAGGAAATGTGCTTATATCAGGGCAGCTGAATTTCGTGCGAGACAGAAGAAACTCGATAGTCTGCTTATTCAAGATTCTGGGTGATATGGCCGCATTTCTTGTTCGACAGAACCTCTCTCGAGGGGAACTAAGGCTCTACCTGAGCAACCGGAACGGTTATGCTCAGGACGCTTTTTCTGTTAAATGGACTGTTCGATCTGCCGACGGGACGCAGGCGTCAGGTGAATCACTGACTGCAATTCGAGCTCGTTGTGGAGAATACTATGCGCCTTGGCATACGGACGTAAGAAACGGAAGTTATCGGATTACATGGGAAATACAAGAAGTGTCTGGCGGCTCGACAGAAATTGTTTCTGAGGGTTTCTTTGTTGTTGATCCATCTAGTTATGTTAAATGTTCTCCTCCGTCCGGAGACGCTATTCCTGTAGAAGGCTTCGCAACCTTTTTAACAGGTACGATGCTTGGTCGTGGAGACTTACCACTTTTTTTGAAAGATGACTCCGGTTATCCACAAAATGCATATGCTGTGTTTTGGACAATTCTAGATCCGATCGGCAGGCCCACTGGCTCTAGAACTTCTGCTACTTCGGCTGCTCCTGGTGAGTATTATGCACAGTGGCCTGTCATGGTCGGGTCGGGTGATTACACAATTCTTTGGGAGTATCAACAAGATCAAAACTCGCCGATGCAATCGGCTAAAATGCGATTTAGCGTTATTTATCCTGCTGCTCCGTTTATCATAGTTGTTATTGATCAGTGTCCGGGTAAGCCGACCATATGTGTGCCAGCAACGTCTTCTTCTTCTTTTGTTGTTATTCCGCAAATGTTGTCGCTTACTTGTGAAGAACCTATTGGTAGATGCGGAGGAGTAATAGTCATTAATAACTATCCATCCCCATTCCCTCCTTCGTTCCCTCCGGTACCATCACCACCTTCTGGTGACTGTTGTGGGTTTGAAATTGCGAGATCTATTCATCTTCCAACAACTCCACTGCCTCCTGCTGGGAACTTCACTAACCAACAATACTACCAGATTCCTCAACGCGTTCGTCACGTAACTTTCTATGTTACTTATTCACGCGGTGCTGTAGGCGGTTATGCATCTTTACGTCTTATGTGGGGGAATGGAACAGAGGAAATTCAGGAAACACTCCTTGATTTGGATTATGCAACATTCAATCAATACTCAATCCAAAACCTTTCTCTGCAAGAGTTTGAAGGACCAATCCCGCCTGATAACAGTCCAGTTAATTTCATGATTGAAGCCGGTGTTCCAGGCGGTTCGACCACCGTCAGACTAATTGCTACAGAAGGAGGAGTTCCAGGATCTCCCGGGACGATTGGAATAACTCTTACGGCATCAAGTACCTAACATGGGAATTGAGAATCCTCGCGGAATAACAAGAGTAGGAGTCACGGGCCCGCCAGGTCCGACTGGCGCTACTGGTCCGTCTGGTGGACCCACAGGTCCTCAGGGTCCTACTGGTGCGACTGGCCCTACGGGCCCTGCTGGTTCCACGGGTCCAACTGGACCACGAGGACAGACTGGTCCGCAGGGTGTTACGGGTGCCACGGGTCCTACGGGTCCGCAAGGTCCGACTGGCGTTCAGGGCCCTACAGGTCCTGGTTGTACTGGACCGCAAGGTGTTACCGGTGTAACGGGTCCCACGGGTCCCCAGGGTGCCACTGGACCACAGGGTGCCACTGGTGTTGAAGGCCCAACGGGCCCTTTCGGAGGCCCTCCAGGTGCCACGGGTGCCACAGGGCCTACGGGTCCGCAAGGCCCTACTGGTCCAGCTGGCGGTCCAGTTGGACCTACCGGTCCCACAGGTCCACAGGGCCCGACTGGTCCAACCGGTCCTACAGGACCGCGTGGATCGACTGGTGTTCAGGGCCCAACGGGCCAGAGGGGTGCGACTGGAATACCCGGACTTCAAGGTGCCACAGGTCCGATTGGATCAACTGGTGTTCAAGGAGTCACGGGTGCCACAGGCCCGACTGGATCAATTGGTGTAACAGGACCACAGGGTGCCACTGGTTTACATGGATCAACTGGCATCCAAGGCGTAACCGGTGCCACTGGTCCACAAGGACAAACCGGGCAGGGCGTCACCGGTCCGCGTGGATCAACTGGCGTTGATGGTGTCACTGGATCAACAGGCCCTACAGGCCCTCAAGGCGCTACTGGTCCACAAGGAGCCACTGGTGTTGATGGCGTAACCGGTTCCACTGGTCCTACGGGGCCTGTTGGTAATACTGGTCCACAAGGTGCCACGGGTCCACAGGGATCAACAGGTGCAGACGGTGTCACAGGATCTACAGGTCCGCAAGGTCAAACTGGCCCGCAGGGTGTTACCGGCCCTCAAGGTGCCACGGGATTTGATGGAGTCACGGGGTCAACTGGTCCTCAAGGACAAACTGGTCCTCAGGGTTCCACTGGTCCTATTGGTCCTACTGGTGCCGATGGAGTCACGGGGTCAACTGGTCCAACGGGTCCCCAGGGATCCACTGGACCACAGGGTGTGACAGGCGCAACTGGACCGACGGGTCCAGATGGTGTTACAGGTTCCACGGGTCCACAGGGTGCGACTGGCCCAACAGGCCCAACAGGACCTCGAGGCGCAACTGGAATTGATGGTATTACAGGTTCCACGGGTCCGCAAGGTCAAACTGGTCCGCGTGGATCAACGGGTGTAGACGGAGTAACGGGTGCTACGGGCCCTACCGGCCCACAGGGCCAAACGGGTCCGCAAGGTTCGACTGGTCCACGTGGGTCAACTGGTGTTGATGGTGTTACAGGATTGACTGGACCGATCGGTCCGATCGGTCATCCAGGCGCTCAGGGCGCTCAGGGTATTCAAGGTGTTACGGGTGCCACAGGTCCTACGGGTGCCACAGGTCCTCAGGGCCAAACGGGTCCGCAGGGTGTTACGGGTCCTGGATTTACTGGACCACAAGGTCCAACTGGTCCTACTGGATCTCAAGGTCCAACTGGTCCGCAGGGTGTTACGGGTCCGGGATTCACAGGCCCTCAAGGTCCAACTGGTCCTACTGGATCTCAAGGTCCAACTGGTTCAATTGGTGCCACCGGAGTTCAGGGTGCCACGGGTGTTCAAGGAGTTACAGGCGCAACTGGTCCTACAGGCCCTCAGGGTGCCACCGGAGTTCAGGGTGCTACCGGTGTTCAAGGCGTAACTGGTGCGACTGGATCAATAGGACCTCAGGGCCCAACAGGGCCACAAGGATCAACTGGAATTCAGGGCCCTACTGGAATTCAAGGAGTCACCGGTTCCACTGGTCCACAAGGACAAACGGGACCACA
>Ga0315288_10013758_pt1 | contig 10123 bp, 10 predicted proteins | sample YL17G11_20_MG_FD_203454 | JGI IMG/M metagenome (GOLD analysis project Ga0315288, IMG submission 203454) | Sediment microbial communities from Yellowstone Lake, YNP, Wyoming, USA - YL17G11_20 | ecosystem: Environmental > Aquatic > Freshwater > Lake > Sediment | place: USA: Wyoming | collected... | reverse complement strand
CCGGCTAATACCCCCAATAATAACCTAAACGTAGTGCCGGATTCAGCAATAAAAATCGGTCTGCGGGCTTTCGATAAACCATACAGTCCGTTTCCAACTATCTCAACAGTATTTTTGGATTTCCACCTGATTCCAACGCCTAATTTTTTAAAAACTGCGAGGGTTGACAGGCAATCATCATTGGCAGGAAAATTCTTTAACCCGGTCTTGCCTTTAGCGATTGAGCTTAAGAAAATAGCACGGTGAGAAATAGATTTGTCTGCGAGGAGGGAAATCTTTCCTCTGATACTTAAGACAGGCCGGACTTCAAAACCTTTCATTTAGCTTTTGCCTGAACCTTATCTCCTTCGCCAATCTTATCTTTATTTGCGGTTTGGAAACCTGCGGCGGACATGGAATCATGGACCTTTTCCACTTTCACATCGCCGATATACGCGCCGTTGTGATAAACAGAGAATACGTCGCCGAGGGCTACGCCATCTTTACTTCCTAAACCGATGACCGCGAAATTATATTCTTTATTTACAACGAGGACCTTGCCTTGCCTGCCCTCTGGTGCGCTGCTGACAATAACAGGTTGCGGCCTAGTCTGTGCTTTGGCTTTGGCTTTGGCTTTGGCTACTTTTGCCTTTTTGCCTTTTTTGGCTTCCGTAACTACGGGTGCTGCTTGCTCAGGAGCCGAACTTACCACAATTTTTCCTAATTCTATATCGCGCGTCTTTGCTTCGAGGTCGCTGATCTTGCCTTCCAATTCTTTTTTCTGCGATAACAGCTGATTAAGCTGTTCCTGAGACTTGCGCGCCTCTTCCTGCGACTGGTTAAACTTATTCTCTAAATCAGCGCGGGAGGCCTTCTGCTCCTCCAAATCAGCCTTCAATTGCTCAAGCTGAGCCAGCGCTTCCTGGCGCCCGGATTTCTCCTGCTGCAAATCATTATTTAACGATTCCATCTGAATCTTATCTTCCTGCAGCTTAAGCTGCAGGTCGGTAATCTTTTTCTTTGATTCGTCGAGATTCAGCTCTGTGGTCTTCAACCTAGAATTGATGTCATCCAGCTGAGACTGCAGGTCGATATTTTTTGCGTGCTCTTTCTGGAAAAGATAAAAACCTCCGCCGGCAACAGCTAACGCGATTAAAATTAATACGGTTAAAGCTATCGTGACTGTATTGCCTCTTCGGTTCATGTCTTGCCCCCTTTTTAGAAAAATCTAATTATGCCAGAATTCATTATCTTAAGTTAGTAATATAACACGGGTTACGAAAAAATCAAGGACTTTTGTGGATTAATTCTTCGAATTCTTTTGGAATATCCGAAGAAAATTCAATCGGCTTTCCCGTGCGCGGATGAGTAAAACCCAAAGACTTGGCGTGCAGCGCAAGGCGGCAGAAATCATTGTGCTTGCCGTATTTTTTATCTCCTAAGATCGGATGCCCCAGAAACGCTAAATGCACGCGCAACTGATGCGTTCTGCCCGTATAGGGCTCAAGCTCCATCAGGCTGAATTCTTCCGTACGCTTAAGGGTGCGGTAACGCGTCCGGGCAAACTTCGCCTTCTCGTTAAAACTTACAGTCATACTCTCGCGCCTTACCGGATGCCTGCCGATGGGCAGCTCAATCACATCCTCATCAAATTTAACCTTCCCTTTTACAAGCGCGATATAAGTGCGCTTTATGGTATGTTTCTCAAATTGCTTGCTTAAGGCATGGTGCGCGAAATTATTTTTGGCTACGACTAATAACCCTGATGTCTCCTTATCCAGCCTGTGCACTATCCCAGGGCGCTTAGGGTTAACTTCGGATAATTTTTTAAAACGGTGGAGCAGGGCGTTAACCAGAGTATGCTCATAATTCCCCGGCGCCGGATGAACGACTAACCCCGCCTGCTTATTGATCACCGCCAGGTCATCGTCCTCATAGACGACTTCTAACGGTATATCTTCCGGCAGAAGCCCGCTCTCCTTCTTCTGTGCTATTATTACCTTTATCTCGTCATTGAGCTTAACCTTGTAATGCGGCTTTGATAAAACTACGCCCTTAAGGCTTATTAAGCTCATTCCTATCAGGCCCTGAATAAATGTCCGCGATAAACCCAGATCATGCTTGCTTGAGAAATCCGCAATAAACACATCAAGGCGCATCCCGGCCTGCTCAGTCGAAACTTTTAAAAGATATTCCTGCATATTATTTTTTTTCTTTAGAAATGCGGATTAAACTGAAAACCGAGATTATAAAGAAGACTACGCAAATAACCTGAAACAGAGTTTTCCCGAAGAAGAAAACAGGGCTATCCGCGCGAAAGAATTCGATGAAGAACCTTTTTATCGCGTAGAGAAACAAATATGCGTAAAAGATCTGCCCGTCTTTATGGGGCCTGTCCTGGAAAATCCTTAAAATAATGTAGATAAAAATCAAAAGCAGTGAAGAATATACCTGTGTGGGGATGAGGATCGCGTCATGTACCGGGAAATATATGCCAAACTCGGCGTGCCTGCCGTAACAACAGCCATTCAAAAGACAACCAACCCTGCCGATGCTTTGCGCTAAAGCGACAAACGGAACGATCAGATCCAAAATCTTGTATACGGATAATTTCTTTCTCTTTATGTAAACAACTGCGGCCAGCGTGCCAAAAATCAATCCGCCGAACCAGGCAAGGCCTCCGCGCTGAAGCATTACTATTTCAGCCGGCTTATTAAGGTAATAGCTGAAATTATTGATGACGTAGAAAATACGAGCACCTATGACTCCGCAGATGAAGGCGAGAAATGCAAGGTTAAAAATCACATCCGGGCTCATCCCCTGTCTCTTTGCCTGCTGGGCCGCCAAAAAGGATGAAACTACAAAACCCATGACCAGCATCAGACCGTAGGAGTAAATCGTGAAGGGGCCGATCGAGCAGATCTCAGGATACATTTTTCTCCTTAGTAAACAATAAAGTCCAGCCGAGCATAACTGCCCCGATTGTGATCGCGCTGTCAGCCACATTAAAGACCGGCCAGAAGTGAAAATCCAGAAAATCAATCACGTAGCCAAATAGCAACCGGTCAATCAGATTACCTAACGCCCCCGCTAGAATCAGGCTTAAAGCGACACTATAAACAGTCCTATGCTTATTATTCCTTAATTCAGAATAGATCAAGATTACGGCGAATGCCGAAGTAAAAACAAATAAATAAATTTGATTTTTCAGGATTCCGAAAGCCGCTCCCCTGTTATGCACCAGCGTCAGGGAGAATATCCCCCCGATAATGTCAAAAGGATGATTTAGAAGTAAATTTCTAGTGGCAATGAACTTGGTGAGCTGATCAAGAATTATGACTGCGGCTACGATGATAAGGATCATCGGGGAAAGAGACTTACTTTTTCTCTTTTTTTGACTGACACTTTACGCAAAGCGGAGCGTAAGGAAGCGCTTTGAGCCTGTTCTTGGCAATGAGGGACTTGCAGTCTTCGCAGATGCCGAATGTACCTTCTTCGATTTTTTTTAGTGCTTCGTCAATAGCAAACAACAATTCGCGCTCATTAGAAGCCAAGACCAGGGAAAACTCCCGGTCATAATTATCAGTGGCAACATCCGCCATATGGTATGTATACCCGGATATATCGCCGGAGGCTTCCTTCTGAGATTTTTTCAGCGTATCCTCGGAAATCTGCTTTATCTCAGCAAGGATCTCTTCTTTCTTCTTTAAAACTATTTTTTTAAACTCCAATAGGTCCTTCTTGGTAAATTTCTTTTTCACCCCGCACTTCCTTCCTTTATAGCCACCAGGCATTTATCGCAAATTTCCGGGTGCTTTACGGATTTTCCTACTGACACGCTGTAATTCCAGCAGCGCACGCATTTTTCACCGTCAGCTTTTTTAACCTTTATTGCCACTTCAGGGCAAGCCTTACTGATCAGGCCGCGGTTAAGCGAGTCGCTTTTTTCAATATTGATTCCTGAAACTTTGAATATCTCCAAAAGGTCGCTCTTTAAACTTGCTACATAATTATAACGGATTTGGCTATTTGTCAAGAGAATTATTTGCGCGTCAAATGAACTGCCGATCTCGCCGGCCGCGCGCTTTTCCTCCAAGACCTTTGCTATATCGGGAATCATCTCGATAGCCGCTTGCAAGTCACTCTCTTCGATTTCCGATTTTTTTTCCGGCCAGGCGGCCAGATGGACGCTTGAAACCTCCATATCTACTTTTCCGTGCGGCATCGCAGCCCAAGTTTCTTCGACAGTAAAAACAAGTATTGGGGCCATAACCCTTACCAGGCAATTCAATACCTTAAAAATCGCACTCTGCGCCGAGCGCCTCTCGGCAGAATTAGCGGCACAGGTATAGAGCCTCCCCTTTACCATATCCAGGTAATACATGGATAAATCTTCGTTACAAAAATCATAGATACTCTTGTAGGCCTTATGAAATTCAAAATCATTATAAGCTTTATTCACAATATCCAGCACACGTTCCAGCCGCCAAAGGATCCATTTATCAATTTTTCTTGATTTTGCAAAATCCACCCTGTCTTTATCTGGGTCAAAATCATTCAGATTGCTTAAGATAAACCTGATGGTATTCCTTATTTTACGGTATGCCTCAGACAGCCGTGTCAGTATCTCAGGCGAAATCCTGATATCTTCATTATAATCGCTTGAGGCAACCCACAGCCTTAAGATATCCGCGCCGTAATCCTTGATAATATCAAAGGGAGAAATGACATTACCGAGGGACTTAGACATCTTACGGCCAACTCCATCGACGACAAAACCGTGGGTAAGCACGCTTTCAAAAGGAGCGATACCGTCAATACAGACTGAAGGAATCAGCGAAGACTGGAACCAGCCGCGGTGCTGATCAGATCCCTCCAGGTACAAAGCGCAAGGGGTTTTCCCCCCAAGCTCCGGCCTCTTCTTCACTACCGCCTGATGGCTGATTCCGGAATCAAACCAAACATCCAGGATATCCGTACCTTTATCAAAATCTCCTGCTTTGCAATGCGGGCACTGCATATCAGGCGACAAAAATTCTTTCACATCTTTTTCAAACCAGCAGTCAGTCCCGGATTTGGCGACAAATTGCGCAAATTTATCGATAACTGAAGCAAGCAGGATTTCTTCACGGCAGTTTTTGCAAACTAACGCCGGGATAGGCACGCCCCAGTACCTCTGACGGGAAAGGCACCAGTCCGGACGAAGCTCGACCATTGCCGAAATCCTCTCTTTTCCGGCTTCAGGGATCCAACGCACATCAGACTTGATCACCTCAAGCAATTTATTCCTTAAATTGTTATGCTCGAGGCTCAAGAACCATTGTTTTGTCGCGCGGAAAATTATCGGATTTCTACAGCGCCAGCAATGCGGGTATGGATGCTGGACCGAGCTCTCAAAAAGCAAAACGCTTAAATCCTTTAATTTCTCGATGATCAATTCATTCGCATCATAAACATTCAGGCCCTTGAATTCTTGGGCAGTTGCGTCAAAATTCCCCTTGCTGTCTACGGGCATGATGATATCAAGTTTATATTTTATTCCGGTTAAATAATCTTCGTTTCCGTGCCCTGGCGCGGTATGCACAAGGCCGGTACCTTCCTCTTTCAAGACATAATCCGCCAGGACCACGCGGCCAACTCTTAAGCCAAAGGGATGCGTATATTGCAGGCCTTCTAATTCGCGTCCGCTTAACTCTTTTATCAAATCAAACTTGACAATTCCCGCCTGAAACATAACATTCGGCAATAATGCCTTGGCGACGATCAGGGTGCCTTTATCTGTTTTTACAAATGAGTAAACCATGTCCGGATGCACGGCCACCGCGACATTCGCAAGCAATGTCCAAGGCGTCGTGGTCCAGATTAATAAATATGTATCGTTTTGCCCGTTTTCCTGTTTTCCTGTTTGCCTGTTTAAACTGGATAACTGGTTAACGGGCAACGGACTTTCAAGCTTAAATTTAACAAATATCGAGGGGGAAGTTTGGTCCTCATATTCCACCTCCGCCTCGGCCAATGCCGTCTCGCACCTATAACACCAGTTCACCGGTTTCAGGCCGCGGTAAACATATCCTGCCTTGACCAGCTCACTTAAGGCCCTGACGATACTCTCTTCGTAATCCGGGGCCAATGTCAGATATGGATTTTCCCAGTCGCCGAAAACACCCAGGCGCTGGAACTGATCTTTTTGGTTTAAGACATACTTCATCGCGTATCCGTATGCCTTTTTCCTGAATTCAAGCTGAGCGATCTGATATTTGCTGATCTTTAATTCCTTAAAAAGCGCATGCTCGATCGGCAGGCCATGGCAATCCCATCCCGGGACATACGCCGAATCAAACCCTTTCATCGTCTTGTATTTTACGATGATATCCTTCAGGGTTTTATTAAGGGCATGCCCTATATGGATATCCCCGTTTGCGTACGGAGGCCCGTCATGCAGGATGTATTTGGGCAATCCGCCCGATTTCTTGCGGGTGAGCTTGTAAATATCCTTATCCTGCCAATTCTTCAATAATAGCGGCTCGCGTTTGGGCAGATCCGCTTTCATGGGGAATTGCGTTTGGGGGAGATTTAAGGTCGATTTGTAGTCGATATTATTTGACATACTTGCCAATTATTATATCCAGATCCTTTTTTGCTTTAGCGGGAATCACAGCCGCGTCTGTGATAATCGAATTTTTCAAAGCGTCCTTGCAAACACAGGTCCTCTTTTCCGGAAGCTTCTTGATCAGCGTGTGTATTATCTTCTTGGAATTCTCAATGTTCTTGAGCAAGTTGCCGATCACCATTTCTATGGTTATTTTTTCATATTCCGGGTGCCAGCAGTCATAATCGGTCACGCAGGCCAAAGTAGCATAACAGATCTCTGCTTCCCTGGCTAATTTTGCCTCAGGCATGTTAGTCATGCCGATGACATCCATGCCCCAGCTGCGGTAAAGGTTGGACTCTGCCAGTGTAGAAAACGCCGGCCCTTCCATGTTTATATAAGTCCCGCCTTTATGCATCTTGACTTTTAGATCTTTGCCCGCTTCGTAGCCGGCGTCGTAAAGCAGATCGCTTAGCTGCGGACAAACCGGATGAGAAAAAGATATATGCGCGACAATACCGTCGGTGAAAAAGGACATCTCGCGCGCATGATTGGTACGGTCGACATACTGGTCAACTACCACAAAATCCAGAGGCTTAAGCTCATCCTTGAGGCTGCCGCAGGCCGTGACCGAAACGATCCGGTCCACTCCCAACTTTTTCATTCCGTAAATATTTGCCCGATAATTTATTTCAGTAGGTGAAATCCGGTGCCCCACTCCGTGACGCGGAAGAAAAACAACCTCTCTTGCGTCTAATTCCCCGATAATGAACTTTTCAGAGGGCTTCCCGAACGGGGTATTTATTTCTACTTCTTCGACCTTCTTTATACCCTCCATTTTATACAACCCGCTTCCGCCGATAATGCCTATTCTTCCCATAGTCAGCTTCCTTTCGATAATTCTTTTGCTCTTTTAAGCGCTGCCTGCGCTGCTTCTTCCCAGGTACCGCCTTTGTCTAAAACTAACAAACCCGCTTCGGTTGTTCCGCCTTTGGAGGCCACCTGTTTTTTTAATTCTCCCGCCGATAACTTAATGATCTTAAGCATATTTATACAGCTATTCGCGGTGTTTGCAGACAGGAACGCCGCATCTTCATGGCTAAAACCAACGGCTTCAGCAGCCCGTTCAAGGCGCCTCATGATATCGTGCCTGGCATGCTCGGGGAAATTATTGGGATCGAGTGAATTCTTCTCAATAAAATCAAAGATGTATCCCGGTCCGCTGCCTGAAATAGCGGTGGCAGCATCCATCATCTCCTCGGGGACATCTTTAGTAAAGCCTATATAATTAAATAACTCATTAACAAACAATAAATCATCTTCCGTTGCAAAGCCGCCCTTGCAAATGCAGCTGACGGATTCGCCGATCTTCACGCCCAAATTCGGCATTACGCGGATAACCCGGACATTTCCCAAAACTTTTTCGAGGTATTTTGTGCTGATCCCGGCAGCAATCGAAATCACAAGCTTATCCTTTATTAAATTCTTTAATTCTTTAAGGAGGTGTTCAAAATCCTGCGGCTTGACCGCAAGGATCAGGATTTCGGCACTAGCGGCCAATTCCGGGATTCCGTCCTCAACCGTGATTCCATTAATATTGTCAGTCTTGAATCTGTCTTTATCGAAGACAAAAATGCGGTAATCATTTTTTAGGGCCCGTGCTATCTCCGAACCCATATTCCCGAAACCAATTATGCCTATTCTCTCATTCATATATTGCCCTGCCGATTCTTATGATATCAGCGAGCTCTTCTATTGCTACCTCAAAATCATCGCTCATGCCCATAGATAACGCTAGGGATTCGTAACTCGTAACTCGTAACTCATAAATTTTATCCCGTAATTCTTTTAAACGTCGGAAATACAACCTTACTTTTTCCGGATTATCAACGAGCGGAGCGATAGTCATCAAACCCTTAACCGCCACATTTTTTAAAGTGCGGATCTTTAAAATAGCTTCAATTGCTTCATCCGGTTTTAAACCAAACTTAGATTCTTCGCCTGAAGTATTTACCTGAATCAGGATATCCTGGACCTTATTTATTTTAGCCGCCTGTTTGTCGATTTCAAGCGCCAGCTCCTCGCTATCCACAGAATGGATCAGTTCAAAGATCTTAACCGCATCCTTGACTTTATTCGACTGGAGATGGCCGACCATGTGCCACCTGACAGCTTTCAGATTGCGGCTATCAGCTTTCAGCCGGGCTTCCTGGATTTTATTCTCGCCGATATCTGTAATGCCGGCTTGAATAGCTTCCCCTAACTCTTCAGCAGAACGGTTTTTGCTTATCGCGACGATCGTGATTTGGGCGGGGTCGCGCCCTGCCTTAGCGCAGGCCTGCGCAATCCGCTCCCTCACCCCTCGAATATTATCCGCAATCATACTAAGTACCCCTTAAGAATCAGATTATTATACCTCAGAAATTACTGGGGTCAATTAAATAAAGCGGCTTTAACCTCAATCCCGTCTTGAGTTTCTCCTACAAACAAAAATGTCCCCAAAAAGGGGACATTTTTTACTAAATTATTTAGTTTTATAAACTTATCTAGAAACCACCCGACTTATCTTTTACCGTACGCCATACCCCGTTTATCATTTCACCTTTTGATTTAGTGCCATCTTTTTTGATAAAAACTCCCCTTACATTTTCACGGCCATTGAATTTTCCTTCCAATTTGTCACCATTAGGATAAGTTAGTATTCCTTCACCATTGTATGGTCCATCCTTGCTTTCTCCTTCATATATGTATCCACTGGCAAAGGTGTAAATTCCTTTTCCGCTCATGACATTATCCTTGAATTCGCCTTTATATTTGTCGCCATTAGGATAGGTTAATGTTCCTTTACCATTGTAGTTTCCATCCTTAAATTCGCCTTCGTATCTATATCCGCTGGCAAAGGTATAAATTCCTTTGCCGCTCATGGCATTATCCTTGAATTCACCCACATATTCGTCACCATTAACACGAGTTAAAGTTCCTTTACCGCTCAATAAGTTGTTTTTAAATTCTCCTTCGTATCTATCTCCGTTATGACGAATAGCGATTCCCTTGCCATTTAAGTACCCATCTTTATATTCACCTTCATATTTATCACCAGTGGCATAGGTAGTAACCCCCTTGCCGTTAGCAATTCCGTCCTTGAACTCGCCTTCATACTTATCGCCATTACTACCAATGGCAAGACCTTTTCCATCCAAAAGACCATCTTTAAACTCTCCTTCATATCTTGCCCCGTCTCTTCGCGTTAAAGTACCCTTGCCGTTAAATAAACCGTTCTTAAAATTCCCCTCGTATACGGAGCTATCGGGTAACTGCGCTTTCCCAAACCCGTCTTTTACCTGTTCAGCGCCAGACAAACCTAAACCTAAGAAAAATAATACAAAAGCTAGTGAAAAGGTGCGAATATTCATATCTTCCTCCTTTTTCTTAATTATATCACTTTTATTTCAGAATAAATTATTATTTAGCGGGAGGCTTGGCTTGTGTAATTGTTTAGCGGGTCCTGCCTGCCGAGCCACCCCGCCGTGCTCACTTTGTTGCGCTCGGCAGGGG